>Ga0299906_10004589_pt1 | contig 11296 bp, 11 predicted proteins | sample RVTome_14_FD_200259 | JGI IMG/M metagenome (GOLD analysis project Ga0299906, IMG submission 200259) | Soil microbial communities from uranium-contaminated site in the Upper Colorado River Basin, Wyoming, United States - RVT145D125 (version 2) ... | reverse complement strand
ATCAGTTGCCTGTCCCTCACGTAATGACCGAGGAATCTGGCGAAATTGCCATAGGCGCGCGGGTGGGTGCTCGACTTCAGGAACACGCCTTCGGGCGCCGACGACTCGGCATCCGAGCCCAGCGACACCCAGGCTTGCTTAAGTCCCAGTTCGACATTGTCTTCGCTCATCAGGAAATAGGCGGTGTCGACGCGCGAATCGTCCTCGATGATCAGGTCGATAATCGTATCCTCCACCGGCGTGCCCCGCTTCCCGGATACTTCGGCGAGCGACTGCCCCGTCAAGGGCTTCAGCGCCTCGTTCCTGAAACCGATGAGCAGCACGCGATCGGCGGTGCCGGCCAGCAATCGCAGGTTTTCCCACGCATCGGTAGGTGTTTTCATCTCTGCAATCACGCGGGCCCGCATGGCCGGGTCCCTGAGGCGTTCGATCATGGCCTCATGGCCGCCATCCTGCACCCACGGCGGGAGGCCTGCGGTAAGTCCGGTCGCGCCCGCGGTGTAGGCATACATGTTGGCGCTGATCAGCACGCCTTCGTCGCGGGCGGCCTCGACTTTCGCAATAGCCTCTGCCATCGCCGGCCAGTTCTCCTCGCCCGCCGCCTTGAAGTGATAGATCTCTACGCGCTGGCCGGTAGCGCGGCCGATGGTGACGATCTCGTCGACTGCCTGCAGCAGCTGATTCGCCTCGCTGCGCATGTGCGATATGTAACCGCCGCCGAATTCCGCCGCCGCCCGAGACAGCGCGATCAGTTCATCCGTTTCCGCAAAGAATGCGGGCGGGTAGATCAGCGACGAGCCGACCCCCAGCGCACCTTCACGCATCGCCGCGCGTACCAGTTCCTGCATGCGCTCAAGTTCTTCATCATCGGGTTGCACGTCAGCCTGGCCGAGTTCGTGCATGCGCACGGTGGTGGCGCCGACGAAGGAGGCAACGTTCGGGGTGATTCCGCGCCGTTCCAGATACTCGAGGTATTCGCCAAGCGTGGTCCAGTCAATCGGGTACTTTATGTCGCCCTGGCGTTTCTGCGCTTCCGCTTTCATGTCCGGATTGAGCGGTCCCATCGACCAGCCCTCGCCGAAGATCTCCAGCGTGACTCCCTGAACGGTATCGCTCATGCCGCGGCCGTCCGCAATCAGCGATTCCGTCGCCCAGCTCAGGACGTTGATGAATCCTGGCGCGACTGCCTGACCCTTTGCATCGATCACGCTGATTGCGTCCGCCTCCGATGGGCGCGGCAACAGGGCAACCACGCGATCGCCCTTGACGGCAACATCCACGTCTTTCGGCGGCGCTCCGCTACCGTCGTAGACGACCCCGTTACGGATCAGGAGGTCATACTCCGCGTTCCCCGGTTCCGGGGACGACGCGGGCCCACAACCCGCAATTACTAAAGCCAGCGCGCCCGCAATCCATCGATGCATCGTTCGCCCCCCTGTCAGATTCGCTAAAGTATCGCACTCTCTTCGGCTTCCCGCGCCAGGCCCGCCTGTCGCTCTGAAGGTTGCTTCAACGTCGTCGCCGAAGGTCGCGAGGCACACTACCATGAAGCCGACACAGGCGATGACCGGAAGCACATGCAGTTATCCACCATTCGTTCGAACGGAGCGCCCCGGAATCGGAAGGGGAACATCGGCGCCGAAGGCGCCCGCGAACCGGGATGGTCCGCGAGCGATCGTGACCTGCAGCTGATGTCAGCGTTTGGAAGTCATGGTGTGCATCGCGAACGCGGCTGCCGCCGTGACGCAGGCGGCAGCGATGAACGCTGCAGTTGAGTTCCACCGCTCCCATATCGTGCCAAACAGGACCGTGCCCGGTAGAATCAGAAGGCCACTCACCAGGTGATAGAAGCCGTAAGCGGTACCGCGCTCCTCGATTCGCGCGTGATCGCCGATGATCGAGCGCTCGGCGGACTCCGTGAACGCGAGCGACATCGAGTAGAAAACGAACAGAATCCAGACCATCGTTCCCTGCGCATCCGCCAGTGCGATCGCGAGCAGGATGATGACGCGCGACGACCAGCCCAGGCCCAGGACAGTCTTGCGGCCAACGCGGTCCGACAGCATCCCCGCGGGCATGGCGATGAGCATCTTCGCGAGACTCGCCGCCGCCCACAGCAGCGGAATCCACACGATTTCGAGGCCGGCATCCCGCGCCCAGAGAACGACGAATACTTCGGGGATGGCGGCGAGCGCGAGACCGCCCGCTGCAATGACCATAGCGCGCACCTGCAGATCGAGCACGCTCCAACGCAGAGCCGGCGGGCGACTCGCGAACGTTCTCGGCGCATCGCGCGGTACGCCGAACGCTATCAACGCGACGACGCACAGGCCCGGTACGACGGACCAGTAAAACACATGGTTTAAGGGAACGTCCGCGCTCAACAGGAGAAAGGCGGCCACCGGACCGATAACGGCGCCGGCGTGGTCCATGGAGCGGTGGAAACCGAATGCGCGGCCCCGCAACGAGGCGTCTGTCGCTCCGGCGATCAGCGCATCGCGGGGCGCCGTACGCAGTCCCTTGCCGATGCGGTCGGCGAGGCGCAGCATGAGCACCAACGGCCAGCCCAGCGCAAGACCGATTAGCGGGCGCACACTGTTGGACAGACCATAACCACCGAATACCAGCTTCTTCGCGCTCCAGCCGCGATCGGCGAGCCAACCTGAGAGCAGCTTCAGGATGCTCGCCGTCGCTTCCGCCACACCCTCGACCAATCCCACGATTGCGGGCCCGGCGCCCAACGTCGCCGTCAGAAAGATCGGCAGCAGCGGCGTGATCATCTCGCTCGCCGCGTCGTTCAGCAGAGAGACTCCGCCGAGAACGACGACCGTGCGAGGGAGGATCGCGGCTCGGTCTATTTGTGTTGAGTTCACTGCCGCATTCTGCCACGCGCCGGCTCACATGGATCTCATGCAGCGACGCATGGAGACGAGTTTCTTATCGGCGTTCGCAGAGGAAGCTTGAAGCCGCGGGGACCCACAAGCGTTTCGCTGCTTAATCAGGTAGGGCAGGCCAAACAGGTCACGAATCGGGGGAACTGGGCGGTTGAGCGAGGAACGGCGGCAATGCTGCTCCACCCCAGACGTCGTCAGGGCACCAGATGCGCCCGTCATCATAGCGGACGCTCGGCTCGCGGTCGCTTGCCAGGAAGGTCGGGCCGTCGAGATCGACAAAATCGCACAGCTGCGCGACCACAAAAGCGGGCGCCATCGCGAGGCTGGTGCCCACCATATTGCCCACCATCGCCCTGAGACCGAGCCGGCGCACCTCGGCGACCATCAACAGCGCCTCGGTGAGTCCGCCGCACTTGTCCAGTTTGATATTGACGACATCGAAGCGGCCCACCAGCGGCTCGACCCCGGCGAGTCCTTGCACACTCTCATCGGCCGCAAGCGGAATGGGGCAGTTCAGACATTCCATGTCCGCGTCGCTGCCTCGCGGCAACGGCTGCTCCAGTAATTGCACACCGGTATCCAGCAAGGCTGGAATCAGGAGAGACAGCGTTTCACGGGTGTAGCCCTGGTTCGCGTCGACGCCGAGCCACACATCCGGCCGCGCCTCACGCACGGCCTCGAGACGCCGAATGTCGATTTCCAGCGCGCCGCTCAGTTTCAGCTTCAGCGCGCGTGCATCGGCGAACGCCATGGCACCTTCTGCCATCGCGGCGGGATCGTCGGCACCGAGCGTGAACGTCGTTATCGGCGGGGTCACCTGATCCAGCCCGGCGAGTTTCCAGACGGGCTTTCCCGCGCGCTTTGCTTCGAGATCCCAGAGTGCGCAGTCCACCGCGTTTCGCGCGCCGCCCGCGGGAAGGATTTCACGCAGTTCCTCGCGTGTTATGCCGCGCTCTATGCGGTCGCGAAGCGCCTCGATCGACGCCGCCATTGCCGGAGGGTCGTCGTTGAAGTAATAGACGCCGGTTGCTTCCCCCAGACCTCGAAGACGGCCCTGCTCGAGCGTCACCACCAGAACGGGTACGTCCGTGAAAGTGTAGCCGGATATGCGAAACGGCGACTTGAGCGGCAGTCTGGCAACCGTTACCTCGAGCCTTATGCGGCTGGAACTCACCGGAACTCAGTAGTTCACGTCGAACGCAATCAGATCGTGGACCAGCGCAACCCACGGAAGTACGACGAAGGACAGCGCCAGCAGTACAGCCCACAGTTTTGCCGTGAAGCGGCGTTGGCCACGGGTTACGACCCAGGCATTCCACGCACCGATAGCCGCAGCGCCCACGAGCACCACGAGAGAAAGAATCTGCAGCACCCACAACGACACCTCCGCGGAGAGCAGGCTCTTACCGTCCGTTTCGCGCCAGAGGAACGGTGCGATTTCGCGCCATTTCCTCGGTTGCCCGTTAAGCCCGGTCATCATCGGCACGCTGATCGTGCCGTCGTCGTTCGCCACCACCTTAACGGCGCCGACGAGATTCAGGATGCTCATGAAGTTGGTCGCCATGCGCCGCGAATTGTCAATGGCGACTCAGGGCCCTAGCGTTTGCCCTTCAGTTTCTGTGCCGCGCGATAGCGGGCTTCGGCCTCGGCCAACTCGGCTTGCGCCCGGGCGAGGTCGGTTACGTCGGAGATGCCTTTCAGCGCTTCCTCGGCGTGCTGCTTGGCGGACAGTGCCGCAGCTTCGTCGAGCTGTTCGCCGCGGAGCGCGGTGTCGGCCAGCACGGTCACGAGGTGCGGCTGAATTTCGAGCATGCCGCCGGTGATATAGAAAAAGTGTTCCTTTCCGTCCGTATCCTGCACGCGGACTTCACCAGGCTTCAGCGCCGTCAGCAGCGGCGCGTGCCGGGGCGCGATTCCGACTTCGCCCATGCGCGCGGGCGCAAACACCATGCTGGCGTTGCCGGAATAAATCTCGCCCTCGGCGGAGACGATGTCGACCTGGATCGTGGCCATGAATCAGTCCCTGCCTATTGCATTGTCTTGGCGCGTTCGACGGCTTCGTCGATCGTGCCGACCATGTAGAACGCCTGTTCGGGCATGTGATCGTAATCACCATTGACGATGCCGTTGAAGCCGCGGATCGTCTCGGAAAGCTGCACGTACTTGCCGGGCGAACCGGTGAAGGTTTCCGCGACGAAGAACGGTTGCGACAGGAAGCGCTGGATTTTGCGCGCACGGGTAACGGAGCGTTTGTCGTCTTCCGAGAGTTCGTCCATGCCGAGAATCGCGATAATGTCCTGCAGTTCCTTGTAGCGCTGCAATACCGCCTGAACGCCGCGCGCGCAATCGTAATGTTCCTGCCCTATGACGTTCGGGTCGAGCATGCGGCTGGTCGAATCGAGCGGATCGACAGCGGGGTAAATGCCAAGCTCCGCGATCTGCCGCGACAACACCAGCGTGGCGTCGAGATGCGCGAAGGTCGTTGCCGGCGACGGATCGGTAAGATCGTCCGCAGGCACGTAGACGGCCTGGAACGACGTGATCGAGCCGGTCTTGGTCGAGGTGATGCGCTCCTGCAGAATGCCCATTTCGGCGGCAAGCGTCGGCTGATATCCGACCGCCGAGGGCATGCGGCCGAGCAGCGCCGACACTTCGGTGCCCGCCAGCGTATAGCGGTAAATGTTGTCGATGAACATGAGCACGTCGCGGCCTTCATCGCGAAACGCCTCGGCCATGGTAAGACCGGTCAGCGCGACGCGCAGGCGGTTGCCCGGCGGCTCGTTCATCTGCCCGTAGACCAGCGTCACTTTGTCGATTACGCCCGATTCCGTCATCTCGTGATAGAAGTCGTTGCCTTCACGCGTACGCTCGCCGACGCCCGCAAACACGGAGTATCCGGCGTGCTCGGCGGCGATGTTGCGGATCAGTTCCATCAGCGCCACGGTCTTGCCGACGCCGGCGCCGCCGAACAGGCCGATCTTGCCGCCCTTGGCGATCGGCATGATGAGGTCGATGACCTTGATGCCGGTCTCCAGCAGTTCCGTTGCGGCAGCCTGCTCTTCATAGGTTGGTGCAGGACGATGGATCGGCATGGACAGTTCGGCGCCGATTTCGCCCTTGTTGTCGATCGGCTGGCCGAGAACGTCCATGATGCGGCCGAGCGTCTTCTCGCCGACCGGAACCGAGATATATTCGCCCGTGTTGCTGACGCTCATGCCGCGTTTCAGGCCTTCGCTGGGGCCCATCGCGATGGTGCGCACGACCCCGTCGCCAAGCTGCTGCTGAACTTCGAGCGTAATGCCCCCTTCCTCGATGATCAGCGCATCGTAGATCTTCGGGATCGAGTCGCTGGGGAATTCGACGTCCACCACGGCGCCAATTATCTGTACGGTTGTACCGGTACTCATTCTCTATACCTCTGGTTCGGCGCTTATGACCGCCGACATTCGTTACCCTGGTGTACCCCGTCGCAAATAATCTACGACGAGGTACACTAGATTCCTTAACCCGACACTGCCGCTGCGCCGCCGACGATCTCCGAGATTTCCTGCGTGATCGCCGCCTGACGCGCCTTGTTGTAGGCGAGCTGCAGCTTGTCGATGATTTCGCCAGCGTTATCCGTGGCGGACTTCATCGCGACCATCTTCGCTGCCATTTCGCAGGCGAAGTTCTCGACCGCCCCGCGATACACCTGCGACTCGATGTAGCGCATCAGGACGTCGTCCAGCAGTTCCACGGCGTCCGGCTCGTATATGTAGTCCCAGTGTGTCTGCAGCTTTTCCTCACCGAGATCGATGGAGCTGACAGGCAGCAGCGTTTTCACGTCCGGCTTCTGGCTCATGGTGCTGACGAACAGATTGTGCACCAGGAACAGCCGGTCGATCCGGCCTTCGCTGTAAGCGTCCAGCATGATCTTGATGGAACCGATCAGATCGTTGACGTGCGGGCGGTCGCCGAGATGGGTCGCCGTGCCGACCACGTTGCCGCCGAGCCGGCGGAAAAACTGCACGGCCTTGGCGCCGACCAGGGCCAGATCGACGTCGACGCCTTCCCTGCGCCACTGCGACAACTCGCCGATGACCACCTTGAACATGTTGACGTTGAGGCCGCCGGCCAGGCCCCGGTCCGTCGAGATCACGATGAAACCGACACGCTTCACTTCTCGCTCCACGAGAAACGGATGCTTGTAGTCCGGGTTCGCGTGCGCGAGATGGCCGACGACGCGGCGAATGCGCCCGGCATAGGGGCGCGAGGCCTCCATCTGGGCCTGCGCCTTGCGGATCTTGCTGGCCGCAACCATTTCCATCGCCTTGGTGATCTTCTGCATGTTTTTCACGCTTCGGATCTTGTTGCGGATTTCCTTTTCGCCTGCCACGTCTCCTCCGGTTCGTTCTTAGTCGTGCGGGTGATCGCCCGCAAGGCGGGCTCCTACAGCGTTCGATTCCAGCGCAAGCGCAAGTTCGTGGGCTGTAGGAGCCCGCCTCGCGGGCGATCCCACGTCAATATGCGCCTTTCTCTGCAAATGCTCCGCAAACCTGCTTCAGGCCCGCCTGGATTTCCTCGCTGTAATCGCCGCTCTCGTTGATTTTGTCCAGCAGGTCCTTGTGATTCGCGCGGGCGTAATCGTGCAACGCGGCTTCGTAATCGGTGACTTTCGCGACGTCGACTTTGTCGAGGTAGCCCTCGTTCACCGCATACAGCGACAACCCCATTTCGGCCACCGACAGCGGAGAGTACTGTTTTTGCTTCATCAGCTCGGTAACGCGCTGTCCGCGCTGCAGCTGACGGCGCGTCGTTTCGTCGAGGTCCGACGCGAACTGCGCAAACGCCGCCAGCTCCCTGTATTGCGCGAGGGCCAACCGCACGCCGCCGCCGAGCTTCTTGATGATCTTCGTCTGTGCGGCGCCGCCCACGCGGGAAACGGACAGGCCCGCGTTGATGGCCGGCCGGATACCGGCGTTGAACAGGTCCGTCTCGAGGAATATCTGTCCGTCGGTAATGGAGATCACGTTGGTCGGTACGAAGGCAGACACGTCGCCGGCCTGCGTCTCGATGATCGGCAATGCCGTCAGCGATCCGGTCTTGCCCTTGACCTTGCCGCCGGTGAATTCCTCGACGTAATCGACGCTGACGCGCGCGGCGCGCTCCAGCAGCCGGGAGTGAAGGTAGAACACGTCGCCGGGATAGGCTTCCCGGCCCGGTGGGCGTCTCAACAGCAGCGATACCTGCCGGTAAGCCCACGCCTGCTTCGTCAGATCGTCGAAAATGATCAGGGCATCCTGACCACGGTCGCGAAAATACTCGCCCATCGACGTTCCCGAGTACGGCGCGATGTATTGCATGGCAGCGGAGTCGGATGCTGCCGCGGCCACGACGATCGTATGTTCCATCGCCCCTTCCTGCTCGAGCCGCCTTACGACCCCTGCAATCGAGGAGGCTTTCTGCCCGATGGCGACATAGATGCATTTGATGCCGGTGCCGCGCTGGTTGATGATCGTATCGACGGCGACGGCAGTCTTGCCGGTCTGGCGGTCGCCGATGATCAGTTCGCGCTGGCCGCGGCCGATGGGCACCATGGCGTCGATCGACTTCAGGCCGGTCTGCACCGGCTGGTCGACCGACCTGCGTGCGATGACGCCGGGCGCGACCTTTTCGATCGGCGCCGTCTCCTCGCTGTCGATCGGACCCTTGCCGTCGATCGGCTGGCCCAGCGAATCCACCACGCGGCCGAGCAGGCCCTCGCCGATCGGCACTTCCAGGATGCGGCCCGTCGTCTTGACGGTATGCCCTTCGGAAATGTGCTTGTAGTCGCCAAGGACCACTGCGCCGACGGAATCCTGTTCGAGGTTCAGCGCCAGGCCGAACGTGTTCTCGGGGAACTCCAGCATTTCGCCGTAGCGGGCGTCCGCAAGCCCGTGGATGCGCACGATACCGTCGGTCACGCCTATGACCGTGCCGACGTCGCGCGCCTCGGCGGCCGCTTCGAAATTCTGGATGCGCTCTTTGATCAGCTGGCTGATTTCGGAAGCCTTGAGTGCCATGTTCCTTTCCTTATTTAAGCGATCAGCGCGTTCGACAGGCTTTTGAGCCTCGATCGCAGCGAACCATCGATAACTATGTCACCGGCGCGAATCACGGCGCCGCCGATGAGGCTTTCATCCAGTTCGGTCTCGAGCCGCACATTGCGTCCCAGGCGCTTGCCGAGAGCCTCTGCAATCACTTTTTTCTGCGCCTCAGCGAGCGTCGTCGCCGACGTCACGGTAACGTCGATCGTGTTCTCGACTTCCGCTTTCTTCGCGTCGAAATGGTCCGCAATTTCAGGGAGAACCGCGATGCGCCCGTACTCGAGCAGGAGCTTCAGGAAGTTTCGTCCTTCCTTCGCCCGGCCCGCCAGGACGTTGTCTCCGGCCCCTGCCGCATCGATAAGCCCCATCAGAAACCTCAGGCGCTCAGCGTCGGTCAGCGAAGGCTTTGCCAGAAACCTTGCCACTTCGCCGTCGGCCAGGACATTGCTCGCCACGTTCAGTGCCTTCGACCACGCGTCGAGGGTGCCCGCCTCGCGAGCCAGATCGAACGCCGCCTCGGCGTAAGGTCTTGCGATTGTGTGGTTATCTGCCATGGTCGCCGACTATTCCAGTTATTCCCGTGCCCGGCTCAAAGCTCTGCCGCAAGCCTGGCCAGGATGTCTTCGTGGGTCTTCGGGTCGATCTCGCGCATGAGAATCTTCTCGGCGCTGGCAACGGCGATGGCGGAAACCTGGCCGCGCAGTTCTTCGCGTGCGCGGTTTACTTCCTGTTCCATCTCGGCGCGAGCCGCAGCAAGCTGCCGTTCCCGTTCTTTCACGCCGTCCGCTTTGCCCTCGGCAATGATCTCGCTGGCCCGTGCGTGTGCCTGGTCCAGGATTCCTGTCGCCTGTTTCCTGGCATCACTGATTATCTCGGCGGCTTCTGCTTTTGCACTGTCGAGGCTCTGCTGTCCGCGTTCCGCGGCAACGAGGCCGTCGGCGATTTTCGTCTGCCGCTCTTCGATGGCGTTCATGACCGGGGGCCATATGAACTTCATGCAGAACCAGACGAACACAACCATCGCGAACGACTGGCCGATCAGGGTCAGATTGATATCCACTTAAGGGTCCTCTGGTCCGGGGCTGTCCGGTCAGCCGGCAACCGGTGCCATTGCGTCCCGCAATTGCCCGATGAACGGGTTGGCGAACGCAAAGTACAGGGCTATACCGACACCGATCATGGCTACCGCGTCGAGCAGGGCCACGACCAGGAACATCTTGGTCTGCAGCATCGGCGCCAGTTCCGGCTGCCGCGCCGCACCCTCGAGGAAGCGGCCACCGAGCAATCCCATGCCGATGCCGACGCCGAGCGCGCCTAAGCCAATCAGAATTGCGACGGCAATCGCAGTAAAGCCAATAACAGTTTCCATCAATGTCTCCCGTAGCGGATCAAATCAAAAATCAATGCTTCTCAGATGCCAGGCTCAGGTAAACGATCGTCAGCATCATGAAAATGAACGCCTGCAGCGTAATAATCAGTACGTGAAACACAGCCCACAGGAAATGCAGGGGGAGCTGCCAGATACCGAGTATTGCGATGAGGATGAAAATCAGTTCGCCGGCGAACATGTTGCCGAACAGTCGCAGCGACAGTGAAAGCGGCTTGGCGAGCAGCGACACAGATTCCAGAATGAAGTTGAACGCAATGATGAGCGGCGCCGCGATCAGGCCCAGCCCTTTCGTCGGAGGTGCGATCGGATGCAGTGTCAGTTCGCCGATGAAGCCTCCGAGTCCCTTGTTCTTTATGGTGAAGGCGACGATCAGCACAAACACTGCGATGGACATGCCGAAGGTGATGTTGACGTCTGTCGTCGGCACGACCTTGAGATACGGAACGTTAAGGTAGTTTTCGGCGACGTACGGCAGCCAGTCCACCGGGATCAGGTCCATAAGGTTCATCAGGAAGACCCAGACGAAAATCGTGAGCGCGAGCGGGGCGATCAGCTTGTTGGTGCCGTGGAAGGTGTCGCGGACGCTGCTATCGACAAAATCGATCAGGATCTCGACCACTGCCTGAAGTTTGCCGGGTTTGCCCGCAGTTGCTTTTTTGGCGACGGAGCCGAACAGCCAGACGAAAACCACCCCCAGGAGAACCGAAAAAAACATCGAGTCGACGTTCACGGTCATGGCATTGCCGGCACAATGGTTCCACACCCATTCGCCGTCCGCCTTGCAGACCTGCAGATTCTGCAGGTGGTGCGTGATGTATTCGCCGGTCGTCCGGGCGCCTTCAGTCGCCATTCCTGTTACCCGTTGTCCTTAGTCCCTTTGTCGTACCGGTTGACGCCAGGGCTCACGAAGCCTGCAAATGTAGCCAGTTGCGCCGCAACAAAGCCGG
>Ga0299906_10004588_pt1 | contig 11298 bp, 10 predicted proteins | sample RVTome_14_FD_200259 | JGI IMG/M metagenome (GOLD analysis project Ga0299906, IMG submission 200259) | Soil microbial communities from uranium-contaminated site in the Upper Colorado River Basin, Wyoming, United States - RVT145D125 (version 2) ... | reverse complement strand
AGGTAGGTCTCTTCATGCTGCAATAACATCCAACTCAGGATGCTTCACAATCAATTTAAACCAGGTAGTGTAGAGCTCCGGGGAACGTTCAATATCACGCCGGAGGGAATTCAGGTTCATGAATTTCCATTCCTCAACTTCTGAGGTGTTAATGGTGGGTACCCCATCATATGATCCGATGAAAACGTGATCCAGTTCATGCTCAATTAATCCGTTGTCCAGGGTGGTTTTGTAGATAAACTTGAAGAAAAATTCGGGCTGAACGTCAATTCCCATTTCCTGAATTAGCCGTCTGCGGGATGCATCACGAATAGATTCATCAGGCATCGGGTGACTACAACAGGTATTTGTCCAAAGGCCACCGCTGTGATATTTGTTTTTTGATCGCTTCTGAAGCAGGATTTCACCATTGGAATTGAACAGGATGACCGAGAATGCCCGGTGGAGGAGTCCTTTTTGATGGGCTTCCATTTTTCCCATCGTCCCGATGGCGTTGTCAAATTCGTCGACCAGTATAATTTTCTCCATTAGATTAGATTCAATTGATGCTTGACGTAGGAGTAGGCGAGGAGCCTTGCCTTGTGTCGCCTGCGTATGCTGATGCGATTACGTAGAATCGAGTCGGTCGGCATGTTCTGAATTTTTCGAAATAAAGCCAGGTAATAAACGTATGCGACATAAACGCCGAATCGAGCCGAGCGTGGCAACTGTTTAATTCCCTTGAACCCTTCCTCAAAGTCTTCCTTTATATTTTTCTCGATGGCTTTTTTACTGGAGTCATCAAATTGTTCCATGTTGACACCCGGAAAGTACGTTCTTCCCAGTCCGACGTAATCTGCCTGGAGATCTCTGAGAAAATTAATTTTCTGAAATGCTGACCCAAGGCGCATGGCGAAGGGTTTCAATCGTTCAAATGTTTCGTGGTCGCCTTTGCAAAAAACGCGAAGACACATCAACCCCACAACTTCGGCTGATCCCAGTATGTATTCTTTGAATGAGTTGGCGTCATGATAAACCTTGGTAAGGTCCATTTCCATGCTTTTCAAAAACTGTTCAATCAATTCCTCTTCGATGTTGTAACGATGAACAGTAAATTGAAAACTGTTGAGAATAGGATTAAGGCTGATTTGTTCCTTAATCGACCTGTGTGTTTCTTCTTTGAATCGTGCGAGGAGTGTTTCCCGGTTGAAGCCGTGAAAAGTGTCGACGATTTCGTCGGCAAAACGAACGAAACCATAGATGGAATAGATAGGGTCTCGAAGCTCCCTGTCCAGGCATCGAATTCCCAGAGAAAAAGATGTACTGTAAGCCCGGGTGGTTAAGCGGCTGCAGCGAATAGACACCTTGTCAAACAAATCCTTCATGCCACGTATCAAGTTATGAATTCCTTATGTTTTTTAATAAGTTCTTTGGCAACAACCTGCCCCGAAATGATGGAGGGTGGTACTCCCGGTCCCGGAACGGTCAGATGTCCGGTAAAAAACAGGTTATTTAACTTTTTGTTTGTTATAGATGGTTTAAGATTTGCCGTTTGCCATAAGGTATTCGCCAGGCCATAGGCATTTCCTTTGAAAGCGTTGTAATCGCTGATGAAGTCATTGTGGGCGTATGACCGCTGAAAGACGACTTGGCTTCGAATTTTCTCCCCGGTATAGCGTTCAAGTCGGTCCATCACCAAATTAAAATATTTTTCCCTGATTTCTTCGTCGTCCTTCAGGCCTGGTGCAACCGGTATCAGGATAAAAATATTCTCGCATCCCTCCGGCGCGACGGTGTGATCTGTTTTGGACGGACATGACACGTAGAATTGTGGTGCCGAGGGCCAGTCCGGAATGTCGTAAATTTCCCGCGCATGTTGTCGGAAATCCTCGTCAAAAAATAATGTATGATGCAGGAGGTTACTTACCTTCTTATTAATGCCCAAATAATAGATAAGGCAGGATGGGGCCATCACTCTCTTCTGCCAGTATTTTTCGGAGTACTGCCGGTGTGTGAGGGGTAAAAGTTCCTGTTCTACATGATGGTAATCTGCCGACGCGACAACGTAGTCGAATTTTCGTATCGTACCATTGATTTTTAAACCTTTTACCCGGGTTGCGTTAAGGTCCAGGAGTTCAACATTGCTATTCATTTCAAACGTTACGCCAAGGCTCTTTGCCAATGACACCATTCCGTCAATGACTTTGTGCATACCACCCATAGGATACCACGTACCGAGGGCCATATCGGCGTAGTTCATCAGGCTGTAGAGTGCGGGGGTACTCTCAGGCTTTGCGCCCAGGAAAAGAACGGGGAACTCAAGCAGTTGAATCAGCTTTGGCGAATTAAAAAATTTACGGACATAAGTCGAAATCGACTCAAGCACATGCAGTTTAAAAACGCCTTTTGCCAGTTGCATATCAAAGAGTTCGGTTATCGACAATCCGGGTTTATAAACCAGACCTTCCATCCCGACCTTGTATTTGAATTTCCCCTCATCCAGAAATTTCATCAGGTGCTGACCACTTCCGGGTTCAATCAACTCGAACATCCTGACTAAATTTTCAACCCCTGCCGGAACATCGAGAAATTCTTCGCCGGAATATACGATGCGGTATGACGGATCAAGGCGCTTAAGCTTGTAGAAGTCCGCCGTTGTTTTTCCAAAGCTGGCAAAAAATGATTCGAATACATTTGGCATCCAATACCAACTGGGTCCCATATCGAACGTGAATCCGCTGGCTTCAAACTTTCTTGCCCGACCGCCCGGCGTATCGTTCTTTTCAAATACGGTAACGGTAAAGCCCTCTTTGGCCAGGAAGCAACATGCTGATAATCCTGAAAAACCTGATCCTATGACTGCAACTTGATTCATTCCCAACAAGGCGCGAAGTAGGCGGAAAGTTACTCAATACCCTTGTAAGTTTTTCTGAATCTCCTTGCGGGCATGAAATATCCTGTTTTTCACCGTGCCAATCGGAATATCAAGGTGTTTCGCAATTTCATGGTACTTATATCCGGAGGTGTGCATTTTAAACGGAGTAAGCAGATCATCCCTTAATCGGCAGACGTTTCTCCAGATTTCTTTAAACTCCATGCTTTCCTCAGGACGATTAAACGTGTGTGACTCCTCTGCATTCAAGAAAAACAAATCTTTGGTCGTATCGTGACTGGTCCGCGATCGCTTATTTTTTCGATAGCTGTTGATGAATGTGTTCCGCATGATTGTGAATAGCCACCCCTTCAGATTGGTGTCGTCCCTGAATTTGTCGCGATAAGTCAGGGCCTTAAGCATTGTATCCTGTACCAGGTCGAGCGATTCGTCCCGATCGCGGCAAAAACGGCTGGTGAAGGTCTGAAGTGTACTTCTCATTCCAGCGACCTGGTGGGTAAACTCTAAAGCTGTCATAACACTGATGTTTAATACTAATGTGTGAATGATAAACAAATGTAAGTGAATAAACGTATTTTACTACATATTGTTTAATAAAATGATTAAAAAGTTAAACATAATTTAAGTAATATGCCCTGGAACACGGAATGAGGGGTTCATGAACCTTTTTAAAGAAGTTCTGTCAGCTCCAGTGGATTTGAAAAGGTCTGGATGCGCCCAGGTTTTGACCCAGCATAGGCGATTACCTGGTAGCCGGAAGCCAGGATTGGCGTATCGGGGAATTCGTTGGCAAGGGCGCTAAAGTAGTCCTGGATAGGTTTGGCAGGGGTAGTGGTAATAGACGTGATGAGCACGTCAGGATGATGGGTTCTAAAGACAGAAATTAAGTCGGCATGGGGTACATTTTGCCCCAGGTAATAGGTGCGGTACCCGGCTTTTCGAACGATAAAATGGTAGAATAACAGCCCGAGCTCGTGCATTTCACCCTCGGGAAGAAAAAGGATTACCCGTCTGGCGGTCTTTGGGGGAAGCGGCAACCCATCAATGGCCACAATAATTTTTTGACGTATGAGGTTGGAAATAAAGTGCTCGTGGGCAGGCGTAATATTTTGTGTCTGCCAGAGTATTCCGATTTTTTCAAGGAACGGGTAAATGATTTCTGTGATGGTTTTAACAAAACCATTTCTAAGTATGAGGTTGCTAAGCGTTTTTTCGAAAGCTTCCTCGTCTATGTCAATCATAGACACCACGAGTTGATCGATGTAAAGGATGGCATCATTCTTCACTTCTCTAATCTCAAGGACCTTTTGGTTTATATCGCCCGACGACATTCCCGCAATTTTTGAGATTTTGATGCCGTAGTTGTTTAGCAAAGAAATGTTGATGATTCGCTTCAAATCGTCATCGGAGTAGTATCGGATGTTCGTGTTCGTACGGGCGGGCGTTACCAGATTGTGGCGTTTTTCCCAGATCCTAATTGTATGTGCCTTTATTCCGGAAAGTTTTTCGAGCTCTTTAATAGAATACTTACCCATTCTCTGGTGTTTAACTCAATTTAACACGTACGACGTCGAATTGTTTTTTTGGTCCTGTGGAAATCATACTTTTAAAGAAACTGTGTCGATGGATTTAAAAATAGGTAAAGATTGGTTTAGATCCCGGGGCTGGAAGCCTTTTCAGTTTCAGCTTGATGCCTGGCGTGCTTATCTCGACGGACAAAATGGTTTGGTCAATGCACCTACCGGCAGCGGGAAAACTTATTCATTGATCGTCCCCGTGCTGATGGAATTTATCCGCGATTGCACGGAAGGTCAAACCAGGCGAAAGAACGGTCTCCAGGTTATCTGGATTACGCCTATCAGAGCCCTTGCCAAAGAGATTGAATTGTCGGCCAATCGTGCTATCGAGGGCCTGGGTCTAACGTGGAAGGTTGGAATACGATCGGGAGATACCACATTAAAGGAGCGTACGCGGCAACGTGAGCAGCCGCCGGAAATTCTTATAACCACGCCCGAGAGTTTACATTTATTGTTGGCGCAGAAAGGTTATCCCGAGTTCTTTCAAAGTCTGAAGACAATCGTTGCTGACGAGTGGCATGAACTAATGGGCTCCAAACGGGGGGTACAGGTGGAGTTGGCACTCTCGCGATTAAAGACCATATCGCCGAATCTTAAGATATGGGGTATCTCGGCAACCATCGGTAACATGGATCAGGCCCTGGAAGCGTTGCTGGGAAATTATTATCACGCGAAGAAATATCGCGTCATCAAAGCTGATATCGAAAAGCGGGTAGAAGTTGAATCGGTGTTACCGGATTCGTTAGAACGTTTACCCTGGGCGGGTCACCTGGGAATACTGCTCCTGGATAAGGTGATCGATATTGTGAAGGCGAGTACAACGACATTGATATTTACCAATACTCGATCGTTTGCCGAGATCTGGTACCACAAGATGCTGGATAAGGCGCCGGAACTTTCCGGATTAATCGCCATGCACCATGGGTCGATTAGCCAGGAGCTTCGAAGTTGGGTAGAAGAGCAATTGCATGAAGGTAAGTTGAAGGCTGTGGTTTGCACGTCAAGTCTGGATCTGGGTGTAGATTTTCGTCCGGTCGGAACTGTCATTCAGGTAGGCGGACCGAAGGGGATCGCTCGTTTTCTGCAGCGTGCCGGACGCAGCGGGCATCAGCCTGGCGCGGTGAGTAAGATTTATTTTATTCCCACGCACGCACTTGAACTTATTGAGGCAGCCGCTATTCGCACCGCCATCAGGGAGAAAGTCGTGGAAGACCGGTTCCCCTACATCCGATCTTTCGACGTGTTGATCCAATACCTGATAACGCTGGCGGTATCCAACGGCTTTGATCCGGAACCTATATTTCAGGAGATAAAAACCACCTTCGCCTATGCCGATGTTTCGCGTGAAGAATGGTATTGGATTTTGAATTTTATTACGACAGGCGGGGATTCCCTTCAGGCATATAATGAATACAGGAAAGTAACCATCCACCAGGGAATCTATAAGGTCGAGAATCGTACCATCGCAATGCGGCATCGTCTTTCGGTAGGCACCATTGTGGGCGACAGTTCTTTATTTGTCCGGTTTGTTTCCGGCAAGTATCTGGGCACCATTGAGGAGTATTTTATTTCTCGTTTAAATCCCGGTGATGTGTTTTGGTTCGCCGGGCGAAATCTTGAGTTGGTCCGTATTAAAGAGATGGAGGCACAGGTCAGAAAATCTAATAGGAAGTCCGGCGCGGTTCCTTCCTGGCAGGGCGGACGAATGCCGTTATCATCCCAAATGAGTGAAATGATTCGGATGAAGTTGGATGAAGTCGTACGTGGAAAAGAGCAGGATGTTGAGCTGACGTTTCTACAGCCGTTGTTTAAACTCCAGCAGGATCGATCGATACTTCCCGGTAAGGGAGAATTTCTGGTCGAGTACTTTCAAAGCACGGAAGGATATCACGTCATGATGTATCCATTCGAAGGACGTTTTGTGCATGAAGGCATTGCCGCATTAATGGCTTACCGTATAGCACAAATTCAGCCCCTGACGTTTTCAATCGCGATGAATGACTACGGGTTTGAATTATTATCCGATCAGCCAATCCCTATTGAAGAGGCGATAGAGACGAATGTTCTCGGTGTTGAAAATTTGTTCAGGGATATACAGGCCAGTATAAATTCGACGGAAATGGCGCGGAGAAAATTTCGGGATATCGCTGCGATTTCGGGACTGGTGTTTAAGGGATATCCCGGAAAGCCCGTCAAAGACAAGCACCTTCAATCCACCTCGCAATTATTTTTTAACGTATTTCACGATTACGATGCTCACAACCTGTTATTACAGCAGGCATTTGAAGAGGTGATGGATTTTCAGTTGGAAGAAGCACGCCTTCGGAAAGCCCTCGAGCGAATCTCTTCTCAAAAGATTGTCATTACCAATCCCGATAAACCAACGCCGTTTGCATTTCCCATCATGGTAGACCGGCTCCGTGAAAAACTTAGTACGGAAAAATTAGAAGACCGAGTCAAACGTATGGGACTTCAATATGCGGATTAACGATCCTGGTTGTGATGATGATTGGATTAGGTCACCAGAATTTCATTACTTTAGTCGTACGTCATGCAAGCAGAAATTTTTGGTGAACGATTGCAATTGTGGCCTCAGCGGGCAATTTTTTGGGTGAAGCACCGGATTCTTTTTATTGCCGACATGCATCTGGGAAAGATAAATCATTTTCGGAAGTCCGGGATCGCGGTGCCTTCCCGTGCCAACGATAAGAACCTGGAGGAACTTTTGGATCTTATTAATAAAACATCTCCGGCCCGGGTAGTGTGCCTGGGTGATTTATTTCACAGTCACTACAACCCGGAGTGGGAAGTGTTCGGCGAACTTGTGAATCATTTTCAAGGAATTTCTTTTGAACTTGTGCAGGGTAACCATGATATCATGAGCGATCATCAATATCGCCGGAAAGGTGTGATAGTCCATGATACGTTGACCATTGAACCCTTTGTATTCACGCATCACCCTCAGGAAGATGTTGACGCGGGGATGTACAACCTCGCGGGACATCTGCATCCCGGGGTTAGAATGACGGGCAAGGCCAGGCAGGCGATTACGCTTCCCTGCTTTTATTTTGGTAAAAACGCCGGCTTATTGCCGGCATTTGGGACCTTTACCGGATTGGCACGGATTTTTCCTAAAAAGAAAGATAAAGTCTTTATTATCGTCGAAAACAAAGTTATTGCTGTCAATCCAATTCCATAGGTATATCCCCGTCGTATGAAACAATTTCTACTCGTCCTTTTTTGTTGCTTGTCGATTCCTGTTCTGGCGCAGGATACCACTCGCATTTCACTGCTCTTTGCCGGCGATGTAATGGGGCATGATTCGCAGATTGCTTCGGCTTACGACCCGGTTGCCGGCGTATATGACTATAGCTCCTGCTTTCAGTTTGTCAGACCTTATGTTGAATCGGCCGATCTGGCGATTGCCAACCTGGAAGTTACACTGGCAGGTCCCCCTTACAAAGGGTATCCACAGTTCAGTTCACCCGATGCACTCGCCCGGGAGCTTAAGGCGATTGGTTTTGACGTACTGGTAACGGCAAATAACCATTGCGTTGATCGAGGTAAGCAGGGGCTGGAGCGTACGATTACCATGCTGGACAGTTTTGACATCGCCCATACAGGCACATTTCATGATACGGTGTCATGGCTGAATGAATCACCGTTGCTTATTCAGAAGAATGGGATTGAGATTGCCATATTGAACTACACTTATGGCACGAACGGACTTCCTGTTCCAAAATCCAGCATCGTGAATCTAATTGATACATCAGCAATCAGGCGCGACATTCGTCGTGCTGCCGAATTAAAACCCGACATCATTATCGTATTTACGCATTGGGGCCTGGAATACAAGCGCCTGCCGGAGAAGCCGGAGAAGGAGCTGACGGAATTTTGTTTTAAGCAGGGAGCGCAATTGGTTGTCGGATCGCACCCGCATGTATTGCAACCCATGGAATGGAGAAAAGAATCGAACCAGTTTGTGGCGTATTCGTTGGGGAACTTTGTGTCAGGCCAACGGAAGCAATATACCGACGGGGGTGCTATGGCTTACCTTGAACTTCAAAAGATCAGCTTTGCTCCCGATAGCGCCGTAACTACCATTGATAGTGCGGGCTATTACCTGGAGTGGGTTTATCGCACGGTTGACAAGGACAAGGATTACTACATTCTACCTGTTGGAAAAGTTGAGAATGACAGTATTTCATTTATTAAAGACGCAGCTTCACGAGCGGCATACAAGACATTTGTCGAAGACTCCAGGGGATTATATCGGCAGCATAACGTTGAAGTGCCGGAAAGGGCCAAACTACCGGTTCGATATGAGGCTAAACTTCCGGATGATGACCGCTGACTTTGGTATTGATTAACGGCGTCGCTTTCGCTGCGGGCTCCCACCACCGGAATTGAAAATGAGGCCGATTGAAAACTCAAGTCCCGTCAGATCAATTTTTGCATCAGGGTATTCCACGGGCTTAGTCTCGAGGCTTGTACTACCTCCGGTATAACTGCCCGTGAGTGGGAACATTGACGCTCCGATCAGGTAATTGGTTTCGATCGATACGCCTACTTGTTGTGTAACGTACACCGTAAGCTCAACGCCACCGTGATATCCCCATCCCGGCTTGTTTTTGTATTGGAATTCACTGTTGGCTACTTCCCATCCTTCATATTCACGAATAGCCTTATCGAAATTCCCGTAGTTGATATTTTGACTAAATCCATAAAATCCGAATAAGCCTCCTTTAATATCAAATTCTACAGTTGATCCCTTTAGCTGAATTACCAGTTCCGCCGGAACAAGGATGGTGAAGTTGGGACCTACGAGTGCGTCCTGGGATTCGTAGGGGAGATCTTTCACTGATAGTCCTGACATCCTGTATAACGATGCGCCGGTTTCAAGCGCCAGAAAGGAGGTAAGATCTATGCCAAGTCCGCGAATGGAAAATGGACTGATCGGCGTGGAAAAATTGCCGTTCTTCGGAATGAAATAAGAGAAAGATAGTCCGAATTCCTGGGCGTGAGCAGCGGAACTTACTATCATCGCGATCAACAGTAGTCTAATGTGTTTCATAAATCGGCTTTTTGCGTTAATCGACTAGCCGGCGATGACGCCGGCTGTCCTTAGATATCCCTTCAGCTCTACCAGGAATTTCTTGATGTCCTCTGCCGTAATATCTCCCAGCACCGCCAATCTGAATGTGGCTTCCTTGGCGCCTTTGCCCGGATAAATCGTAAAGCCTCGTTCAAACAGGTAGTCATGCATTTCGTCAAAATTGTATGCCGGATGCCGGGGTTCTACGATGGCTAATAATATTTGTGATTCGTAATGCCTGGGCAGCAGGAATGAGAATCCCAGATTACTCAAACCGGAATACAACGTTTCCCAGCTTTGACGATACCGCATCCATCGTGCCTCCTCACCCTCCAGGAAGTATTCATCAATAGCCTGACGTAACGCGTAGGCTACTTGCACCGGGGGAGTAAACTGCATCTGCCCTGTCTTTTCAAAACCGGTGTACTGACTATAGACGTCAAAATAAAATGACCGTCGCTGCTTCTTGAGACTATCCAGCAAAGATTTCTTAAAGATAACAAATACCATTCCCGGCATACCCTGGATGCATTTATTGGACGACGAAACGACAAATCCGGCGTTCCATTTTCTGATATCAATCGGAATACCGGCATAAGAACTCATACAGTCGACAATAACTTCAATACCGTGCCGGTGTGCCAGGTCGCAGACCTCTTGTACCGGGTTAAGCATACCCGTTGTCGTCTCGTGGTGTACAATGGCCAGATGACTGATGTTTTCATCAGCCGTTATTAACGATTCAATCGTGGCTACGTCAGGGTAGTCGCCGTAGGTAAGTTTATAGTGGACGATCTCAATGCCAAACGTCGTTGCAATGGCAGCCATGCGGGCACCATACGCACCATTATCGACAATCAGGATTTTTTTTGCCTTGGGTACTGCCGAGGTTATGGCGGCTTCCAGGCCGCCCGTACCACTGGCAGTAAAAAGTGCGGCGGCGTAGTCGTCGCCGCCGTGTACCACCTTAACAAGATCCTCTTTTATGGTGTCGAGTAGATTTCCGAAGTCCTTTTCACGGGGGCAAATGTCCTCAACGACCAGTGCGTTTTTGACCGACGAGCTTGTCGTGGCGGGGCCCGGGTTTAATAAAATTTTGCGATTAACTTCTTTCATTGGTTTTATCTGGATTTTACAGTAGCCAAAGATGACCGATACTTCCTGCGTGATCGAAGTCTGGTGTTATGTGCGGGAGTTTTGCCATACCCAATACACACGGAGTGTCGAAAAAGTCTTTATGATCAGTAAAAGGATGCGGGCGCCAAGGTATAACGCTGACAGCCAGAACACGAAGTCAACGTTTGACAATCCCAGCATGACATAAAAGGTTATGACCGTGGGAACGGCCCAGTCGGATTGCGTTTCGACACCGTCGATCAGGTGCCCGTGCATAATTCTACCGACGTATAAACTGGAATAGAGGGTCAGGATAACAAACAATTGGAAGTTGTCGAACACCTGAACACCCATTGCTCCGACAATTATTAAGAGCACCGTAAACAACAAATAGCCGTAGCGGACATCGGGAGTTCTACTCCAGGTTTGAATAAACGTGATAAGAGCACCCAGGGCGGAGCCAATGATGATCAGCAGGGCCGGAGACATTGAACCGACCAGATTGTTTGTGAGAAAAAGGAAGAAGGGTTCATAGGTCGAACATCCGATGAGCAGCGCTGCCATTAAAACGCCTTCCAATGAGCCGATGCGCTCAAATGTAAGCCAGCCGGTCTTGAATTGTTCATAAAATACAGCCA
>Ga0299906_10004587_pt1 | contig 11299 bp, 7 predicted proteins | sample RVTome_14_FD_200259 | JGI IMG/M metagenome (GOLD analysis project Ga0299906, IMG submission 200259) | Soil microbial communities from uranium-contaminated site in the Upper Colorado River Basin, Wyoming, United States - RVT145D125 (version 2) ... | reverse complement strand
TCGTCGCAGGCTCCGGTGCGGAACCCGAAGTGTGCGGTATCCCCGATATAGTCGCGGTTGGAAGACAAGAGAAACTTGATTTCGCAGAAACAGCCAGACGGTACGTACGGAGGCGGGGCGATTTCGTTGTTGGCGGTGGCCAAGTCCCGTATTGCGGTCACAGTGACGACACTCGGATCGGCCTCGTATCGGGCGTGACTCAGCCTCCATGTAAAGTACTCCCAGTTCGAGGCAGCGTCCTTTGACTCAACGCCGAGGAATGACAGCCTGGCTTCGTCATACTCGATGTGAAAATCCAGTTGGGCGAGTGACTGAAACTCTGCGACAGCGCCTTCATTGGGTGTGATGTTGATGCCGACTGTCAGATTTTCGCCGGGGAACGCCGACGTCGTGTCGATGGAGACGTCGATGATCGGCCTGCCCGGCTGATCGGGATGGTTCGGCCCTGTGCATGCCGCCAGGCACGCGATGCTTACTGTTAGAATGTATCCCGGACGCAAGACAGACATGGCGTGCCCACAGGCAAGAAACGGCGCAGAGCAAGTACCCTCTTGGCAATCTGACTGCAATATACGTCACATTAGCGATGTGTCAACCGCCTGAACGGAAGACGGGGGGACGGGATCGGTGCTGGTGGTGTGGTTTTGTCAGAATGTCGGGAGTGACCCGGAGGGGTATGGTCCGGGTTTCACGATCACTGACCAAGGTCGGTGGCACAAGTGCGATCCCTCATAAGCACACGGGGAGGGCCGACGGCTTACAGGGGGCCACTTGAATGGGGCGATCAGTCAGGCACACTTCGTGACTTCAGTATGAGCAGTATCCCGGGATCAACGCGGACTTGTATTCAAACAGCGAATCAGCTTTCAGATCGTACAAAGTCACATGCGCTGTGCAGCCGGCAACTATGAGAGTAGAGGCATCGTACTCCTCCAGTACTTCCTCGTGCTTGGTAAAGACAAACTGCCAGTTGTCCAGCCAGTACACGTCACGGTAACGACAGGGTGTGCCGCAGAATTCAAGCGTCTCGACATTGCCTTGACCATCACGATTGTAGACTGATAGGATGTTGTCAGCTTCGCCCTCATATCCCTTTGCAGACGCGGCAATGCCGCTGTCGGGTGAGAACGTCCAGATATCTCCTTCTTCGCAGGTGGGATGCGCAGGGAATCCGGAGACCGTATGACTGATCGGTCCGACGTGCTGCGGAACAAAGCTCCCGTAGTTTACCTTCTGCGAGTCCCCCAAAGTTTTGATCAGGAAGTGCGCAAGATTCGTGTCGCACCACAGAATGGAATCCACCCACGCCGGGAGACGGATCGCGACGTCCACAGAGTCGGCCGCTGCAACGGAGGGAGTAGTCAGCAATGCCGACACCAACGCCCGGATAGCCCAACGACTCTTCGATTCGGCACGCTTGATCGACTGGCAGTTTGGCTTCTTCATTCTATCAACTGTAATCCTACCATTGAGCTGATCGGATAAGTGTCATAAAAAAACCACCGGGCAACGAATCCCGCCGCCCGGTGGTGTGGCTCGTGTGGCCCGGACCTCGGTCCGGGTTTCGGCTAACGGATCTTCTTTTTATGGCGCATCTTGCGGAGACGTTTCTTCCGCTTGTGCGTTTTGATCTTTTGACGCTTACGCTTTTTGCCTGAGGGCATTCATTCTCCACGATGGGCAGCGCCGCCGTGGGCGGACCACCCGCCACCGCCGTCTGCCATGCCTGGTCCGCGTCGGCGAACCAGCGCCAGTTAATCGATCGGCTGCTTAATAATCAAGTTCTTGAATTCATTGGACGGCTTAAACACCGGGACCTTGCGGTCGGGCACCGGGACTTCCGAGCCGGTGCGCGGGTTGCGCGCCTTACGGGCTTTGCGCAGCTTGACCTTGAAGGTGCCGAAGCCGCGAATCTCGATGTTTTTGCCCTCTTCCAGACTGCGTTTGACCGCGTCCAGGAAGGAGTCCACGGTTACGGCCACGTCGGTGCGCGTCAGACCGGTGCGTTCCGCACAGATCTCCACCAAATCGGCCTTGGTCATCCTGACCTCCTGATTGCGTTCTTGATCGCCTTAGGCGATATCTCGATGTGCGAACACGTTCGATTTTCCGTTTGTTGTAAGCGAAGTCGAACCATCCGTCCAACAAGCGGACCCACCCGATCTATCGGAAGCGATACTGCAACATCGGTTCATACCCGTTGTCGTATGAGGCCATGCGATCCAGCGCCCCGACGGCAATCTGTCCCAGCAAATCCCAAATGCTGCGACGGTACCGTGGGACTTCCTTGACCGTTTTCGGCGGCGCCTCCATGCCGGCCATGCCCGCGGCGATGTCGATGGCGTCCTGGTAGTCGCCCAAAACGTCGACCAAATCCAATTCGTACGCCTGCCGTCCCGTGAAAATCCGTCCGTCGGCGAATGTCCGAACTTCCTCTTCGTCGATGCCGCGTCCATCGGCGACCACTTCGACAAACTGGTCATAGGTGTCGTTGATGACCGATTGCAGCAGGGTCGAATCGCCGGGATTCATCGAGCGCGTGAACGAACCCACGTCCTTGAATTCGCCACTTTTGATCGTCTCGTAGCGGATGCCGATCTTGTCGAGGAGCCGTTCGGCGGTGGGATACTGGAAGATGACGCCGATCGAGCCGGTCAGGGTGCCGGGATTGGCGACCACCGTGTCGGCCGCCATCGCGACATACAGCCCGCCGGAGGCGGCGACAGAGCCCATCGAAACGACGACAATCTTGCCTTTGTCGCGCACGCGCAGGATTTCGTCGTAAATCTCCTGACTGGCCGCGACACCGCCGCCGGGCGAATCGACGCGCAACAGGATCGCCGGAGTCGACTTCTCATCGCCCCAGCGCCGCAGTTGGCGAACGACCGCTTCGGAGGATTGGATGGGGCCGATCAGCTCGACAATCGCGACGCGTTCACCGAACCCTCCGAATGCGAGGCCGTCGGCGTCGCCCGAGGAGAGACTCCACAACGAAATCACCGTGATCGCCAGGAACGCGACAAACGTTCCGGCAATGATGACCCCAATCATCCAGTCGCGGCGGCGTGTCATCCCTGACAGTATCCTGTGATCACAAGCCCTGCGGAATCAGAATGCGCTGCCCGACGATGATCCGGTTGGGATCGCGCAATGAGTTGACGCCGAGAAGCTGACGGATGGTGACGCCGAAGCGCGACGCGATGCGTCCCATCGTATCGCCGCGGCGAATCGTGTAGTAGAAGCTCGATCCGCTTTCGCCGCGTCCGGGAATCGTAATGGTCTCGCCCGCGATCAGGGCGGAATGGGCGCCCATGTTGTTGGCGCGACGGATCGCCGATGTGGTGGTGCCGAATTGCTTGGCCAGCTTCCAGAGCGAGTCGCCGCGTTTGACCGTGTGGCGCTGTCCGGATGCGCCGACGCTCGACCGTGTCGTCTGTGCGTGCGGCCCCGGATCGGCCCCGGCGTTGTCGGCGTAGGCCATCGGGACCGGAATGACGAGCGATTGTCCGACGACGATGCGATGGCGCGACGAGAGCTTGTTGGCGGACACGATGTCGCTGACGCCGACACCATAACGGCGTCCCAATCCGCTGAGCGTCTCGCCGCGGCGGACGGTGTGTTGGACCCATGCCGTGCGCGTCGAGGCCTGCAGATCCTTATAAGCCGCTGCAAATGCGTCACCCGTGCCCTTGGGAACACGCAGCCGATACGGCTTGATGTCGGGTGGCGTCACCGAACGACGCAGTTCCGGATTCAATTCGACAAGGATGGCCAACGAGCAACCGATGGCGCCGGCGACATCCTTCAGTTCCAGCGCCTTATTAGTTGCCACCCAGTCGAATGCGATCGGCGCATCGGGCTCGATGTGGAAGCCGTACCGTTCCGGTTCCCTGGCAATCATGAGCGCGGCCATGAACAGGGGAACGTAGTTGCGCGTCTGGCTGTGCAGTTTGAGCTTCCAATAATCGGACGTTTTCTGACGTTTGATCTGACGGCCGACACGGCCTTCGCCGCCGTTGTACGACGCCAGCGCCAGATTCCAGTCGCCGAACATTCCGTAGAGCTCCTTGAGATACTGGCAGGCGGCGTGCGTTGATTTTTCGAAGTCACGGCGTTCGTCGTACCACCACGTGCGATTCAGCCCGTAACGGCGCCCGGTCGAGGCGATAAACTGCCACGGACCGGCGGCGTGGGCGTAGGAGTATGCCGCGTTGTTGAATCCCGACTCGACCAGGGGCAGATACGCGATGTCGGTCGGCAGGCCGTAGGAGGCCACGATCTCCTTCATCATCGGCAGGTAGCGCCCCGCGCGCGTGAGAAACTTTTCCAATGGTTCGCGGGCGACTGTTTGGTAGTAGACGATGCAATTGCGAACCTTGCCGTTGACCTCGATGGGATAGTTGTACTCGACCACTTCGGGTTCCGGGGGCGCTTCGAGACCCGGGGCGGTCTTGATTTCCTTGTTTTCGTCGTAGAGCAGCAGCACCGCGCTGCTGGTCGCCTCCGGGTCGAGGACGCCGAGCGCCTTGAGCGTGGTCTGATAATCCTCGGCGATTTCATGCAGCAGCTTTTCGGCGTCGGCGCTGTCGGCGGCGGAGTGGATTTCGACTTCGCCCAAAATCGCCAACGCCTGTTCGAATGCCACCTGGGCATCATGCCAGCGCCCGTCGATGTTGGCCGCCACGGCGTTGCCATAGAGCGCCTCGGCTTCGGCCATCGCCGGATCGGTGCCGTGCGGAGCGGAGTCCGGATCAATCGCCTCGGCGTCAAGGAGACTCTCAGTCGATTTCGGCGCATCCTCGGATGAGTATGCGGCCTGTTGCGCTGTCCAGTCGGGCCGCGCGCTGTCTTGTGCCGTCGCATCGAGATGGCGGCGCGAACTCTGGCATCCTGCCAGGAGAATGAACGCCACCAATGCGCTCGTCGTGCGAATGAGCATGTTTGTCCTTTTCACGCTGCCCCCAGAGCGATAACTAAATGCCTATTCCCCATTTACATTAAATCGGCAGCGAGGATGCCGCGATTCAGCGTTCCTTGAGTCTCCGTGCCTGACCTTTGCTGCCGATGATCCCGCTCCTCGGAAGGCGCGAGCCCCCGGTCCCCGTAACCCGCTGGTATTAAAGATAATCAGTCTATCTGTCAAGGATTTTGTCCGGAGAATATTCGGCGGGACCTCTTCATAATCCACTATCAGTCAGACGGTTGGGTCGGGGGTGTCGGATCTTAAGAGAGGTTGCGAAAGGCAGCGCCGCTCAAATAACTCCGTAAGTTGTTGTGGCGCTGCCAAGTCACCGTCGACCGGCTCGCAGTAAGTCCGATGGCGAAACCAGGTCAACTGCCGTTTCGCGTAACGCCGACTATTCCTGATGATGGCCGCGATCGCCTGATCGCGTGACAGATCTCCATGAAGAAACCGGGTCGCTTCGCGGTATCCCACTGTGTTAAGTCCGGGAGCTTCAAGGGGGACACCGGATTGAAGCAACGTCTCGACTTCCACAAATAGTCCCTGCTCGACCATGTGTCGCGCACGGCGCTCGATCCGCTCGTACAGACGTACCCGATCATGCCGAATCTCGAAGACAATGATCGGCCAGGGAGCGGGATTCCGTCTGGCTGTTTCCAGCCAGTCGCTGATGGGCCGATGGGTTTGACGGTACAGTTCGGCCGCGCGCAGGAGTCTGGTCTGATCCGCAGGGTGAATCGCCGACACGAAGGCCGGGTCGACCTGCCGGACCTCGTCATAGATCGCGTCCCATCCTGACTCGGCGGCCTGATCGAGGATCGAACGCCTGACTGCCGGCTCTATATCCGGCAGATCGGGAAGCCCTCGAATCAAGGCATCCAGGTAAAACCCGGTCCCGCCGACGAGGATGACATCCCCTCCGGCGGCCCGCCGCTCCGAGATGATGCGCCGCGCCTCGGCGACAAAACGTCCGGCCGAGAACGACTCGACGGGATCGGCGCAGTCGATGAGTCCGTAGTCGTAGCGTCTGATGATCTCGGGACTCGGTTTGGCCGTGCCGATGTCGAGCCCACGGTAGATCTTCCGCGAGTCGACCGACAGCAAAGTCGCGCCGGTCAAATCGGCGACTCGCTGCGCCAGTTGGCTTTTGCCGGAGGCGGTGGCCCCGACAATGGCCAGGATCGGCCTTTCACGCAGATCACTTTTTGCTGCCGCTGCTTGCATGTGATGACCTCTGCGATCATTATAGCCCGATGGCATTGAATTGCCTCAATGAAGCCGTGGAATAGACGGCCTGTGTCCACGTATCCTAAAGTCCATGTCCCGCACTCCCGCGACGTCTGAGTCCCCACTGACCCCGATGATGCAGCAGTATCAATCGGTCAAGGAGCGCTATCCGGGGCATCTGATTTTCTTTCGCATGGGCGACTTCTATGAAATGTTCGGCGAGGACGCCATCGAAGGCGCGCAGCTTCTCGGCATCACACTGACCAAACGTCCCCACGGCAAAAACGGCGAGATACCGCTCGCCGGTGTGCCGCACCATCAGGCCGAACGCTACCTGGCAATGCTGGCCGAGGCCGGACGGCGCGTCGTGGTCTGCGATCAGATGGAAGACCCGCGCCTGGCCAAAGGCGTGGTCAAACGCGATGTCACCGAGATCATCACACCGGGCACGGTCATTAATCCGTCGGCGCTCGACGACATCCGCACCCCGGCGATCGCCGCCATTTGCGGGCCGGATGACCGCGGGCATTTCGGAATCGCGCGCGCCGAGGCGGCCTCGGGGCGCTTCGCGGTGGAATCGGTCACACCCGAGGCGCTGGTGGCATTCGTCGGCAATCTCGATGCGCGCGAGCTGATCGTGGCAACCGACGCCGATGAACGGCTCCGCGCGCTCGGCGGGCCGACCCTCGAGGTCACCGTCCGTCCCGCATGGCAGTTCGAGACCGCGCAGGCGGCGAAGACGCTCAAGGACCATTTCGGCGTGCGCGACCTGACCACGGTCGGGGTGATCGACGAGCCGGTCGGCATCGCCGCGGCCGGGGCGCTGCTGGCGTACCTGAAAGAAACCAAGCGCGCGCCGATGGCGCACATCACGCACGTCGACCGCCTGACCGACCGCGCCCATATCGCGCTGGATGCGCAGACAGCGCTTCACCTCGATGTCGTCTCCGAACGACGCGGCGGTCCGCCGACGCTGATGACGGTGATGGACCGCTGCCGCACCTCTATGGGACGGCGCCTGCTGCGCCATTGGCTGACAACGCCGTTGACCGACATGACGCAGATTCAGAAACGTCAGGACGCGGTCGGGTTCTTCGTCGACGATCGCGCCGTACTGGCGAAGGCCACTGATGCGCTCAAGGGTGTGGGCGATGTCGAACGCCTCGTCGGGCGCCTGGGCAGCGAACGGGTCACGCCGCGTGACATGGTCGGACTGCGCGAAGCGCTCGACCGTTGGCCGAATCTCGCAACGTTGCTCAATGAGACTGCTGTTTGGCCGGATGATTCCCCCTCGGTCGCAGACACCAGCGCGATGGCCCGGCTCCTCGCGGCGGCCCTCGTGGAGGACCCGCCGGTCCACCATACCGGCGGCGGCATCTTCCGTCGCGGCCACTCCGAAGAGCTGGATGGTTTGCGCGACGGATCCGCCGAGGCGCGATCATGGATCGCCGCGCTCCAGGGACGGCTGCGCAACGAGACCGGAATTGCCTCGCTGAAGGTCGGCTACAACAAGATTTTCGACTACTACATCGAAGTGCCGAAGACCCAGTCCTCGCGAATTCCCGACGCGTGGATGCGCAAACAGACGCTGGTGGCGGCCGAGCGCTACATCACGACGGAGCTCAAGGAGAAGGAGGATGTCGTCCTCACGACCGACGAACGCGCCGCCGAACTGGAATCGCGGCTCTTCGTGGAATTGCGCGCGCGCCTGACCGAATCGATGCCGGTGCTGATCGCCCTGGCGCAGGCGATGGCGCACATCGATGTGACGGCGTCGCTGGCGCAGGTCGCGCTCGCGCGCGGGTATGTCCGGCCGACGCTGACCAGGGAGCGGACGCTGTCGATCACCGGCGGACGACACCCCATTCTGGAAACGATCAATCCCGCCGGCGGATTTGTCCCCAATGAGACCGCGTTCGACGACGGGGCCGGATGGCTGCACCTGATCACCGGCCCGAACATGGCCGGGAAGTCGACCTACCTGCGACAGGTCGGGTTGATCGTCCTTTTGGCGCAGACCGGCTCGTATGTGCCGGCGGATGCCGCGCGGATCGGGATCGTAGACCGCATCTTCACACGCGTCGGCGCCGATGACGAGCTGTCGCGCAACCGTTCGACGTTCATGGTCGAAATGACCGAAACCGCCCGCATCCTGCGCGGTATGACGCCGCGTTCGCTGGTGCTCTTCGACGAAGTGGGCCGGGGCACCTCGACCTACGACGGCGTGGCCATCGCCTGGGCGATCGGCGAACATTTGGCGCACGACAACGAACTGTGTCCGCGCACACTCTTCGCGACGCACTACCATGAATTGACCGCGCTGGCGGACCACCTGCCCGCGGCCGCCAATTACCAGATGGCGGTGCGCGAGAAAGAGGGGACGGTCGCCTTTCTGTTTCGGGTTCGGCCCGGGGCCTGCGATGACTCTTTCGGCATCCACGTCGCCGCGCTGGCGGGCGTGCCGCCGGGCATCGTCGGCCGCGCCCGCGACATCCTCACGGCGCTGGAGACCGGATCGTTTGAGCCGTTGCGGCGGGGATACACGTCCCAGCCGCGCCACCGCACGGCCCGGAGCCAACCCGACTTGTTCTCGGCGGCGCAACGCCAGGCGTTGCAGAGTCTGGCGGCGGTCACGCCCGAGGAGATGACCCCCATCGAGGCGCTCAACACGCTGGCGGAACTGGCGCGCGGATTGCGGACACGTCCCGGGCCCGATGTCGGATAGTGTCGTATGAGAGTATCAATAATAGTTACCATAGATAGCATTTATGACACTAACTTCAACGCCTGACCGTGCCGTGATCGGACGGCTCCCCGCGCATCTGATCGACCAGATCGCGGCGGGGGAGGTCATCGAGCGCCCCGCGTCGGTGGTCAAGGAACTGATCGAAAACGCGCTGGATGCGGCGGCCACGCGCATCGATGTCGCCATCGACAATGCCGGCAGCACGCAGATACGGGTCGTCGACAACGGCGCCGGCATGTCCCGCGACGACATCGCGCTGGCGGTGGAACGCCACGCCACCTCGAAGATTCGTACGGCCGAGGACCTGACCGCCATCGGCACATTCGGCTTCCGGGGCGAAGCGCTCGCGGCGATCGCGTCGGTGTCGCATCTGGAAATCGTTTCGCGCCGCGACGGCGGCGACGCCGGCTATCTGATGTTCTGGGAAGGCGGCACGTTGATCGAACAACGCGAAACCGGCGCCCCGAAGGGAACCGCGATCACGGTCCGCCATTTGTTTTATAACACGCCGGCGCGACGCGAATACATGCGCACACCCTCCACCGAGACCAAACGCATCATCGAGACCGTCACCGACTTCGCGTGCGGAGCCCCGGAGGCCGGATTCGCGCTGGCGGTGGATGGGCGCGACGTTTTGCAATTGTCGCCGGCCGGCGATGTCCGCCAGCGCATGGTCGATGTGTTCGGAACGGCGGTCGCCGACGGCATGATCGCATTCGATGCGGGCGATGCCGAACTCGGTGTCAGCGGCCTGGCGGGACGTCCCGAACTGGGACGCGCCACCCGGGACCGCATCTTGCTGTTCGTCAATGGCCGCCGCGTCTGGTCGCAGTCACTGTTGCACGCGGCGACGAACGCGTATGGCGAGACATTGCCCCACGGCCGCTACCCGTTTGCGCTGATCAATGTCCGCGTCAATCCGCTCAAGGTCGATGTCAATGTCCATCCGACCAAACGCGAGGTGCGTTTCGCGCGCGACCGTTCGGTCTACGATCTCATCTATTACGCCATCAACCGGGTGATCTTCTCATCGGCGACGACATCGCCCGTCATGCGATTGCATACCGACGCGGCCTCCGTTGTCAATGAGCGGTTGGGGCTGTCCGCGACCATGACAGCGCAGGACAGAGTATCCGCCGGGGAGAGGGGCGAAGCCCTGCCTGATTCGTCTGTGTTCAGCCAAAAGACGGACCCAAACGGGACCGTCGCAGAACCCTCGCCGGTTCCGGAACGGTCTCACTTTGTGCCGGAACCGGCAGCATATGTCCCGAGCGATGCGGATGGTGTCTCCAACGTGTGGCAGTTCAACGACGTCTACATCGCCACCGTGGTGGGCGACGAACTCTGGATCATCGACCAGCACACCGCGCACGAACGCATCCAATACGAGGACATCCTGCGGCGGATGAATGAACGCCAGCCGCAGTCGCAGCAGCTTCTCTTTCCCGAAACCGTGCAACTGGAACCGACCGCATGGAATCTCTTCGAGGAATCGCTCGAATTGTTCGGGTCGCTGGGATTTCAGGTGCGGCCGTTCGGATCACGCACCGCTCTGCTTGAGGGCGTGCCCAGCGGCCTGCGCATCAAGAATCCGGTGACGCTCTTCCGCCGCGTGCTGGAAGACCTCGAGATCGCGCGCAAGGCAGGGGAGGACCTGACCAAGGCCGCCGCCGCCTCGACCGCCTGCCGTTCATCGGTCATGGCGGGGGACCGTCTCAAGAAAGAGGAAATGCAGGCGCTGTTTGCGCGCCTGATTCACACTCAAAACCCATTCTCCTGCCCGCACGGCCGTCCGACGATGGTGAAGATTCCCATTTCGGATTTCGACCGGAAGTTCTGCCGGAAGTAAGCAGTGAACTGGGTGGCGGTCAGCCCAAGGGCAGACCGGCACTGCATGTGGGGGGCGATCTTCGTGCGGGTCAGCCCTTGGGCTGACCGGCACTGCACGTGGGGGGCGATCTTCGTGCGGGTCGGCCCTTGGGCTGACCGGCACTGCACGTGGCGGGCGATCTTCGTGCGGGTCGGCCCTTGGGCAGACCGGCACTGCATGTGGGGGGCGATCTTCGTGCGGGTCAGCCCTTGGGCTAACCGGCACTGCACGTAGGGGGCGATCTTCGTGCGGGTCAGCCCTCGGGCTGACCAGCGGCTCGGAGTCCGAACCGATTCTGAGATACCTTCGCGAGGTCGTCAGTCCAAGGGCAGACCGGCACTGTCCGCGGTGGTGACCTCCGTGCGGATCGGCCCTTGGGCTGACCGGCACTGCACGTGGGGGGCGATCTTCGCGCGGGTCAGCCCTCGGGCTGGCCGGCACTGCACGTAGGGGGCGATCTTCGTGCGGGTCGGCCCTTGGGCTGACCGGCACT
>Ga0299906_10004585_pt1 | contig 11302 bp, 16 predicted proteins | sample RVTome_14_FD_200259 | JGI IMG/M metagenome (GOLD analysis project Ga0299906, IMG submission 200259) | Soil microbial communities from uranium-contaminated site in the Upper Colorado River Basin, Wyoming, United States - RVT145D125 (version 2) ... | reverse complement strand
CCCCCTTCCGAACCTCCCGGTCCATCGGTTGTCGATCCTTGACATCCACTGTGATTTCCCATGGGTTCGGAATGGGGTTATCCGCCAGACTCATTTGGCCCGTCGTCGGGTCCAAAATGACCCCCGCAATCGCGTCATCGATGGTGGCCAATTGCACGGTCTGCCCCGGCAACAACCGTTCCTTGGCCACCTGTAGCATCCTGGCATATACGCCCGCGAAGGCATCGGCCATCCCGTGAGACGGCAGCCCCAAACTCACGTTCCCCGTATTGTGGAGGAAGCCAAGCCCAGCCGCAGAATCTATCCTACCGGATGTCTGGCCCTGGAACGCGGGCCCCTGGCCGGACAATTTAGCGAGGATGCCACTAGCAACATTGGCAATGTCCCCCGGCAACTTCCCGCTGTTGGCCGGTTGCAATGTGAAGGGCTGAAGGCCGGGATTCAGGGGATCGGGCTCGAACTTCTCTACCTTGGGCCTCGGACCCGTCCTCCATTTCTTGATGTCGATCCCCGATCCACCCGGCACAAACAGGGTGCCGAACATGTCCAATTCCTGCACATTCTTGAACAGGGACCGTAACATCTTTTCGACTTGATCGTTGATGGGCATCAAGGGGGCAATAAATCCCCTTGCGAACATCTTCCCGATGTCGGTATGGCGAGCCACGTGAAGGGGGCACAGCACCCTTACTTTTTGATCCTCAAAGTTCTCATCAACGAGAATCTTGTTTCCCGCCTTAATGATAAACCTTGACGTAAACTGTTGCGTATCGTCATAGATGTAGATTTCTTCCACCGCCACATACAGCCTACCGTCCTTGCGGGGCTCCGTGGAACTCCGATACTGCCCCCTTCCCCGCGAAATGTTCACCCCCATCTGATCGTCATTCGGGCCCCGCTGAAGAAGTACGCCCGATCCCGTCGAACCTCCCGAAGTACCCTCCAAGTCCTCGTCGGGAGCGGTTCCCCCCCACGGTACCGGCTGGGCCATCATTTCGTTCTCGGCATTCTTAAAGTCGATCTTCTTGTCGAACACCGACTTCATCCGGTTCCGCAACCAGCCCACTGGAACCCACCGCTTCCGGGCAATCCCCATCAAGTTACCGACACCATCAACCCAAGACGGAATACCCCTGAGTTGCCGGGCAGGAACAATCTCAACCATGTCGGGAATGTCGGACATCCCCGTCTCTACGTGGTTTAGACCAACTGTCCCATGCTTCAAGAAGGGGATTAGAGCTTGCCTCTTTATTTGGGACAAGGGCAACGAACTAGACAGAGCCCCCAGGGTGGCCGACCCGATCGCGGCCTTTCGCAAGGCGTCCAGGGACTCCCCCTTCTTGGCGGCAGTCGGGGTAATGTCCATCTTCATATACCGCCCCATCTCGGTTAGGTATATGTGAACAATTTCTTCGTACCGCATATTGAGTTCCCCCCGGGAATTCTCAAATGCAGCCTCCATGTTCCCCGACCATCGATCGATCACCCTGAACTTACGAACCCCGGCCATGTACGCATCGATAATCTTGTGGGTGGTGACGTGGACGTTGGCCTCGGTCTCGGATGGGACGAGTTCCGCATCCAGGGCGTCAACCAAATCAAGTTCTTTTTTGGGTAGGTCTAGTCGTGCCATGACGATTTCGGTAAATTTGTGACATGCCTTTACGATGAAGTTGTGTAGGAATGAGTCCTTCCGAAATTGGCCACCCAAGAATTACGGGATGGACAACGTATCACATCCGGGAGGGGGCCATTCGTCTTCCGGGTCGGTCCAGAGGTCGCCGTCCTTCGATTCGGGTGAGTCTTCGGCCCCGATAGCCCTCCGGTAGATCGCGGCGTCCTGCTCCGATCCTCGTGTTACCATCGACATAGCGATAACCCGATCCGCCATTTTGTCTACTCCGACTTGATGGGCCTTGATATCGTCCAGTTTCTTACCCTGGGCCAGAAGTAGGGCTTGAATTACCCTCAGGCTTGTCCTCAAGAGGTCCAACGAGTTTTCGATCTTCGTCTTCCAGTTCATCTAATCTCCACTCCCGGCACGAACATGCCAAAAAACGTATAACCTTTCCGTCGCGGGGGTCGACCCACGGTAATACCCCCATCCCACACGTGGGACACATCGGCACCCACTTCGCATCTTGCTCATTTCCTAGAGGGTATTTGGGCATAGTTGTCCTATTGACGCGGAATCCAATCGGTCCACCATTCGTCCACCGGGCCGTACTCATCCTCCGCATCATCGTAGGGCTTATTTAACAGGGCCCTTAAGTCCTCGTTCGTCAAGTCGGATGCATTGAGCCCGGACAGTACGGGAACCCCCAGAACTTCCGACTCCCCTTGTTTCCATTCCTCCACCAAGTTGACGGGCCTCTCGATGTCGGGCCCTACCGACTGATGTTGCTTCCCGATGGCCGAGTGCATTGCCAGCGTATCGATTGCGTCATCATGGTCGAGCAGCACCATATCCTCCGTGAAGTTCTCGATCTCGTAAAACAGCCGGGCATACCCCGGCTCCCCCCGACGATCGATCGGCAGCTTGACCCGGTAGTGCCGAAATCGCCATTCCATTTGTTTGATCTTGTCCTCTTTCCGCATCCTATTGGGGAACTTCAGGGGGATCACCTTGGGGATAACTTGCCCCTTCCCATATCGGGACGGAAGGTTGTCCCTCACCCGCTCATAGAATTCGGACAACACCGGGTATGCCTCAACCCCAATCAAGGGCACTTGCCACTTCAGGGCCATTTGGTACACCTGGTTAAGAAGTTCCTCCGGCCTGACTCGACCCAGCCAGATGTCTAGGGAATACAATGTGTCCCGGTGTTCGGACGAATTCTCAAACCCCATGGCGTGGACCACGGAGTAGTCAGACGTAGGGGTCGTCGTCCGGGCCGTATCGACCGTGATAAATCGACGCATCCCCTGTAGGATGTCTGACCACGTGCGGTGCTGGGATCGGGGGACCGGGACTTCCTCATTCGTTTCGGTCCTCCGCATCTCCTTTATTGTATGGGTCACGCAGACCGCCCGGCTGTTCAGGGGGTCATTATGGGCGTCGTTGTCCATATCCTCCAACCAGTAGGTGCATAGCTCGGGGTGGATGGACAACACCCTATCCGCCGATGTCCCCGGGTCATTCATGTACTGGGCGTTGTAGACCGCAACCCCCAGCCTCAGCTTTTCTTGCTCCTGCCATTCCTCGTCCATGACCTGCCAATCCAGGTCAATGACGTTCATTAGGGTCCGGTTCCAGAATCCCTTGACCCGGGGATCGTCGGTGGTGTACAACCAATATATGAACATTCTGCGGTTGTACAGGGTTCCAATGATGCGGATAGGAATGGAGAACCCAGGACTTCGGGCCATCGGGTAGACGGCGTTGAAGAAGAATTGCTCGAAGTGCTCCCGGAGGTCCGATGGTGTTTGAACCAGATCATCCGACTTTTCCACGTCGTCCAAGACGACAAGACCCGACGGCCTCACACCGAGTGAAGCACCCGTAATAGGGATGGCCCGACAGGACGACCCATTCGCAAGGTCCATCCGCGATCCCCTATTCCACACCCCGGACCCCCTCTTGGCCCTCATCGGTCCGAAGTCCCGCAGTATCAGTTCGTTACTACCGATCTCCCCCATTAAACGACCCAGCCGGTCCCCACAAAACGCCTGGGTTGCCAAGAACAGGGCACACTCCCAGTACGGAACCGTAATCATTTTTCGCAAGATGTCTTCAAGGTTGACGGTAGTTTTGCATGTGCCTCGGGGTGCTGCGTGAACCAACAGGTCGTGTTTGTGCCAGTCCATCACCCACTGATAATGGGATGGGGGGGACGGACTATACCCTGTTCGATACCATGCGGGCCCCCTGGGGACCAGGTAGGTCTCTCGAAAGTAGTGCCAGCCGACCGCCTCTAGTTCCGGCGTACCAGACAGGGACGTAGCATTAACCCTTGCCAGCCTTTGCCCTTCCTCGCCCAAGTCCCAATAGTCCGGCGGAAGCGGAAAATATGGGTTGCCCACTTTAGGAAAGACGACTGACTTCATCCCTACGAATCAATCCCACACAACGCAAAGGCCGTGAACCCCGCCGTTGCCACGATGAACGACGCCGCCTGCTTCTCCCCGATGCATTCCCCGCCCTCGAATCGAAGGATGCTTCGGCACATGGACGTGACAAACTGGGAATCCTTCAGGAACCCCGCAAGGCGGGAATCGAACTCCCCCCTAAAGGCTGAGTCCCAGTTGTTGTATCCGAGATTCCGATGGATTCCCGCCACATGCCTCCGGAAAAACTTGTGGACATTGTTGGTCTGCATGAACTGGGCGACCCCCTCCACCAACCGTTGAAGCCTCACAACCCCTTGGTCCGCCCTTGGGGTCTCCGGCTCATCCGGGACCGACACAATATCATCCCAGCCTACCGAGTCGTCCGGGTCGTCCAGGTCAACACCCGGGGTTTCATCAAGGGGGGAGGGGCTGTCATCCTGTATCCCCCCCTGTACTCCGAGGCTCATCCGTGCGGTCGGCGGCCTCTCGAAAGTTGTCGGCGGCCTGTCGGGCTCTGTCGTTTCGGGCTCGTCGATCGGCGGCGGATTGGGCGGCGTTGGCTCCGGGGATGAACGGCCTTTTAAGTGGTCCATTATCGCCGAGATTCCCGCTTCGATACTCGACACCTTGGTCTCCAACTCCGCGATCTTTTTCGATTCCTTTTGGCTCGTGGTTCCGTGCAACTTGTTGTATTCCTCCTTGGTTATCGTCCTTACCCCCCTGTGGGTCGGTCGAATCGGCCCGTTTAGCATTATGTCCCGTGCGGCGAACGCCATCCCCTCGGCTACGCTTGCTTCCGCTTCCGGTTCCAGTTGCAGATGTTGATCCGTCATTCTGAGTCTCCACGTCTATCACTTCGTTGGTGTCCGTCGACTTCGTGGCACTTTCCAACAAGGCCATGGTCGATTGTAAGCGGCTTGATCCTTCCCTTGTGAGCCTCATCCCCTCTGCGTTGTACTCGGCCTCCGTCCCGTCGTCCCCGGTTTTCTTCAGTTGGAGACGTTCATGCTGAATGAGGCCCCCCAGAATCATGGCTTCCTTGGCCTTCTTATCGAGCATTTGGAGGGCAGCCATCCGTTCCCGGGGCGTCACGGTTGGTTCTTCGACGGTGGAGCCGTCTTCCCGGTGGGTGATCTTTACAGCGGTGGCTCGGGCGATGTCCGTTAGGATTTCGACCATCTCCGAGACCGCAAACTCCGAATCCCGAAATGCTCGGTCGATGTCCCCCGGGACGAAGAACGATGCCAGGCCCTCCCCGGCCCCCGTTGCCAGGTCGTGGTGGGTCGACTTTTCGATGTTCAGCCCGTCTTTCATTATAGTTCAAAAAGAGCCAGAAATCAAGGCTTCTTTCGCCTATAGGCCGACTTACTTTTACGGGGGGCCGTATGAAGGGCTTTGGCCAACTCGACGACCCGCTCCCTGATTACTTCCTTCGTGAGGGTTCCATAAAGAACCCCTGCCAGTTCGTGGTGGGCCCGTACGAGGGCTGCGTTCCCCTTGAATGTGTCCGGGAGCCCGGCCTCAAACAGGGCATCCTCCAGGCTATACAGGGACACGTACCGCTTCTCTCCCCCGGGAATCTTGATGACCGGTATGTGGAGAGCCCCTAGAAGCCCCTCGACCCCCTTCTCCGGTACTCCCCAATCCCTGGACAACCCATCCAGGCTGACCATAATAACTCCTGCCCCTACCTTAACGCGATCCGGTTGCACCATTTGTCGTCACATTCCCCGGAAGGCCCCTAGAAGGCCCGTGGTGGCCCCCAGCGGTCCTTCCGAGTACCCACACACCCGGTCCCCGCTTGCGTCCCGTCACGAGCCCCCCAGGGCCCTCCCCGGGCGACCACTACATATTGGGGGTCGGCGTCGCGGTACCACTCTTTGCCCCCCTTCCGTGTACCCCCCTCCCCCTGCGGCGGGCCCCCCTACTTTAATTATATCTAATCCGGGAGCCCATATAGGACACTAGCAGACATGTACGGCGTCCGCAAACATGTAGGACACTAGGAGGCCATACACTAGCAGACATAGACGGGAGAGCTTCCCCTTATAAGAGAAGAATTATATTATAAGAGAAGAATTATATTGTGGGCCCGGCAAAAGTCAAGTGGCCTGTGAAATAAATTTACCGGGGACTCTGCCGCCGCCTGAGCCCGAACGTCCCTGCTTTCCTAGTGCCCTACATGTTTGCGGATGTCTTACATGTCTGCTAGTGCCCTACAGGGGGTCCGGTCCTACATGGGAACGGGCGGGTCAATCCGGGTCAATGGGCCGGTGCCCCGCATGAAAGGTCGCAGGCCCGATAACCAGCTGTGGAAAGTCCTCCAGGTTCCCCTCACTAATCATCTTGGAGCAGTGGGGGCACAGGAAGTTGCCCCCCTTCGTTCTGGCCTCCTTGACCTCCATCCTCTTGTTCCCCTTCTTGTCCTTCACCAACCGAGCCTCCAACTTCACCCGATCGGACGCCCTCTTGTACTTCATCCACTTTCCTAGGACAACCGTCGACAATAATAGCATAATGTCGTTTCCCGCGGGGGTCCATTGATTCGACCACCCGTGCCATCCTTAGTCCGACTTACCCAAGTTCCTTACGCCGTCAAGCCAAGGTGTCGCACCCTCGAACGGCTCCCTGGCCTTCTTCGCTCGTTCTCTGGCGGCATCCCTCTCTGCGGCCTTCTTGGCACTTGCCTTCTCTGAGTCCCTTGCCTTTTTCGCGGCCTTATTCTTTTTGTGGGCTGCGGCCTGTTCCCGTATCCGTGATTCCGTCGGCAAGTCCTCAGTTGGGGAAATCGCCTCCCTCACCAAAGACCCCAGCATTGCAAACGTCCGATCGACGGTCGTCCCAATCCCAGGCTCCCTATCCGCCGTGGCCGATGCCGCCCGTCTTGCGGCCCTTCTGTATATCCCGTCCTTCGATTCATCTCTTGGCATTACTGCCCCCTTCAAGTTAAGTCACCTAACGATTTCGATAAATTTGTGATATGCCTTTACGATAAGTTTCGGTAGGAATGAGTCCCATCGTTTTTTCCCACGAGTTCCAGTCCTACCTTACCCCTGCGGACCAATCGAAAACGGCTTGCGAAAGTGTGGCCAGTGCCCGTTCTTGCTTCGATCGTCTGTCGTCGACCTGCTGCCGTGCCGCTTGTAATCGTCGTCGTTTTGGGCGGTTCGGGTCATCGGGCGGGTTATTCGCCTGGATAGCACCCACTCCCGCCTCTACGCCCGTACCTATTACGGGGCCCAAGACGCTCCCGGAAATCAGTGTGGACGCTAGGGACGACCCACCTGCGTCCTTACCCTTCGACTGTTCCTCGGCGGCCTTGGCGGCGGCCTCTGCCTCCCTTTTCTTTTTTTCGTCTTCCTCCCTGGCCCGCATTGCGGAAACTGGAAGGGATCGGGGGAACGGCATAGCTAACTCCTATCAACTTCGGGAAAAAACGATGGGACTCATTCCTACAACAAATTTACCGTAAAGGCATATCACAAATTTATCGAAATCGTAACTAGCCCGTCAGTTCATGGCTGCGTTCGATAAGGCCTGTTGTTCCCTGTCCCGACGGCGGGAACGCTGTATGGATTCGTTGCCCATTCGTGTAGCTAGTCCGGGATCGGATGGTTCCCCGGGCGGGGCCGGAGTTGACGGAGTTGGATCGACCGGAGTCTCGTCTGGGGCTGGAGCAGCAGGCGTGTCGGTAGGCGTGTCGACGGGCGTGTCGACGGGGGGGGTTCGACTAGTGAGGGTAGTGGTGCCTGGGGTTCCTCTGAGGCGGTTAGGTGAGGGTGTGGTTGCGGCTTGGGCTACCGTTGGAGTTGTTTGGGGCCCGAGGGTTCCTCTTCCTGAGGCATCCGAGAAGGGGGCCGGCCTGGGCCTGAAGATGTTCCCCAGGATTCCGCCGAGTGCGAGACCGCCAAGAGCTAGAAGGGGGAATGCCATTAGAGTAGGGGTCCGGTCGGATTCGTCAGGGCGTCCATGAAATCGGGATCGTCTATGGGGTCGATGGCGGGGACGGGGGTCGGCTCTAGTCCGGTGTTAGGGTCCACTTCCCGGGGCTCGGGCGTGCCCCTGTAGCGTGGTACGATGTGGAGCAATTGTCGGGTGTGCAGGAGCCACCCGTAGAACGTCTTGATTTCGGCATGGATTTGGGGGACCGGATCAAGGGGGGCCCGGGACGGGGATTCTTTCCGGGGGGAGGTGCATCCCGGAGGGGCGACAATCAAGACGGCGAGGAATCCCGCTCGGAGGGCTTTACGCACGACTCATGGTCCTTCTTGGATCGGCGTAAGCACATTCCACGCCAAGAGCCCCAGGCTAGTCGAAAGGTACGTCGAGCCGGGGACACTCCGAGTATGGTGGCCGTGATTCCGAGAGCCCCGATTGACATCCACAAGGATATGGTGTCGTCCCCTCCGCCCACTGCGACGGGGACGTGGATGGGCATAGCGACATCCATGGATTCGACCAATTTCCCGAGGGCGGCACATCCCCCCAAGATCGGGAGGATTAGTCCGCATCCGGTAGACAACAGGAGATGACGCATTATTCGGGAGTCCCAGTTGTGTTCGGGTCATTTGGGGTGGTGTCCGGGCCGGCATCCGGGGTGGTGTCCGGGGGTGGGGTGGTTTCGTCGTTTTTCCACCGGTAGAGGAAGTCCAGTAGAGGGGCTAGGTCCAGTCGGGATTCGGAACGGATGTCGGTTTTGTCCCCGTCCACTGTGTGGAAGGCGAACAGCTTGGTTTCGGAACGATAGCCAATCCCCGCTTCCCCGGCACCCATAAGGGGGACGGTGCAGCCGGAAAGGTAGGATAGGGTTCCGATCATGATGGGGGTTAGGATGCGGGTTGTCATTTTGGGGGTCATTCTTGGGGTCATTTTGGGGTCCATGTACTAGTGAAATACTAATTTGGGCCGAATTAGTAAGTGGGGAACGACGGCCCGATCGTGGGTCCACGTACATTATAGTGGGATGGGGCGGGTTTGTCAAGGGGGAACTTGGACTTACCGCCCTGGAAATGGGGTGGGGTGAAGTTAAGAAATGTGTAGGGGTCCGGTTAAGAAATACGTAGGGTTCCATTCCCCCCCCTTGGCCCGATCCCAGGGGCCGACGGCCTCTCCACAGGGACCGATGATGTCCTCCCCCCTGGTCATTGTTGTCGGTCGGGCAATCGAAGGACGGGGAAGCGGTCTGGTAATGGGTGGACGGGAGCACAAAAGAGGGAAGGGGGAGGGGAATTTGGGGAGAAAATCCCTCACCCATCCCCCCTCCCCCGACCCTACCATCCCCCCATCCCCCCGGGGGGCTCCCATCGCCCATCCCCCTGCCCATCGCCCATCCCCCTGCCCACTCCGTTCACCTTGCTCACTCCGTTCGCCCTGCCCACCTTGCTCGCCCTGCTCTCGCCCATCGCCCATCACCCATCGCCCATCACTCCGCTGCCCCTGCCCAAGGCGCCCATCCAATCGGCGCATTCCCCGGCCCTCGCCCCGCCCACCCATCACTCACCCCCCTGCTCATCCACCATTCACCCATCACTCACCCATCCCTCCCCCATCCCTCGCCCATCACCAAAAAAAAAGGTCGCTGGACGATTCCTCGCCCAACGACCCCGCCCCCCGGCGTTCAGCCCTAGCCCCTACTTTGTCATCGCAGACTCGTGCGGCCTCTCGTAAATGTTGATCCCATACACCGGCCCGACCCGTCCATCCGGCTGCCCCAGCCCCGCATACTGACGCATCTGGTTCCGCAGCGTGAATCCCCTGGCCGTGTAGCCATTCCGCCGCAGGTCTCGTAGCGTCGTGTCGCGGGCCTTCAACGCATCCTTGTCCGTTGGGTACTCGTCGTAGAGAGTCGTAAACGTCCATTGTGCTACCATCGTGTTCCCATCCCTTCTTCCTTTGGACACCCCACCTCAGCCATTGAATCCTTCCCTGTCCCAACCATCCCGATCCCGGCCCCTCTCATTGAATCCTTCCCTGTCATACCCACCACGGTCCCGCCCCTTCAGATTGAATCCTTCCCGATCAATTCCTTCCGCATTCCTCCCATTCCCATCATAATCTTCCCTGTCCCAACCATCACGGTCCCGCCCATCCTTGTTATAACCCCCCCTAAGGCACCCCGACTCATCGACTCCTTGTGCATCGAATCCTTCCCGATCAATTCCCTTCGCATTCCGCCCCCACGCATCATAACCTTCCCGATCAAGTCCCTTCACATTCCACCCAAGTGCATCGAATCCTTCCCTGTCCCGTCCGTTTTTGTCCCGTCCTGCATGGTCGAATCCGTCCGGTTCATTCCCGCTCAAATCGTACGTGCTCATCGCGTTCCCGTCCCTTCTTCCTTTGGACGCCCCATTGCGTCTATTGAAAGCCTACCATACCCCGCCCAAGATTGCAAGGGGGTTGGAGATTTTTTTTCTAGTAGGCCCAATAACCCACTCATCGTTGACCATTCCACCACTCCCATGCCCACACCACCCCTAACCACACCACCGACCCCACCACAATAGCCCCTACCCACATCGCCGCCACTCCAAGGCTTTCAGCAAACACTGCCCGCCCCTCCTAGTCGTAACCCCCTCGTAGTCAATCGTCGTTACCGTCGTAGTCCCCCGGATAGTTACCGTTGTCCCCCGGATAGTTACCGTTCGAGTCTCGGCCGCTCCGATCGAATCCTCGCCGATCCAACCCTCCCTGGCTGAACCCCTCCGCATCGTATCCTTCCCGATCCTGGTGTCCCTGATCGAACCCGTCCAAATTGAATCCTTCCCTATCGAACCCCCTCCGGTTCCTTCCATCCCCATCGTAATCTTCCCTGTCCCGTCCGTTTTTGTCCCGCCCCATATGGTTGAATCCGTCCTGGTCATATCCGCTCGCATCGTACGTGCCCATTGTCGTACCTCCCTTCGTTTTTTCGTTTCCCCCTACTTGGAACTCATGGTCGACGCTTCCCCCGATCGGCTCACTGACCCTGCCGAGGCATTTCGGACAATGCCACACCTTCTCGGCCTCACCGTTGTACCACCACGTACCATCAAGCCTATCGGTACTATAGAACGTCCCACAATCACAACATCGTTGATCCCCCAGCAGTCGCCTAACTAGCCCATCTAGTTCCCGGTCCCACGCGGTTCGATGCCACGTAGCAGGGCATTGGACCTTTTGGCCTGCCATATCCGCATACGCCTTTGCCAGTGCTAGGGTCTCCAGGATATCCGAGCTTCGCCGACCGCTGGCGTATGCCTTGCACGTCCAA
>Ga0299906_10004584_pt1 | contig 11302 bp, 8 predicted proteins | sample RVTome_14_FD_200259 | JGI IMG/M metagenome (GOLD analysis project Ga0299906, IMG submission 200259) | Soil microbial communities from uranium-contaminated site in the Upper Colorado River Basin, Wyoming, United States - RVT145D125 (version 2) ... | reverse complement strand
GAGAGGGGAAATTCGAGCACCGCTTCAAGGCGGCGGTCGAGAAAAACTTCGACCAGAGCGCCGACGCATACGACCGTTTCGAGGAGCGGCACCATCTTTTCGAAACGCTTACGAGACGGCAACTTGAAATGATCGAGCCGTCGTTGCCGGAGAGAATCCTCGATGTCGGGTGCGGAACGGGAATCTCCACGTTGGCCCTCCATCAGACCTTGGCCGGAAGGTCGCCGAACATCTACGCGATTGACATCAGCGAGCGAATGCTGCTGCGGGCGAAGGAACGATGCAAGTCCCTGCGGGGGATCTATTTTATCCGCGGAGACGCGGAAAACCTATCGACGTATTTCAACGAGTCGTTCGACGCGATTTTCTACACGGCCTCGATCTTCCTCCTGCCAGGGTTCGCCGAATCGCTGCGGCAGGCGAGCCACCTCCTTCTCCCGGGCGGTGTGCTGTCGATCAGTTATTATTCGGGACTGTTCAATGAAAAGGGAGAGGACGCCATCCCGAAGGCGTTCCCCGACCAGAAATACCAGTATGGGGCGGTACCGATCAGGGAACTCGTTTCATGCCTCGAATCTTTGCCGGGGATGCGGACCACGCGAGTCGATTTCCGAATCGAGGTCAGCCGTGATTTCCTTTTTGACTTTCTGTCGATCCCCGCGCAATCTTCGGGGCTTTTTCCAAAAATCCCGTACCTCGAACGAATCCCGAAAGTCCGCGAATTGTGCGATCTCCTTGCGGAGAGGGTGGATCCGGTTTTCATGGGTTGGGAGCTCCTGATCGCCCGGAAACGATGATTATTTCCGTCATCCTATGATTTGACATAATATACATTACCAGACGTTGTCATCTAGTTGTAACCCAATAATATACAGCGGCAGCCACAATAAGCCAGATAAGGACAATGGCGATCGCTCCCGTCATGTTTCGGGGACATGCGGCGGAAAGCCGGCGATCCGCATCGGCACGAAGTTCTGTCATGATATCGGGCGGTATGAGCCGGACCGACAGCCAGATAAACAGCGGCAGGATGAACAACTCATCCACATATCCGAGCACGGGAATGAAGTCCGGGATCAGGTCAATGGGGCTGAACGCATAGGCAACCGTCGTCATCGCCATCGCCTTGGCGTACCAAGGGACTCTCGGATCTCGACTGGCCGCATAGAGAGCCAGTGTGTCCCTTTTCATCCGGCGAGCCCACTTTTTCAGACGGTTCCAAGTTGAAATTTCCATGTTGCTCTCCGTCTTTGCGTCATGCGGAATTTACAATCTACCCGTGCGATCAATATTCCGCCAATAATTTTTCCTAGAAGGAAGTTGAGGGGTTAAAATACGAGGATGCGATTCTCTCCTTCGGACCCTTGACAGATCCAAATGGGCCCCTATGGTTCCGATCAAGCGAATGACCGGTGATTATGCAAACCTCCTGGGAACGAACCGTCTAATTTATGACCGAAGTTGAAGTTGTCAAGATACTTCGCGAATACTTTGAAGGACTTTTCCCCAAGGTCTGTCCCAATTGTAAGCGCTGTTTCGCCACGCTCCGGGAGTATATACAGCTCACCCGACGAATCGGGCAGCCCATCTCCTACGATGCAGACCTGGACGATTGGACCACCGTGCGGCCAATGGGGTCCGTTGCGCTGGCGAATTGTCCTTGCGGCTCCACTCTTGCCCTCGGCACTGAGAGCATGCCGCTTCCCCGGCGACTGTCGTTGTTGAATTGGGTAAATATCGAAACCCAACGGCGTGGTTTGAGCCCTTCGGATTTGCTGGATACCCTGCGTGACGAGGTCCGCAAACAGGTCCTGGCCGGAACAGGGCAACCAGACACCGGAAAATATTGATACGTAACGCACGGATAACCGGCAACGCCACGGGCGTTGTCGGTTCCGTAGCTTCTTCGATCGATGCAGAGTGCGATCCTGATCAAAGAAAAAGCCCCCGGAAATACAATTCGGGGGCTACGATTCCCTGCATCCGCCAAGAGGCCGTTTAATCTGGCGAGATACCTATCTACATGATACAGGAACTGGTGCCTATAGAGTACCCTATCGCATACACCAGAAACCCTGCCCAAACCCACCCCATTTTTATATACGTCTCCATTTTCTTCCCCTCCCCTCCAGAGAATCAATTCGAAAGGATTTGCTCGCCAATGCCATTTAGGTTCGGGCCATATATGAAAGTTTCGTTCCGGGAGAAAATTGTGACATTCATGGTTCGTGCGGCATGGTGTGCATCTTGACAGGCACGTATACGCCCCCTATCATTACGGTCATGAACACGGTCATGCGAAGGAATGGAAAACGTAAAATACCGGAAATTAGAATTTCGTATAATTGAATTATCTATTATAAATAATGATGAGGCAATCATGTTTCCAAAGGAATATAAATATATTGTAGGAGTTGGCTTAATACTGTTTGGATTATTTGCTCTGAATTATCCTGAGTACCAACATCCGATCTATGGTTTCATTAATTTAGGTAAATATCGGATATATATTGGCGTAGTATCTGTGATAATAGGAACTTTCTATATACATCATGTCAGGAACATAAATAGTAAATAATGCCATTATCATTCATTGCCGAACATAACATTGAAAATTAAACATAATCGCCGATGAGAATCATTTGAGATTCTTCCTCCGTTTTGGCAAATTCTTTTCGAGCCAAGCGCAGCATGCCGATTGCGTTGTTATTATCTCGTTCTGATTTTCGTCGCTCCGTGAGAATCCCGATGGGTTCTTTCGTCATGTTCTTTTTATCCATCCAATAGACCATAACGGTTTTTATGGGCATCCGTTCCGGATCCGTGCCGTCTTTTGCCGGAACCGCCTCCTCCTCGGTCGAGGAAGACCCAATATTCAACCAACCGTCCTTCCCGATCTCCACCATGGCGCCCTCCTCGGAATTCGTGTTATTTGCGAAATATCCGCGCCCCTCGGAAAGGGAATCCGTTCAGACCTGCCACATCCTCTCCGTGAAATTCTTTCCTGGAAGCTCCGCGGAAAACGCACCGTAGATCGGCCACCGCTCTCCGAACGATTCCGCGATCTGGATCGTCACGAAGAATTCGAGGCGTTTGTCGTTCCTGCATTCGAGCTCGTCGGCTGGAATCGCCAACTCCAGGACCTTCCCGTAAGCGGCGCGGACGTTGTCAGGATCCGTGGATGAGTCTTCCGGGGGCGACATTCTCCCCCCGGGATCCCCGATTTTCACGATAGAATAGTGAAAACGTCTGCTCATCGGATCCATATTGGAATGGAACTTGATTGATTTCAACGGAAAAAGGATCTCGAGTTCGATATCGTGCAAATTCTCAACTGCGACGTTGTCCAGGTCGAACCGGAAAAAGATTTCATCCTCGCTGAACCCGTAATAGAAACAGGACAAGAGCATATGACCGGCACGGTGCATCGTGCCGAACCCGGGCGCCGGAACAACCTTCCTCGCGGAATTCCATTCGAAATAGGATGTCACCACCCCGTCGATCCGGGGCTGAATATATGACTGCGGGGCGGGGATCTCATTCTTTTCCTGCACAATCCTGTCGGATTTAATTATTGGAATATCTATTGAATCAGGAGGGATAACACCCATTGCCTTATACGCTGCTTTAATATTGTGGCGGAACAAGCGGTCGAATTCGGGGCCGTGAGGTGTGTAATGGTCGTCACCGTACCACCAGCACCAGTCGGAACCTTCGGCAACCAGTAGGTAGTCCCGCGCCTTTTGCAGATCCGGGGATTCCGGTTTCCCTTTTTCTGAAACGAACCTTGATTTCGATTCCATGAGGGTGCGAGCCCGGGAGAGCATTTCCCATGCGGCGTGGTCTTCCCTGTGCCCGATCCAGATATGGAAGGTCCCGTCGATCCAGGATCCCGTGGGAATGGAGGGAAGTTCGCGGATCTCCTTGATCCCATCGAGGGCATCAGACAATGTGATGAATTCTATATTCGAGCTTAACTTCCCAAGTTTGCTTAATAATATGTTTAGAAAAGCTACGCCGGAGTCGTGGAAATATTCCCAGGCGTTCTCCCCGTCCAGTATGATCGGGATGACATACTCGTTTTCGGAAATACCTGATTTACCGGATGATAAACGATCGTATATTTTCTTGATATTATGAATAAAATTGTTCGCCGCATCGTGCGCATCCCAGCGTGAATATTCGAAGCCGATCAGGTCGGAAAGGTAGTGGTCCCGGAAGAATACCGGGATGGATCCCCTCTTCGTCACAGCCGCGTAGGGGCGATAGATCCAGTCCGGATCGATCGGTATTCCATCGTGGTCCCTCTTGACGGATTTTCCGAATGCCCGCGCAAGGAGAATTTCGTCCGTCGCCGCCCAACGGAAACCGGTCTCGGAGGCCATCTCGAGGGCAGCGGGGCTGATCGAACCTTCCGAGGGCCACAATCCGGCAGGATCCGATCCGAAGAGGTCATGGAAAACTTCCCTCCCCCGCTCCAGTTGAATTCGGGCATCCGCGGGCCAGGAAAATGGAAGAGCCGGGAGCGCAGCTCCAGGGAGGGCGTCGAGCGCGGATCGGTTGTCGATGAGAAGCGGCAGGATAGGATGGTACATCGGAGAGGAGGAAAGTTCGCCCCCGTCGTCCCGGGAGAGCTTCCGGTACTCATCGATGACCCGCCCCATCACTTGGATCTGGTGATCGAGCACATAATTCTTCTCCCGCTCCGTGAACCCGCTTCCCTTGCGCCAAAGGCGGGAGAGTTCCGGGTCCTCGTCCCGGAACAGCGGATGAAACCAGGTCAGATTGAACAGGGTGGCGAGATCGGTGTACTCCGAGGCTCCATAACCGCCAGGGCCGCGGTTGCTCCTCCTCAGGGAGCGAAGCGCCGATTCGTGACGGCGAAAGAGCTCGGCGTACCGTGGCTGCGGGAGAATCATCGTGGGGGCGTAGGCGGAGAAGAAATTCCGGAGGAGGAACTCGTTCTCCTCCTTCGTGAGATCGAGGGCGTTCTTGCGGGACACTGATAGAAATACGTCATCCGCGCCGTTTTCGACGTAATCCTTCACCTGTACGAGCAGTGAAGGAACAAGGTTCACTGTGTGCCGTACACCCGGGTGTCCACGGAATATCACCGGGAGCGCCGCGTAATCCTTGATCGCGTGAAGCCGGACCCAGGGAAGGATGTAGGATCCCGTTTCCGGGTCCTTGTAATACGGCTGATGCATGTGCCAGAGGAAACAAACCCGAAGCTTCATCCGAGCGTTGCCCCCGGGAGGAGGTTACTCCGACTGCGCCAGCCGGATCTCGACCACTTCCCGAAGGAGGGTTTCCGGTGTCTCCTTGAGGATGAGGCGGTACAACGCCGCCGCTTCGGTCTTTTTCCCGGAGAGTCCAAGGACGCGCGCCTCGCCCATCCTCGACTGGGTCCTCATGTCCGCCTCTGCGGCGGCCCCGGCGTCGCGGTACGCGGCGGCCGCGGCGGGAAAGTCCCCCTTCGCCTCGAGGGAACTTGCGATCCCTTCCCGAAGGAGAAATTTCATGATCCCGGCCTCTTTTCCGGTGGCGATTCCCGCCCGGAATCGCGTGATCGCGTGATCGTAGTCGCCGCGATAAAACGCGATGCTTCCGAGGTAGTACAGGGAGTACACGGTGGAGCGAGTGCCCGGATGCGCGTTGACGTGTCCCTGGAGAAACGTCTCGACGGACGCCAGTTGCGAAGGGTCCGGCGCGGAAGCGGCATGCAGCAGCTGCTGCGCACGGTCAAGGGTTGGCCACAGGTCCCCGGCGGACTTGTTCTCCTCCCACTGCAGGTACGCCTGGGTACCGAGCACGAGCGCGACGACGGCGACGATGCCGATCACCGCCGCGGAGAATTTGGTCCGATTCTCCTTGCACCAGGCGATGGCTCGCCCGAACGTGGAGATGAACTCGTCGGGACCCTTCAGGTCCCGACGGCTTAAGCCGGTCTTCTCTGCCATCTCTGCGGTCTCTCCCTGGTCACTCGTTGGTCTCCCATTCTATATCAGATAGTGGGGCGATCGTTCAACGGCTATCCACTTCCAGGAACTGCCCGATGACCGTGGCGAGGGAGTCGCGGATCTCCTCCGCGGTGACCTGCTCCATGGCGCGGACTTTCAGCGCGCAGCCGAGTCGCTCCACCCGGTTCCGGAAAAGGCGGAGGGTATTCTCTCCGATGCCGAAATCCGCGAAGGAAGTCCCCATTACGGCCAGCACGACCCGGGCGGAGACGCCGCGGGTGTAGTCCGATATCGCCATCAGGCTCTCGAGCGACCCGGACATCTCGTCCTTCAGGAACACGACGATCCCCAACGGCGAGGGAGCGAGAGTGTACCAGAGCGGGGAATGGGCGCGCAGGAACGGAAAGGCGTAGAGACGGATCGAGCATTTCTCCCCCACGCGGAGGCGTCCGAACATCCCGGCGGGGATCCCCTCTTTCCGGCGGAGCGAGAAAAAAACGTTGTCCACCTCGAAGTCCCTGAATTTCCCGAGGGCCATCAGCAACCCTTCGAGGAGGGAAGGGTCGGGAAGGTAAAAGACGATTTGCCCCGTGGCCTCCCCCGCTCCCGATCCGTGGTCCTCGAGTCTTGCCCGAAGACGGGCCAGGTCCTCGGACGGGAGAAATTCGCTCTTGTGGGGGCGCGCGTCGAAATTCCCGAACCGGAGGACTCCCCGGTTCCGGAGGGCGATCAGGGCTTCGTAGACCACGAGGTCGGGGAATCCGCAATTGTCGACGATCTCCTCGACGGTGGCGCAGAACTCCGCCAGCAGGAGGATCTCACGGATCACCCCTCCGGCGGCGGCGATTTCATGAGCCTCCGGGACGGCGGCGACGCCGTCGGTCGGGTGAGGAAGAGTGTCCCAGAGCCTTCGGATCTCGTCGTCTTGTCGCATCCCTTCGAGGATCGCCTGCTGGCTCGGTGTGAAGATGGTACGTCGGACTCCGACCTTCCCCGGGAGGAAGCGGAACTTCCCCTCCTTGAGGGGAATGAGGCGGAACAGGGCCTTTTCCCCGGTGATGTTCCGGGTAACGGCGGAGATGATCTCTCCCCGCTCTATGTATACCGATCCGGAGATGCGCTCCGCTTCGACCTGCAGGATCCCGTTTTTCCGGTTCATCGAGAGCATCTGCCACAGGTCGGGCAGAAAGATCTGGCTCAGGTTGCCGCTGATCTCGGAATCCCCGGTCAGAGCCTCGGTGAGCGGATCCTGGTAGAGCGCCCGCTGGATCCGCAGGAGGATCTCCTCCTCGTGGAACGGCTTGCGGATGTACTCGTCCACTCCCTGGCGAAACCCCGACACGCTCTGCTCGCGGTCACTGAGGAAAAAGACCGGCATCGACCGGGTGTTCGGGTTGCTCCGCAGGATCTGGACCAGTCGTTCAGGCGGGAGGATCGGGACCGAAAGATCCAGCAGGAGGATATCCGGCATCCGCAGGAGGGTCTCCGCGAGCGCCTTGCTCCCGTCCGCCGCCTCGATGATCTCCAGCCCCTTCTCGCGAAGGTACGCCGACAGCGCCTGTCGGGACTTGTCGGAGGGGTCGGCGATCAGGACGCGTTTCGTCCCCAGGGTCGTGGCCATCTAGTGCACCGTCTCGCAAATATCTTGGCATTCGAACGCCGCTGCATCCGCTCCGGCTGCGTTGCGCTCCCTCGCCGTACTTTCAAGTACGCCTCGGTCGTGCGCCTTGCCGGACGCGGCGCATCGACGTTCTCGGTGCTTCAAGCCATTTGCGAGACGGTACACTAGAAATTCCCCTGGAGCTGGTACATCTCCTGGGCTTTCTCAAGCATCGCCTCCACCAGCGACTCGTCGGCCGTGTTGAACCCCTCGACCTCGCTTCCCCGGGCGGCGCAGAAAAACCCGTACGCGCCTCCCTCCTTCAGATACAAAACGAACTCCCGGTCCTTCAGCAGCTCGTCCTCCGTCGCGACATACATCATGTTTTTCGAGTCGAACCGGGTGCTGCCCGACTGGCCGACGACATAGACGTTCCTGTGCGACGGGATGGAGGCCTTGAAGGAGTGGAAGATCTGCTTGTAGATCTCCGGGGTCGGTCCCGCGGCGATGACGAGGCCGCGGTCTTCGGGGTTCACGGCGACGTCCTGGGCCACCGACTCGAGGATCCTCAGCCAGGTTTCGCGAGGGACGGAGAAGTGTGCGTTCCGCCCGAGGTCCTTCCGGAAACGCAGGAAGTACGGGACATCCTCCCCTTTCCGGAGGAGCTCGTAGTACTCCCGCTTCCCGACAAGGATCTCGAAAGCGTCCCAGAAGGGGCGATCGACAAGCCGCATGCGATGCAGCGGGCTTTTCTGCTGTCGCGCGAATTTCTCCTCGGCGACGCGCAGCAGTTCGGGGAACTCCCGGCCGTCCTTCGGGCAGGTGGCGGACATGAAGAAGGGCTGGAGGAAAAACTCCGTTCCGAGGAACTGGATCCGGCTCTTTTCCTTCACCGCCTTCCGCAGCCGTCGAACGGTCAGCAAGGCTCCGAAGGCGTCGGTCTCGGGCAGGACGATGCAGAAGCGGTTCGCCTCCTCCCGGGCGACGAGATCGGAATCCCGCACCGCCTGTCGGATCGCGTCGACCATCGAGGTCAGCGCACCCACGACGATGCTCTCCCGCGTCTGTTCCATCAGGAAGGAGAAGTTCTCGACGACGAGGAATACGACGGAGAGCGGCCGGCGGAAACGATCCGCCTTGTATCGCTCCTTCTCGAAATAGTCGGAGAGGAACGCCGCGGAGAAGGCGCCGGTCTCCGGGTCGCGCAGGGAGATCTTCTCGATCCGCCCGAGGCGGTTGACCGTGTTCAGGGCGCCGGCGGCGTAGTCGGCGATGATCCGCGCCATGTGGAGCTCCCGATCACCATAAGGCTTCCTGTCGTTCCGCTCTCCCAGCTTCACAACGCCGATCGGATTTCCCTGATGAAGGAGCGGGACGAAGAGGTTCGACCCGCTGCGGAGGCCCTTCTCCCCTCCCGTCGCGACGTGAAACGGGTCTCCCTTCCAGACAGCCTCCGCCGTGTCCGACCGGGAAAGAAAGAAGCGGGACCCCTCCCGGTCGATCCCGATCGCGCCGCGCACGGAAGCGATCAGCATCTCGTCCGGGTCGGAGGGCGAAACGAGCCAGATGACGCAGCTCTCTCCCCCGAGGGTGTTGACGAACGTCTCCGTTACCTGCGCCAGCAATTTCTCCTCGTCCTGCGTGGACATCATCTCCAGACATTGCTGGTACATGGATGCCATCGAGTAGTACTCGAGGCTTTCCGCAAGGAGGCGATCGGCCACCGGGCCGTCCGGCCCGCCCTGGGAGGGGGAACCCCAGATGACCCATCGCGCCACCTCGTGTACCGGCGGTTCATCGCGGAAAAGGAACAGGGGGCCTCGGTAACGGTTCACGTCGGACAGGACGCCGATCAGGCCGGTTCGTGCGGACTCTACCGGGGCGACGATGGCGGCATAGCGTGAGAGGTCGAGAGAATCGAGGTCCTCCTTCGCGGGGTCGCGGAAGTCGAACTCGACGGCATGATCGAGGAGGTTGAGCCGCAGCTCCCTGGCGGGGGTGGGCCGCCCGTCGAAGATCAGTATCCGGGAGGTCTTCATCGCGGCGCGAGCATTCACATCTTGTACTTGCTGAACTGCTCGGGATCCATCTTCTCGAGCAGTTCGGTCCATTTGTCCTTCTCACCGTCTTCGGTCGCCGCGGTGGCGGGGATGGAGGATTCAGTGAATACCGTATCGGATACAAGGATGCGCGCTCCGCACCGCAGGGCGAGAGCGATTGCGTCGCTGGGACGCGCGTCCACGGTCACGCTCTCCCCGATTCCCTCGATGTGAAGGAGGGCGAAGTACGTGCCCTCGTGGATCTCCGTGATCTCCACGCTTCGGAGCCGCGTTCCGGTGGCATGGAGGATCGACTTCATGAGGTCATGCGACATGGGGCGCGGCGGGTCCGTCCCCTCGACCGCCAGCGCGATCGCGTTGGCTTCGAGCAGGCCGATCCAGATCGGGATCACGTTGCCGGACTCCGGTTCCCGAAGAACCACGATCGGGGATTTCGTCAGGGGGTCGACCGTGACGCCGGCCACTGTAACCTCTTTAGGCATCGGAGGTCCTCTCTGCTCCGACGAGGGAGTGGGTCCCCGCGCCGGTAACGAGGATGGACCGGATCGCCCCCACGGAGCTCCCCGGAGTGAAGTTCACCGTCTTGTTGCAGGCGGTTCGGCCGCAACGCATTCCCGGGTCCCTCGCGCTCGTTCCTTCGACGAGAACCGTGACTTCCCGACCGATCTGCGTCGTGAGGCGCTCCCTGGTGTGCATCGCCTGAAGCTCCTGCAGGCGCCGCAGCCGCTCGGCCGCCTCCATCGGGTCGACCATCACCTTCATCTCCGCCGCCCGGGTCCCAGGGCGGGAAGAAAAGCGGAACGAAAACGAGGAGTCGAAGCGGACCTCCCCCATGACGGAAAGGGTCTCCCGGAAATCGTCCTCCGTCTCTCCCGGGAAGCCTACGATGAAGTCGGAAGAGAAGGCGATGCCCGGGCGGAGTTTCCGCAACGCATCGATCTTGGAGAGATACTCCCCTCGCGTGTAGCCCCGTCCCATGGCTTCAAGAATACGGTCGGAGCCCGATTGCAGGGGGAGGTGCACATGCGGGCAAAGGGTCTCCATCTCCTCGAAGAGCCGGATCGTCCGGTCATCCAGGTCCCTCGGATGAGAGGTGATGAACCGGATCCGCCGTATCCGCTCGATCGCGGAAATCCGCCGAAGAAGTTCAGGAAACGGGATCTCCCCTTCCTTCTTCCCGTAGGAGTTGACGTTCTGTCCCAGCAGGACGACTTCCATCACTCCGCGCCCGGCGAGAGCACGGATCTCTGAGAGGATGTCCGCGGCCCGCCGGCTCACCTCCCGTCCCCGAACCAGGGGGACGACGCAATAAGCGCAGAAATTGTCGCATCCCTGCATGATGGCGACCATTGCCGATACCGCGCCGACGGGCAGGTGCGGAACGACGTCCCAATGCGTCATTTCCTCATCCATGCCGAGGGCAATCGTCGGGAGGCTGCGATCCGCCTTCCGGACCATCCCGGGAAGGTTCGCGATATTGTGCGTTCCGAAGACGATGTCGACGTGGGGGGCCCGCGCGCGGAGCGCTTCCCCGTCCTGCTGGGCGAGGCACCCTCCCACCGCGACGAGCCGTCCCGGGCGGCGCTGCTTCCAGCGGCGCAACGTCCCGAGATCGCTATATATTTTCTGGTCGGCTTTCTCGCGGATGCTGCAGGTGTTGAGGAGGACGAGATCCGCATCCT
>Ga0299906_10004583_pt1 | contig 11303 bp, 27 predicted proteins | sample RVTome_14_FD_200259 | JGI IMG/M metagenome (GOLD analysis project Ga0299906, IMG submission 200259) | Soil microbial communities from uranium-contaminated site in the Upper Colorado River Basin, Wyoming, United States - RVT145D125 (version 2) ... | reverse complement strand
GTCTAGAGTAAATTACTCCGAACTATCGACCCTCCCTCCCCCATTGCGCGCGTTTCCCCATCCGCCGTCCTCGGCTGCGGTCTTGCGACTATGGCACGGCTTGCACAGCCCTTGCCAGTTGCCCCTATCCCAAAACACATCCATGTCCATCCTATGCGGCTCTATGTGATCCAAGTCAACCGCTACCGTGATCTTACCTTGCCTCTCACACTCAGCACAAAGCGGATGCTTTGCCAAGTAGCCAGCGCGAGCCTGTTGCCACTTGTACCCATAGCCGCGGGCGTTGCTGTTGCCTCGCTCTATCTCTGCGGGTTGATGGCGCTTGGTATCGGGTGCGCTTGGCTTATGCCTGGCTGGCCTTACTGGCATGGCGTGCCGTCCATGTAGGTCATAGGCTCATGCTGCCCATCGTCTGCATCCTCATCGGCCATGGCGCTGACCAGTGCGGCAAGCAGTTTGTTGGTCTTGGCCTGCTCCTCGATCATGCGCTCGATCAGCGGCTTGATGTCGCTGTGTATGCCGACCTCGACGCCATCACCGACTACCAGATGATTCATCCCCAGGTTTTTGGCTATCGGCTCGATCAGCTGGCCGATCTGGTCCAGCACTTCCGGGTTGTTGTTGCCCCTGGTTGTGATCACTAGTAACGATTCCACGCGCTCGCTCATATGCCACCTGTGTCCATTTTTTGATCCATTGCCTGCGCTTCTCACATGCTGGGCAGGCCATTATGCTTTGCTGAATGCGGGCTTATCTGCTGGACCTTGCTTGCCTTCAGCGACAGGGCCAGTCACAAAGTCTGGCTGCTGCATAACGGGAAGCTGGGAAACAATCGTCAGTCTGTTGACGTCGAACCATACCTGGTCGGCTACCTTCCCATCTTCATGTAGCCCCGGATGGACGATGGCTTGGATGCACCCGTATAGGTCGAATGAAACACTGGCAACCACGCCACACAGCCCGGTCACTTTATCCTGTACGCGCATACCCAGCAGGCCCAGGTGTTTTTGAACATTGCTCATTGTGATGCCTCGTTGGTTTTATCGAATACGATCGTGATAGCCCGCTTAGCCCAGTAGCGCACGCGCTCATCGTTGGGCTGCTGGCCGGTGATGAAACAGGCTGCGAGCACGCCGGCCCTGTAGAACTGCCACCACCAGGCATAGCGGATAGTGGCGTGGATGGTTGGCTTAGGCATAGCGACTCCTTTAACCGAACGCGGTGCGGGCATCATGCTCGTTGTCATAAAGTTCGCATCCCCAGTATCTCATTGTGCCGTCGTCATCCTGGCGGAAGTAAAGCGCCCTTGTTGGATCTCTTTCAAGCCAGGCCCAAACGGCATCTTCGAATGATGAGGCCGATATGGTGTCGAGCTGAATGGCACCGGACTCGCTGCCAGTGCAGCTATACCCCTGTGCCCATATCTCGTATTCACGCATCAACGAAATCCTCCGACGTTATGCCTGTGCGCGCATTCCAGTAGCGCCAACCGTATGCCCTGACTGCAAGCCACATGATGCGGCGCGTGATCAGGTTGACGCCCTCGGCTTCCAGCGCCTCGAGGAACAGTGCATCGGCCTGCTCGCGGGTGCCTTGCTTGACACAATAACGGTAATCGTGGAGCACGGCGGCTCGCCTGCTGTTGCCGTTCGGGCTCAGGACTGGGTGCACCAGTCTCGGGATGCTAGCCAGGTCAGTGATGAAGGTTGGCGGCACATAGTAGCGCTCGCCATCGGCCGACTGGTAGCCAAGTAGGCTCAGAACTACCCACTCGCCAGGGACATGGGCGCGCAGATCGAGGGGCGTGAGGAACTCAGCAGTGTAGGCCACAGGCGATCACCCCCAAACCGAAGCAGACAGCAGCGAAGGTGCACAGCGCGAACACTGCGAAACCGATCAGAAAGCCGATTTCGCCGTCTTTGGCCAGCTCGCGCCAGCGCCATATGCCAACGGCTACCAGTAGGAACGGGATAAGCAGCTGTGCGAACATGGCGCCTCCTGTTGCGTTATTGCACATCCATCTGCATTGGAATGGGTGACCAGTTGCGAACCTGGCATGACTATCAGCCGCCTAGTTGACACCGGAGTTCCACCGGGGCGAAGGCTTCAACGGCTGCTTATTGGGCTACTACTGGCACTTGTGCGCTTACTCAACTTTTTCGCCAGTCATTCACAGCACCCATCAGGTCTTACACTCGCGTATCGCCTACGCATTCACCCATTCCAATACAGACTATGATCCGTGCCGCACCCCGCTAACTATTCCTGCCCGCGCCAGCCCATCAGTGATGATCTGGTCGCTGTACCACTGCCCGTTGCGCGGGCCAGGCCCATTCTCGTGCTTAATTATGGCCAGCACCAGCGCCTTCATGGTCGCATAGTCGTAAACGTCCACGGTTTCATCGTCCGGGCCGATGCCCATGGCCGATGCCACGCGCTTGGCGTATGCGTCTGTGTTGTTCTCGACCGGAGGCGCCCACCGCTCGATTATCTCGCGGATGGTATCAATTCGGCTGCCATCTGCTGCGCGGCGCTTGTCCTGGTAGGTGATCAGCACGCGGGCGATTGCTCGGATACCCCAGGCCGGATCTATGAACGTGATGAATCGCGAGTCTTTCTGAACTGCGGCCTGTCCCTGCCACCGAACACCGGCAACGCGGTCGATGTTGCCAGGATTGGAATTGCGGATGCCGCGCGGCAAATATGGGTTACTCATCGCGCCATCCCCGCTTTGCCTCACGTAGCAACTGGGCAAGATCCATGCTCTTGCGCCGATCAGCCCAGGCGAATCCAGCCCTGACCAGAATCCATGCTGGCAACCCGCAAACAAACGCTAGCCCGATCAGCACCATGAGCCCGAGGAAGTCACCGTCTACCGGTATCAGGCCGAGCTTGGCGACCGCGTAGGCTCCTCCCGCCATGGATGACATGACCGTCGATAGCAGCGCTACCGTCCACTCTGCGACCGATTGCGGTCGCGTCATCACCATTACAACGACAGTCGCGACGACAGCCCCGACCGACAACCCCGCCAGTTTCCCGGCTACACCCGCAATACCAGCAGAGGCTAAATCAGTCATTTGGCGTCGTCTCATGTCGTTTGAACGCATGGATTTAATACCTCTGAAGTGTAGCACCTGTGCTGGTTATATCAAATCGCCAGCAGATGCTAACGCAGGATTTTGTCGTGCACGTATCCGCACGCGAATGGGGTCACCGAGAACCTGTAGGACCCTTGGCGATAGTCATACATGCAGTGGCATTTTACCTCAGATGCCACCCATAGCGCGCCTGAGTCGGTAATCAGGTTGCTGGCAACGGCGAAATCATTGTCGTCCGTCATCCGGCTGACGACTTCAGCCAGCACGTCTTGATTGGTCATCGCCCTCTCCCGCTCCACGCCAGCGTGTTGTGCTTCACCGGCTGGTCAAGCGACTTGATCAGTTGATGATATGACAGCTCGCCCGGCAGGTGCTTTTTGCGGAGGACGCATTCGCGTGCGAGTGTCGGTTTTGACGGCTTACCTGCATCCAGTCGCAGGCCAATATCATAGGCGTGCGTGGTGCCAGGGAAAACGCAGCGGTAGCCCATGTACTCGGTGCCGTCACGCGGGATTGCGACAACGGTGTATTCGCCGTTCAGGTGCGGCTGTTTGGCGCTCTGCAAGATCACGACTTCGCCAACTGCGAATTTAGGTTGCATGTCACCCCTCCAGATCGAAAACGGCGCGCGGCCTCGGATTGTTAGCCGCGAAAGTCTCGCAACGGGCCTTGCGCATAGCCAGGCGGTCGCGCTCGATCAGTTCAGGGCTGTGCAGGGTCAATCGGGCGCCTCGATTGATCGCGAGACTGAGGCGCTGCCTATAGGTTTGCATGGCGTTCTCCTGCTGTACTGGTAAAGCCCCAGTCAAGGGGCTTTAGGTATTCGGATACCGGCTGCTCAGCAGCCGTAAGGCACATCGGCGACCGGCTCATCGAAGAAATCCCAATACTCGACCACATACTTCTCGCCGTCATGCGCAGGGGCCATCTCGAATGTGTCATACCCTTCCGCGCGCTTTTCTGAGGCAAAACGGGCGGCTGTGAATTCGTTGTCGAAAACGGTGCTGTAAATTGCGGTTTTCATGGCTGCGTTCCTCTGTTGTTTTCTGCTTCTGTAATTACAGAATATCTCAACCACGCATATACGCAAGGCGATTTCCGACCGTTCGTCAGCCTTTCAAATAATCGGTTATCGTCGCCTTTGCCGCGTCGGCGCCTTTGCATATCACGGCCAAAAAACCCTGCTCTGCCAGCCACTCAAGCCACGACGCTTGATCTGGGCTCAGGCTGCCACCCTTCACGCGCTTCAGCTCGATGAACAGCCCGGCGAACCCATGGCGAGGCGTCAGCAGGTTCAAATCTGGATACCCTGGCCTAACCCCTTCCGCCTTGAGCTTAGTCGCCACGATCACGTTACGCTGGCCACCGTTCGGGCATGCGGCCAGGCGACCGCGCAGCGCTGGGTATTGCAGGTCAAACCAGCGAATAAGCGCCACCTGTTCGGCGTGCTCTGTCGGCACTGCCGGCTTACTCACAAGTCATAGTCCGACGCGTGCCGCATCGTGCGCAGATCTGCTGAATCAGGGTTTCATTGCCGGATCGGAACGGAACGGGCTGGCTCCAGTGGCATCCGAGCAGGAAACAACGAATTTTCATGGCTAGATTCCTTCGATGGTCGCCAGCGGCCCGATCTGCAATTCTGCCGCTATGTCGGTCATGGCGGCGCGGATCAGCAGGTCCATGAAACCGTTCTCTTGGTACTTGGTGATCAACTCCCACACCTCATCCGAGAACTGTTCGTGCATCTGGAGCTGAACTGCCAGCCGATCCATTTTGACATCCAGCTGAGTCACATTGCCCATGGGTGCAGTCCTCGCGGTTTTGATTAGGCCGGCCTCGCGCAGGATATCAAATTGCTCTGCGAGCCAGGTTTTGCTTATTGTCATTCGTTCGCCTCAATACCCAAAATCTTTCGCACCTGAGCCAGCAACTCAAGCTCTGTTCCGAAATTAGCCTCCCACGTCTTCTGCCCGGCATGGATGGCAACGCCGTGGCCGCCATGCTGGTGGTGCATTGGGCAAAGCGGGATCACCTCGTAATTGCTCGCGCGCTGGCTCATGCCCTGCCCTGCGCGGATATGGTGACAGCAGGCCGGCGTCTCGACAAAGGATTCATTCCAACAGACGATGCAGCCGATTGATGCTACCCGGTCAAGATGTGCCTTTTCGGCTTTGGTGGTCATGCGAAAGAGCCGAGATTGTCAGCAGCAGCCATAGCATCCTGTTCGGTTTCAAAGTGGCTCGACAGCACCAGCCTCCAGCAGACGGCGAAAACATCGCGGTACAGTGCCGAGAACGCAGTCTCATCCATCGCAGACCACGCAATGGACTTGGCCTCTTTGCGGATCCCGGCCGGCGTCTGCACCAGTGCGAAATGCCCGGCTTCGACCGTGACCCATTCTCTGAATGCTTCGCGCGACTTGTCGACAACTGGAAATTTCTCAGCCCGATCCGCCTCCAGCTTTTCGATATACGCCTCACAGGCAGCCAGAACGCCGTCAGGGCGCGTAGTGTGTGAAGCCATGAAACGGGCTAGCCCTTTGATGCCGCGCAGCTCTTGGGTGGGTATCAGGCCGCCAACTGGCTCGTAGTATTCGAACGCCAGGGACAACATGGCGAAAAACTTGCCATGGAAAGCCGCATTCCGCATCTTGGCGTACTTGCCGTGTATGACTTGGCCGAGCTTCCACTGAGACACAATCTCGCGATCAGCCTCGGTTGCTGGAACCAGGCCGTTGGCGGCGCGGATTAGGGCAAGGTCAGCCACGGTCTGCCTGCTTCCGGTATCCAAGATCATACATACGGCGCGCTTGGTTCATGGAGCTTGGCGCTTGGTCGCTGCCCCTGCCCATTTCGAATACCAGCGTCTTTGCGAATAATTCCCGCTCTTCGGCCGCGATCTGTTCGGCCGTGCGGAGCGGTCGCATCCATCCGCCTTCGCCTCTGTAGCACGCCTGATATTCGCCGGTATCAACCATGCAAAACTCAACCCCCTCTGGCTGCATTCCCTTGTGGATAACTGTCCCATGGTGCCAAGTGTCAGGGTCTACCGCAAAGCGGCATTCGAGAATAGTACCAACCGGAGGCAGGCCGGCGCCGGTCCAGGATTGCGGGCGCTCAGCTACCAGCCGCCACAAGTTGCCAGGAATAATCATGTCGGCAATCTCTCCGCGGTAAATGCTGCCGACTTCTTGTCGGCGAGATATACCGCCAAACTCCTCGACAAAATAAAACCGATCACCGTCAGAAGAGTATGCGGTAACCACTGCACCAGCCCATTCAGGAGCCTTTGCCCAAAATTCTGCGTTCGAGTAATCAATCCCACTCATTGGGTCGCACTCCAGTTTTCAGCGTTGCGGGCAAGCCCTTTGATGGCGTTCCAAAACAGCCATGCCGGCTCGTGCGCGGTTTTCAACTCATGCGCGCTCAGATCGTGGGCTATGCGCCAGCCGCCTACGTCAGCGATAAGCGTGAAGCCGAGGTCGTTTCGTTCGCAATACCATAGGACGGTCATACGGACAGCTCCATGACGATAATTGGCTCGTACCAGTCAGCCACGAACAGGACACGAGCTCGCTTGTGATTCGGCCCCATGCCGCTTATCGCGCCGATCATGGCCGCCTTTGCATCTCCCGCCTGATACACCTCATCCCACAAGCGATGGCCGCGCAGGCGTATCTGGCCGTAGTAGGTGCCCTTCGGGGCGTGGATGTGGATTTTGTTCATAGCGCGCCACCCCACAAAATCGCGATCCCGCAAACAGCCAGCGCCCAGATGGTCGTCGCCGTGCCGATGATCGCAAAGGCGAGAAAGTAGCTGCGGGAATCGTCTTGATTTTTCATGCAGTCACCCCGTCATGTGGATTGATCGTCATTTGTGAATCGTGGCAGGCGCTGACGGACGCTTTTCGGATGCCTCCTAGCCACACGAATATTTAAGCGGCTAATTGTGATTACGTCAAGCATCCATGTAGGCCGCTATGAATTCTTTCGCCGCCGAAGCGTTGACGGCGTTTCCGTAGGCGCGCAGGCGTCCCACTCGGGTGGTAGCCCCATTAGCCAGCGGGAATGAGCCGGGTCTAACTGGCCGCCACTTTCCATCCCGGCATCCGAGCCAGTCAGCTTCTCGCCAGAAGCCGTTAACCGGACCGGGCCGCATATCGCCGCAGCTATGCACAGGTCTTGCGGCGATCCCTTGCGCGCTATCTCCGACAGACTGCCCTCCGCCGTCCTTACGTTCTTCTCGCCGTCCGCCGCCCTGGTGGTCGGCCATCCGGCCAGCGTGAATGCCTGCTCCGATAGCGGCTTCCCCCTTGACTGCTCCGCCCGCTCGGCCAAGAATTCCGCGCTCGCGCTCGCGCTCACCCAATCCCTGGCTGCCGGCGTGGCCCACCCAGTAAGCCCTGTCGCGGATATGCGGCGCGCCGACGCCCGCAGACGGGAACGGGACAGCCCCGAAGGCGTAGCCCATGGCTTCCACGTCAGCGTGTACAAGGTCGACCCAAGGCCCGACAGCCTTGCTTGCAACCTGCTCTCCAATGACGACTGGAGGCGCGCACTGCTTGATGAGCCAGGCAAAACTTGGCCACAGATGCCTTGGGTCCGCAAACCCAGCTCCAGCGCCTGCCGCGCTGAAAGGTTGGCACGGACAGGAACCGGTCCAAACAGGTCGATCATCGGGCCATCCGGCTTGACGCAGGGCATAGGACCAGACGCCGATCCCGGCGAAGAAATGGCACTGCGTGAATTCTCGCAAGTCATCTGGATGCACATCCTCGATCGATCGTTCATCGACAACGCCTGGCGCGATATGGCCGGCGCTGATTAGGTTCCGCAGCCACTGGGCAGCGTACGGGTCGATTTCGTTGTAATACGCGGCCACGGTTATGACTCAACCGCAGACAAATACGCCCGGCAGCCATATTTTCCATCGAGCGTACCGCCATCGTCCTTGCTCAGCCGTCGCGCGATCTTGCCTTGATGCACGATTATCATCTGATCGTCTACGCTGTCCACGATCCAATCGCCTGAATCGCGCTGGTTGCTGGCCAGGCGTACTCGGTCTCCGAATTTCAGGGTGTCGAGGAAGTGCCTACCCGGACGAATCATCTTGTGCACCTCGGAGCTGATTGCGGATCTTGGCCAGGGCTGATTGCCCGACCTCGGGTGTGGTTCTCGCGCTGACGGTTTCAGGCAGAGCCAGCGGCATGGATTTCAGCGGCTCGCCAGCCATCACCATCCGAACGGCTATCGCGTAGTTGCGCTCGAACAGCTTGCGACTGGTCGGCATCGGCAGCGTGTTCAGGTTGTAAAACCCGGTCTCGACCGCGGCGTGATATACCGCGTTGTGTGACCATTTCGTGATGCCGGCCATGCACGGGTGCGCGTTGCGGCACGCCTCGCGATAGGCTTTCTCATCGTCGGGCAATCCGAAGTCGGCAGGGCTCGGCTCGCACATGGCACGGAAGTCGGGAAGGCTTGGCGGCCAGGGCATCGTCGACGCGGCGCACTTGTTCACGCCGATAGCGATCTCGTTGGCGCTCAGTTTGCCAAGGCCTTTCGCCCAGGTTGCCAGCGGCGAGTCACCGTACTGGCTTGTCCACTTGTGCCCGAATATCTCCGTCATGCGCAGCCACAGGCGATCCATGATCGGATCAGTTTGCTCGGGAGTATTCGCCTTCGATGAATCCGTCGCCAGGCTCTGTCTCGACGACTCTTTGGCGCTGGCACTCTCGCTCAGCCGCTTTAGCTGCGACTCGTTCAACGGCAGAGAGTGGCCGACTTCTTTCGGTGTTTGTTCCATGGATCACCTCCGGTTGCCAGGATGCCTTGAATCCGGCCCAGTTGTTGTTTGCAGCTCGTTCGATGGCCTGGGCGAGCGTTATGCCTGCTTTGTCCGCCTCACGCTGTACCCCTGTTAACGCCGTTGGCGTCAGTGGGGCGCGCTTGGTCTTGCGGACTGCCATCCAGTCCTTGGCGTGCTGCTCGTCAACACCCATTCCGACAAGCTGTTTCACCGTGATATTTTTCACGCGCTCAGGCTTGTCCTGTGCGCAATGCTTTTGATCTTGATCTTTTAATTCTTGTACTTCTTGTATGTGGTTGCTTGTTGGTTGCTTGTTGGTTGTTTGCTGGTCATCTGCTGGTTTTTCCTCTTGGTACTTTTGCCAATTCACGATTGAAATGATTGAATATTTTGTCGTTGATTTGATGGTTATTTGTTGGAGCGTTTGCAGCGCGTTTAATGACGATCTGATAACGGCCTCCGACACCCCTGTTTTGGCACTGAAAGCCTTCCTTCCGAACACCATCTGACCCGGCTCAAGGTCGACAACCTGGCGACCAACGAGAACACTTGCCGGCTTGTGCGTGGCATCCATCAGTAGATGGATCCACACGGACAGGAAGTCGGGTTTTGAGGCAATAGCGCTGGTCGATAGACTTCGATGAAGCTTGACCCAGCCAGCCATATCATTCCCCCGTCCTTAGCGCGCTGCGGCCAAGTGCGCGGATCTGCCGCTTTGCCCGGCCAAGCTCCTGCCGGCATGCCTTGCGCTGATTGATCAGCAGCCAAGCGCGATGGCAGTGCGGGCAGCCGTATTCACCGGTTAGGTATTCCTCCTGCTCTTCGGTATCAAGCGCCTCGCCAAAATCGTCCTGCTCATGGTAAGCGGCCCATAGGTGGTTTTTGATCCTGCCTTTTGCATCCCACCATTTCGCCGACTCTTTGGCTCCGCTTTCGATATCCATCGCCTTTTGCGTGTCCGGGCAATTGCCTATCTCCGACCCTATCCGCATGCTCAGCGCATCCACTGCCTGCCGCGCCTTTTCGTGCCGGATGATCGCGGCCAAGGCGCGCTGTTCGATTGTGTCGGCCATGGCCTAATCCTCGCCGAGCTTGATGAACTCGCTCGCCGCCATACCAAACGCCGCCGCCAGCTTTCCCAAGGTTTCGCCTGTGCATGACGTCTGCGAGGCCAGTTGGCTGACACTGGCGGGCTTGACGCCCATCACTTCGGCCAATTCCTTCTGTTTCATGTCGCGCATTGCCAGCGCCACCTTGATGCTCTTGCCTACGTTCATTTGCGCCCCTCGGCTGTTTCCGTGTTTTCTCAATAGTAGGCGCTAAATTCGCATTTTGCAAAGGTGCCATATGATTATCGTCTTTTTCCTAATTCAGTGCTTGACGCACAACCGGGCATCGCCTAGATTTGGATCACCAGCAACGACAACCGCCTGAGGTACATGCAATGACTGGATACGATAAATACGCAATCTCGAACCTGATCGGGAAAACCATCACGGCCATTGACGGGATGGTGGCCGGGTCTTATTCGGTTGGATTCACCTGCTCGGACGGCTCTGTTTTCAAGATGCACCACCAGCAGGCTTGCTGCGAAAGCGTCGACCTCAATGACGTAGAGGGCGACGTTTCTGACTTGATCGGCTCGCCGGTTATCGTCGCGGAAGAGGCAAGCAGCGACGATATGCCGCCTCCGGATGGCGCATATGCCGAGAGCTACACCTGGACTTTTTACCGGCTGGCGACCGCGAAGGGCTTTGTTGTCCTGCGCTGGTTTGGCGGGTCGAACGGCTGGTACTCGGAAGGCGTAGATTTCGAACAGACTGTAATTCCAAAGGGCACGACCATGTAACCGGACGCCAGGGCAGGCCGCAGCGATGCCCACAGCCAATAGCCCTGTAGCGTGATGGCCGGCAGGGCTTTAAAAACCAACGGAGATAAATCGAAATGGCGCGCAAGAAAACCGAGAAAACAGAAACAATCACGTCCTACAAGGGGTTTGATTCCAATCTGCAATGCCGCGGATACCAGTTCGAAATAGGCAAAACCTACACGCACGATGGCAAGGTCGAAGCTTGCGCGTCAGGTTTTCACGCCTGCGAATACCCGCTCGATGTTTTCGCATACTACCCGCCAGCCGGCAGTCGCTTTGCCGTGGGGGAACAGTCTGGCGATCTGAGTCGCCATGACGATGACTCTAAGGTCGCCAGCCGCAATATTTCAATCAAAGCGGAGCTGTCTATTGCCGGACTGGTCAAGGCGGCAATCGAATACACATCAACCCGCTGTATGCCCATTGATCCTGAGTCCCACGCGTCCAGCACTGGCTACCAGAGTGCGGCGTCCAGCACTGGCGACCAGAGTGCGGCGTCCAGCACTGGCTACCAGAGTGCGGCGTCCA
>Ga0299906_10004582_pt1 | contig 11303 bp, 11 predicted proteins | sample RVTome_14_FD_200259 | JGI IMG/M metagenome (GOLD analysis project Ga0299906, IMG submission 200259) | Soil microbial communities from uranium-contaminated site in the Upper Colorado River Basin, Wyoming, United States - RVT145D125 (version 2) ... | reverse complement strand
GCCGGCCACGAACCAGTTGGCCCAGGCGCCGAGGTAGCCCATCATCCGCCCGGCCGCGGCGGTCGCCACGCCGATCAAAGCGATGGTGATAAGAATGCCGACGGCGAAGAGGTTGGAGATGACAAAGGCGCGCCGGGTGGTCATCTTTCCCTGGCCGTCGATGAAGCCGACGATGAGCGGAATGCTCGCCAAGTGGCAGGGGGAGAGGACCACGCTCAACACCCCCCAGGCAAGGGCGGCGGAGAGCGCGATCAGCGGCGTGCCAGTGACCGCCTGGGTCAGGGCAATGAAGAGCGATTCCATGAAAACCTACCTTTATTCAGCAGGGGGTTCATACGTCCCATCGGTCCGATGAGTCCCATTCGTCCCATCAATCCTTAAAAGTCGTAGCCGAGCTTCTTCCAGGTCGCCAGGATCTCCTCCTTGCCGATGAACCCCTGGTGGCGGTGGAGCTCCTTGCCGTCGGCGCCGTAGAAAATTTGCGTCGGGATCAGTTGGATGCCGTAGCGGCCAGCCTCTTCCCGCTTCTTCCAGACGTCGATGAAAACCACCTCCATCCTCCCGGCATACTCCTTCTTCAGGTCGTCGAGAATCGGCGCCATCATCTTGCAGGGGATGCACTGGTCGGCCCCGAGGTCGATCAGGCGCGGCAGCCCTCCGGCAGCAACAGGACCGGAGACGGACGCCGGCTTCGAGCCGGTGGAATCGGCATTGCCGCAGGCGGCCAGTGCCAGAAAAAACAGGGCGATGAAAGCAGGAACAAAGCGTTTGCGCAGCGACATCATCTCACCTCATGGGTCGGTTCGGGTTGCCAGGGAGCGCTCAGGGACGGAGCATTTTCGCAATCTGCTCGGGCTTGAGCACCTTCCCCTGCGAGACCACCTGCCCGTCGATGGCCAAGCTCGGGGTGGTCATCACGCCGAACTTCATGATCTCGTTGATGCTGGTCACCTTTTCGAACTCCACCTCTTCGTCCAGCGACCGGGCAGCCTCCTTGGCGTTGGCGGCCAGCTCGTTGCATTTGGCACAGCCGGTGCCGAGAATCTGGATTTTTTTCATCGTGTGGTCTCCTTTGTAAGTGGTTTCGAGCATTTGATCGAAGGACAATTTTCACGCGAAGCCGCGAAGATCGTGAAGAAATTCAAAAAATTTTTCTGGTTATGCACTTGGCTCCAGTAAATTACGGACATACAGTGCCAAACCAGAAAATCCTTTCACCACCCGTTCGCTTCGCTCACTAGAGACACGGAGAACGCAGAGAAAACCTTCTTCTTTTATTGGTTTTCTCCGTGACCTCTGTGCCTCCGTGGTGAAAGCCTCTGCTCTTGGGTGCCATCAACTTTAGTTAAATGGATAACCAGGAAACGTTAAAAAAGCGCTCCATAGATCAATCCCGAGATCGTCGCCATGACGATCACCAGCGAGACGAACACCACCGTCTTCTGCGTCCCCATGACGCTGCGGATGACCAGCATATTCGGCAGCGACAGCGCCGGTCCGGCGAGCAGCAGCGCCAGCGCCGGCCCCTTGCCCATGCCGGCGCCGATCAGCCCCTGCAGGATCGGCACCTCGGTCAGGGTTGCAAAATACATGAAGGCCCCCACCACCGAGGCGATGAGGTTGGCCCACAGGGAGTTGCCGCCGACCAGGCCGGCGATCCAATGGGAGGGGATCAATCCCTCGTGATCGGGGCGGCCCAAAAGGGCTCCCGAAATCAGTACGCCGAAAAACAGCAGCGGCATGATCTTCTTGGCGAAATCCCAGCTGACCTTGAACCATTCGCGCAGTTCCCCGTCATCATCCTTGCCGGTAGCGGTCAGGGTCGACAGGCCGATGGTCCCGGCGACGAAGGGGAGAGCGGGGTGCTCCGGCAGCGCCAGGGCGAGAATCGCGACGGGAAGGGCAGCGATCAACATCTTCCACCTGCCGACCTTGAACCAGGCGACCAGGATCCACGCCAAGGCCAGGGCGAATAGGGAAGTAATGACCCACTTGGCGGCGTAGATGGCGTGCCACAGGCCGGTATCGCTCTCCGGACGCCCCCAGTTGGCGAAGACCAGGATGCCGACCATGCTGCCGAAGTAGAGGGCGTTCTGCCATAGCGGCCGGGTGACTTCCGGCTCGGGCAGGGCGATGGACGCTTCGACCTTGGCCAACTCCTCCTTGCGGAAGGTCAGGTGCATGAGGATGCCGATGATCACCGCGAAGCTGACCGCCCCCACCGCCCGGGCGATTCCCATCTCCGGACCGAGGACGGTGGCGGTCAGGACGATGGCCAGGATGTTGATGGCCGGGCCGGAATAGAGAAAAGCGCTGGCCGGACCCAGGCCCGCCCCCATGCGGTAGATTCCGGCGAAGAGCGGCAGGATGGTGCAGGAGCAGACGGCGAGGATCGTCCCGGAGACCGATGCGACCCCGTAGGCGAGCGCCTTGTTGGCCTTCGGTCCGAGGTACTTCATCACCGCCGCCTGGCTGACGAAAACCCCCACCGCCCCGGCGATGAAGAAGGCCGGCACCAGGCAGAGCAGCACATGCTCCTGCGCGTACCACTTGACCAGGTGGAGCGACTCCCAGAGGGCGTTTTCCACCCGCCGGCTCGCCTGCAGCCAATCGACCGGCAGCCAGTAGCAGGCCGCGAAGACGGCGAGGATGGCGGCGAGCGGCTTCCATTCCTGTTTCCAGTTCAAGGGCATCACCCTGGATTAAAATGGTAATTTGGCCTAATTGCCAAATACTTGGACAAAAAAACGCTCTTATTTGCCGACGGCGCCCAGGTAAGCCGTCTGCGACCGCGCCTGCGACTCCAGCACCGACTCGACGCAACCGAAGAAGTTGAGGATGCACGGCACCCGCAAACGGTAGAAAACCTGGTTGCCGCGCTTGTCGTCGAGCACGATGCCCGCTTGCTTGAGCACGGAGAGGTGCTTGGAGACGGTGGAGACGTCGGCGCCGATCATGGCGGTCAGGTCGCAGACGCAGCGCTCTTCCTTTTCCAGTTCTTCTATGATGAAGAGCCGGCTCGGGTGGGCCATGGCTTTCAGCACCCGGGCGCGGGCTTCGAGATGGGCTTTGCGTTGTTCAATCATGGCGGCCTCCTTGGCATTTGTTTGGCAGTTTAGCCAAATAGCCAAGGATTTGCAAGAAAAAATTTGTTTCGTTTGCTCAACTCCCTTCGCCCTCTCGCCCGGTCAGTCCAGGCCAGGTCCGGCAGCCCCTCCCTGATAGGCCAGAGCCAGGATTTCCAGCGGATGGAAGACTGGATAGGGCAAGGCGTGGCGGAACTGCAGCCGGCAGCTCATACAGTCGGTAATGATTGCCTCGGGGTCCTGTTTCCGGATTTTTTCCAGCAGGGGGCGGCCGACGGCGAGGGATTGCTCGTGGAAATCGGCCTTGAAGCCGAAATTCCCCCCCATGCCGCAACACTCCGTGTCGCCCACCAGTTCGGCGGTCAGCCCGGGGATCAGTGCCAGCAAATCCAGGTAGGGGCGGCCCATCTTCTGTTCCCGCTGATGGCAGGGAGCGAAGTAGACCATGCGTCCGGGTACGGCACTGAAGCGGGTATCGAGCCGCCCCTCGGCATGGAGTCGGGCCAGGTACTCCCCGGCGTCGAAGAGATGCTCGGCGATGCCGATGCGGGCCATGGGGTCGAGGGAGGAAAAATAGCCGTCATCCTTCAGGATATTGCCGTACATTAATTTCTTGAGAACCCTGTGCTGATTGCGGCCCTTGTTCGGGTCGGGCACCTTCAGCTCATCGGCGCCGGCATTCACCGATTTCTGATACGCCTCGGAATAGTAGGCCCGCTCCTTGAGGAGAGTCTTCAAGAAGAAACCGCAGGTGGGACAGGAGCTGACGAGGTCGTCGCCGGCCTGCACCGCCTCGAGCAGAGTTGTCATGTTGGCGCCGGCCCGCTGCAGCGCTCCCTGCCGGTCGCCTTCCACCAGGTGCGGCATGCCGCAGCACTGCTGCGGTGGAACATGGACCGACACGCCGTTGCGCTCCAGGACTTCCACCACCGCCCGGCCGATCTGGGGAAAAAGGTAGCCGGCGGTGCAGCCGGCAAAATAGGCCACGTTGCGGCTGCCCTCCCGACGAGCGGTCAATCCTTTTTTCTCGGCCCATTGAAAAAAGCTCTCCTCCGGGAAGGCCAGGAGCTGTCGTTCCGGATGAAGGCCGGCGGCCATGCGCAGCAGCGGGCCAACAGCCCGACTCGACTGCAGAGCATTGATCAAGCGTGGGAAGGTTCCGCAGAGGCGCGCCAGGCGCGGGACATCGGTAAGCAGCCGGGTTGCCGCGGGCAAGCCCTCACGGTCGATGTAGCGACTCTTGGCCTCCATCACGTCGATTGGAATCCGGGGGCAGGGACAGAGGCCGCAGAGGGTGCAGAGTTCGGCCAGGTGGCGCAGCTCGACGTCGGAGATGGGGACGCCGGTCTCTATTTCCTGATCCCACAGGCGATACAGCTCGGGGAAGAAGGCACAATCCTCTTCCATGAGGAAGCGGCAGGTATCGCAGTCGGCGCACAGCTCTATGGCGCTGCGGAGAATCTCCTGCGGGGTTTTCTCCGTTTTCGGTCCACGAGAATCGATCATTTCACCTTCCTTTCTGTCGCCGGTCCTTGGGTCAGGAGGATAAGGGCGCAAGTTCAGGACCGGCAGGGGAAGAAGAGCACCGGCAGCTCGGCCGCGCAGGCGACCTCGTGCGCCAGGCTGCCGAGCAGCGCCTCGCGGAACAGCCCCTTGCCCTGGGTGCCCATGGCGATCAGCGAATAGGTGCCGCTGGCGGCCCGCTGCAGGATTTCCTCGCGGGGCACGCCTTCAACCAGCTCGGTTTCGACCCGCACGCCCCGGCTGGCCAGCCTTTGCCGGAGCCCCTCCAGGCGCTCCTGGTCGATTCTCTTCTGCTCTTCGGCCTGCTGCCCGGAAAGGTGGATCTCCCGGTAAGCCCGGTCCTGTACGTGCAGCAGGGTCACCGCTCCCTTGAGGTCGGCGGCCATCTGCTCCAGGTGCCAGAAGGCATGTTCGGCCGTCTCGGAGAAATCGGTTGGGAACAGAATGTGCGCGAAGAGCCGCTGGCAGACCGCGAAGCGACAGGTTGCTCCTTCGCCAAGAATCTGTATGCGGGCCAGCAGCACCGGCTTGTGCGCCGTCTGCAGCAGCTTGAAGGCGACGCTGCCCAGCACCGCCCGCTGCAGGATGCCGCGTCCTCGCGAGCCGATGAGAATGGCGTCCACGTTGTGCCGCTCGGCCAATTCGCTCAGGGTGCGGGCCGGAATGCCCAGGTGCATTTCGGTAGTGACTTCGATCCCCTGGCCTTCGAGGGTCGCTTTCTGGCGCATCAGGGGCGGTGAGGCCTCGGCCTCCATGGCGTCCTCCAGCCCCGGCGTGTTGGCGACGTAGATGATGTGGGCCAGTACCGCCTGCTTCAGGCCGGTGGCCTGCAGCTCGCCCGCACATTGCAGCAGGCAGTCGGAGGCGGGGGAAAGGTCGGTGGCGATGAGAATTTTCTCGAACATGACAGGGATCTCCCTTTCAGCGCAGCGATGCGGATTGCGGCTCGCCGACGAAATAGCGCCGCTGGAACCAGAAGGCGACATTCACCAGGCCGATCATCACCGGCACCTCCACCAGCGGCCCGATGACGGCGGCAAACGCCGCCCCCGAGTTGATGCCGAAGACGGCAATGGCGACGGCAATGGCCAGTTCGAAGTTATTGCTGGCGGCGGTGAAGGCGAGCGTCGTCGTCTTGCTGTAGTCGGCACCGACCTTCTTGCCCATGTAAAAGGACACCAGGAACATCACCACGAAGTAGATCAGAAGCGGGATGGCGATGCGCACCACGTCCATGGGGATCTGCACGATGAGGTCGCCCTTGAGGCTGAACATGACGACGATGGTGAACAGCAGGGCGATCAGGGTGATCGGGCTGATCTTCGGCACCACCACCGCGTGGTAGCGCTCGCGTCCCATGACCTTGACGCCGATCAGGCGGGTCAGCGCCCCGGCGATGAAGGGGATGCCGAGGTAGATGAAGACGCTCTCGGCGATCTCACCGATGGTGATGTCGACCACCGCCCCTTCCAGACCGAAGAACGGCGGCAGCACGCTAATGAAGAACCAGGCGTAGACGCTGAAGAAAAGCACCTGGAAGATGCTGTTGAAAGCAACCAGTCCGGCGGCGTACTCGGTATTCCCCTTGGCCAGTTCATTCCAGACGATGACCATGGCGATGCAGCGGGCCAGGCCGATCATGATCAACCCGACCATGTACTCGGGATAGCCCTGGAGAAAGACGACGGCCAGGATGAACATGAGGATCGGGCCGATGACCCAGTTCTGCACCAGGGAGAGGCCGAGAATCTTTTTGTTGCTGAAGACGTCGCCCATTTCCTCGTACCTGACCTTGGCAAAGGGCGGGTACATCATCAGGATCAGGCCGGCGGCGATGGGGATATTGGTCGTCCCGACGGTAAAGAGGTTGACGAAGTCCTTGACGCCGGGAACCAGCCAGCCGGCGCCGACCCCCACCGCCATGGCGGCGAAGATCCACAGGGTGAGATAGCGGTCGAGGAAGGAGAGCTTTTTTGAAATACCAGAGGACATGATGAATTTCCTTGTAGGGGCAGGCCTTGTGCCTGCCCGCCATTGGATCGGACAACCACAAGGGTTGCCCCTACGATTTGATAATGGGTCTGTAGGGGAGCTGCTTGCCGCACCCAGGGCGTGATGAATCACGCCCCTACGATTTGGCCAATTCCTTCTCGAAGAATTCCCGCATCGTCTTCCGGATCTCGTCGCGCACCCGGCGATAGACGGCCATCACCTCTTCCTCGGAGCCGGTCGCCTTGGGGGGATCTTCGAACCCCATGTGCAGCCGCTGCACCCCGCCGAAGAAGAGCGGGCACTTCTCGTTGGCGTCACCGCAAAGGGTGATGACGTAGTCGAAGGGCTGCCCCTCGTACCTGCTGATGTGGTCGGAGCTGTTGCCGCTGATGTCGATGCCGATCTCGGCCATTACCTGCACCGCCTTCGGATTGAGGCCGTGCGGCTCGGTGCCGGCGGAAAAGGCTTCAAGCCGGCCGGCAAAGTCGTGATTGACAATGCCATCGGCCATCTGGCTGCGACAGGAGTTGCCGGTGCAGAGGAACAGAACTTTTTTCTTCACTTCGACGGTCCTTTCCCTTTATAGTGAAACAGGGTTACATAGCTAAAATCCGCATGGGCGGATATAAAGAGCACAAAAAAAAACGACTCAGGCACAGACGGCCGTTTCCTTCTTCTCCAGGTACGCCAAAAGGGAAGCCTGATCGTCCTTTCCCTGCGGGGTCCCGGCCAACCGCCCCGGCAGGGCCGCCAGGAATTCCCGCGACAGCAACTCTTCGCCCTCAGCTAGCCGGTAGTACATCCAGACTCCCTGCCGCCGGTCCTCGACCAGACCGGCGTTGCGCAGGGTGGCGAGGTGGCGGGAGACTGTCGACTGGGGGAGGTCGAGGATGGCCATCAGGTCGCAGACGCACAGCTCCCCCGCGCCCAGAAGGGAAAGAATGCGCAGTCGGGTTTCATCGGAGAGGGCCTTGAAAAGCTTCGCTGTCTTCTTCATGGGGCAAACATATCCGCATAGGCGGATAAAGTCAACCCCATCTTGGCCAAAAAAGGGGAAATCGTGATCTCTCGTTTAGGACAACTGAGCTTGCTGCTGATGCTCACGTTGAGCATTATCCTCGCCTGGCCTCTGCGGGCGGAGACGGCCGACACGGACAAGCCGGTCGTGCGCTTCGGCGTCATCCCCCGCTACAACCCGATGGTCATGTATCGTTCCTACCAGCCGCTGATGGACTACCTGACTGAGAATACCCCCTATCGCTTCGAGCTCAAGCTCGCCCGCGATTATCCGGAGACAGTGTCCTTTCTGCGTCAGGGAATCACCCAGATCGCCTCCCTGGGAGACGTGACCTTTACCGAGGCGCGGGAAGGCTTCGGCGCGATTCCCATCCTCAAGCCGCTCAACGCCAAGGGAGAACCGTTTTACCGCAGCATCATCGTCGTCCGCGAGGACAGCCCCATCCGCACCCTCCAGGATCTCAAGGGGAAGACCTTCGCCTTCGGTGATCCCCATTCGACCTCGGGAAACCTCATCCCGCGCTATTTCCTTTTTCAAAACGGCATCACCCTCTTCGACCTGAAGGAGTTCTCCACCCTCGGCTCCCACGATGCGGTAGCCAAGGCGGTACTCAAGGGGAAGGTCGACGCCGGCGCCGTCAAGGACGTGATCGCCTACCGCTACCAGGCGCACGGCCTGCGCTTTCTCGCCGAATCCGGGCCGATCCCGGCGGTGCCGATCGTGGTGCGCAAGGACATCCCCGCAGAACTGGCAGCGGCAGTGAAGAAGGCACTGCTCGCCATCGATCCCACCGACCCCCGGCAGCGGGAGCGGATGAAGGAGTGGGACCCGGAATTCCGCCACGGCTTCGCCGAGGCCACAGAGGCGGATTATCAGCCGATTTTTCAGCTCATGGACGGCGTGCGGGGAGGCTGCGGAATCCGATGCCACTGATCCGGTCCCCCTTCGTCAGCCTGCGCACCCGCTTTATGGTGCTGGCGGTCCTTATGACCCTGGCCTCTTCGGCAGTCTGGGGGGCCTGGACCTGGACCCGGGAAAAGGACTTTCTCCACCAGCGCCTCTCCCGGGAAGGGGAGGCCCTGATGTCCACCATGGCCATACCGCTTGTCAACGCCCTGCTCTACGAAGAGATGGGGATCATCGCCGAGGGGGGGCTGCTCGACAATTTCATCGCCAACATCATGGCCAACGAGCAGCTGCACCCACTGTACGCGGTGGTCCTCGACCGGGAGGGACGGGTGTTGGCCCACAACCACTTTTCCGAATACGGCAGGGTCTATGACGACCCTCTCACCCGCAGCGCCCTGGCCGCAGGCGGTTTTCTGGAACGGCAGATCACGGTCGACAAGGTCAGGGCCAGCGATCTGGCCGTCCCCCTGGCCATCGCCGGAAAACGCTGGGGCTGCCTTCGGGTCGGGGTCTCGATGGAGCCCTTGCATCAGGAGTTGCAGGCGCTGGCCGCCCAGATTCTCGGCTTTTCCGCCATCTTTTCCCTCGGCGCGCTGCTCATCTTCTACTTCGTCGGCGAGGGGCTGGCCCGGCCGCTGACGGCCTTGGCCGAGCAGATGGAGAAGGTCCAGAGCGGCGCCCTCCCCTGCCTGGCGGGCCAGGCGCGCCGCGACGAAATCGGCCTGCTGCAGCGAAGCTTCTGTCGCATGCTGGACCGGCTGCGACAGACCGAAATCGAGCGCGAAGCGTCGGTATCACGGATGCTGGAGAACGAGCGCCTCGCCACCGTCGGCAAGATCGTCTCGGGGGTGGCGCACGAGGTGAACAATCCGCTGGCCGGCATCCAGGGGGCGCTTTACCATATCGAGCAGAAGGGGGGGGCCGAGGCAAAGCGCTACACCGACATCGCCCAGCAGGGCCTGGAGCGGATCGGCCGCATCGTCGGCCAGCTCCTCGACCTCTCCCGGGCCGGCGCCGCCGCCCTTGAGGATGTTGACAGCCGGGCCTTCTTCGAGGATCTGGCCGCCTTTGCCCGCATGGCCCTCAAATCGCGACGGGTCCATCTCGAGGCGAAGGACGTCTGTTCACACCGCGTCCTGAGTCTCGACCGGGACAAGGTGCATCAGGTGATTCTCAACCTGGTTCTCAATGCCGCCGACGCGGTGGGCGAGGGGAAAAAAATCGAGCTGCAGGCCTATAACTTCGAGGGGTGGTACTGCCTGCGGGTGCGGGACGAAGGCCCCGGCATCCCGGTCGCTCTGCAGGAGCGCGTTTTCGATCCCTTCTTCACCACCAAGGAACCGGGCAAGGGCTCCGGCATGGGACTGGCCATCTCGCGCAGCATCGCCGAGAGTCACGGCGGGCGGCTGGAGATGCAGTCCGAAGAGGGCGCCGGCACGGCCTTCACGCTGAAACTGCCGCTTGAGCCAATAAAGGAGGCCTGCTGAATGGAACGCCGCATCCTGCTGGTCGAGGACGATCCCCTGCACCGCGACATGCTGGCCGAGGCCCTGGCGGACAAGGGCTACCGGGTCTCTCCTGCGGCAAACGGCCAGGAGGCCCTGGAGGCGCTCGCCGGCGCCGGCTTCCAGGCGGCGTTGGTCGACATACGCCTCCCCGATGTGAACGGCATGGAGTTGCTCGATCATCTGCTGACCCGACATCCGGAGTGCACGGTCCTGCTCATGACCGGCCAGGCCACGGTGGAGGCGGCGGTGACGGCCATGAGGAAGGGCGCCTACGACTACCTCGCCAAACCCTTCCGCATCGAACTGCTCCTGCTGAAGCTGGAGCGGCTGTTTCACCTCAAGGAAGTTGAGGGGGAGAACCGGCGGCTCAGGGAAGCAACGTCCCAGGGCGGGATGGTCGCCAGCAGCCCAAAAATGCGCCGCTTCCTGGCAACGCTCGAGAACGTGGCCGACACCCTGGCCACGGTCCTGCTTCAGGGGGAGAGCGGCACCGGCAAGGAACTGGCCGCCGACCTGCTGCACGCCCTCAGCCCCCGCAAGGAGGGGCCGTTGGTGAAAGTCAACTGCGGGGCGATTCCCGAGAGCCTTCTGGAGTCGGAACTCTTCGGCTACGAGAAGGGAGCCTTCACCGGCGCCGAGCGCACGCGGCGCGGCTACCTGGAGCAGGCCGACGGCGGCACGCTCTTTCTCGACGAGATCGGCGAGATCCCGCACGCCATGCAGGTCAGGCTGTTGCGGGTGCTGCAGGATCGCCGCGTCCAGCGCCTGGGGAGCGAGGCGCCGGTGACCGCCGACTTCCGCCTGGTCGCCGCCACTCACCGCAAGATCGAGGAACTGCGGGGGAGTGGGGCCATCCGCGAGGATTTCTTCTACCGGCTCAACGTCATCCCCCTCACCCTTCCCCCCCTGCGGGAGCGCAAGGAGGATATCCCACTCCTGCTCGACCATTTCATCAGCCGCTACTCAGCCATTCATGGCAAGCCCCCCATCCGCCTCTCCGCCGAAGTCCTCGACCTCCTGCAGCGCCAACCCTTCCCCGGCAATGTCCGCGAACTGCAGAACCTGATCGAACGGTTGCAGGTCCTTCAGCCAGGCGTGGAAATCCTCCCCCGGCATCTTCCCCCGGAGTACCGCCGCCAGACGGAGAACGGCAGCGAGGTCATCCAGTGCTTCCGCACCGAACTCAGCCTGCGCGAGGCGCTGCAGGAGTTCGAGACCCGTTTCATCGAGCGGGTGCTGCAGGAGGAGGGGGGGAACCGCACCGGC
>Ga0299906_10004581_pt1 | contig 11305 bp, 11 predicted proteins | sample RVTome_14_FD_200259 | JGI IMG/M metagenome (GOLD analysis project Ga0299906, IMG submission 200259) | Soil microbial communities from uranium-contaminated site in the Upper Colorado River Basin, Wyoming, United States - RVT145D125 (version 2) ... | reverse complement strand
CTCCGGGAATGGCGGAAGGGCAAACGCCTCGTTCTGCGGCGGCGGCGCCGCGCAGGCAGCGAGCACGGCGGCGCCCCCGGCCGCCAGCAGGCTGCGCCTCAAGCGAGGTCGGCGATCAGGGCGGCCCGCACCTCGGGAGCCACCTCCACGCTCGCGCGATAGCCGGGATGCTCCACGCCGATCGCGAGCGAGGCGCCGCGCCGCAGCGCGTCGCGCATCGGCGCAGCGAGCTCGAAGCGCAGGAAGTGCACCGACGAGGTCTTCTCCTCGTTCTCGCGCTCGAGGTCCTCGTCGGCGATCGCGTGCACCGGATCGAATCCCTGCACCCGGATCCACACCTGCGTTTCGATGCCCTTCAGGCGGGCCAACATGCGCTTGCGCTCGTCCGCGTCCGGATACTCGATCAGCAGGGTCGCCTTCCAGTTGCCGCCATCGGGCACCAGGGGATTGTAGGCGTCGAGCTCCCCCTGGATCCCCTGGTCCTCGAAAATCCGCTCGATGCGCAGCATTTCCTGCACCTGATAGCGGATCGTGAGCTCGTCCTCGAACTGCAGCGTGACGTGCTCTCCGAGGTGCACGGTGCGCAGCTTCTTGTGCTCCATCACCTTCGCCCGGAACGCGTCGCGTTGCCGGGCGTAGGCCTCGAGCGACAGCAGGCTTTCCTTGCTAATCACTTGGCTTCGTCTCCAATGCCGCCCATGTACGCGCGCTATTTGGTCAGCGCCGCCTCGATCTCCGAGAAGGTGAGCGCCACTTCGCCGCCGGTGGGCAGGCTCACGCCGAGCTGGCGGGCGATCTGCGACGCGGAGAATATGCCGCGCACCATGGGCCGCCTGACGGCTGGCTGGAGGGGACGGGGCGCAGGCGAGAGATCGAAATCGACCACCAGCGCGTGCTGACGCCCCGCGCTTCGCAGCGTCTCGAGGACATGGCCCACGCGCGCGGCCTCCACCTCCCGCAGCTCGACGACCTGCACCTGGGCCGCGGGCGTCATGATGTCCGCCACGGCAAGCTCGTCGCGGCGCACGCCGCGCTCGGTCGCAACCAGCATCGGCCGCTCGCCAAGAACGTCGCTCGCGGCGATCACCCCCACGACGATCTCGAAGTCGTCGGTCACCAGCAGCAGCCGCACGCCGCGGGTGATCATGAGCTGGTTGGCGCCGGAAAGCGGCGCCTGCGGGCGAATCGTGGCGGGGCTGACACGGGCGAGATCGGTCATGACGGCGAGGGCCGGCGACTCCTGCGTGACGCGCGCCGCCTGCGGCTGCGTCGGCCTGCGAAGTCCCGCCGCGGCGCCCAGCTCGCGCAGCGGCAGCGAGTGGAACGCGCGCTCCATCCGGCTCCCTAGGGCTGCACCGGCTCCGCGCCGCGCGACCGCATGCGGCGGTCGGCGTGCAGATAGCGGTACAGCTCGATGAGCGCCTGCCGGTAGACCTCGCGCTTGAAATCGATCACCGCCTCGAGCGGCACCCAGTAGTCGTGCCAGCGCCAGGCGTCGAACTCGGGATGGCCGCTCGCGCGCAGCTTCACGTCGCAGTCGCGGCCGACCATGCGCAGCAGGAACCAGATCTGCTTCTGGCCGCGATAGGCGCTGCGGCTCTCCTGGCGTGCCCACTTTCCCGGGACCTCGTAGCGCAGCCATTCGCGCGTGCGGCCGAGGATGCGTACGTGAGCGCGCTGCAGGCCGATCTCCTCTCCGAGCTCGCGGTACATCGCCTGAAGAGGGGTTTCTCCGTGCTGGATCCCGCCTTGCGGAAACTGCCAGGCGTGCTGATTCACCCGCTTGCCCCAGAACACCTCGTTCCTCTGGTTGGCAAGGATGATGCCGACGTTCGGACGGTAGCCTTCCTTGTCCAGCATGGCCACACCGCCATAAGTTAGAATTCCCGACGATTTTTCCACAGCCCACCGGCAAATACAACGGCGGTGCGGGCGCCATGAAAACCTCCAGATTCTTCATCGCGACGCTGAAGGAAGTGCCCGCCGAGGCCGAGATCGTGAGCCACCGCCTGATGCTGCGCGCGAGCCTCATCCGGCGGGTGTCGGCGGGCATCTACACCTGGCTGCCGCTCGGATTGCGGGTACTGCGCAAGGTGGAGGCGGTGGTGCGCCAGGAAATGAACCGCGCCGGCGCGATCGAGCTCGCGATGCCGGTCGTGCAGCCCGCGGAGCTGTGGCAGGAATCGGGGCGCTGGCAGGCGTACGGCCCCGAGCTCGCGCGCTTCAAGGACCGGCATGAGCGCGACTTCGTGCTGCAGCCGACCTCTGAGGAAGTCATCACCGACCTCGCGCGCAGCGAGCTGAAGAGCTACCGCCAGCTGCCGGTCCACTTCTACCAGATCCAGACCAAGTTCCGCGACGAGCGCCGCCCGCGCTTCGGCATCATGCGAGCCCGGGAATTCGTCATGAAGGACGGCTATTCTTTCCACGCCGACCACCCCGGCCTGGAGCGCGAGTACCGCAACATGCACGACACCTATAGCCGCATCTTTGCCCGGCTCGGCCTGCGGTTCCGGGCGGTGGCCGCCGATACGGGGGCGATCGGCGGCACCGGATCGCACGAGTTCCACGTGCTCGCCGAATCGGGCGAGGACGCCATCGCCTGGTGCGCGCAGTCGGACTACGCCGCCAATGTCGAGCTCGCCGAGGCCGTGGCGCCCGCGCGCCCGCGCGCCGCCGCGACGCAGCCCATGCGCAAGGTCCCCACCCCGGAGAAGAAGACCTGCGAGGAGGTCGCGGAACTCCTCGGCATCCCCCTCGCTCAAACGGTCAAATCCATCGTCCTCGCGGCCGACCCGGAAGGACGCAACCAACAACCGAGGCTGTTCTTGCTGCTGCTGCGGGGCGATCATCAGCTGAACGAGATCAAGGCGTCCAAGCTGCCGGGACTGGCGCGCTTTCGCTTTGCCGGCGAGGCGGACATCGAGGCCGCTTTCGGATCCAGGGCAGGCTACATAGGCCCGGTTTTCGGCGCCGCGACGCGCTCCGCGCTCACCGTGATCGCCGACCGCACGGTGGCGGCCATGGCCGACTTCGTGTGCGGAGCCAACCAAGCCGATTACCACCTGACGGGCGTGAACTGGGGGCGCGATCTGCCCGAGCCCGCCGCGATCGCCGATATCCGCAACGTGGTTGCCGGCGACGCGAGCCCCGATGGCAAGGGCCGGCTCGAGATCGTGCGCGGCATCGAGGTGGGGCACATCTTCCAGTTGCGCACCAAGTATTCCGAGGCGATGCAGGCTTCCTACCTGAACGAGAAGGGCGAAGCCAGGCCGATGGAGATGGGCTGCTACGGCATCGGCATCACCCGCGTGGTCGCCGCCGCGATCGAGCAGAACCACGACGCGCGCGGCATCGCTTTCCCCTCGCCGATGGCGCCCTTCGAAGCCTGCCTGGTGCCGATCGGCTATCACAAGAGCGCGGCGGTGCGCGAGGCGGCGGAGCGCCTCTACGGCGAGCTCGCCGGAGCGGGTATCGACGCGCTGCTCGAGGACCGCGAGGAGCGTCCCGGCGTGCTGTTCGCCGACATGGACCTGATCGGGATTCCGCACCGCGTGGTGCTGTCCGAGCGCGGCCTCGCCGCCGGAACCGCCGAATACAAGGCCCGGCGGGACGAGAAGCCGGTCGACGTGCCGCTGCACGCGCTCGTGAGCTACGTGAAGGAGCGGCTCGCGCCGGCATGAGAGAACTGGCTTTTCTGCTGCTGTGCCTGCCGCTCGCAGCCCTCGGCGGCGAGCAGCAGTACGAGCCTCTTGCCGCCTCGGTGCGCGCGCGGCTGTCGGCGGCGATCGCGGACCGGGCGGTTCCCGCGCTCAATTTCCGCTCCGCCGAGGATGCCCACCGCTGGCTGAACGCCATGCAGCAGCGCCTCGCCAAGCGCATCCCCGACCGCAGGCAGCGCATCGAGCTGCTGCGCACGGTTCATTACGAAGCGACGCGCGCCGGGCTCGATCCCCAGCTGGTGCTCGGCGTGGTCGAAGTGGAAAGCGCCTTCCGCAAGTACGCCGTTTCGAGAGCCGGCGCGCGCGGCTACATGCAGGTAATGCCGTTCTGGTTGAAGCTGATCGGCCGGCGCACGGACAACCTGTTTCACCTCAGGACCAATCTGCGCTACGGTTGCGTCATCTTGCGGCACTACCTCGACATCGAGAAGGGCGATTATTTCCGGGCGCTCGGGCGTTACAACGGCAGCCTGGGCCGTCCGGAATATCCGGACCTGGTGTTCTCGGCCTGGCGCGGCCGCTGGAAATACGACGGGCCTACGGCGTGATCGGCTCGCTGCTAGGGCGCTACCCGCGCTTTGCCAACTGGCTTTACGGCTTCACGCCGCCCGAGCGCGGCACGGTGCTGCTGGTGCACCGCCGCGTCTACATCCTGCCGACGCGCCTGGGATGGCTCTACGGGGCGACGGTCGCGATCCTGCTCGTGGGCGCCATCAACTACGCGCTCGCGCTCGGGTTTGCGCTCACCTTCCTGCTTGCCGGCATGGGGCTGGCCGGAATGGTCCACACGGCGCGCAATCTCGCCCACCTGGCGGTGAGCACCGGGCGCTCGGAGCCGGTGTTTGCCGGCGAGTCGGCGCAGTTCCGCCTCTACCTCGAGGCGCGCACGGCGTTCGATCGCCCGTCGATTCTCGCGCGCCACGTGGGCTCGGGCGCACAGCTGGTCGTCGACGTTCCCGCCGGGGCCCTGGCGGAGGTGGTGCTCGCCGTGCCCGCGCCGCGGCGCGGCTGGCTGCCGCTGGGCCGCGTGATGCTCGAGACCCGCTTCCCGCTCGGCCTGTTCCGCGCCTGGAGCTACGTCGAGCCCCAGGCGCGCTGCCTCGTCTATCCGCGTCCCGAGCGGGCGCCGCTGCCGCCTCACAGCGCCGCGCCCGCAGCAGGGGGGTTGCACTCGCCCAGCCCCGGCAACGACGACTTCGCCGGCCTGCGCAGCTACCAGCTGTCCGACTCGCCGCGGCACGTGGCCTGGAAGGCCGTGGCGCGCCTCGACGGCATGCTGACCAAGCAGTTCGCGGGCGAGGCCGCCGCCGAGCTGTGGCTGGACTGGCAGGCGCTGCCCGCGGCGCTCGACCCGGAGACGCGCCTGTCGCGCATGGCGGGCTGGGTTCTCGCCGCCGACCGCAGCGGCGCGCACTATGGGCTGCGGCTTCCCGGCCGCGAGATCTCCCCGGCGCGCGGCGACGCGCAGCGCGCCATGTGCCTCGAAGCGCTCGCCCTCTACCCGCCATCGTGAATCGCGCCGCGCATCCGCTCGCCCCCGAGATCCGCACGGTCAGCACGCGCGACCTCGCGTGGCTGATCGGCTCGCTCGCCATCGTGATCGCGCCGCACGCGCTGCGCGCGCCCTGGTGGCTGACCCTGCTGACGCTGTGCCTGTACGGGTGGCGCTTCCATTTCAGCCTCAACCGGGCGCCGCTGCCTTCGCGCTGGCTGGTGCTCGCGGTCACCGCGGTGGTGCTGCTGGGCGTGTGGACCGAATACCGCACCCTGTTCGGCCGGCAGCCGGGCATCATCCTGCTGATGCTGTTCTCCGGGCTGAAGCTGCTCGAGACGCGCAGCCACCGCGACGCGGCGGCCGCCGCGTTCCTCGGATACTTCCTGATCATCACCAACTTCCTCTATACCCAGTCGATCCCGACCGCGGCCGCGATGTGCGTCGCTTTGTTCGCGCTCACCGCGACGCTGGTCGGCTTCAGCGCCCCCCAGCGAGCGCCGCGGGCGAACCTGCGGACCGCCGGCGTGCTCCTCGCGCACGCCGTGCCCGCGGCGCTCGTGCTGTTCCTGCTGTTCCCGCGGGTTCACGGCCCGCTGTGGGGCTTGCCGCAGGACGCGTACGCCGGGATGACCGGGCTCTCGGAGACGATGAGCCCGGGCACGCTGTCGCGGCTGGCGCAGTCCGACACCCTCGCCTTCCGCGCGGAATTCGAGGGCGACCCGCCGCCACAGGCGCAGCGTTACTGGCGCGGTCCTGTGCTGTGGGACTTCGACGGCCGCACATGGCGCATCGGGGGGCGCCACCTGGTGGCGTTCTCGCCGCCGCCCGGCGGCCTCGCCCGCTATCGCTACGGGGTGGTCCTCGAGCCGCACAACCGCCATTGGCTGTTCGCCCTCGAGACCGCGGCGAGCCTGCCCGAGCGCACGCGCATGAGCTTCGACGGCCAGTTGCTCGCCACCGCGCCGGTGCGCAGCCGCGTGCGCTACCAGCTCACTTCCGTCATCACACCCGAATCCGGAGCGGGCGAAGAGCGGGGAACCCTGCAGCGCGCGCTCCGGCTGCCGGCGGGCTTCAATCCCCGCGCGGTCGCGCTGGCCCGGCAGTGGCGCGAGGAATCGGCCTCCGACGCGCAAGTCCTGTCGCGTGCCGTGGCGTTCCTGCGCCAGGGGCGATACGCTTATACGCTTGAGCCGCCGCTGCTCGGGGCCGACGCGGTCGACGAGTTCCTGTTCGCCACCAAAGCGGGATTCTGCGAGCATTTTGCTTCGGCCTTCACGTTCCTGATGCGCGCCGCGGGCGTCCCGGCGCGCGTGGTCACCGGCTACCAGGGGGGCGAGCTGAATCCCGTCGACAGCATCATCACCGTGCGCCAGTCCGATGCGCACGCCTGGACAGAGATATTCCTCGGGTCGCGCGGCTGGGTGCGCGTCGATCCGACCGCCGCGTCGATCCCGGGTCGCATCGAGTCCGGGCTCGCGCGCTCGGTACCGGAGCGCGAGCTGCTCCCGCTCATGCACCCGCGCCTGGAGTGGCTGCGCGGCATCCGTCACCAGTGGGACGCGCTGGCGCACAAGTGGAACGTCTGGGTTCTGGATTACAACCCCGAGCGCCAGCGCGACCTGATGAGCCTGATCGGCATCCGCAACGCGGACTGGCGCATGCTCACGGCAACCCTGTTTTCCGTGCTCGGCCTGATGACGCTCGCGCTGCTCGCCTGGTCGCTGCGACGGCTGGCGCGCCCCGACCCGGTGCAGCGCGCCTGGCGCCAGTTCTGCGGCAAGCTCGCCGCGCGCGGCGTCGAGCGCGCGGCGCACGAGGGGCCGCGCGACTTCGCTTCGCGCGCGGCGCGCGCGCTTCCGGCAGCGCGGCAGGCGATCCTGAGAATCGGAGCGCTGTACATCGGCCTGCGCTACGGCGCAAGAGCGCGCGCGGCGGGAATCAAGCAGCTCAAGCGCCTGGTGCGCGGGCTGCGGATCGCATGAGGCTCGCCCTCGCCTGCGCGCTGTGCGTCGCGCTCTCCGCGCCCGGCTTCGCGCGCGCCGATTACTCGCAGCGCCCGGAGGTTCGCAACTTCATCTCGCGGCTGGTCGAGCAACACGGCTTCGCCGAAAGCGAGCTGACTTCGCTCTTTTCGCGCGTGCGGCGCACCGAACCCGTGCTGCGCGCGATCAAGCCGCCGCCGGCGCGGCCAACGTGGCAGGAGTACCGGGCGCTGTTCCTCGGCGAATCCCGCATCGAGGGCGGCGTGGCGTTCTGGAACACTCATCACGGCGTGCTCGAGCGAGCCGCCCGGGAGTACGGCGTGCCCGCAGAGTACATCGTCGCGATCATCGGCATCGAGACCTTCTACGGGCGCCACACCGGACGCTGGCGCGTGCTCGATGCGCTGACCACGCTCGCCTTCGACTATCCTCCGCGCGCCGATTTCTTCCGCCGTGAGCTCGAGCATTACCTGCTGCTCGCCCGCGACACGGGCCTGGATGCCTCCTCGGTGCGCGGCTCTTTCGCCGGCGCCATCGGGATCCCGCAGTTCATGCCGGGCAGCACGCGCGCCTATGCCGTGGACTTCGACGGTGACGGCGTGATCGACCTGCGCGACAATCCGGTCGACGCCATCGGCAGCGTGGCGAACTTCCTCAAGCGCCACGGCTGGCAGCCCGGGGCCGATGTCCAGATCGAGGCGCGCGTGCGCGGCGACGCCTGGCGCGGGTTTGCGGACGGGGGCGTCGAGCCCAAGCATGCGCTCGCCGAGCTGCTCCAGGCGGGCGTCGAGCTGCCCGCCGAGGCGGATCAAGCCGGCGCCACGCGCGTTGTGCTCATCGACCTCGGCAGCGAGCAGCGGCTCGGACTGCGCAACTTCTACGTCCTGACCCGGTACAACCGCAGCGCGCTCTATGCGGCCGTCGTCGCCGACCTGGCGCAGGCGGTGCGCGAGCGCACTCAGAGGCTGGGCAAGTAGCGCAGCGGGTCGACCGGCGCCGAGCCGCGCCGGATCTGGAAGTGAAGCTTGGGCCGATCGGAGTCGGTGCTGCCGAGCTCGGCGATCTTCTGTCCGCGCGCGACGTTCTGCTGCTCCTTCACCAGCACGTCCTTGTTGTGGGCATAGACGGTGATGAAGCCGTTGTCGTGCTTGATCACGACCAGCTTGCCCAAACCCGGGATCCCGGCCCCGCTGTAGGTGACCCGGCCCGCCGCGGCCGCCACCACCGGGTCGCCGATCTTGCCGTCGATGTCGATGCCCTTGCTGCGCGGCTCCGAGAAGCCCATCAGCACCTTGCCCTTCGCCGGCCAGATGAACTCCACGCCCTCGTTCGCCGGCCCGGCCGCCTCGCGCGAAAGCAGGGCCGCGTTTTCCTTCGAGTAGGGCAGGCGCAGCGCCTTCGGCTCGGTCTTCGTGCTGCCGTCGCCCAGGCCCTGCTGCGGGCCGGACTCGATCGGCCGCGACTCGATGCGCCCGGCGATGCGGGCGCGCCCGACCTCGACCGCGCGGCCCTCCGGCGGCTTCACGCGCAGCAGCTGCCCGACCTGGATCTTGGTGGGGTCCTCGAGGTAGTTCCATTGCGCCACGTCGCGATAGTCGGCGCCGTGGTCCAGCGCGATGCTGTAGAGCGTATCGCCGCGCTTCACCGCATAGAAGCCCTCCGGCGCCGCCGGCGCCGCCGGGACGCTCGCCGCCGGCGCGGGCTTGGGCGCGGGGGCCGAGGCGCGCGGCGCGGCTCGCTCGGTCACCGGCGCGCGCCTCGGCTGCACCGAGCACGCTGCGAGCGCAAGCGCCGCAATTCCCACCACCGCCAATCTCATCGCTGTCATTGCCTGCCCGCCTCCATCGGAACGAAGCGCACCGCATCGAGCTCGCTTTCGACGAACCCGCGGCCGCTGCGCTCGATCAACACCAGCCGCTGCCCGGCCCCGTTGACGCCCTGCAGCGGCAATATCATTCTGCCACCGAGCGCGAGCTGGCGTAACAGGGCATCGGGCACGCGCGGCGCTGCGGCAGCGACGATGATCGACGCGAAGGGCGCCGCTTTTTCCAGCCCGGCGTAGCCGTCGCCGTGGGCCAGGCGCAGGTTGGCGATGCGCATGCCCAGCAGATTGGCACGTGCGCGCTCGAGCAGCGCCTTGATTCGCTCTATCGAGTACACCTCGGTGAAGATGCGCGCCATCACCGCGGCCTGGTAGCCGCAGCCGGTGCCGACCTCGAGCACGCTGCCGGGCGCGCGGCTCTCGATCAGGAGCTCGATCATGCGCGCGACGACAAAGGGCTGCGAGATCGTCTGACCGAAGCCGATGGGCAGCGCGGTGTCTTCATAGGCGCGGCTCGCCAGCGCCTCCTCGACGAACAGGTGGCGCGGTACGGCGCCCATCGCGGCGAGCACCCGCTCATCGCGGATGCCGCGGCCCCGCAGCCGCTCCACCATGCGCAGCCGGGTGCGCTGCGAGGTCATGCCGATGCCGCCGGCATCCCTCATCGGTCGAGCCATTCCCGGGCCCTCGCGAGCTGGCTCGAATGCGTAAGGTCCATCCGCAGCGGCGTCACCGAGACGCGACCATTCTCCACCGCGTGGAAATCGGTGCCCGGCCCGGCGTCGGCGGCCGCCCCGGCCGGCCCGATCCAGTACGCGGTCTCGCCCCGCGGCGTGGTCATCCGGACCACCGGCTCCGCCTTGTGCCGCCTGCCCAGGCGCGTAACCTCGACGCCGCGCAGATGCGCGGGCGCCACGTCCGGAACGTTCACGTTGAGCAGCAGCGCCTCGCCGAACGGCACGCGTCGCAGGCGCTCGACCATCTGCAGCGCGACGCCGATCGCGCTTTCGAAGTTTTCGCCGGCCTTGCTGGTAAGCGACACCGCGAGCGACGGAATGCCGAGCAGGTAGCCCTCGACCGCGGCCGCCACGGTCCCGGAGTAGATGGTATCGTCTCCCATATTGGCGCCGAGATTGATGCCGGAAACGACCACGTCAGGAGTGAAGTCGAGCAGTCCGGTGACCGCGATGTGCACGCAGTCCGTCGGCGTGCCGTTGACCGAGAAGTAGCCGTTGGCCGCCCGGCGCACGGTCAACGGCCGGTCGAGCGTCAGCGAGTTGGAAGCGCCCGAGCGGTCGCGCTCCGGCGCGACGACGGTCACCTCTCCCAGCTGGCGCAGCGCCTCGGCGAGCACCGTGATCCCGGGCGAGAAGTAGCCGTCATCGTTGGACACCAGGATTCTCATCGCGATCGATTCTACAGTCCGGCAGGACTGGAACAGACCGCCTGCGGGCTGTCTAACCTCGGTGATCGCCGCGGCCTGCCTGCGCGCCGCCTGCCTCGGCCTGCTCCTCGCCATGACCTGCGCCCCGGCCCTCGGCGCCGGGCTGGAGTATCGCGTGCGCATCGAGGCGCCCGAGGCGCTCGAGAAAATCCTGCAGGAGGGACTCAACCTGGTGCGCTGGCAGAACGATCCGGAGATGAGCGCCGAGCAGCTCGAGCGCCTGATCGGCGAAGCGGTGCGCGAAGCGCGCGAGGCCGCCGCCACCGAAGGCTACTTTTCGGCGCAGGTCGAGGCGAGCATCGACGAGGCGACCGAGCCTAGAACCGTGCTGCTCAGGGTCGAGCCGGGGGAGCGCACCCAGGTCGCCGAGGTCGAGATCCGATTCAGCGGCCCCGCGGCGCAGGACGCAGACGCGCGCGCGCGGCTCGCGCAGGTTCGCAGCGAATGGCCCTTGCGCGTGGGGATGGCGTTTCGCCAGGCGGACTGGGACGCCGCCAAGCAACAGGCGGTGCGCGAGCTGGCGGGCTGGCGCTACGCCGCGGCCCAGGTCGCCGAGAGCCGCGCGTTGATCGACGCTGACGCGCGCCGCGCGGTGCTCAGCCTGGAGATCGCGAGCGGCCCGCCGTTTCGCTTCGGAGCGCTGCGCGTGAGCGGCACGCGGCGCTACCCGGAGGCGCTGGTCGCGAACCTGAGCCCGGTGCGTCCCGGGGACACGTACGACCGCGACAAGCTGCTGCTCTATCAGCGCCTGCTCCTCGAGACGGGCTATTTCGCGAGCGTGCAGGCCGAGATCGACGCGCAGCCGCAGCTCGCGGATGCCGCGCCGCTGCGGGTGGCGGT
>Ga0299906_10004579_pt1 | contig 11306 bp, 11 predicted proteins | sample RVTome_14_FD_200259 | JGI IMG/M metagenome (GOLD analysis project Ga0299906, IMG submission 200259) | Soil microbial communities from uranium-contaminated site in the Upper Colorado River Basin, Wyoming, United States - RVT145D125 (version 2) ... | reverse complement strand
CCATCGGGACGACGAACGCGAGGAAGCGCCGGAGCCACTCGCCGTAGATCGAGATCGGGTACTGCGCGAGGAAGTTCCCGCCCGAGGTGAAGGCGTTCGTGAACTCGCCGCCCTCGACCGTCCAGAACGCGATCGTCGTGCCGGCGACCCAGACCGACGCGAAGATCAGGCCTCCCGCAATCAGCATGACGCCGACCATGGCCACGCGCGCGGGGTTCCAGTCGGTCTCCACGCCCGTGAGCGCGAAGCCGAAGATGATCGCCCCGATCACGATCCGACCGATCCTCCGGAGCGCGAAGTCCGCGGCGATGACCTGGAAGAGGCTGCCACGCGGCCGCACGAGCACGACGTCGAACGTCCCGTCCCGGATCATTCGCGAGAAGAGATCGAGGTGGCCGATGAACAGGTCGACGATGGAGAACGAGAGCGAGCTGCACGCGTACAGGAACGCGACCTCGTGGAGCGTCCAGCCGTCGAGCGTCGGGACGTTGTCGAAGATGATGAGCACCGCCAGGAAGTCGACGAACCCGAACCCGAATGTGGCGAGCAGGTCGAGCGCGAACGACGCGCGGTACTGGAGCTGCGACCGGATCTGCGCTCCGACGAGCCGGAAGTAGAGAGCGAGCGCGTCAGCCACCCTGCACCACCAGCTGACGGATCGCCGCGCCGAGCACGATCCGGGCGAGGCAGAGCAGGATCACGGCCCACAACGCCTGGAGGAGCAGCAGGCCCGCGACCTCGGCGCCGGTGGCCTGCTCGAGGAAGACGTCGATCGGGATCTGCACCATCGCCGCGAACGGCAAGACGCGCGCGATCGCCTCCAGCCAGTCGGGGAAGAACGGCAACGGCAACACGAACCCGGAGAGGACGAATGAGACCCCCATCGCCAGCCACCCCACTCCGCGATAGTCGGTAAGCCAGAAGGCGACGAGGTTGTAGAGAAAGCGGAAGCCGAAGCTCACGACCACGGCCAGTACGAGGCTCAGCGCGAGCCAGACCCATGTCGCCGGGCTCTCGGGCAGCCTGATGTCGAAGACGAGCATCCCGACCAGGAACGGCGCGATGCCGCGAAAGGCGAAGTGGTACAGCGCGCGACCGAGGTCGAACGCGAGCCAGTACCGCAGCGGGTCGAGCGGGCGGGCGAGGTCGGTTGCGATGTCGCCGCTGCGGATGCGAAACGCGACCTCGAACCAGCCGAACGCGTAGACCGCCATCAGCATCGCCTGGACGAACCAGACATAGGTCACCGCGTCCGACGGGTCGTAGCCGCCGATGTCGTCGCGGTTCTCGTAGAGCGCGAGCAGGATGTACGCCTGGATGAAGCCGAAGACCGTGTTCGTCCAGATCCCCGCGAGCGTCGCGGCCGGGTAGGCGGCGTAGCGGCCGAAGCCGCGGCGGGCAATCTCCCAGTACAGGCGCACGGCCGCAGAAGGCTAAGTGCTTGATCGAGGCGGCGCTCTACAATCGCCTCGTGGAGCCGAAGGACGTCGCCGATCGCCAGCTCGATGCGCTGCTCGAGCGCCTCGACCGCATCTCCGAGCAGCTGGAGCGGCTGAACCGCACCTCCGAGCAGCAGGAGGGCTTCGCACTCGTCGCGCGCGAGCTGCACCAGCTCAACGAGTCGCTCAACGCCCTCGCGTACGCCGCGCTCGGGCAGACGCCGCCCCGCGTCCGCCGCCGCGCCGGCTAGGGAACGGCGCCGGCCGCCTGGGGACGCATCGGCACGATCTCGGCACAGGTTCAGGGTCAGACCCTGGGCCTCGAGGCATGGCCGAGATCGGCGCCACGAGTCCTTGCCAAGCCGTCCGAACGATCGTGTCCTGGCGTCGCCTGTGCAGCAGTTTGGCGCGAACTCGTCACACCTCCAGGGTCAGACCCTGGCTCGCCGACCTGTCCGCCGCGGCAGGGCTGCTGAGAGCACGGGCCGCGTTTTTGGCGGCGCCGGCGCGGGGCCTACGTCACGCGGTAGATCGTGCCGTTGTGCGACACGGCGTAGAGCTCGCCGGCCAGGTCTTGGCCGAACGACGACAGGCTGCTGACGTTGAAGGACTCCACCCGTACGTCCCGCGCCTTCCCGCCGGAGACGCGTAGGCTCCACACCTTGCCGGAGCAGTAGTCGCCGAGGATGTACCGGCCGCGCTCGGCCGGCCTCGCGCGCCCGCGGTAGACGAAGCCGCCGGTGACGCTGCACCCGTCGTCATGGTCGTACTCGAACACGGGGAAGCGAAGGCTGCCGGGGCCGCGCGGCGTGTCCTCGTGCCGACGCGAGCCCTCCCAGAGGTCCCATCCGTAGTTCTCGAGCCCGCGGCTCCCGCGTCGGGTGAAGTGCACTTCCTCGATGTCGTTCTGTCCGACGTCGGCGATGTAGAGGTCTCCCGTCTGCCGGTCGAACGTGAAGCGCCACGGGTTGCGCAGCCCGAGCGCGGCGATCTTCCAGCTTGCACGACGCTTCGACGTGTCGAGCGTGAGCAGCTTGCCGAAGCGCGAGCGCATGTTCTGCGCCCGGTCCTCGGGGTCGCCGCCGGAGCCGCCGTCGCCGATGCTCGTGTACAGGAGCCCGTCCGGCCCGAACGTGACATGACCGCCGTTGTGATTGTCGTACGGGTCCGGAATGGACAGCAGCCGCACGCGCGTCGAGCGCAGGGCGACGCGTCCGTTCGAGCGGAAGCGCTCCACGACGTTTCGGCCGTCGTCCGACGTGTAGCCGATGTAGAGGAGCCGGTTGCGCTTGTAGTTCGGGTGGAACGCAAGCCCGAGCAGGCCCTGCTCGCCACCGAAGGTGACGTCGCCGCGGACGTCCAGGAACACCGAGCGCCCGCCGCCTCGCAGCCGCATGATGCGGCCGCTCTGTTCGACGACGTAGTGCGTGCTCGGCTCGCCGGGAGCCTGCGTGATGAGCACCGGCGACTCGAAGCCGCGGGCGAAGACCCTGAGCCCGAAGGCGCTGTCGGCCTCGTTCGCCGCTCCTCCGAGAGGCGTGAGAGCCACACCGACAGCGATGACTGCGATTGCCCACGCCACGCGCACTGCCGCAAGGTATCCGAGGACGTACGCTTCCCGCGCGTGAAGATCTTCGTCATCGGCGCGGGGCAGGTCGGCGTCGCGATCGTCGAGGCGCTGCACGAGGAGCACGACATCACCGTGCTCGACACCGAGGCATCGCGTCTCGGTGCGCTCGCCGGCCGGTACGACGTCGCCACGTTCGAGGGCGACGGCACGAGCCGCCGCGATCTTGCGAGCGCCCGCGTCCAGGACTCGGATCTCGTCATCGCCTGCACCTCGCGTGACGAGGTGAATCTCGTGGCCGGCATGTTCGCGCGCCGTGAGGCGAGGAACGCGACCACGGTCATCCGCACGTCGAACGTCGAGTACGTCGAGCTCTGGCGCGAAGGACAGCTCGACGTCGACTTCGTCGTGAGCTCCGAGCTCGAGACCGCCCACGCGATCAGCCGCATCATCGGCGTCCCGGCCGCGCGCCAGACCGACGTTTTCGCCGAGGGTCAGGTGCAGCTCGTCGAGTTCGACGTCGAGGACGGCGCATCGTCCGAGGTCGTCGGCGTCCCGCTGCGCGACGCGCAGTTCCCGCGGGACTCGAAGGTCGCCGCGATCATCCGTGGCGAGAGGATGCTGCTCCCCCGCGGGGACGACCGCATCGAGCCGGGCGACCGCATCGTCGTGATCGGCTCGCCGCAGGCCGCGCAGGAGTGGAGCACGCTGCTCGCTCCGGGGGAATCGAAGGTGCGGGACGTCGTCATCTTCGGCGCCGGGCGCGTGGGCACCGCGATCGCGCGCCTCCTGATCGAGCAGGGCATGAGCGTGCGCATGATCGAGACGTCGCGCGCGCGCGCCTTCGAGGTGGCGGAGTCGATCCCCGAGGCACGCGTGTACAACGCGACCGGGATCGATCCCGACTTCCTCGAGCGCGAGCGCATCGGCAACGCTCATGCGGCGATCTTCGCGATGCGCGACGACACGAAGAACCTGTACGCCGCCTCGCTCGCCAAGGTCCACGGGGTCAAGTTCACGATCTCGATCGCGCACGAGGCCGTCTCGGTCGAGGCGTTCGAGCAGGCAGGCGTGAACATCTCCGTCAATCCCCGCGGGGTAACCGCGGAGGAGATCATCCGCTTCGCGCACGACCCGCGCACGAAGCAGGTAGCGCTGCTCGAGGGCAACCGCTACGAGGTCCTCGATGTCACGCTCCGCGATACGAGCGAATACATCGGCAAGCGGTTCCAGGACATGCCGATCAGGGGAGCCATCATCGGCGCCGTCGTCCGTAACGGCTCGGCGATCTTCCCGCACCGCGACGACATGCTCGAGGCAGGCGATCGCGTGATCGTCTTCACGGAGGCTTCCGACGCCGACCGTGTGGTGAAGGCGCTCTGAGCGCGAGCGCAACGTGAGCCAGGCGGTCGCACAGCGGAGAGCACCCAGGCGCGCCCTAGCCGTCGACGTCCCGGCGTCCCTCAACCTCATCGGAACGCTCGGCAAGTACCTCGGCCTCGTCACGATCTTCCCGACGGCAGTGGCGATCGGCTACGGGGAGACGTTCTGGCCGTACGTCCTCGCCGGCGTCGTCGCAAGCGGCGGGTCGTACCTGCTCGAGCGCCTCACGGCGGGATCGGCCGGCCGCGTGGGCGTTCGCGAGGGCTTCCTCGTCGTCTCGGCGACGTGGCTCCTCACGCCGGCGTTCAGCGCGCTGCCGTACCTGTTCATCGGCGGGGATCAGCTCAGCCATCCGATCGACGCGTTCTTCGAAGGCATGTCGGGGTTCACGACGACGGGCGCGAGCGTCGTCACCGACTTCGGCGAGATCTCGAAGTCGCTGGCGATGTGGCGCCAGTTCACGCAGTGGATCGGAGGCATGGGCATCATCGTGCTCGCGATCGCCGTTCTTCCCCGCCTGCGCGTCGGCGGCCGCCAGCTGCTCGAGAGCGAGCTGCCGGGACCGGAGATCGCACAGCTCTCCGAGCGGATCCGCGAGACGGCGCGATTGCTGTGGGTTCTCTACGTCGGGCTGACCGCCGTGCTCGTGCTCCTGCTCGCGGGGCTCGGCTGGATCGGGGTGGACGATCGCATGACGCTGTACGAGGCGATCTCCCACGCGTTCGGCACGATGCCGACCGGCGGCTTCTCGACGCAGCCGGACTCCGCGGCGTCCTTCGCGCCCGCCTCGCAGTGGATCCTCGGGCTGTTCATGCTCCTCGCCGGCGCGAACTACCTCCTCATGTACCGGGCATTCGTCCGCAGGCAGCCGGGCAGAGTCGTACGAGACCAGGAGCTCATGCTCTACGTCGCCCTCGTCGCGATCGCGTCCGTCGCGATCGCCATCCAGCTCTGGGGACACGGGATCGTCGAGGGCGAGGAGTCGATTCGCACCGGCTTCTTCCAGGCGGTCTCGATCATCACCACGACGGGGATGGTGAGCGCCGACTATGCGGTCTGGCCGTCGGTCATGCTGCTCACGATCTTCGCGCTCATGTTCGTGGGCGGCTCGGCAGGCTCGACGGCGGGCTCGATCAAGGTCATCCGCCATCTCCTGATCGGGAGGATCCTGCGGCGCGAGCTCTCGCAGACGGTCAGCCCCGAGGTCGTGCTGCCGGTGCGGCTGAACGGCGCGCCGGTCGACGAGCGGACCCTGCGCGCGATCGCAGCCTTCGTCCTGCTCTACGTCGGCGCCTGGGCGGTCGGCGGCAGCATCATCGCGATCGACTCCGCGATCGTCGGCGCGGGACTCGGGCCGCTCGACGCTCTCGGCGCGTCGGCGACCGCCCTCGGCAACGTCGGCCCCGGGTTCGGGATCGCCGGTCCCTTCGGGTCGTTCGCGCCGCTCGGCGACGTCTCCAAGCTGACGATGATCGCGCTCATGTTCCTCGGCCGGCTCGAGATCGTCCCGGTCGTCGTCCTGCTGACTCGGCACTACTGGCGCCTCTGAGCGGAGGGCAAGGCAAGCCTCGCACCTACTTCGCGCCGAGCAGCGCCTTTCGGAGGTCGAGCGCGGCGTCGTTCTGCACGATCGCGAGCACCTGGTCTCCCGGCCGGATCACGGTCTTGTCGTCGACGAGCTCGGTGCGGCCGTGGCGGAACACTGAAATGAGTCGCGACCCCTCCGGCAGCCGGACGCCGCCGGCGCGCAACCCGGCGACGGGCGAGCTCGGCACGATCTGCACCTCGACGATCTCGAGGCCCTCCTCCTGGAGCTGGAGCAGCCGCACGAGGCCGTGCTCCGGCAACTCGTGCTCGACGAGGCCGAGGATGCTCGTGGTCGCACAGACGGTCTGCTTGATCCCGAGCAGCTTGAAGTGCGTCTGGTTGCGCGGGTCGTTCACGCGGGCGATCGCCTTGGGGACGCCGTATCCCTCCTTGCCGATCTGTGCGATCACGAGATTGTCCTCGTCGTCGCCGGTGACGGCGAGCAGCAGCTCCGGCGGCCGCGCGATGCCGGCGCGCTCGAGCACGCTGATCTCCGTCGCGTCCCCGCGCATGACGACCGGGCCGAACTCCTCCTCGAGCAGCGCGAACCGGTCGGGACGCTGCTCGATCATCGTCACCTCGTGACCCATCTCGACCAGCGAGCGCGTGCTGTTCGACCCCACCTTCCCGCCTCCGGCGACGACGACGTACATCAGGAGGCCTCGGTCGGCGCGGGCGCATGCGCCTGCACGGTCTCGAGCACGAGGGAGATCGCGATCTGCGTCGGGCACACCGTGTTCAGCCCGCGCTCCGCGTAGAACTTTGCGCGCGCCGGGTCGAGCACGCGCACGACGACGGTGCCGATGTCGTAACGCTTCTGCAGCACCTGGCCGATGACGACGTTCGTGTTGTCGCCGTCGGTTGCGACGATCGCCGCGTCGGCGCCGTCCACCCCGCTCCGCTCGAGGACGGACGTGTCCATGCCGTGGCCGAGCACGAACCCGCCCGGCCAGTTGGGCCCGAGGCGCATGAGCGCGTCCTCGTTCTCGTCGACCGCGGTGACCTCCCAGCCTTCCGCGTGCAGCGCCTTCGCCACCGAGGAGCCGACGCGCCCGCATCCGATGACGACAGCCTTCACGGCCGGTCAGCCTACTCCTCGAAGACGCCCTCGGGGAACGCGACCACCAGGACTTCACACGGCGCGTGTCGGAGCACGAAGTCGACGGTGGGCGAGAAGAAGCGCGACTGCCGGCGCCAGCGCGGGGACGACCCGAGGACGATGAGGTCGGCCTCGCGCGCCTTCGCCTCCTCGACGATGACGTCGCCGATCGAGCGGGCTCGCACGACGCCGGTCGCCACGTCGACCCCGTGATCCTCGCCGAGCGCGCGCGCCTCCTCGAGCGAGGCCTCCACCCGCGCCGCGACGTCCGGCGGGAGCTCGCCTTCGAGTGGAAAGCGGCGCGGCACACGCACGACGGTCAGCGCCTGCACGTCCGCACTGGTCTCCTTCGCGAGCGCGATCGCCGTCGCGACCATCTCCTCGCCGATGTCTCCGAGCTTCATCGGGACGAGGATCCGCCTGTAGTCCGTGCGCCGCGGAAGGGGCGGCGGAGCGTCTCGTGCGGTCACGCGCGCGCGGGTCCGGTCGAGCAGTCGCATCAGCCGCTCCGCCTGGCGAGCGCCAGGCGCCCGGCGCCGAGCGCGACGAAGAGGCCGCCGAGGAGGTAGCCGACCACGCCTCCCCCCGCCGCGGCCGTCCGCGCGAGCAGCGCGACGCCAAGTACGACGAACGTCACGGAGAACGCAACCACCGCGATCCGGTACGCCCTCATGCGGTCTCCGAGGCCACGGTGAGGACGCGGCAGGGCGCGTGCTTGAGGATGTAGTCGACCGTCCTCCCGAAGACGTCGGCCTGGTGCCCGGTGAGGCGCCCCCGCGGGGAGCCGAGCACGATGATCTCCGACTGGCGGGCCTCCGCCTCGGCGACGATCGCAGGCCCTGCGGCACGGGCGCGCTCGAAGCGGCTCGTCACGGCGACGCCGTACGAGTCGCCGATCCTGACTGCCTCGTCGAGCTCTCTGTTTGCCTCTTGCTCTAGCTCGGGGTATTCGGCCCCGAGCGGCCGGTCGAGCGGCACCTCGAGCACGTTCAGCGCGACGATCCGCGTCCGCCGCTTCGCCGCGAGCCGGCAGGCGACGTCGAGCGCCTCGTCAGACAGCGGTCCGCCGACGACCGGCACCAGGATCCGCCGGTACTCGAGCGCGAGCGCGGGACCGAATGCGGCCGGCGCGCGCACCGTCGCCCTTAGGGGCTCTCGTACGACGAAGCGGCGGTAGGCGACGTACGCGACGAACCCGATCGCGAGCCAGGCGAGGCCGGCGTACCTCGTCTCCGGCGTCTGGACCACGACGACGCACCACGCGAGCCCGGTGCCGAGGGCGCCCAGGAGCGCGAAGAGTGGCCAGTCGGCCCCGAACAGGCGCAGGTTCGGGCGTCCGCGGAACGTGAGCTCCTCGTCGCGATACCGGTAGCGAAGGACGACGAGCGACACGTGCGCGATCGTGAACGAGAGCATCGCGCCGAACGAGTACATCGTCCCGAGGAAGTCCACCTCGCCCGGGAGCAGCGTGAGGATGGAGACGAAGCCGGCGAAGACGACGAGGGACAGCCACGGGGTCTTGAGGCGCGGATGGAGCCGGCGGAACGCCTCGGGCAGCTGGCGGTAGCCGGCCATGGCGTACGTGATCCGCGAGGCACCGATGACGCCGGCGTTCGTCGCGATGAAGAGGATCGTCGCGGCGAGGACCCCGACGTAGATCTCGAGCGCGTCGAGGAGCCAGCCCTGCTCGATCCCGAGGTTCTGGACCACGCCGAGGATCGGGTCGTTCGCGTACCCGCCTTCCTCCGGCGGCTGCCCGAGCTTGGTCTCGTAGGTGCCGTCAGCGGTCCGCTCCACCGGGAGCGCGGAGAGCGCGATCGCGGGGAGCGTGAAGTAGATCGCGAAGACCGCGACCGCGGTGTAGAGGTACGACCGCGGCACGTTGCGCGCGGGGTCACGCGCCTCCTCGGCCAGGTTCGAGACGGTCTCGATCCCGGTGTACGCGATCATCCCGATCGGGATCGCGAGCGCGAACTGGCTCCAACTCGGGGCGACGCCCCACACGACGTTCCCGGTGAGCGTCGCGGGGTTGAAGATCAGCGCGAAGCCGATGAGCACGAGCAGGACCTGGGTCCCGAAGTCGATCACCGAGAGCGTGATGTTGAGCCCGGCCGACTCCTTGACGCCGACGACGTTGATCGCGACGAGGACGGCGATGACCACGGCTCCCACGATCACGTCCCACGGGTTCGACCGCAGGGGCTCCCAGAAGATCGAGAGGTAGTGCGGCACGAAGAACGCCGAGATCGAGATCGTGATCACGTAGTTCAGCATCTGCGCCCACGCCGCCCCGAATCTCACCACCTCGTTGAAGGCGTGGCGTGCGAAGCTCGAGGACCCGCCCGCCTCCGGGAAGCGGACCGTCCCCTCCGCGTAGGTGAGCGTCGTGCACACGAAGATGAGCCCCGCGATGATGAAGACGAGAGGCGTCAGCCCGAGCGCGAACGCGGCGGTGACGCCGAGCGCGTAGTAGATCGAGGAACCGACGTTGCCGTAGACGGTGGCGAAGAGCGCGGGCGCGCCGAGGACGCGCTCGAGCTCGATCTCGCGCCTGCGGTAGCGGCGCCCTGGCACGGCGGGTGAGTTTACGCCGCGGCGCGGCGTTGCGTTACGGAGCCAGCGAAGCGCTCGGGTACGGCGCCTCGATGTTCCCGCCGCGGTCGATCGCACGAACGGTGATTCGCCCGACGGTGGGGAGCTCGATCGGTTTCGTGTAGGCGCCCGACGTGTTGGACGGAGTGAGCCCATACTCGATGCGCGCGACCCCGGCCCCGCCCCTGTCGTTCACCGTGAACGTCACGCGGGCGGACCGGCTTGCCGTCGGCGCGTCCGCCGTCCACTCTCCGCCGTACACGCCCTTCCTCCCCGGGGACGTACTGGCCGCCAGCGTCGTCGCCGCCCGAGAGGAACGTGCCGCCCGGGATCTCGACCCGCTGGATTCCGGTCGCCGCGTCGAGCAGGCCGAGCGCGTTCCCGGCGGAGTCGGTGACGGTGCCGGAAAGGTGTCCGCGGACGACGATCTCGGTGCTCGAGACGCCTGACGGCGTTCCGTCGATCGGAGGCGTCGTGGTCGTCGGGACGACCTCGGGACGTGTCACGGTCGTGATCGGATCCTCGGCGGCGCTCGGCGTCTCCCCGCCCTCGCCGCACGCCGCCACGAAGGCGGCGAGGACCGCGAATAGGAGCGCGACGACGACTCTCACGGCAGCCGCATCCTCGTGCGGCTGCCGTGGCGAGCTAGCCGTGGATCGAGCCGATGATCGGGATGAGCAGGATCGCGACGATGTTCGCGATCTTGATCATCGGGTTGATCGCCGGGCCCGCGGTGTCCTTGTACGGGTCGCCGACCGTGTCGCCGGTGATTCCAGCGGCGTGCGCGTCGGAGCCCTTGCCGCCGTACAGCCCGTCCTCGATCGTCTTCTTCGCGTTGTCCCAGGCGCCCCCGCCCGAGGTCATCGCGATCGCGAGGAAGATCCCGGTGACGATGGTTCCGATGAGGAGGCCGCCGAGCATCTCGGGCCTGATGATCCCGACCACGATCGGGATCGCGATCGGGATCGCCGCCGGGAGCATCATCTCCCGGATCGCCGAGCCCGTCACGATCGAGATCGCGCGCGAGTAGTCCGGGCGCACGGAGTAGTCCATGATCCCGGGGTTCTCGCGGAACTGGCGGCGCACCTCCTCGACGACCTGGCCGCCCACGCGCCCCACCGCCTGCATCGCGAGCGAGGCGAAGAGGAACGGCATGAGGCCGCCGATAAAGAGGCCCGCGATCACCCACGGGTCGCTGAGCTCGAACGTGACGTCGAGCCCCTCCTCGCTGAGACCGCGTCCGTACTCGTCGAACAGGATCAGCGCGGCGAGCCCCGCGGAGCCGATCGCGTAGCCCTTCGTCACCGCCTTCGTCGTGTTTCCGACCGCGTCGAGCGGGTCGGTGATCCCGCGGACCCCTTCCGGCAGGTCGGCCATCTCGGCGATGCCGCCCGCGTTGTCCGTGACCGGGCCGTACGCGTCGAGCGCGACGATGAGGCCGGTCATCGAGAGCTGCGCCATGACCGCGACCCCGATCCCGTACAGCGCCTCCCCGGCCGTGTAGTACGCGCCCACGACGCCGGTTGCGATCACGATCACCGGCAGCGCCGTCGCCTGCATGCCGACCGCGAGCCCCGCGATGATGTTCGTCGCATGCCCCGTCTGGGAGGCGCGCGCGATCTCCTTCACCGGAGGCCAG
>Ga0299906_10004577_pt1 | contig 11310 bp, 13 predicted proteins | sample RVTome_14_FD_200259 | JGI IMG/M metagenome (GOLD analysis project Ga0299906, IMG submission 200259) | Soil microbial communities from uranium-contaminated site in the Upper Colorado River Basin, Wyoming, United States - RVT145D125 (version 2) ... | reverse complement strand
GATAGCGGGCTGCATCACATCGAGTTGCCAACCGGGTCAGCGGTTTACTTCTTGCGCCAGGGAGGCTTGACCATGGTTGCCTGCTTTTCGGGACCAGCTCGTCCGGCCCAGTTGGAGACAGGGCGACATCTTTTACAAGCGCAGGAGACGCCCACCGAAGCGTTGCTGCGTGGCTTACCCCTCGATGTGGCCGCATTGGCCGCCAGACTGCTCAATAAGCCGGTTGAGCGGGACCTTTTGCTTCACCTGTGGCAATTCCGCCGTACTTCGATGACGGTGACCGCTTGGGCCAGCCAGATAGAACACAAAGAAGAGACCGTGGCTACGGCGATGAAGAACCTGGAACAATTGGCTTTAGTTCAGCGCCAGGACGTATGTGAGATGACTTTTTATCGGTTAACGGACGATGAAATATATCTGGCCCGACTGGAACAGCTCATCAACTGGCGGACCGATTGGCTGGCCCGCGCGCATCGGGTGGAGCAACTGGTTGGCCCGACAATTTAAGCGCGAGGTTATAAATTTCAACCTCAATCAATTGGGCTATGCGTTAAATGGATTTGTGATGAAACCGGGAGCCATCCCGCCTCAGGCTTTGCCAACGAGGGATGAAAGCCGGAACTTGCGCTTTGTAGATACGATAGGTTTCACCGAATTGCGCTTCTACTTCTTGTTCTTCGCGTCGCGCCAGGCGAATGTAGCTCCAGCAGAGTATCGGTGCCATCACTACCGAGATAATGGTCGGCCATTGAATGAGCAAGGCAATAATGATCATAAAGAGGCCCACATATTGGGGATGGCGCACGTAGTTGTAAATCCCTTCTGTGACCAGCCCGCCTTGAGCCTGGTGAATCAGCCGCCAGCCTCGCGCCATCACCACAATGCCGCCCCAAAAGAGGGCAGTACTGACCCCCATCACCAGCGCCCACACCAGGGTTGAGCCGCCGGCCAGGGCCACCAGCAGGTGGCCGTTTTGATGAGTGAAGGGGTTCAACACCGGATAGGCCCGCCCCAACAAGGCAGTGAGCGCGTAAATGGTCAGCGGAATGCCGTACATCTCGGTAAACAGGGCCACAATCCAGGCCGCAAACAGCCCCATCGAGCGCCATTCCCGCCGCCGGGTGGGCAGCATATAACTACCGACAAAAAAGAAAACCAGGCCGATGCTGAGAATGGCCGCCGGCCACATGTTGTAGTCGAAACCAGTAGAAAAATGCATTAGCTTTACCTCACCCGTAAAAATTTATTTACAGTATGTCACAGTTTAGTCGTTTGGGTCAGCATACCACACAGCCCAATTCGATAGTAGCGCCATTTGGCCCATCGCGAAACGGGCAAAAGCGCCTGTTTACAGGTGTTTTCCCCACTGCAAGGTATCGGTCAGGTTAACCTGGGTGATCTTGTAGGTCGGGTAGGCCCCCGCCAGCAGGCCAATGACCAGCGCTAACGGCAGGCGGACCACGGCAGGGGTGAAAAAGCGGACATACGCACCTGTCCTTATCATCGAGTGAAAGCAAAAACCCGTTACCGCATCCGACATCAAGGACCACCTCGTCACCCCGCCACGCAACCGCAGCCATCATCTTGCGGCGAGCGATCAGCCTGGCCTGGTTGTTCGTGACCAACAGCACAAGGGTCGTTAGTATGGCGGCGATGGCACCTATGATGAGGAGAATGCTGGCGAACAGACGTTGATTTCCAGGTGCGAGGAAGGTCAGGATTAGCCCAACGATGCCGCTCCCCAAGCCAGCAATCAGGACATACTGAAGATGGGTAGGCACTTCCAGTTTATAGTTGGGCAATAAGTCGGGTGCGGTAGTGTTATTCTGACTCATGGGTTGGCTCCTCATGGGTTACTGTGTCACTTCAAACTCGTAGTCAAACGTGATGGGATAGCGTTCTTGATGTTGGTCGCCTTCAAAAGTCGCCTGTCCACTTAAACCGTTCAACTCATCCGTGCCCGACCCAGGCATCACGGTCAAAGTTTCCTTGATCTTACCGTTATCAAAAGTACCTATACGTTGGAACACAAAGCTGCCTGATCTGCTGCCCACGCTGCCAGTCACCTTCTCCAGCGCGACGAAATTGCCTTTGCCATCCCCGTTTTGGCTTACCAGGTACTGGATGGTCGCTTCCCCTTCGATGTCGCCGTTGTAGAGATGAATCATCTCAATGCGAAAGAGATTAGCACCGGTGATTTCGGCGGGTGTGTCATGCCATGCCTTCCTGTTCCAGCTTTTGACTGAATATGCGGCGTTTGCCTGTGGCATCGTGTTGTCTCCTTTCTATCCGATGAATAGATATTCACTGTTTTAGGGATAGTACGGCTGCGCTCCGACCGTTATACCCGCGACTGCGTCAGGTCACTTAGCTGGCTCTTCCCGGGTTCGCTCACGACTCAGGAAGATGGGCAAGGCTGAGGCGAGACCAAGCAGGGTGGCTACGCCAATGGCCAGCAGCGACCCGCTTAAATCCGGTTTGACGCTCATGAGAAAGACAATGCCCAGGGCGATAGCCACTCGGGTCTGGATGTCGATCCATAGGAGCGGGTGGTGCAACAACTGGCGCAGCGTGGGAGAAATCGCCCCATGCTCCGCAGTCACGGCTCGCTCAATGGCTGCCATCCGCCGTCCACCGACCGCCATCGCGAGTACGGACATTGGGACAAGAGATCCCAGGGTTACGATAATCCAGGCCACGCCACCCCAGACGGTTACCATCATGTAGAAGCCAGCGGCGAGCAGCATCACCATAGCGCTCATCCCCACCCGACCCATTTCGGCCGGGACACGCATCCACTCCCGAACCTGCTCGACGGTTGTGGCACGTCGCAAGTGACGTAGGCTCGTCCATTCCAGACCGAGAGCCCCGAAAAACCCCAGCGCACCAACGACGTGCAAAAACAAAGCAAGCGAATAGTCGTTCATCGTTATCTCCTTTACACCGCCATCCTGAATGGCTCGGCGAACCACACGCCCACACGCCGTGCAGCCGTAAAACTTGCCCAAGCGGTTGCCGCGATCAGTTGAGCATCATTTGGATATTGAGACTGAAAATCTTCGACTATGCTCGAATCGACCTGATAAGACGCCAACGCGGTCAACAGGGTCAAGCGTGCGGCGACTCGATGCTCTCCCTTAATGTCTACAACTGCGTCCTCGACCCAGCGCCGGCTGATCCCCATCGCCTCGCCATTCCATGCCTGTACACGTTCGCTGACCAGAAAGCGCACTTGCTTAGGCAAAGCCTCCTTGCCGGCTTCCTCAACCACCTGGGCAAACCCAGCGAATGCGCCCGCCACTGCTGGATTTGGAGCCGCCCAGGAAAGGTCATCGGGCAATTTCGCTTGTGGAACGAATTTCAACGAGTCGCCTGGCTTGATGCGGCGTATAAACCGTTTGCCCGCCGTTGCGCCAAACAAACGCCCCGTCAATCCCTGAAAAGCCGACGGCAGAGGAAGGAGAGCATCCGGCAGGAACAGGTTGACCATGCGGTTGATGTAGTGGAAGGCTATCGCCGTGCCGATAATTTCAGGGGCATCGCTGCGAGAAAATGGCGGCGGAAGCAATCCATTTGCATTCGGAGTCCGATTTGCCAGTACCCACTGAACGATGGCGTTGAGCTGTAGGTCCCGGATGCTGTCGTAGTCACCTCGCAGAATCGCGCTTGCCGCATCGTGGTCAGAGGTGGCGTGGAGCATCGAGGTATGCACGTCTACACAGTAAAGACACTCGTTCATTTTGGAAATCGCCGCCGCCACTGCCTCCTTGAGAGCTCGATCCACGTCGCCTGAGCTCAATGTCTCACGTAAGATGCTCCAGACCCCTGCCAGCACTTCCGGTGCCGGTGAGTGAAGCGTAAACGGCGGCGTCGGCAGGAAGTCGGCTTGCATTTGCTGATAGACTTCCGCAGTCAGCCCTGTGGCTGAACCGTACGGGACTGGCTTGACATACTTAATTGTCTTTGCCATCTGCTCTCGAATTGTTTCCTTGATCATGTTGACCTCCAATTAGCTGTATATACAGCTTTCTGTGTAAAAAAATTATCTCTGGCGAACAAGCGAAACTAACTCGGCCCAATCGGCAAGCATCGCCTGCCAGCGGTCTTCCCCTAACCGGCTGATGACCCATGCCTGGGCTTCCTCCCACAAGGGTAAGGCCTTTAACAGCGCCTTCTGCCCCTTTTCGGTGATTTCCACCATGCGGGTTCGACGATCTTCCCCGATTGAAATCTCAACCAGCCCCTCTCTTGTGAGCGGTTTGAGATTGCGTGCCAGCGTTGTGGGGTCGAGGCCTAACTCTTTCGCAAGAGGTGTCAGGGCGGTGGCGCCTTTTGAGGCAACCGCACCGAGCAGCCTGAATTGCGTCCCCAGCAAGCCGCTCGGTTGCAAAAATTCGTCATAGAGTTGGGTGATAGTGTGCGACGTCTTTCGCAGATTGGCGTTGGTACACAACGCTACCACACGACTATAAATATCTGGGTCAGATTGAGATTTTTGGTTTTGCATAATAGCAGTATATACAGGTATTCTAGTTTTGTCAAGAGCGGAGATGAGAAATAGCTTAAAACGCCTGATAGTTTCTCGCCCAAGGCCAGGAAAATATCGCGGCCATTGACTGTCACCCAGGCCATTCCCGCGACCACCTCGATGCCCCGGCTGGCCGCCGGCAAGCGAAAGACCTCGTTGTGACGTAGCAGCAGTCGTAACATCAAGCTGGCTGCGTTTAGCCGGTTTCCTGGTCCGTTTAACTTGAGTGAAATCAAGGGGATCATTTTCATTTTCCTTTCGGCTAGAGACTCCCATCGGCATGCACCACACCGTCCCTCTCATTCATCTTTCGCCCTGGTTTGGTGTTAATACCCAGGCTGATCAGGCTCACCAAGACGCCGCCGCTGATCATCAGCATGAAGACCCGGTCAAACACGGTCACAGTGTCGGGCGCGGCAAATTCAAAGAGCTGAAAGCTGGGGGCACGGCAGGGGTAAGAAAGCGGACATACGCACCTGTCCCGATCATTGCTCTTCTAAATCAGCCACGTCCCATAGGCGGCCGTCCGCACCCGGTTTCCCCACTTCAGCCCACCCAGTAGACCGGCGAGGGTTGCTACACCCTCCGCCAGCAGAAAAACAGGCAGGCTGCCGAAAATCCGGAGAATGACTTCGGGGTAACCGGCCCGGTCGGCCAACATATCCATAAAGACGTGGCTGGCATAGGGGTTGGCTGCGCCAACCAGGAAACAGGCGCGTGGAAAATTGTAAAAGAGTAAGGCCAGACCCAGGCCAAAGGTGTGGCTGAAGCCGATCTCGCGCCAGATGAGGCCGGGATACCGGTTGGGTTGGCCGGACAGGATGGCCTCAGCGGCCAGCCGCCCGCTCTTGATCGCCGGCCGGATGCCCTCGCCGGAGAAGGGGTCAACCAGGCCGGCGGCGTCGCCGACGAGCAGCACCCGGGCGGTGGCAATTGGCTCCCGGCGGGTGTAGATAGGGATAGGGTGGCCGTGCAACCGGACGCCGGCCAGCGACAGACCGTAGCGGGTCGCGACCTGGGCCAGCGCGGCCTGGAGTTGGCCGGGTTTCGGGTGGAGCGCGGCGATGCCTACCGAAAGATGGTCCGCCTTGGGGAAAATCCAGGCGTAGCCCTGGCGGATATCGCCAAAAATGAACAGGAGCGCCTGGCCGAAACGATGCAGGGTTTCCGGCGAAGCCGGGACTTCCGCTTCGATGGCTGCAGCCAGAGCCTTGCCCCGGCGCAGACCCAGGGCGTGGGCGACGACCGAGTTGACCCCATCGGCCCCGATGAGATACCGCCCAACAAATGTGTCGCCATCAACCGTTTCAACGATTACCCGGTTTGTGATTTTTTGCCTCATATGCTCACCGGCGGCTGACCCACACCAGGCCGAGCAGGATCAAAACGATACCGCCCCCCTCGACCAGACCTAAGCGCTCATTGAAGAAGATGGCCCCGATAATAAGGGCAAAAGCCGGCGTCAGGAAGGTGAAGGTGTTCAGCCGGTTTAACTCGCTCCGGTGCAGCAGCGCAAACCACAGCAAGAGGGCCAGCGCCGTACCCAGCAGCCCCAACGTCAGCAACACACCCACAAAGGCCGGATTCCACATCACCTGTACCGGCGCTTCAAAGAACTGAGCAGCTACATACAACGGTACGCCGCCCAGGATGAACTGCCAGCCGATGGCCATCAGCATATCCATCTGTCCGGCCCGGCCGTTTTGAGCAGGTAGCCGTTGATGCCGGCCTTGAGTAAGGTGAAGATATAGGGATCGCTGTCAAATGAGGTCAGGATGAGGATTTTGACGTCCGGGTGTCTGGCCCTGATCCGGCCGACAGCCTCAACGCCCGATACATTGGGCATCTGAATGTCGAGGAGCACGACGTCAGGCCGCAGGGCGTCCACCTGCGCCAGCGCCTCGGCCCCATCTCCCGCTTCGGCCACCACCCCGATGTCGGCTTCGTCGGCCAGGTAGTCGCGGACTCCCTTGATTTACCCGGGAATGAGGGGGGTAACATGGTGTGGTAGAAACCGGGCCAGATGGTGGAGATAACGGCCTCATCCGCTGCGTACGGTGTACACTACCGGCTCGCAGCAGACATCCTGGCCGTCGCAGCCGATGTGAGCGCAGTGGAACCGGAAACGCAGTTTCCGAACCCGCGGCGGCAACGGTCCCAGCGTCAGGTGATAGCGTGTCACCCCGGCCATCACCCCGCCGGCCGGAGCTAATTCGGCCGTTTGCACTTCTCCGCCATCGAGTTGCCAGGTAAGGACGCCGGGACAGTTGGTGCGCACCGTCAGCCGGTCGCCAGGCTGAATGAGATCTACCTGCCGGGTGAACGTCCACATCACCGCGTGAGGCACAATATGCTGGTCCAGTTCCGGCGGCGGCGTCTGCCCCAGGCTGCGGTAAATGTTTTTGAGATGAGTGCGGAACAGGTCATCGAACTCATCGTCATTGCCCGAATCCTGATCCGCGCCAAACCACCAGAACCAGTCGCTGCCTTCGGCTATGTAGAGGGCCTCAAAAGCAGCCGGGGCCGTCTCCGGCGTGGCTCCGGCCCGGTCGAGAAAGTCTCGCGCCTGGCCCAACAACGCCCAACCTTGGTTCTCCTCATCCTCGCCAATCCAGGTACCCAGGTCTACCCCCGGCACCGAGCCGTTTTCGTCAATCCACGAGCCGGTGAACAGGTCGTAGACTTTTGTCTGTTCTGCGACAGGATGAGGGACGATCCCCCGCGCCGGATTGCCGGCCAGGCACTCGTTGAAAGTAACCGTCTCAAGCTCGGCCTCACGTTCGAGCAAGCCGTACAGCGCGTGCAGGAAAGGCCGGGCATCGTCGCGGTACGCGCCCCAAGCATTCTCGCCGTCCAGGATCACCGTCAGCACCCGGTCTTCAGCCTTCCCTGAGCCGGCCGCAGGACCATCGCTAACTTGCCGGACGAAGCGCTCTTTGATCGCTTGCACAAAATTCCGGGCCGCCTGTTCGTAGTCGGCGTCGCCGTAATAATGAAAGCCGATCGCGTCGGAAAGTTGGGTGTCCCGGAAGAAAACGCTCACGGCCTGATCCTCTTCTTCGGCGCGGTAGGGCTGGCAGAGGATATCGGGGTTATCAACGTCGTAGCCCCAGCGCCCAGAGCGGACCAACACGCCCCGGTCGGTGGCGAGCCAGCGCACTCCGTGCCGGGCGAACAGAGGGACAACGAACTGGCTCACGGCCCCTTCGGCCGGCCACATGCCGGCCGGGAATTGTCCGAACCAGCGCCGGTAGCTCTCAACCGCCAGGCGTACCTGAGCCTCGGCATCTTCGGGGTGGGCAAAGCGGCGGGGGTGGGTGCTCCCTGGCCGGTCAATCGTGGCCCGGTCCGTGTCTACCAACAGCGGCAGGATGGGGTGGTAGAAAGGCGTGGTGCTGACTTCGATCTGGCCCTGCTCTTGTAACTGGCGATGGATAGGGATCACCGCCCGCATGATTTTGTACTGTTTGGCCACCATGGCCTCGAGGTCAGCCTGGCTAAAATCGCGCCCCTGTTTGACGAAGCGCCGCACCGAGGTGACCTCGCCCGTGACCAGTTTCACCGCTCCCTGGCGGAATTCCTGCCCGAACCAAGCCAGGTTGAACCACATCTGTAAGTCGCGCAGGTCCTGGCCGGTAAAGAGTTGCTCCTGCCGCCGCTGATTGAACAACTCTTTGTAGCGGGGATGGGGGAAAATCTGGTTGTGCCAGTTGGCATCAAAAAAAGTACTCAACACCTGCTCCCGTTCGTCGGGCGTCAGTGACTCGGCCGGTTTCAGGGTCAATTCCAGCGAGCGGTCGGTCGCCCCGCGCTCCAGGTAATCCTCAAGCTGCCACAATAGGGCCGGGGTCAGGTTGATGGTCAGGTGGACGCCGGGATGTTCGGCTACCAGGGCGGCCATCGAGTAGTAGTCGCGGATGGCGTGCAGCCGCACCCAGGGCTGGATGTAGCTGCCAGCCGGCGTGGGATGGGTGGTGTCTTTGTAAATGGGCTGGTGTTGGTGCCACAGCAGGGCCAGATATAGCTTTGGCCCCACCTTAAATACGCCGCCTGGCCCGGTGACTTCACCCTGCGGCGAACGTCCCTGGATCGTGTAACTCACTTGATCTCCCTGGCGGAACGGGCCAAGCGCGGCTCGCCAATAGCTATTGGCGCCTTCGTTGCGCTGCCAGACGGCCGCTGTTGACTTGTCCTCGAAGGTATCGTCGGGAGGCTCAACCCGGCACGTCACCCCCACCACTTGACCCGGCTCGATGGGCCAGGTACCGACAGTCAAGACCACTGGCTCGCCTGGACTCACCCGCTGAGGCGAGCGGGGCGCGTCGGGGGTCAGATGCCAGATATACATGACTTATCCTCCACTCGATGACCAGAATTCTTTGGTCGCGATAGCATCGTCCTGCGCTACTCAAGCCATAGCCGGCTCCGCCACCGGTTGGACCTCTTTCATCTGCGTTTTGGCTTTGGGTAAACCCGTCCGCTTCAGGATCAGGGCGTTGATTGTCACCGTGATGGTGCTGGCGGCCATGGCCAGGGCCGCCCACTCCGGCCTGAGCAAAATACCAAAGCTGGAATAAAGGATACCCATTGCAATGGGAATGGCGATGACATTGTAGATAGCCGCCCAGAATAGGTTTTGTTTGATTTTGCCCCGCACCTTACGGGCCAGGGTCATGGCTTTGACAATGTCAAAGGGGTCGCTGCGCATCAGCACCACATCCGCCGTATCAATGGCCACGTCCGTACCCGCGCCGATGGCGATGCCCACCTCGGCCGTGGCCAGGGCCGGAGCGTCGTTGACGCCGTCGCCAACCATGGCTACTTTTTTGCCGCTGCTTTGTAGCTCGGCCACTTTCTCCGCCTTCTGGTCGGGCAACACTTCGGCAATGACCGTGTCAATGCCCAGGGTACGGGCCACCGCCTCGGCCGTTTTTCGGGCGTCGCCGGTGAGCATGACCACCTCCAGGCCCAGCTCATGCAAGGCGGCGACCGTTTCGGCGGCCGTGGCTTTGGGCTTGTCGGCCAGGGCAACCAGACCGGCCAGCTTGCCGTCGGTGGCGACATAAGTGACCGTTTTGCCCTCACCCGACAGCCGTTCCACCTCGGCCTGAACCCCGGCAATTTCCGCGCCCTCGCGGACCATCATCCGGGCGTTGCCGATGGCCAGCCGCACGCCAGCGACTTGGGCCACGGCCCCATGACCGGGCACCGCCTCGAAGCCGGTCACATTGCTGGGGATATTCAGGCCGCGCTCCTTGACGCTGTGGACAATGGCCTGGGCCAGAGGGTGTTCGGAGTCCTTCTCCAGCGCCGCCACTTGGGCCAATAGGGTATCTTCTGGTATGCCGGCCGTGGTAACCACGTCCGTTACCGAGGGCTTGCCTTCGGTCAGCGTACCCGTTTTGTCCATCACAATGGTATCAAGCGTGGCTACCCCTTCCAGCGCGGTCGCATCCTTGATCAAAACCCCGTTGCTGGCCCCCATGCCCATGCCCACAGTGATGGCTGTGGGTGTGGCCTGGTGGCTGGGAATGTCGCGCTCCGGCACGACTGTGTTCATAATGCCGCTGTGGTCCGACTCCCAGGGGTCGGTGGCCCGGCGGATTAAAACACCACGGGCCTTTTTCAGCAGCCTGGCATCCCGCAGGGCGGTCAACGTGCGCACGGTACTGGTAGTATTGCAGGAAACCACGCGGGTTGCATCCCGGTTCAGGGCCGTTTCATAGTTGGCCTGGGCTACAAAGGAGTGGCCGGTCAGGCTGTGTTTTTCACCGCCCTGGTAGATGGCCTTGACACCAACGGCGCGGTAGCGTTCCAGGTTTTTGGCTCCGATGCCTTTGGGGGTGCAGTCTACCACCACTGCCGCCTGGGCCAGCAGGTCATCCAGTGTGCCTGCGATTGGGATGCCGGCGGCTTTCATCTCGTCCGCTTTCTCCGGCAGCGAGGCGTAAATGGGCAGTCCCAACACCGCGCCGGCCTGCACCCGGTAGTCGCTAACCACGTCGGCCACGCCGACCAGTTCCATATCGGGTTGTACTCTAACGGCATCGGCCACCCGTTTGCCGATGACGCCGTAACCGTTGACAGCCACACGTATTTTTTCGTTTGTCATTGGTTAAATTTCCTTTCCTTGGTTTATTTGTAACCCTTGACGTTGTTCGGTAAAACTCAAATCACCATCAAGCGCCTCGATGAACTCAAGCGGCTCAAATAGCTGTTCAAATAGTTCATTGTACAATCACTTTACCCCGCAACATACCCATCTGGCACTGGAAGGGGATTTCACCCTTTTCTTCAGGGGTAAACTCGATGGTGACCGTTTCCCCTTCCGGCAGCTTGGCCGATTGGTCGATCTTATCGAAGATGACCATTTCGCTGCACATGGCCGACTCCTGCCGGTTGAAGTGAAGTTGAACGGGTTTGCCCTGCTTGACCACAATCACGTCGGGGTCATAGCCGCCTTTCACCTTAATCTGAACTTGCTGCACGCCGCCGACCTCGGCTACTTGTAACCCTTCTTTACGATAGAGCCAGAAGTACCATACTATCCAGGCGATGACGGCCAGGCCGGTTAAGTTGACAATAATTTGAACGATACTCATAGTTGCACCTCCATTTAATAGCGGTTAGCAGTTAGCCGGTAGCTAACTGCTAACGGCTTGTTGCCCCGTCAGGTTTGTGACGGGGCTTGAGCAAAACTTTTCGCTTTGAAAAAGCGCAGCCGGTTGGCGTTGGTCACCACGGTGACGCTGGAGGCAGCCATGGCTGCCCCGGCAATCAGC
>Ga0299906_10004576_pt1 | contig 11313 bp, 8 predicted proteins | sample RVTome_14_FD_200259 | JGI IMG/M metagenome (GOLD analysis project Ga0299906, IMG submission 200259) | Soil microbial communities from uranium-contaminated site in the Upper Colorado River Basin, Wyoming, United States - RVT145D125 (version 2) ... | reverse complement strand
CGTCGCACCGGCCCCCGGCAGCATGTTCACCAGAGACAGGCCCTCAACGAAACGTTCCTTCGAGAGCCATTGGCGCTTCTGCTGCAGTTCGACCTGCATGATTCCCATAATTGCGGGACCGCCGTAGGCCGTTGCTCCCAGCTTCAGAAACGCCGACGCAATGTCCGTCCACTTCGGCTTCGCTTCCTCATGATCCGACGGTGCCATTAGCCGTCTCTCCCGCGTAAGGGCCTGTTGGCGTTACATTACCGGTCTAACTACTATTCGATTGCAACGCCGCCATCTGGTACGAGATGCCGGCATCCAGCCGTAGATGCGAAGCATCTGTACCTGAATGGCCAGCCGGGCATCTGCATGTACAAGCTCTCCGCTCGACCTCGGCATCCACGATTGGATGCTCGTTCGTCAATGATGCGGGTGTTGGGGCCGAACGCAACGGCGGTCGGAGCGCAATTGCCGGATCGGCCACCATTTCCGGGCGCGGTCGTGCTGGCCCAACTATAGACGGCGTGCCGGACGCGTGGCAAGAGCAGGAGGGCTGCGGCGCGCATCCGACGGGGCTGGTACCGCGACCAGCCAGCGGACGATGAGCGCGGCGGCGGCGGCGGCGAGCAGGTGCTTGAGCGTGTGGCCGCTCACGAGACCGCTCAGCACGAAGATGGCCCGGTCGGCGAGCTCCGCCCCCTTGCCCACCGCGTAGAGCGCGATCCCCGCCAGCAGCGGACCCGCCGGCCGGCGCCCCGGCAGCAGCGCCAGCATCAGCGGGATCAGCAGCATGGGCAGGAACTGCGCGAGCGCGTACGGACGCAGGTCGTCCATCTGCCGCCACCACACCACGCTGGCGACCGCGCCGAGCGCCAGCGGCGCCAGCAGCGCCCGCCCGGCCGCCGAGCCGATGCGGTCGCCGATCGCCACCGCGAACACCGCCGGGAACAGCGCCGAGAGCGGCAGCCGGTCCCAGACGAGCGTGGCGTTGTCCGGCGCGGCGTGATACCAGGCCGAACCGAGCCCGGTGAGGACGAGTCCCATCGCGAACACGATCCCGGCGGCCCGCTCCCAGCCGGGGAGCGCCGCCCGCGTCACGCGGACGAGCGCCCAGATGCCGGCGAGCAGGAACCCCAGGTTGGACAGCACGTTCAACCCGTGCGGCACGGTCAGGATCGCGCGCTGGTCGGCGAAGTCGTGGTACGCGAGATCCTGGCGGATGGGCGGCACGACCCCCGCCACCACGGCCGCCGCGATCGCGATCGCGACGAGCGACCCCACGCGCCAGCGGTGGGCGGGGCTCACGTCGTCTCGCCCGCGAGCACGGGCGCGGGCACGCGCGCGGCCAGCCGCTCCAGCTCCTCGGCCAGGGCGCGCCGGCGATCCAGCAGGCGCGCGCGCAGGCCGCGGCGGGCCAGGAAGTGCAGCAGCGCGGTCGCCTCGCGCGCGACATCCTGGAGCCGCGCCCGCCAGGCGAGCGCGAAGAACCCGGACGGCAGGAGCGCGATCAGGAGCAGCGCCGCCAGCCGCGGGCCCCCCAGCAGCAGGGCCAGCCACGCTTCGAGCGCCCACGCCAGCGGATAGATGACGACACCGCCGGCGATCTTGTAGGTGGCCTCGACGTCGGGCTCGGGCCGGGCCAGGCGAATGCCGAGGCGCACCAGCTCGTAGGGCAGGCCATGCAGCAGCACGCCCAGCAGCGCCACCGGCAAGCCGAGGACGAGCGGCACGATCTCGCGCGCCGCGTAGCGGAGCACGATGGACGGGGCGTAAGCGCGGCCGAGCGTCTCCGGCGTCACGCCCAGCCGGTCCAGCTCGAGGTCGTATTCCTCGACCTCCCGCCGGAAGCGCTCGACGTCGGCGGGCGCCGCCAGCCGCAGCCAGCGATAGGCGCGCGAGGCGCGCTGCAGCCACGCGGTCGGCCGGGGTTCGCGCGGCGCGCCGCTCTCCTGGCGCCAGACGCGCTCCATCAGGCGCAGCAGGCGCAGCGTCTCGCGGTCCTCGGCCTCCACGATCTGGCGGCGCAGCGCGGCGGCCAGCCGGTCCGTCAGCGTGCGGACGGCCGCGACCGGATCGCGCCGGTGCAGCGCCACGCAGTCCCCGGTGGCCACGGGCGCGCCCACGAGCACGAGCGCGCCGCCGGCCCGCAGGCGGCCGGGGTCGGCGACGACGAGGCCGACCGGCAGCAGGGTGACCGCCGGCGCCCCCGCCGCCTCCGCCTCCAGCAGCAGCCGGGCGGCGCCGGTCCGGAGACTCATGAGCGTGGGCTCGGGCTGGCTCACGCCCTCGGGGAAGATCAGGATCGCCTCGCCGCGGCCGAGGGCCGCGCCGACCGCCTGGAAGGTGAGCGCGTTGCCGGCGGTGTCGCCGCCGGCGTCCTGGCGGCGATGTACGGGCAGCGCCCGGGCCAGGCGCAGGAACGGGGCGATGATCGGGTGGCGGAACAGGCCCGCCTTGGCCAGCGGGCGCAACGGGCGCGGCAGCGCGGCCAGCAGGAGCAGGGGGTCGACGAGGCCGTTCTGGTGGTTGGCCGCCACGATCAGGGGCCCCGCCGGCGGCACGTGGTCGAGCCCCGCCACGTCGATCCGGCGATAGAAGACGCCCAGCAGCGCACGGGCGAGCGCGCGGGCGAGGCGCGGGCCCACGACGCTCAGCGGCGGCGGGCGGCGTGCAGGACGGCGACGACCGTCATCGCGTCGAGGACCTCGGACCGCTCCACCATGCGGACCACCTCGTCGAAGGCGAACGGGCGGACCTCGATGAACTCCGTGTCGTCGCCGTCGCGAGTGACCGGCCGCAGGCCCTCGGCCTGGTAGATGTGGGCCGTCTCGTCCATCACGCTCTTGGAGGTGTGAAAGCTGCAGAGCTTGACGAGGGTGGCGGCCTCGTAGCCGGCCTCCTCGGCCAGCTCCCGCTGGACGGCGGCCTCCTCGCTCTCGCCCGGCCGCACGGCCCCCGTCGGGATCTCCCAGGAGAAGCCGCGGGCCACGTAGCGGTACTGGCCGACCAGCACCACCGTGCGGGCGTCGAGGAAGGGCAGCACGCCCACGGCCGGCTTGCACTCCACGACGCCGTAGAGCGTGGTGCGGCCGTCGGGCAGCTCGGCCACGTCCTCGCGCACGCGGATCCAGGGGTTGGTGTAGACGTCGCGCGTGGTCAGCGTGCGCCACGGCACGCGCGCCAGGGCGCGCCGGCGGTCGGTCATGCCGATATCTTCGGGTATACTCGCACCCAAGTCCACCGTCCCAGGAGTGTCGATGAAGGTCGTGTTGCGCAACCCCCGTCGCGAGGTCGAGGTCGCCGGCAATCGCCGGGTGAAGGAGGTCCTGCGCGATCTGGACATCCTGCCCGAGACGGTGCTGGTCATCCGCGGCGACGACCTCGTCACCGCCGACCAGGTGGTGAGCGACGGCGACACGATCGAGCTGCGCCCGGTGATGTCTGGAGGCGCGCCGTGAAGTGCCGCAAGTGCGGGGGGGCGGCGGCGATCGAGCTGCGCCGCCACAACGCCGCCTTCTGCGTCGCCGACTTCCTGGAGTTCTTCCGCAACCAGGTGCGCGAGGCCATTCGCCGCCACCGCATGTTCGCCCGCGACGAGCCGGTGCTGGTGGCCGTCTCCGGCGGCAAGGACTCGCTGGCGCTGTGGGACGTGCTCATCGAGGACGGCTACCGCACGACGGGACTCTACCTCGACCTGGGGATCTTCGACTACTCGGTCGAGTCGAAGGCCAGGTGCGAGGCGTTCGCCGAGGCCCGGGGCGTGCCGCTGCTCGTGCGGCGCGTCGCCGACGAGGTGGGGGCGCCGGTGCCGGTCATCAAGCAGGTCACGCGGCGTCCGCCGTGCTCGGGCTGCGGGCTCAGCAAGCGCTACCTCCTGAACCGGGTAGCGCTCGACGAGGGGCTGCCGGTGGTGGCCACCGGCCACAACCTCGACGACGAGGCGGCCACGCTGTTCGGCTCGGTCATGCACTGGCAGACGGACGCGCTGCCCCGGCAGTCGCCGGCGCTGCCGTCCACGCACCCCAAGCTGGTGCGCCGCGTGAAGCCGCTCTACCGCCTGTCCGAGCGCGAGACGGCCGCCTACGCCTTCTTGCGGAAGATCGACTACATCGTGGAGGAGTGCCCGTTCGCGAAGGGCGCCACCTCGATCGCCCACAAGCTGATCCTCGACCGCATGGAGGACGCCTCCCCGGGGGCCAAGCACAACTTCCTCTTCGGCTTCCTCGAGAAGGCCCGCCCGGCCTTCGAGCGGGCGGAGGCGGTGGCCCTGAACGAGTGCGCGCGGTGCGGCCAGGTCACCACCGGCACCCTGTGCGCGTTCTGCAAGCTCGCCGACCAGGTGAAGCGCTCGGTCTGATCCGAGCGGAGAGGAGACATCGTCGAGCATGGCGGGCTTTCGCTGTCCCAAGTGCGGGAAGGTGGCGATGGTGCAGAAGGTCTGCTGCGGCCGCCCGATGAAGAAGTCCTGAGCCGGGTCAGCCGGGCGCCAGCCCGGGCAGGCGGGCGGCCTGGGCGGCCAGCTCGTGCGCGAGCTGCTGGTCACGGGAGGTGAAGGGGCGCACCGCGCCCCGCCGGTCGAGCGCGTTGATGAGCTGCAGCACGCCGACGACGCGCTCGCGCGCGTCGCGCAGCGGCAGGGCCAGCATCGAGCGCGTGCGGTAGTCGGCCTTGCGGTCGACCTCGCGCAGCAGCGTGTAAGGCCGGTCCACCGGGATCTCGTAGGCGTCGCGCAGGTTCACCGTGGTCCGCGTCAGCATCACGTAGCCGGCGATGCTGTTCTCCCGCAGCGGGAGCGGGCCCGCCGCCACCCGCCGCCGCACTTCCTCCTCGCCCACCTGCCGGGCCAGCACGTCGTTCTGGATGGCCGCGAACTCCAGCGCCTCGCCGCGCCGGAGGTAGACGGTCCCGGCCTCGGCGCCGGTCAGGCGCCGGGCGGTGGTGAGCAACCGGTCGAGGCCGCGGGCCACGTCCGTCTCGGCGGCGAGCGCAGCGCCCAGCGCGTCGATGTCCGTCCGGGCCGCGGCGGCCGCCGCGCGGTAGGGCGAGCGGCGGGGCGCATGCTTGTCGCGGGTGCGAGCGACCTTCCTCGGCGCGGCCCCGCGGGCGGCGGGGCGAGCGGCGGGCCGGTCGGCGGCGCGGGCGGCGGGGCGAGCGGGCCGGGCGTGACGCGGCGGCTTCGGGCGGCGCCGGCGACGCTTGGGTTGTCGCCGGCGGGCCACTCAGTCGCCTGTCCGCGCGGCGGGAGCGGACATCAGCGGGGCGCCAGCGCCTCCTGCAGGGCGGTGTCCAGGTCTTCCGGGCGGACGGGCTTGAACAGGCAGCGGCGGACGCCCAGCCCGGCCAGCCGCGCCTGGTCCTCCTCGCGCAGGCCCCAGCCGGTGATGAACAGCAGCGGCACGCGCGCGTCGAGCCCGCGCAGCCGCTCGGCCAGCTCCCAGCCGTTCATCCCGGCCATGCCGACGTTGGTGACCACCACGTCGAAGCGACCGGCGCCGTATTCCTGGAGGGCGGCGCGGCCGGTCGACGCCGGCGTCACCGTGTGGCCGCACCGCCGCATCATCTCGACCAGCGTGGCCAGCACCTGGGGGTTGTCGTCCACCACGAGGACGCAGAACTGCCGGCGGCCCTCCACGCTGGGGGCGGGCGGCTCGGGCGCCCCCGACTCCTGGGCGACGGGAAAAGTGAGGGTGAACGTCGTCCCCGCCCCCGGCGCGGTCTGCACGTCGATCTCGCCGCCGTGCCGACGGACGATCGAGTAGGTCATCGACAGGCCGAGCCCGGAACCGCCCTCGCCCTTGGTGGAGAAGAACGGCTCGAAGATGCGCTGGCGCACTTTCTCCGTCATCCCGACCCCGGTGTCCGCGACCGCCACCCGGACCTCGCGGCCGGCCGTGTGGCGCGTCGCGATCGTCAGCGTGCCCCCGTCCGGCATCGCGTCCATCGCGTTGAGGACCAGGTTGGTCAGCACCTCGCTCAGCGCGGCCGGCCGGCCCTGCATGAGAGCGCCCGCCTGGAGGTCCAGGCGCAACTCCAGCGGGCGGCTGTCGCGGGCGATGTTCTCCTCCCAGCGCGGGCGGGTGATGGCCACGGCGTCCTGCACGATCTGGTTGATGTCCACGCGCACGAACTGCTCGTCGGGCCGCAGGCGGGCGAACTGCTGGATGCGGCGCACCGTCTCGGAACCGTCCATCGCCGCCGACTCCACCACCGTGAGCGAACGCTCGATGAGATCGGTGTTGGCGGGGTTCTGCTTCATGAGCTGGGCGTAGCCCAGGATCGCCTGCAGCAGGTTGTTGAAGTCGTGGGCAATGCCGCCGGCGAGCTGGCCGAGCGCGGTCAGCTTCTCGGACTGGTGGAGCTGGTCCTCGATCTCCCGCTGGGTGGTGATGTCGCGGACGATGGCGATCAGGCCGTCCAGCCCGCCCTGGCGGCTACGCAGCCCCGACAGCGTCACGGCCAGGGTGAGCGGCCGGGGGCCGTCGAGCCCCCGGGAGATCTCGAACGCCTCGCGCTCGGCGCCCTCGGCCAGCCGGCGGCGGGCGGCGCCGAACTCGGCCTCCGGCAGCAGCTCGGTGATCGGTCGTCCGATGGCGTGGCTGGCCGGCAGGCTGAACGTGCGCTCGGCGGCCGGGTTCCAGCCGCCGATGGTGTCGTCGGCCCGCACCGTGATGATGGCGTCGCCGGCCGAGGCGATGAGCTGCTCCAGCGAGCGCTTGGTGTCGGCGATCTCGCCGTAGAGCCGGGAGTTGCGCAGCGCGATGGCGAGGTATTCCGAGAGCATCTCGAGCAGCTCGCGCTCGCGCGGATCGACCGGGCGGCCCGAGGCGCGGTTGTCGACGACGAGCCAGCCCAGCGGTCCCTCGGCGTCGCGGATGGCGCACGTCACCAGGCGGCCGGTGTCGCCGGAGGCCGCCGGCGGCGGGCTCGGCGCGATCGTGACGACGTCGTAGCCGAGGGCGGTGTGCAACTGCCCCGTCACGGCGGTGGTGACGGCCTCGGCGTCGAGCTGGTTCACGATGGTGCGCGAGATCTCGCGCAGGATTGACAGCTGGGTGACCCGCAGCGACTCCTCGACGGCCTCCCGGCGGGCGGCCTCCTCCAGCTGGCGCGTCTTGACGGCCAGCCGCCGCATCTCCTCCACCAGCCGCGCCACCTGCCCGCGGGCGCCCAGCTCGGCCGTGCGGCGGCTCAGCGCCCGGCGCACGACGTCCTCGAGGTCCTGCCGCGAGAAGGGCTTGATGAGGTACTCGAAGGCCCCGTGGGTGAGGGCCAGCTTCACCGTCTCCAGCGAGGCGTAGGCGGTGATCATCACGACCTCGATGGCCGGGTCGATCCGCTTGACCCGCCGGAGGACCTCGAGCCCGTCCAGCTCCGGCATCTTGATGTCGAGGATGACGACGTCGGGCCGGTAGGCGGGGAGCTGGGCCAGCGCCGCCCGCCCGCTGTCGGCCGTCTGGATCTGGTAGGAGGGCTTGAGCAGCATGCGCAGCGATTCGCGCGGCCCCAGCTCATCGTCCACGACCAGGATGCGGGGGGCGGTGGCCGGGGGCGCCGCGGTGCTCACGAGGCCGCGGGCAACGTCACGAGGAAGGCCAGCTCGTGACGCGTCTGCCGCGTCCGTAGCCGCCCACCGAGCGCCTCGACGAGCCGCTGGGCGACGGCGGGCCCCACGTCGATCAGGCTCTCCTGGACCATGTGGACAGGGTCGAACAGCCGTTGCAGCCGCTCGGCCGTCACGCTGGCCGTGCGGGAGCCGACCAGGATGCGGACCTCGACTCCCCCGTGCTCGTCCTCGTGGGACCCGACCGACAGGGCCACCTTGGCCTGCTCGGACGGGGAGTTGTGGGCCAGGTACCGGATCAGGTAGCCCAGGGCCTTGCGGAGCTGGGGCACGTCGACCTTGACGGGCTGGGGGGCCGCCTCCGAGGCAACCTCGATCTGTAGATGCTTGCCGGCACCCTCCTCCGCGGGGTCGATGGCGTCCACCAGCTGGCCAACCACCTCTCGGGCGTCCACGATCGAGAAGTTTAGCTCACCCTCGGTGACCAACCCTGCAAGTTTTTCGAACACTTCGACGAGCCGGCGGACGTCCCGCCGGACGACGGCCGAAAAGTGCCGGCGGAAGTCGGGGTCGTCATAGCGCTCGCCGATCAGCTCGATGAAGGTGTTGATGGACACGAGGGGGTTCTTGATCTCGTCGGCGATGCGGGCCACCACCCGGGTCAGGAGCTGGAACTGCTCGGCCTCGCGGCGCTGGGCGGCCAGCTCCTTCTGGGCGGTCAGGTCCTCGAAGACCAGGACGGCACCCAGCGGCTCCCCCTCCTCGTCGCGCACCGCGTACGTCGAGACCTCCAGGGACAGGCGGCGCAGGGCCAGCTGGATCTCCGTGCGGGCCAGGGCCCGGCCGGAGGCCAGGGTGTCATAGAGCATGTCGCCGAGGGGCGAGGGGAGGGCCCGGAGGTCCTGGCCGACCACGGCGCCCGCGGCCAGGTCCAGGATCTCCTCGGCCCGGCGGTTGAACGTGCCCACCTTGTGGTCGCGCCCGATCGTCACCACCCCGCTCGACATGTGCGACAGGATCCGCTCGCTGAACTCCTTCTCGCGGGCCAGCTGGTGGTGCAGGGTGACGTCGCGCAGGACAGTGGCCAGGTGGGCGGCCAGGTCGAAGAGCGTCTGCATCTCGCGCCGGCCGTAGACGGCGCCGAACACCGGCTGACCCAGGGCCAGCACCGCCACCAGCTCGCCATGGGCCAGCAGAGGCACGGCCACCACCGCCTGCAGCAGCTTCAGCTCTTTCAGGATCTCGGGGTCGACGATCTCGGAGGCCGACGCCGGCCGCCCCTGCACGGCCAGCCAGCGGATCAGCCCCTCGTCGGCCGACAGCCGGATGCCGTGGACGAGCTGGACCGGCAGGCCGCGCTCCGCCACGATGCGGAACTCGCGCCCGACCGCGTCGGGCCGCAGCAGGGCCACGCGGGTGGGGCGGACCAGCTCGCCGATCGACTCGAGGAAGAGGCCGAGGGCCCTGGGGATGTCGAAGCCGGCCGCCAGCACGCCCGTGAAGCCCCGGAGCACGCGGGCCAGGGCGGCACTGTCCCAGGCGGGCTCGTCGCCGGCCGGCCTGGCCACGGCGGCAGCCGGGGGCGCCTTCCGCGTCGCGGCCACCTCCCGGGTGAGCCGCTGGCGGTCCAGGGCGTGGCGCAGGACGGCCTCCAGCTCGCGGGCGGTGAAGCCGTCGGGCACGGTGAAGTCGGCGCTCTCCTCGTCCTCGCCGCTGGACCCCAGCGACACGACGAGCGCCTGGGGCGCGACGTCCTTGGCCGCCGCCACGAAGGTGGCCAGGGCGCCGGCCGGCCCGCCGCTCTCGCGCAGGATGACATCGATGTCCACCAGCCGCAGGGTGCGCAGGGCCTCGCCCTCGGTGCGCGCCTCGAAGGTCGAGAACGGCGCCAGGGACCGGACGAGGCGAGCACGCAGGGGCTCGTCGGAAGCCAGGACGAGGACAGTATTCACACCACTACAGCGGATACCACGTGTGCGGCTGGAAACTCCACCGTGAAGATTGCGCCCCCGCCGGGCCGGTTGCCCGCGCGCAGGCGGGCCCCGTGGGCCTGGGCGATGCCGGCCGAGATCGCCAACCCCAGGCCGGAGCCGCGCGCCTTGGTGGTGAAAAACGGCTCGAACACCCGCTCCAGCAGCTCGGGTGGGATGCCGGGACCAGTGTCCCCCACCGTCACCGTCACGTGGGTATCGGTGCGGATGATCTCGACCGTCACGGCGCCGCCGCTCGGCGTCGCGTCGTGGGCGTTGAGCACGAGGTTGAGGAACAGCTGCTCGAGCTCGGCGTGGTTGCCGAGCACCGGACAGGGCCCGGCGCCGAGCGCCGCCGTCAGTGTCTGGTTGTTCTCCTGCAGCGTGGGCTGCACGAGCTCGAGCGCGTCGCGGGCCGGCAGCCGAACGTCGACCGGAAGCCGTGGTCCGCCGGCCGGTCGGGACAGCGTCCGCAGCCGGTCCGTGAGGCGCTCGATGCGGTCGATCTCACGGGCGGAGATCCGGCTGAACTCCTCGAGGAATCGCGCGTCGCTCTGGCGACGCGGCAGCAGCTGGGTGAAGGTCTTGATGGCGACCAGCGGATTCTTGATCTCGTGGGCGATGCCCGAGGCCAGCGCCTGGAAGTAGGCCAGCCGCTCCGCGCGGCGGCGCTCGACTTCGAGCTCCTTGAGCGGCGTGAGGTCGCTGAACACCGCCACCGCGCCGAGCACCGCGCCGGCGGGATCGCGCACCGGCGACACCGTGCAGATGACCGGCCGGCTCCCCGGCCCCTCGGCGCCCGGCGCGGCCGGCAGCTCGACCTCGGGCCGCGTGCGCGGCTGTCCGTCGGCCACGGTGGCCAGCAGCGGCTCCATGAGGCAGGCCGGCAGAGCCGTCGCAGCGTCGCCCCTGGCCCTGTCCGCGAGTCCGGTGAGCCGCTCGGCGGCGCGGTTGAGCATCGCCACCCGGCCGGTCGCGTCGACCGCGATGACGCCGCTCTCGATCGTGGAGGCGATGTTCTCGAGGTATTCGTTGGCCACGACCACCGCCGTGTAGAGCTGCGCGTTCTTGATCGCCACCCCGGCCTGGTTCGCCAGGGTCATGAGCAGATCCAGATCTTGCTGATAGAACGCGTCCCCCGACAGCTTGGGCCCCACCGCGATCATGGCGATCAGCGAGTTGTCGGACACGACGGGCAGCAACAACGACCAGTTCACCAGGGTCAGCCGATCGTGCAGCGCCGCCGCCGCCGGGTCTCGCTCCCGCGCCACCTCGTCGGCCAGCAAGGGCCCCTGCGCCGCATCGAGCGCCGCAATGATCTCTCTCGAAGCGAGCGCCGGCGCCTCGAAATGGTCGACGTCCGGCCGCCGGTCGGCGATCGCGCACCGGAATATCCCGCTCTCCCGCACGTAGAGAGCGACACCTTCGACGGCCGTCGACCGTATCACCGTGGTGCTGATGAACCGTAACAGCCTCTCCAGGTCCAGGACCTGCGTCAGCATCCGACTGGCCTCGCGCACGGTCCGCTGATAGTTCGCGTGCGTGCGATAGACGTAGCGGTCGAGCAGGCGGCTGGCGACATCACGCGTGATGGGGATGAGGATCGTGGCGACCGCGACTGCGATGAGTAGCAGCCCCAACTCGAAGTAGTCTAGTTGTTTTAGAAGCCGTGGCCATAGGAATGCGAGTAATAAAATTGTGGGGATGGTTGACAAGGCAATAGCAACGGCTACTGTCAGGCTGCGGTGAACAACAAGGCGGAGATCAGTCAGGCGTCTTCGGATAATGGCATGACCG
>Ga0299906_10004575_pt1 | contig 11314 bp, 7 predicted proteins | sample RVTome_14_FD_200259 | JGI IMG/M metagenome (GOLD analysis project Ga0299906, IMG submission 200259) | Soil microbial communities from uranium-contaminated site in the Upper Colorado River Basin, Wyoming, United States - RVT145D125 (version 2) ... | reverse complement strand
CTCGTGGGACCTGACTTCCTGGAGCGAGCAGTGGAAGTACCCGGTCATCATCGACAACATGATGAACCTCGAAATGCTGATGTGGGCGGGCCGGGAATTTGGGAACGATGCCTTCAAGAACATTGCGATCAGCCACGCCGACACGACCATGAGGAACCATTTCCGCGAGGATTTCAGCTCATTTCACGTCGTTTCGTACGATCTGGAAACAGGCGAGGTGGAGAAGAAGACAACGGCCCAGGGGTACAGCGACGATTCCGCCTGGACGCGCGGGCAGGGATGGGGCCTGTATGGCTACACCATGATGTATCGCCTGGTGCGCGAACCCAAGTATCTCGACCAGGCGATCGGCATCGCCGAATTCATCACCAACCATCCCCGCCTGCCGGAGGACAAGATTCCCTATTGGGACTTCGACGCCCCCGACATCCCGGACGCTCCGCGCGACGCCTCCGCCGGGGCGCTGATCTGCTCCGCGCTCTTCGAGCTGAGCCAGTATGTGGACGCGGCGAGGTCCGAAAAGTACAAGCGGGTCGCCGAAAAGCAGATCCGAACCCTCTCGACGCCGGAATACCTGGCCGAGCCGGGGGAAAACCAGCATTTCATCCTGAAACACAGCGTGGGGCACATGCCCAACGGCACCGAGATCGACGTGCCGCTCACCTATGCCGACTACTATTTCGTGGAGGCCATGCTGCGCTGGAAGGCGTTGAAGCGTGATGGAAAGCTGTCGCTCTGAACCAGCGGAAGATCACATCCTTCCATAATGAATGCATTCCCACATTCCTTCGCGCACCGCATACCCGCCGGTTGTCTTGCGCCTCGCCGCGCGTTGATGATCCTTTCCCTCTTCGCGGGGGCATCCGCGCTCGTTCCGGCTCGCGCCGCGCTACCCGCGGAAGCTTTCGCCAGTGTTACCGAGGACGGCGGTTGGTGCTGGTTCTCCGACCCGCGGGCCGTGAGCCGCGACGGCCACACCTACACCGGCTGGGTAACAGAAGACGGGTCGATCCAGGCGGCTGAACTGGATCATGCATCCGGCAGGGTGACGATCGTTGATCTGCATGCACAGTACGAGCGGGATGACCATGACAATCCTGCGTTCCTGTTCCTCCCCGACGGTCGCATGATGGCGTTCTACAGCAGGCACATCGGAGGGGCGAACCCGGCAATCCATGCGAGGGTGACCCGCCGGGCCGGGCATTTCTCGGAGTGGGAGCCGGAGGCAGCCCTACCGGTGCGGGATGAGTCAGACGGAAGCGGAGGGATAACCTACTGCAATCCGTTCATGCTCTCCGAGGAGAACAATGCCATTTACCTCTTCTGGCGCGGCCTTTCCTTCAAGCCCACCATGGCTAAGTCGACCGACGGCGGCAAAACCTGGTCGGTCGCGCGTCCCGTTTTTTCCCGCCCTGGCCTGCCGTCAGGAAACCGGCCGTATGCCAAGTACGCCTCAAACAGCCGCGATCGCATTCATTTCCTCTTCACGGATGGACACCCTCGCAACGAGCCGATGAACAGCGTCTATTACGTCTGCTACCGGGCCGGCTCCTTCTATCGAGCGGACGGGACCCGCATCTGCGGTGTAGACGAACTGCCGATCCGCCCGGAGCAGGCCGATTGCGTCTATGACGCCACGCGCACCGGCGTGCGCGCGTGGATCTGGAGCGTCGCCTTCGACCAGGAGGACCAACCGGTCGTCGCGTATACGCGGCTGCCTCGGGAAGAGGATCATCGCTATCATTATGCGCGCTGGGACGGAAAGGCCTGGCAAGACTCCGAGTTGTGCGCGGGTGGCCGGTGGTTTCCGCAAACGAAACCCGGTGACACCGAGCGCGAGCCGCACTATTCCAGCGGTCTCGCCCTCGATCCGGCAGACCCCTCCATCGTCTACCTCACCCGGCCCGTCAATGGCGTGCACGAACTGGAGAAATGGAGCACCGCGGACGGAGGCAGGACCTGGAGGTCGGAGCCGGTTACGAGCGGATCGACGCATGACAATGTTCGCCCTTATGTGGTGATGAACCATCAGCCGGACGGCCCGACCGTGTTGTGGCAGAACCTCTCAGGTCGCTACGTGCATTACACGGACTACCGTTGCTCGCTCAAAGCCGACCGGCCCGCGAAAACGTCGATCCGGAACGCCGCGCCGTAACCAGTCAGACAGGCCGCCGGTGAGCGCCGGCGCTCCAGCGGGTCGGCCACCCCGTGATCGAGCAGCGATCCACACGTCCCGATCTTATCCGCGCCATCCGCGGTTGATCTTTATACGAATGCCTCGTGCGCATGGAACTCAATCCAGAAGGCTCGATCAAGCCGATGGATCCGCTCTCGACGCCATTTCAGCGGGGAGATGTCGGCGAACCGATCGAGGATGGCCGAACTCGAAGTGAATCACGCGGGGGGTGACGTATCTCGCCCGCCGGGGTTGTCTCGAAGATCTCGAACTCCGGATCCACGAGGAACCCGTTCACGCCAAACGCGTCCAGCGCGGGGCCGGCGGCCCGCACGAGGAGGGTCTTCGGCTCGTTGCCGCTGATGACGAAGCAGGCGATCTTCGTGTCAAAGATGCGACCGTCATCCGGAACGCGCCGAGTCTGCGGCCACCGGGGCGCAACGGGACGTCATGAGACAAAGGGCGGCAGCGAACAGCAGGACCGCGCGCACGAGCGCGACATCCGCGCGCTCGAGCCATGCGGGACCCACCCAGCCGAAGCAACCACAAGTCGGATCAAGCCCGCGCACAACCGCCTGCCCGAGCATCACAACGTAGATCTGGCAAAGGCCCGCAACGAGCGCGCGCACCGTGCCGGCCCATCGATCGAGAAGCAGAAGCGCTCCGCAGAAAACCTCCAGCCAAGGCAAAGCCACGGCGGTGAGGCGGAGGAACCATTCAGGGAGAGGTACGTCATAGGTCAGCAGTTCCGCGAAGAAGTCCGCCGGATGCACAATCTTCAGTGCGCCGGCCGCGAAAAACACCAGGCCGAGCAGCCAGCGCAGAACGGTTCCCCACAGAATCTTCATCCACCGGAAGGTATGGTGGTAAATTCCGGGAGTGGCGGTGGAAAGACAACTCGCTCCGTGCGCAAACAGTCGCTCACCAGCCCGGCGGCGACCGCCGCGAGGAGAAGCGCGGCGAGTTGCCAGGGACGGACGGCCCGGAGGCCGACGACACGCAGCCGCGGTTTCACGCTTTCGCGCGCAGCTCGCCCAGGACGCGCTGGAAATACTCCACGCTCTGGTAGCCGCCGAAGCGCGTCTCCGTGCGGGTCCCGTCGGGGTTCAGCCGTCGAACGATGAAGGTCGGAGTCTGTTTCACTTCGAGCAGGTCGAATTCGTCGAAGTCTGCGAGGACCATCTGCTCCGTTTCGCGGTCGCGCATGCAGAACGAAAACTCCTGCTGGTCGAGGGCGGGATGCCGGCCCACCAGGTCGCCAAGGCGACTCGGCGCACGGTGGCTGTTGGCGATCAGGAAATCGAGTATGTCCCAGAATTTCCCCTGCTCTTCGGCGCAACGGCCGAGCGCATACACGCGGTGATTGCGACCGGTGGCGTTGACGGACCCCGGCACGAAAAACCACTGCACCTGGCCGGTCTCGATGTAGCGCTCGCGCAGCGCGGGGAAAACGCGCTCGTGAAATTGGGTACAGTGGCTGCACCCGTAGTTGCCGAATTCGATGACGACGATCGGCGCGTCGGCGGAGCCGAGCGAAGGGCGGTCGCGTCGTGCAAACGGCGGGCCCAGCCGCGGATCGATACCGTCCGGTTCGGCGCCGGCAGCGAACGCGAGGAGCACCAGCGTCGGAAGGAGGATGGCGAAGCCGCGGAGATTCATGCGCAGAGCCCCAGGAGCCATGACTGCAAAGCCACGCTGCCGCCGCTCGACCCCAAGGCAATGACAATGTTTACCGGGTCCTCATGCGGCTCCCATTCAGAAGAAACCTGACCGGTCAGGACGACGACAGCGGAACTTTTCCCTTCGGAGCTGGCATTACCGCCGGCCGCGAACACCTCTCAGCATCCGGAAAACAACCATCCAACGCAAGCGAGCGTCTGTCGGCAAGCGACGGGCCCTCCTACAGGGTCGACGACAGGCCCCAGTCGCTCCCCCGTTCGGGTGGATTGCGCACTCAATGTGAAAAAAATGCGAGGCGCCTGTCGGGTTTGCCGCGGCTTTGGCGCATGTGGAGATGACGGCAGGCTCTTCCCAGTCGCCTCCGCCTCGAGCGGAGTAAATCATTCGCCCGCCCGAAAACTCGTGCAAACCCTCAACTTATGACCCCATATCATCCAGAAACTTACCGGTCTCGTCGCGCCTCGTGCCCCGCCGGGACTGTTTTCGCACTGCTGACGCTGCTCGCCGGCGCCTCGCCGGTGCTCGCGCAAGAAACCCAACCCTCGACCGGAACGGAAAACACCGAACAGATCGAGCTCGAGGAGTTCAGGGTCGTCGGCGTGCAGGCCAGCTTGATCGGCGCGCAGGAAATCAAGCAGAACGCCACCCAGGTGGTGGACTCCATCGTGGCCGAGGACATTGGCAAACTGCCCGACAACACGGTGGCCGATGCCCTCCAGCGCATCCCCGGCATTCAAGTTGGGCGGGGCAACGGCGAGGTCAGCACCGTCCTCATCCGTGGCCTGCCCAATCTCGGAACCACCTTGAACGGGAATGAGATCTTTACGGGCACTGGCCGAGGCGTGGCACTGCAGGACATCCTGGCGGAACTCGTCGCGGGCGTCGACGTCTACAAGTCGAGCTCGCCCGAACAGACCGAGGGGGGCATTGCCGGCCTGATCGACATTCGCTTGCGTCGCCCTCTCGACTTTCAAGAGCGGACCATCGCCGGCGGGGTGCGTGCCATCTACGGCGAAAACGCGGATCGAACTGGATACGTCGGCAGCTTGCTCGCGAGCGAGCGCTGGAAGACCGAACAAGGTGACGTCGGCGTGATGTATTCCGGAGCCTACCAGCAGCGCTACTTCGTCGATCAGACGGCGTTCAATTTTCTCTTCGAGCCCGTCAACGTCCCGGACACGCTCGTTCCCGGGCAGACGCAGCTCCAACTGCCCTTCACCCAGGGCTCCCTGATCATACCCGGAGACCGGGCCCGTTCCGCGCACAACATCTCGCTGCAGTGGCGCCCGAACAGCAATTGGGAGTTCTATACGGACTTCCTCAACACGGGATATCGCAACGAGAACCAAGTGCACTTCCTGATCGGCTTTCCGCGCTTTGGAGCCTTCACCGCCGCGACCGTCCACCCGGGGACAAACGTGCCGATCACGACGACCTCGGTGAACAACTTCCACCTTACGAGCACCCAGGCGTTCAAGAACCGCACCGACGGATACCAGGCCGTGTTCGGCGCGAAGTGGAATCATGAGTCCCTCCGGGTTTCCTCGGAGATTCTTTACAACTGGAACAGCGTGAAAAATCAGGTCTTGATCGTCGACACGCAGTTTGCGCCTCCCACGCCGGGAACCTTCACCTTCACCTACAACGACAACAGCCTCGCCAACCAGCGTATCACGAACGCAGACATCACCAGTGGAAACAACTTTTTCCTGTGGGGATTGTTCGATAATCGCGACTATTCCTCCAGCGAGCAGAAGGCATGGAGGGCTGATGCTGAATACCTGCTTCCATCCGGCCTGCTCTCGCGCATCAAGGGTGGCTTGCGCTTCACGACGCGCTCGGCGCGTTTCCGTAGATCCAGCCGCAACGACATCGCCCCGGTTGGAGGCCGCGGCCTGGTTCCGAGTTCCTCGGTTCCGGGATTTGGCAGTGTCAATCCCGATGGACCTCTCGACGACTACCAGACTCCACACTGGTTTGGCGCGGACCCGGACTATCTCTACAACAATCCCGACGACGTTCGCGGCCTCTTCGGACTGGCCCCGGGGGCACCGGGTTTCAATCCGACCCTTGGCTTCACGGACGATGAGGACACGGCCGCGGGTTACCTCGTCGCCGACTACTCCTCGACCCTTGGCAACAAGCCCTTCAGCAGTTCCATCGGCGCTCGCGTGGTCAGGACCAGCCAGAAGCTGACGGGCTTCCTCGCGGATGAGACACCGATCAATAGTGACGAAAGCCAGGTGGACGTCCTGCCCGTCCTCAACGCCCGCTTGAAGCTCTCTGAAATCCTTCAGCTTCGCTTCGCCGCCGGCCGGACCATCACTCGTCCCAATTTCAGTGACCTGAATCCGGCCACGACGCTCAATGCTCCCACCACCACGGGAGGCGCCGCCGGCACGGGCAGCGGAGGTAATCCGGAACTGCAAACGGTGACGTCAGACAACTTCGATCTGTCGCTTGAATATTACTTTGCGAAGTCCAGCTATGTTGCCCTCACGGGATTCGACCGGGAAATCGACGGTTATGTGCAAAGCTTCGCCCAGACGGAGACGATCGGCGGAACGCCCTACATCGTCGTCCGTCCGAGAAACTCGGGCCAGGGTCGCCTGTATGGTTTCGAGGCATCCTACCAGCACTTCCCGGATTTTGGCTCCGGCTTTCTGAAGGGCCTCGGCTGGCAGGCCAATTACACCTACATCGAGGGAGAAACGGATGCACCGGACACCGCTCCGGGCGCCGCGATTGGCGCCCTCGTGCGGAAGCCGTATGCGCAGGTTTCGAAGCACAACTTCAACATCATCGCCATCTACGAGCGGGAGGCCTTTTCGGCCCGGCTTGCCTTCAACTACCGGGGCAAGTTCACCGACACGTTTGATGGGCCAAATGCACCGGGCAGCCCGCTGCGCGTGATCTCCGTGAAGCCGACCGAGACGCTCGACTTCTCGGCGAGCTACCAGTTGAACGAGAATCTGACGCTGACGCTCGACATTACGAACATCCTCAACAGCGAGTATCAGGACTACTTCTTCGACTCCAACCTCTACCCGCGCGACACCCGCGCCTACGATCGCACCGCCTCGTTGGGCCTGCGATTCAAGTTCTGAGTTATCGCTTCACAACGGCGCCGCCGCCGCCGGACCTGCCTTGCAAGTGGAGGCCGGCGGCGACGTATCGGATACCAGAACCGGCACGCGAGCCCCGGCGTCCAATCGTCCGGCTCCTCGTTCGCCGTCTCTTCACCAAAAAAACAAAATGCGCCCTGCCGAGGCTGGCCGGCCCTTCCGTGCCGTGTCGTGCCGAGGGTGCCTGGCCAGGAAACTGACATGCGCGTTCTGAGAATCCCTCTCACTTCATTCCTCTTCCTCCTCGCCCTCGCCCTGACAGCGGGCGCTTCTCCTGCCCCGGCAAAGCAGGTGAGCATCCACGATCCGGTGATGGCCAGGGAAGGCGACACCTATTACCTCTTCAGCACCGGCCCCGGCATCACGTTCTACAGTTCGAGGGACATGCAATCATGGGAGCGACTCGGCCGCGTGTTTGCCGGTGAACCGGAGTGGGCCCGCGAGGTGGCTCCATCCTTCAACGGACACATCTGGGCGCCCGACATCTTCGCGCACAACGGAAAGTACTACCTGTATTATTCGGTCTCCGCGTTTGGGAAAAACACGTCGGCCATCGGCGTGACGATCAACCAGACTCTCGATCCCGCATCGGCCGATTACAAGTGGGTCGACCAGGGAATCGTGATCCGCTCGATTCCCAACCGCGACCTCTGGAATGCGATCGATCCGAATATCATTGTCGATGAGCATGGCACGCCATGGATGAGCTTCGGTTCGTTCTGGTCGGGGCTGAAGCTCGTCAAGCTCGCGCCCGATCTCGTACGACTGGCGGAACCGCAGGAATGGCATTCGATCGCCAAGCGCGAGCGCTCCGTCCTGCTCGATGACACGCAGGCCGGTCCGGCCGAGATCGAGGCACCGTTCATTTTCAGGAAGGGCGACACTTATTTCCTCTTCGTCTCCTGGGACAAATGCTGCCGTGGCAGGGACAGCACCTACAAGATGATGGTGGGACGCTCGAAGGACGTGCGCGGCCCCTACCTCGACAAGGAGGGCAGGAACCTGGCCCAGGGCGGAGGGACGTTGCTGCTGGCCGGAGACATCGCGTGGCCCGGGATCGGGCACAACAGCGCCTACACCTTCGAGGGTCGAGACTACCTGGTCTTCCACGCCTACGAGGCAGCCGACAATGGCCTCCAGAAGCTGAAGATCGCCAAAATCGCCTGGGACCCGGAGGGATGGCCGGTGGTGGATCCGGGAGTGCTCGAGCAATACACCAGCATCCTGCGTGAGCCGCAGTCGCCTTCATCAACGTCCGAATAAGACACCGTCCACCGAGGACCCGAGGCTCCGGTCGCCCGAAGCACTCGCCGAGAATCACCAACCCACGCAAATTTCCCGGTTCATGAAGACACCCAAACTCACCGTCCTCGAAAAGGTCGGATTCGGCGCAGGAGACATGGCGGTCAACGTCGTCATTTCCTCCATGTTTCTCATCATCACGTTCTTCTACACGGACGTGTTCGGACTGAAGCCGAAGCACCTCGCCTTGTTGTTCCTGGCGGTGCGCTTTATCGATGCGATCACCGACCCGCTGATGGGCATGCTCACCGATCGGTTCACCACCCACTGGGGCCGGTATCGCCACTACTTCCTGTTCCTGGCCGTCCCGTTCGGCATCTCGATCTACCTGACCTTCCTGACGCCCGACCTGGGCTATAACGGGAAACTCCTCTGGGCCTATTCGACCTACATCCTCGTGACGCTGATGTTCACCGCCGTCACGATTCCCTACATCTCCCTGATTGGCGTGCTCACGGATTCGCCCGCGGAACGACTCTCCGCCAACGGCTATCGCCTGTTCTTCGCGAAGGTCGCCGCCTTCCTCGTGTCGATCGTCGTGCCGATCCTGGCGAAGAAGTGGGGCCAGGCCGACATCGCCGCCGGCTATCAGGCCGCAATGGGCTTGATGGCCGCCCTGGCGACGATCCTCTTCCTGTTCTGCTTTTTCACGACCACCGAGCGCCTGCAGCACAAGGTCGAGAAGACGCCCGTTCTCGGCCAGCTGAAACACCTCGTGCGCAACGACCAGTGGATCATCCTTTGCGCGGTCTGCGTGATCGGCACGATCGGCTATGTCATTCGGGGATCGGTCGCCGCCTACTATGCCAAGTACTACGTGGGAGGCGACGAAACGATGATCTCGCGCTTCCTCGGGACCGGTGTCGGGGCCGCCATTCTGGCCATGGTCGCGTCGACCTGGATCACCAAGCGCTTCTGCAAGATCGCCATGTTTCGCTGGTCCCAGGTTGCCGTGGGGATTCTCAGCGTGATTCTCTTCCTTGTGGTGAAACCCGGCGATGTCTTGTCCGCATTCGTTCTCTATTTCCTGATCTCGTTCATCGTCGACCTGCACGCGCCGGTTTTCTGGTCCGCGATCGCGGAGGCGATCGACTACGGGGAAAGCAAGACGGGCCTGCGCGTCTCGGGCCTGGCGTGGGGCGGAATTTCCTTCTGCCAGAAGGCGGGCATGGGCCTGGCCGGAGCGCTTGTCGGCTGGTTGCTCACCTACTACGATTACGTGCCCAGCCAGCCGCAAAGCACCTTCACGCTGACGGGCATCGCGCTGATGCTCTCGGTCATCCCGGGCGCCTTCCACTTCGTCATGGGCCTGCTCATGTTCCGTTACCGCATCACGGACAAGTTCTATCATGCGATGATGCGTGGTGACGGCGCCAAGCCCGGCCTCACTGCCGATTACGTGAGCGAGACCCCCGGCATCTGACGCTGGCTTGAAAGGAGATTCCATCGTGTCCACTAACCTGCCCCTCAATCCTCTCATCCTTCAGCGCGCCGACCCCTGCATCCGCAGGCATGCCGACGGCTGGTATTACTTCACCGCCTCGGTACCCGCCTACGATCGCATCGAACTGCGCCGCGCGCACACGATCGCCGGCCTCGCGGACGCCCCAACGGTGGATGTCTGGCGCAAGCCCGATGCCGGCCCGTTTAGCGAATTGATCTGGGCTCCCGAGATCCACCACATCTTCAGCGCCTGGCATGTATACTTTGCCGCCGCGCCCTCGCGTGAAATCAAGGATGACCTCTTTCAGCACCGCATGTACGTCATCGCGACGCCGGCCGCGAATCCGCTCGAGGGAAAGTGGACGGCTCCCGTGCGCATCGAAACGGGTATCGACAGCTTCTGCCTCGATGCCACGATCTTCACCCATCGCGGCGCGACCTACTACGTCTGGGCGCAGAAGGATCCGGCCATCCGGGGGAACTCCAACCTCTACATCGCGCGCATGGCGTCGGCCACGCAGCTCGCCACGCCACCGGTGCGCCTGTCCGCCCCCGAGTTCGAATGGGAGATCCGCGGCTTCTGGGTCAACGAGGGTCCCTCCGTTGTCATCCGCCACGGCCGCGTGTTCATCAGCTATTCCGCCAGCGCCACCAACGAGAACTATTGCATGGGTCTGCTGCATGCTTCCGAGGACGCGGACCTGCTCGATCCGGCCAGTTGGACGAAGTCGCCCGAGCCGGTATTTCAAACCGACTTCGAGCACAAGATCTATGGACCGGGTCACAACAGCTTCACGGTCGCGGAGGATGGGGTCACGGACATGTTGGTTTACCACGCGCGAACCTATACCGAGATTGTCGGCGACCCGCTCTGGGATCCCAACCGGCATGCCTACGTGAAACCGCTGCGATGGGACGCTGCGGGCATGCCCGTGTTCGGCCGCGCTTCAGGATTGGACTGATGCCTGATTTCACGAAAATGCTTTGTAACATCCTGGCCGGCATTGTGATCGGGGCTGGGGTGGCTTCTGCGGCAGAACCCATGCCGACGTTTTCCAACGTCTCCGTCCATGATCCGTCCGTGATCAAGGTGGGTGACCGCTTTTACGTTTTCGGCTCGCACGGGGCGTCGGCCTGGACGGAGGACTTGATGAATTGGACCCAGTTCGCGTCGAGCGTGAATGCGGGTAACCCGCCTCACTTCAGCACCTTTCAAAGCGAGCTTTCGGAGCTCATCGCCTGGACCGGCTCAAACACCCTATGGGCTGCGGATGTCATCCAGTTGCCCGATGGCAAGTTCTACTACTATTACAACGTATGGACGGATCTTTCTGGCTACCGGAGCTACATGGGAGTGGCGGTTGCCGATGACATCGAAGGACCTTATGCCGATCGCGGAGAAATCTTGAAGGGAGGCACGGGTGTTGCGGGTTTCAACGCCAGTGTTCACCCCAATACGATCGACCCGGACGTTTTCTTCGACCAGGCCGGCCGCTTGTGGATGGTCTACGGCTCCTACTCGGGGGGCATCTTCATCCTGGAGCTCGATCCTGCGACGGGCTTTCTGTCGCCGGGCCAGGGCTACGGA
>Ga0299906_10004574_pt1 | contig 11314 bp, 4 predicted proteins | sample RVTome_14_FD_200259 | JGI IMG/M metagenome (GOLD analysis project Ga0299906, IMG submission 200259) | Soil microbial communities from uranium-contaminated site in the Upper Colorado River Basin, Wyoming, United States - RVT145D125 (version 2) ... | reverse complement strand
ACCGCGCAGCTGCTCCAGGCCCTGCAGCGCAAGCAGGCGGTTCAGCAGGATCCCGCCGCGCGTTCACAGAGTGAGCAAATGTCGGCGGACCTGGTGCAGGGCATGCTCGAGCGCCTGCAGGACATGCTGAAGAAAGAGGAGAGGCCGCCGCGCGAACCGTCAATGCGCGCTTCCGAGGAGCCGACCGCGCGTATCACTCAGCAAGTGCGCGAACAGTCCAGCGAAGAAAAACGCAAGCTGGCCGGCACGCCAGCCCAGGGCGAGATCGAGTTGAACCCCCGGCTGCGCGCTTTGACCCGTCGCAGCGCCGCCTCGCAGCAGATCGCGCAGGGTGCGGGCGAAGCTGCCGAGGCGGGCTCGCAGACCAGCGTGGATGGCGACGCGAAGGGCCCGCCCGAAGGCAAGAGCCGGGCCGGTGGAAGCAGCGGCGAGCACCCCGAGAGCAGTGCGGCCGCCGCCGACTCGCAACCCGTGCTGGGCAACCAGCCGGTGCGCCTGGAGGCGCAATTGCAGCAGGTGCGGGTCGAGCGCACCGACGACCCGCAGCTGCAGGCGACGGAGGAAACGTTCTACGCCGCGACCCAGCGCCAGGCCTCGCAGGTCGGTTACGAGAGCATCATGGCGCAATGGCGCACGCAGCGGGAGGCAACCCTCCCGCCGAGCCGCACGCCGCTTTCCTATCGCGAGGCGGTGAAGCGCTACTTCCTGACCCAGCATGGCAAGGAAGAATAGGCGCTGGCGGCACGCGGCGTAGCGGAGTTCCCCGGTGAGATTTCTCGCGCTCTCCCCTGCCGCCGCGTTCGCTCTGCTCGCCGGCGTCGGGCTCGTCATCCTGCTCCTGCATCTGCTCCGGCCGCCGCCGGCGAAGGTCGTCGTCCCGTCCGCGCTGCTGTGGGCGCGCGTCATGCGGGACGGGAAGCGCCCGGATGCGCGGCGGCTGCTGTTGCTGCTGCTCGCCTTGGGCGCCGGGCTCAGCCTGGCGCTCGCCCTCACCCGGCCGGAGGTTCCCGCCATCGCCGCCAGCGCTCAGCGGCTGACGTTGATCCTGGACAATTCCGCGTCCATGGCTGCGCGCATGCGCGATGGGCGCAGCCGGTGGCAGCATGCAGTAGAGCAGGCCCGTACGCTGCTCCAGCAGTCGGGTGCGCCGAGCGAGGTGATGCTGATGGACACGGTCGGGCAGCTGCGCGCGTCCGGCTTCGTCGATCGCGACTCGGCGGTCGCGGCGCTCGGCCACGCGGCGGTCGCTGCCTGGGGGAACGCGCGCATGCCGCCCGCGCCGCTCCCCGCCGGTGCGCAAGTGCACCTGTTCACGGATGGGGTCGCGCAGATCGAAGTGCCGGAGGGCGCGATCGTCCATCCGGTATTCGAACCGGCGGACAACGTGGCGGTGACCGCCTTCGAGGCCCGTCCCTTGGCGCAGGAGCCCACTCGCTATGAAGCCGTCGTGCAGGTGCTGAACGCCTCGCCCGGCGAGCAGCGCGTGCGGCTGCTGATCACGGGCGGCGCGCACTTCTCCATCGCGCAGGATCTCGACTTGCGCGCAGGGGAAACCGTCAATGCGACCTTCGACGTCTCCGACTTCGAAGGCGGCGTGCTGGGGGCGACCGTGATATGCGAAGCGGACGCCTTCGCCCTGGACGACTCGGCCTACGCGCTGATCCCGCCGCACCGGCCCAAGCGCGTCCTGCTGGTGACCCCCGGCAACCCGGCCCTCGGGGACGCGCTGCGCCACCTGCCCGGCGTGCGCCTCACCGTCGTCTCGCCGGGCGGGTACCGACGCTCGGGCGAGCACGATGCCTTCGTGTTCGACCGTTTCGCCCCGGTCGAGGCGCCGGCGGCCGGCGCGCTCCTGCTGCGGCCGCCCGCGCGCAAGTGGCTGGCCGGCCTTTCGAGTCAGCGCGCCGCGCCGCGCATCGCCGCCTGGAACGAGGACCACGCGGTCACGAGCGCGATCGCTTGGCGCAACCTGAGGCTCGCGCGCGCAGCGCTCGAGGCCGCCAGCAAGACCGATTCGCACGCGCTGGTGCTGGCCAGCGGGTCTGCGTCCGGCGCGCTGGTGACTGCGGGTGAGTCGCCGGTGCGTTGGGTCAAGGTCGGCTTCGCGCTGCAGGACTCCAACTTCGCGTTGCAGCCAGACTTCCCGGTGTTCCTCGGCAACGCGTTGGGCTGGCTCACCGAACCGATCCCGGTACTCGCGCGCGGGCTGGGCAACGTCGAAGTCGCGCTGCCGCATGCCCAGGTGCGTGACGGCAGCGGCAGGCCGGTCGCGGCAACGGCCACTGCGCGGGGCGTCGTCTTCGAGGCGCCGCGTGCGGACGTATACACCGTCACCGCCCCCGGCGGGCAGGTTCTGGTCGTGGCCAATGTGGCCGACCCTCACTATGCGCTGATCAACCGAACGCATCTCGGCGACGGCGACGTCGCGACGGCCGGAGGCGACGCATCCGCTCCCTTATGGCCGGGAGAGCTGTGGATGCTGCTGCTGCTGTTCGCTGGCGCGCTGCTGCTGCTGGAGTGGACCGCCTTCACCCGGCGGCGCACCGTCTAGTCGCATGCCGACTGTCGCGTTCGCCGCCGTTTGGCCGCTGGCCCTGCTGGCGGCATTGCCGCTCGTCTGGCTGCTCGCCTGGCGCAACCGCGCGGGCGTCGGGCACGCTCGCATGGCCGGCGCCGCCGTCTTGCGCTCGCTCGCCCTGGCCGCGATTGTCGCCGCCCTGATGCGCCCCACGTTGCACCGGACCAGCGAAGAGCTGTCCGTGGTCTATGCTCTGGACGTCTCCAGCAGCGTCTCGGCGCGCTTTCTGGACGAGGCGCTGAACTGGATCGGACAAGTCGACAACCGTCACCAACCGGCGCGATCGCACTTCGTGGTGTTCGCCGATCGTGCCAGGCTGCTCGAGTCGGTTGACGAGGTGCGCGCCATGGCACTGGCCCCCGATGATGCGGCCGGCTCCGGCGACGAGCTGATCCATCAGGCCGCCACCAACCTGGAGGAGGCCCTGTTGATGGCGCTGCCGGCGTTCCCGCCGGGTCATGCCAAACGCATCGTGCTGCTGAGCGACGGCAATCAGACCGAGGGGGACGTGTGGCGCGCGATGCTGCGCCTGCGGGCCGAGGGCGTGCGGGTGTTCGCCGTTCCGGCGGCGATCTCGGCCGACAGCGACGCCTGGGTCGAGGCGATCGTCGTGCCCGAGGGCGTTCGCCAGGGCGCAGCGGTGGAGGTCGAAGCCCGGCTGTTCTCCCGCCTGTCCGTCCCCGCACGGGTCGAGCTGAGCATGGGCGACCGCGCGATTGCCTCGCGCGCCCTCACGCTCTCGCCGGGGGAGAATCGCGTCTTGCTGAACGTGCGCTTCCCGCGCGCGGGCGCGCAGGACGTTACCGTGAGGGTCAGCGCCGACGGCGACGAGCTCGCGCGCAACGACACGCTCACCGAGGACGTGCTCGTGCAACCGCGGCCGCACGTGCTGTACGTCGAGGGCGGGGCGCAGCAGGGTGCGCATCACCTGGCGGACGCGCTCGCCGCCCAAGGCATTCGCGTGTCGGTCGCCACGGTGCAGAGCCTGTCCGCCGATCCACGGCTGCTGGCGGGCAAAGACGCGGTCATCTTGAGTGACGTGCGCGCCGACAGCCTGGGAGCGGACGCCGCGCTGCGCCTGCAGGCGTTCGTGCGCGATCGTGGCGGCGGCCTGATCTTCGCCGCGGGCGAGAACACCTATGGGCAGGACGGCTTCGCCAAGAGCGAAGTGGAGCGGCTGCTGCCGGTCAAGTTCGAGGCCAAGCGCAAGCGCCAGGACCTGGACCTGGTGCTGCTGATCGACCGCTCGGCCAGCATGCGCAGAGGCAAGATCGAGGTGGCGAAGTCCGCCGCGCTCGCGACCCTCGATCTGCTCGAGGAGGAGCAAGGGCTGGGGGTGGTGGCCTTCGATGCGCAGCCGCACGAGATCGTGCCGCTCGCGCCGGTGGGCGACAAGCGCCAGGCCGAAAACCTCATCTCGCGCATGACCTCGAGCGGTCAGACCAACATCTACAACGCGCTGCTGCACGCGCAGCGCTCGCTCGCCGAGTCGCAGGCGGAAATCAAGCACATTATCCTGCTCTCCGATGGGCTCACCGCGCCGCCGCCCAGCGATGCCGTAGGCGCAACCGGCATCGGGTCGCGAGGCAGGATCCGCTTCCTGTCGGGAGACAGCCCGTGGCCGAAGGAGGAAGACGACCTGGTGAGCCCGTTCCAAGGCATCGTCGCAGAGCTCGCGGCCGCGAAGATCACGCTCTCCACCGTGGTCCTCGGCGAGGGGCCGGATATCAAGCTGATGACGGCGTTGGCGAAGTGGGGGCACGGCAAGACCTACATCGCCCAGAGCGATGCGGAGATCCCCAGCCTGTTCGTGGGGGAGACGCGCCGGGTGCGCGGCGACGCCGTCGTCGAGGAGCCGTTCCGGCCGCAGGTGAAGGCCTGGAGCCCGACCATCGCCGGCGTCGATTTCGCAACCGGGCCTCAGCTGCGGGGCTACGTGGAAAGCAAACCCAAGCGCTTCTCCGACGTGCTGCTGGAGGCCAAGAAGGATCTGCCTCTGCTGGCGGAAACGCACTACGGTCTCGGCAAGACCGTGGTGTTCCTGTCCGACGTGAAGAACCGCTGGGCGGCGGATTGGCTCGCCTGGCCTGGCTACGCCAAGCTCTGGGGCCAGGTCGTGCGCGACAGCGCACGGCGGGACGCCGGAGACGGGGTGAGCTGGCGCGTGACGCGCGAGGGGCGCAGCGCGCTCATGCACCTGACTGCGCTCGGTCATGACGGCAGCTTCCGCCGCGGTCTCGAGCCGCAGGTTCGCATCACGCCGCCGACCGGGCGCAGCTCGATTGCGGAGCTGCGCCAGGTCGCCCCCGGCCGATACGCCGCGCAAGTCCCGCTCACGGCTGCGGCCGACATTCCCTGGCGTTTCGAGCTGCTGCCCGGCCCGGGCATCAGCGCAGCCGAGCTCGCGCGCGCCGGTGGCCGCAGACTGTTCTACGCCTACTCGGACGAGTATCGCCTGCTGCCGGCGAACCTGCCGCTGCTGCGCACCTTGAGCGAGCAGACCGGCGGCAGGTTTGCGCCCAGGGCGGACGAGATCTTTCGGCCGCGCGGGGATGGTGGCATCACGACCACGCCGTTGTGGCCGTATTGCACCGGCGCGGCCCTGCTGCTGTTCCTGCTGGACATCCTGGTGCGGCGCGCGCCCTGGAGCTGGAGCCTGCGCCGCGCGCGTTATTGATTGCGCAAAGTGCCCAACGGACCTCTATGTCTTTGCGAGCTGCTCGAACACGCCGTCCCACTCTTGCGGCGGGGGGACGGCCAGGTAAATCTGACAGCGTTGCTCCATCGTCCGCGACGGACCGTCCTCAGGGCACAGCGTCCCGCACTCTCTGAACAGGCGCAGCGCTTCGCGCCAGCGTTGTTGGCGGTACGCCTCCAGCCCGGTGGCATAGCACTGCAACGCCTTCTCCTGCTCCAGGGAGAGCGGCGCCCCCAACTTGGCAAGAAGCTCATAGACGCGCACGGCTTGCGTCCGGCCCATCACCCGGACCAGGTCGACTTCGCGCAGCAGGAACGCTTCCGCGACCAGCTGGGCCGTGTTTTCCCCGACCAGGATCTCGGTCCCATACGCCTTGTTCAGCCCTTCCAGGCGGGAGCCGAGGTTCACCTGGTCGCCGATGACGCCGTAGGCGAACCGGTACTTGGAGCCCAGGTTGCCCACCAGCATGGGGCCGGAGTTGATCCCCGTGCGCGCCTTCAGACGCGGGCGCCCGACTTTCGCCCACTCCGCCGCCAGGGCCAGACGCTGCTCTCGCATGGCGAGAGCGGCCGCGCAAGCCCGCGCAGCATGGTCGGTCTGGTCGAGCGGGGCACCGAAGATGGCCATCAGCTCGTCGCCCACGTACTCCTTCAGCGTCCCCTGGTGGAGGAAGACCTGTTCGGTCACCCGGTTGTAGTATTCGCCGAGCATCTCGGCGATCTCGTTCGGCGGATAGCGCTCCGAGTAGCTTGTGAATCCCTCCAGGTCGCTGAACAGCACGCTCAGGACCTTTTTCTCGCCCCCCAGCTTCAAGCGGTTCGGCTCCTTGAGCATCTCCTCGACCACCAGCGGGGCTACGTATTGCCGGAAGGTGTCCTTGATCTTCCTGCGCTCCCGCTGCTCGGTGACGTAGTAGTACACGCCCAGCGTCGTATAGTTGATCGACAGGCCGAGCAGCGGGTAGACCATGTTGAGCCAGACCCGCGCGTGTACGAACAGCCAGTAGACGGTGAGGATGTACGCGACGAACAATCCGGCGGCGAAGGCGAGTCCTTTGACCAGGCCGATACGCGGCAGCACGATCCCGATCAGCGCTGCCAGCGCGACGATGGCGAGCAAGTCGTAGATCCTCGACCACTCGGGCTTCGCCAGGAAGCGCCCGCTCAAGATGTTGTCGATGACCGTGGCGTGAATCTCCAGGCCGGGATAGAGCGGATCCAGGGGTGTGTTCTTCAGGTCGTACGTGCCAACGGCCGTGGCTCCGACCAGCACGATCCTGTCCTTGAAAGTCCCTGCGGGCAGCTCGCCCCTGAGAATGTCGGTGACCGAAAAATGGGGAAAGGTCTTCGGGGGGCCTAGGTAGTTGATCAGCAGCCGACCGCGCTCGTCGGTGGGGATGAACCGGTCTCCCATCTGGATCCCGTCCACCCCATGGCGCCCGACCTTCACCTTCAGCTGCGGCTTCCCGAGGTAGTGCCAGGCGCACAGCACTGCCAGCGGCGGGAAGACGTCCTCGCCGCTCCGGATGGCGAGCAGCATCCATCGAAGCAGCCCGTCGTCATCGGGGTGCAGACTGAAATACCCCGACGACGGGGCCACCTGGCTGAGAACGTCGAGATTGACCGCCGGGGCATAGGCGCCCACGAACGGAGCAACGCCCGTGTCTTGCGTGGTGTACAGGATGAAAGGGTACCTCGAAGCGCCCAGGCGCTGGAGCCGTCGGCTGATCTCGCTCGGTGCGATCCGGTAGCCGAGGGTGGCCTCGCTGTCGTGAAAGAAATACCCGAGCACGACGGCAGCCGAGGAGTTCTTCAGCGCGGTTGCCAGCGCCAGATCGTTGTCGGCGTGCTTTCGACTCTCTCTCAGGAAGCCGGTCAACCTTGCGTTGGTGACAGCCCGGGCGTCGATCTCCCGAGCGAACCGGTCGATGAAGGCCAGCTGTGAGTTCTCGTCCGGCTCTACGAAGGCCATGTCGAAGCCGATCACTCTGGCGCCATCGCGCGACAGCAGATCCACCAGGGCGGCGATCTTGGACCTGGGCCAGGGCCAACGCCCTTCCCGCCCGAGGCTTCGTTCGTCGATCGCCGCCATCACTACGGCCGGTGAGGGCCGCACGGGATCCCGGGACCGGAACCGCAGGTCGTAGGTCTTCAGCTCGATCAGGTCCAGGATCGGGATGCTGGACACGAACAGCAGCGCCACCAGGACGATGACACCCAGCGTCAGGATCGCCGGATTGGGGCGGAGCCGGAATCTGCGGGGAACTTTCATGGCGTACTGCCGGGGAGTTGCTCAGCCTCCTCGGCCCGGGCGATCCAGACCCTCGATCCGCCACGAGCCCCAGGAGGCTGCGCGCCGTTGCTGTTATGGGCAGGGCAACCTGGTGCAGATACATTTCGGAATGCTCGGCACGGGTGGGCCGTAGCACGTGGTCGTTCCATTACCAAATGTTATGCCATGCGGACCGGCGTTGTTTCGAAGCTCCTCGCCATTCACGATCAGAACACCGCCCGTCGGTTGTCCCGCGAAGCAACCAGAAGTATCTGTCGTCACATCGACCAGAATGCCACTGGCATCATAGTGCAGGTCCGCAACGCATTGGCCGCCTGCGACCATGACAGTCTGGGCCACGTAGATCGGTTGGAACTGATCCACAACCGCTGCTACCCCCGGGGTCGCAATCAGGCAGGACTCGGTGCGCTTCGTGCCGCTCCTCACCAGGACCGAGCCTATCCGCGGCTTCGATTGACCGGAGATGAAGATATGCGCCTCGATGGACTTGGTGTTGGACGAGTTGAACCTGACCGCATACTCGTGGTCGGCGTAGGCCAGAAAAGCGGTCGCGGTGTCCCCGGCTCCCGCCGCAGACACGGTTGCTGTCGGGGAGGTGGAAAAAAGGTTCTGTGTCGCTGACACCGCGAACACCGTGTGATCGACGTTCAGCGTCGCCGACGAGATCCTGTAGTGATAGTCGGAACAGGGTTGCGAGTTGCACTGGAAGGGCTTCGGGAACTCGCCGCCAGATCCGGTCACAGCCTCGACGGCGAAAGCCTGAGTCTGACACGAAAGGGGCGGCGACTCAGGCACCGGTGCACCCGTTGGATTCGCTCCGACATCGCCAGCTGCAAACAGCGCGCCGATCAAAACGGTCGCGGCGCTCGACGACAATATGCCTCGCATGACGCACCTCCCTAAACAGAACCGCAAACCACAACGACTTCGTTGAAAAAAAACCCATCGCCGGATGCTGCTTCGATACCCTTACGCCCTGGTTCGGCAATTCAACCGGATCACCCCGTCCCCTACGGAAACGCCAGCGTAAGCCGGGCAAAGAACGTCCTGCTGGGCAGGATGGTCGGGTTGTTGAAGTCCGTCTCCTGATACTGGAACCCGCGATCGAACAGGTTCGTCACCCCCACCCCGACAAAACCGTAACGTTTCGGCAAGCGGTAGCTGAGCCCGGCGTCGACGAGCCAGAAGCTGCTATCCCCGGGTTGGCAGCAGGTACCGCCCTTGGGCTGAAACTCGCCGTCCTGACTGACATAGGTAGCCTTCGCTCCCAGGGTCAGCCCAGAGGGATGAAAGAATCGCAGTCCCAAGGGAACCTTCTGGGTCGTTGCCTCCTGCACCCCGAAGTTGAGGTTATCTGCGGTCCGCTCGAAGCGCTCGTATTGATATTCCGCGCTCAGCGCCAGCCAGCGGTGCGGTGTCCAGAAGAGGTAGGGGCGTACCAGATATTCGCGCCAGTCCTTGGACACGATTTGAGTCGTGCTGGTGAAGGGATCGAAAAACGGGATCGGAACTTCCAGGTCTCGCTGTGAGAACGCCAATCCGCCGAACAGCGTCCGAGAGAATTTCTGGTCGGCGGCGACGCCGTAGTGCCAGGAGTCCGTCGCCTCGATGTCGTCGTAGAACTGGTTGAAGCCCGCCACCTGGGTCGGTTCCAGGGTCTGGTTCGCGATGAGCGCTCTCTTCAACACCCTGAACGCCGCCGCGCGAATCGTCGTGTCGGGCAACGGATGCCAGGTCAATCCCAGCTTCGGGTTGAACTGATCTTCCGACCGTGAGACGGTGGAACTGGTGGTACTGAGCACGAAGCCGGCGGAACTGAGGGTGCTCAGAGTGTCGCCGTCTGACTCGAAGAAATCGCCGCTCGCACCGAGCGTGAGCGTCACGTTCCTCAGAACGTTGAGGTAGGTGTACAGGTAAACATTGGCGTGCGTGACACCCGTATCGGCGTCGTCCACGTTGGTAAGCGGGAAGATCGGATCAGCGATGTCGAGAGTAGTCAGTTGCCTTCTGTCGAGCTCGTAATAGCCGACGCCGCTGACGGCGCTGAAGCGCGGCGAACGGAACAGATGCTGTAGCTCTCCGCCCTTCGCTCGCGTATCGGGCTCCGCAATATCCACCGAAACGACGGGATCGGGTGTGTCATGCGCGCGCCGCTGATCGTCCTGATACAGCAACGACCCGAGAATGATCGAGCGCGGCGAGAAGCCGTGACGCAATCCGAGGCGGTAGGTGTCGGTCTGCGCGCTCGTCGTGAACTGATCGCGCACCTCGTCCTGAAAGAAGGACATCTGCAGATCTCCGGTGTCGATGTCTCGGGACCGGTACTCGAACTGCACTCCGGTGTCGGGGGAGAGGTCCATTTGCAGGAAAGCGTTGGCGATGGTGTCTTGCTGGTCCGCATTTGCGCGCCATCCGTCGGTGTCGAAGTGAAAGCCGCCGATGCTGAACGCAAGCTGGTCATGGAGGCCGGAGACGACAAGCTCTGCACCCCTGGTGTCGTGGTTGCCGGCCAGGCCGCTTGCTTGCAGGTTGAGCTGATTGCGCGTGAACAGTTGGTTGAACTCGTTGGAAGAGAGCGCCCCGGGACCTCCGGCGCTGATCAGGAACAGATTGCTCTCGGCCAGGCGCGGCTGGATGGGCGTGAGATTGACGGGTTGCAGCAGCTGCGACTGGAGCAGCTCGCTGACTCGCGCGATCTCGTGCCGCGGCAGCGCGGAGTAAGAATCGGCCAGGAACCTGTGGGCGGAAAAGTTCGTCGGATCGACGTTGACCGATTTCCAGCCTTCCGTCAGGGCCAGCTGTTGGAAGCCCAGATCGCTATAGATGCGGCCCAGGCTCGCGCTGCGCGCGGCCAAGTCGGAATCGAGCAGCAGGCGGGACCGGTAGACCGCCCGGTTGTCGTTCAGCTCGATCGCTCTTTGCAGGTCGTGAAGGGCCTCGACCGGCCGGTTGGTGGTCTGCTTGGCGATGGCATCGTAGAATTCGGGCGTGGGATCCTGGGGATCGAGCTCCTTGGCAACGCCATACTCGCGCTCGTCCAAGCCCTTGCGTTTCTGTTCGAAGTAGGTCTTGCCTGTGTAGCTGCGGACGAGGGAGTTGTTCGGGTCCAGGCTCGCGGCGATCTCGATGTCGCCGCTTCCGCCTGGCAGATCGCCCTCTCGGATCCTCGCGAGACCCAGTCCCATCCTCGGCAGCGGATCGGCCTGATCGAGCACGATGGCTTTTTCAAAAGCCTGTTTGGCCGGTTTCGTCTCGACCTGCGTCAGGTAGGCGTAACCGAGCACCGTCTGGGTGCGGGACAGATCGGGCTCCAGGGCCACCGCCTTCTGGGCCGCCTCGAGCGCTTGCTTGAGCTCGCCGAAGGACGAGTGAAGCTCTGCCAGCCGGGCCCAGGCGAGTGCATTCTGGGGATCGAGCTTCACCGCTGTCTTCAGGCTTTCGCGAGCACCGCCAAGGTCGAAGCGGGCTTGCTGCGCATAGGACAACGCGATCTGCGCGGTGGCCGAGGCGGGTGCCGCTCGCACGGCCTGCTGGGCGCTCGCGAGCGCCTTGCCCTTGTCGCCCTGCACCACCGCTATCACCGCTTGAAGCGCCCGCGCATCGGCGTTCTGCGGGGCGAGGGTGACCGCCCGCTCGATGTCCGCACCCGCCTCATCGACGCGCCCGACGGCGAGCAGCAGAGAGGCGCGATAGGCGAAGAAGCGTGGGTCGGGAACTGCTTCGGGGACGCTCGCTATCGCGTCGAA
>Ga0299906_10004573_pt1 | contig 11315 bp, 14 predicted proteins | sample RVTome_14_FD_200259 | JGI IMG/M metagenome (GOLD analysis project Ga0299906, IMG submission 200259) | Soil microbial communities from uranium-contaminated site in the Upper Colorado River Basin, Wyoming, United States - RVT145D125 (version 2) ... | reverse complement strand
CGACACGCGTCGCGTGCTCGCCGACGCGCTCGATCGCTTCGCCACGAAGCGGGAGCTGACATCCTCCCGCCGCCACGCCAACACGCCCCTGTAGCCCGTCGCTGTAGGTTGTCTCGATGCTGCTCGACGGCAAGCGCATCCTCGTCACCGGCGTGCTCAACGACGCGTCGATCGCGTTCTCGGTGGCGCGCCGAGCGCAGGAAGAAGGCGCCGAGGTCATCCTGACCTCGTTCGGTCGGGTGATGCGGCTCACGGAGCGGACGGCGAAGCGCCTCCCCGCCGAGCCCATGATCGTCGAGCTCGACGTTTCGAACGCCGACGACCTCGATGCACTGGCCGAGCGCGTCGGCGGAAAGGTCGACGGTGTGCTCCACGCGATCGGCTTCGCGCCCGAGTCGTGCCTCGGTGGCGGCTTCATGGATGCGCCATGGGACGACGTCGCGGTGGCACTCCAGGTCTCCGCGTACTCGCTGAAGTCGCTGGTCAAGGCGGCGCTGCCGCTGATGGACCGCGGCGGCTCCGTCGTCGGCCTCGACTTCGACAACCGCGTCGCGTGGCCTGTCTACGACTGGATGGGTGTCGCGAAGTCGGCGTTCGAGTCGGTGTCGCGCTATCTCGCCAAGGAGCTGGGACCGCAAGGCATCCGCGTCAACCTTGTCGCGGCCGGTCCCGTCCGCACGATGGCGGCGAGGAGCATCCCGGGCTTCGAGGCCTTCGAGGACGTCTGGGCCGAGCGCGCGCCACTCGGCTGGGACATCCGTGATCCCGAGCCCGTCGCGTCAGCCTGCGTCGCACTGTTGTCGGACTTGTTCCCCGCCACGACCGGCGAGATGGTGCACGTCGACGGCGGCTTCCACGCCATCGGCGCCTGACGGACCGGCGTCACCCCTCGAGGGCGGCCTTCACCTTCGGCACGGTGTCCTTCGGGCTGACCTTGTAGAAGGCCGCCTCGACCTTGCCCTGCTCGTCGATGACGAAGGCCGAGCGCACGATCCCCATGTACTTCTTCCCGTACATCGACTTCTCGCCCCAGGTCCCCCACTTCTCGGCGACCTGATGGTCGGTGTCGGCGAGCAGCGGGAACCCGAGCTTGTACTTCGTGTCGAACTTCTGCTGCCTCTCCGGCGTGTCCGGACTGATGCCGAGCACGACCGCCTTCAGATTCTTCAGGGCGGGCATCGCATCGCGCAGCGAGCACGACTGCGTCGTGCATCCCGGCGTATCCGCCTTCGGGAAGAAGTACACGACGACCCGCTTGCCCTTGAAGTCGCTCAGCTTGACCTTCTTGCCCTGCTGATCGGTCAGCGTGAACGCGGGAGCCTTCGCTCCGACCTTCAGCTCTGCCACGGTTCCCCCTGCCGCGTCGTCGACGCGGCTCATCATCAACTGCGTGTTCGACCATCTTGTCATCAGAGGCTCCAACCGCCAGATCGCCCGGGCCTTACAGTGACGCCTCGATGAGCGACGCGACTCTCAGCGGGTTCACGGCCTCGGAGTTCACCGCCGAAGGTCGAACACGCACGGTGTTCAGCGGCGGCACCGGGCCGGCAGTGATCATCATCCACGAGGTGCCCGGCCTCCATCCCGGGGTCGTCGACTTCGCGCGGCGAGTGGTCGATCGAGGGTTCCACGTTCGGATGCCGTCACTGTTCGGGACACCCGGCAAGGAGATGAGCTTCGGCTACGTCCTCAAGTCGATGACGAGCGGTTGCGTCTCGCGCGACTTCACGACGTGGGCGCTCGACCGCACGAGCCCGATCACGACCTGGTTGCGCGCGCTCGCTGCGGACGCGCACGGCGCGTGCGGTGGTCCGGGAGTCGGCGCGGTCGGGATGTGCTTCACCGGTGGGTTCGCGCTCGGGATGATGCTCGACGACCGCATGGTGGCCCCGGTGCTCAGCCAGCCGTCGTTGCCCTTCCCGCTCGGCCGGAAGCGCAAGGCGGCACTCGGGATCAGCGATGCCGACCTCGCCGTCGTCGAGCGTCGCGCACAGGAGGAGGGGGCGTGCGTGCTCGGGCTGCGGTTCACCCACGACATGGCGGTACCCGAGGCGAGGTTCGACACGCTCCGCCACGTGCTCGGTGAGCAGTTCATCGCGGTCGAGATCGACTCCTCGAAGGGGAACGCCCACGGCTTCGCCCGGTCGGCGCACTCGGTGCTCACGAAGGACTTCGTCGACGAGCCGGGCAACCCGACGGTCGATGCGCTCGAGCGGGTTCTCGCGTTCTTCGACGAGCGGCTCGGATCGACCGCGTCGAGCTAGACGTCACCCAGGGCGGCACTGCACACGGGGTCGCCGGCGGCGTCGACGAGGTCGACGGACGCGTCGGGATGGCGTCCATCGCCCACCCGCCCCGACCACGCACCCCTGCCGTCGGAGATCTGCATCTCGCCGAGCACGTCCGACTCGTCGCGCGACCGGAGCACGACGTCATAGAGGCCGTCGTCGACCGCGTAGTCGACCGTCACCGCGAGCGCGGTCGCCTCCGACGTTGCCGTCACGACCTCCCCGACTCGGACGCCGTCGGAACCGACCATCGCGGTGCGCGCGATCGTCGGCACCAACGCCTCGCTCGGCGCGCGATCAGCGTCGATCACTCGCACGGCGACGACGCTCACGATCGCGGCGGCCGCGACCGCGGCCGCGAGCGCTGCGACCAATCGGCGGCGCATGCGACGCGGACGTCGCATGGTGGCGATCACGCGACCGCTGAACCCCGCGGGCGGTTCGATCTCGGGGGCAAGGTGGACCAACGCGTCGGCGACACCGGTGAGCTCGCTCACGTACGCCTGGCAGGACGAGCAGTGATGGACGTGCTCCAGCACCTCGGCCCGCTCGGCGCCGTCGAGGATCCCCGCCACGAGATCGGGCGCGAGCTCGCGTGCCGCGGCGCAGCCCGGTGCGGCAGTCATCGTGCCGGCCCCGTGCTCATTCGCTGCGCTCTTCCTCGGTGAGCAGCGCGCGGAGCCGGATCATCGCGGCGCGGATCCGCGTCTTCGCGGTGCCGAGGGGGATCCCTTCGTGCTCGGACACCTCGCGCCCGCTGAGGCCGAGCACACCGGCGAGCACGATCGCTCGCCGCTGCTCCTCGGGGAGGGTGACCAGCGCACGCCGGAGACGCCCGATCTCCTCGCTCACCGTCGCGGCGTCCTCGGGGGTCCGATCGGTCGACGGCGCCGCGCTCGCGAGCAGGACCTCCGGATCGAACGCGATCGGGCGTCGGACGCGGATCTCGTCGATCGCCAGGTTGCGGGTGATCGTGAGCAACCAGGTCGCGACGCTCCCCCGCCTCGGGTCGTACGCCGCCGCGTGCCGCCAGGCGCGCACCATCGCCTCCTGCGCCACGTCCTCGGCGACTCGGTCGTCGCCCGTGATCGAACGCGCCAGCCCGTACACGCGGCGCTGGAAGCGGGCGACGAACGCATCGGTCGCGTCGCGGTCCCCCGCCGCGAGACCTGCGTAGAGCGTTTCGTCGGAGACCGACCACATCGTGGTGTTACGGGCGGGACGGGCGCCCGGATTGGCGCACGCGTCGAAGCCCGTCGATGCAGGCTACCCGTCCCTCCTGGCAATCCGATCGGACAGCTCGCCCGTATCCCTTCCATCGATCCGCCGAACCCAGTGGGCTGTCGAGCGCTGCCCGCCGATCGAGGAGCCGTCCTCATGCGCAACCTGCCCGCCGCCGTCCTCGCCCTCGTCGCCAGCACCTCGCTCGCCGGTGGCGTCGCCGTTGCCGGCGCGTCGACACCGACGGGCGGCAAGCCGCCGATCAAGATCAGCGGCGACGTCAACGATCACGGCACCGGCAAGGTGAAGAAGGGGAACGCGGTGTCCATCGACGCCAATGACTTCTTCTTCGAGAAGACCTACATCAAGGGGAAGGCGGGCAAGACCGTCAGCGTGACGGTCGACAACACCGGCGCGGTCGACCACACGTTCACCGTCGATGCCCAGGGAGTCGACGAGGAGCTCGCGCCGGGCGACAGCATCGACGTCGACGTGAAGATCCCGAAGAGCGGCAAGGCCGCGGTCTTCTACTGCCGCTTCCACAAGGCCACCGGGATGCAGGGCGCACTCTTCTCCCAGAAGGGCGGGAAGACGGAACGCAGCGGGGCGTCCGGCGGGACGACGGAGACGACGAGCGGCGGTGGTGGCGGCGGCTACCGCTACTGACGCCGGAGGCCGTGACCGAAGAACCCACCTCGGGGCCGCGCGTGAGCGTGGTAGTGGTCGGGGATGTTGCGCATGTTGTCGTCGACGTAGTGCTCGTAGGTGAAGTGCATCGCGACGACCTCACCGAGACGCATGTGCATGTGCTCGAGGTCTGACGCCGACGGTGCGGTGCCGTGCGGTCGCCAGACGACCATCGGCACGGCACAGATCTCGCACTCCGCGACCCAGCAGACGTCGTCCTCGTGGAACCACTCCGTGATGCGGGCCGCCTCACAGAGATCGCAGTCGTCGCTGAAGGGAGGACCCGCGTCGCGCGCCCCGGCCGAGTCAGCGGTCATCGATCGAGTGCCTCCCGGAGCTCGCTCACGAACTCGTGCGCGGCCTCCGGTCCACCCCCGCGCAGGACGCGCGCCATCAAGGCCGCTCCCACGATCGCGCCGTCGGCAGAAGATGCAGCGATGACGGCTTGCTCCGGCGTCGAGATCCCCACGCCGAGGAGCACCGGCCGGTCGGTCACCGCCTTGCAGCGCTTGCCCATCTCCACCGCCTGTGCGGCGAGGTGGTCGCGCTCCCCCGTCACGCCCATCAGCGACACGCCGTAGACGAAGCCCCGCGAGCGGTCGCAGATCGCCCGCAACCGGTCGTCGGTGGTCGTGGGCGCGGCGAGCAGCACCGTCTCGACGCCCGCGTCGCCGGCGGCGTCGCCCCATCCGTCGAGCTCGTCGAGCGGGAGGTCGGGAACGATCGCTCCGTCGATGCCTGCGTCCGCGAGCAAGGACGCGAAGCGTTCATGACCGGCGTGGTGCACGATGTTGTAGTACGTCATCACCACGAGCGGGACGTCGACGTCGAGCTCACGCGCGGCGGCGATGATGCCGGTCGGCGTCGCGCCGTCGCGCAATGCCCGTTGCGACGCTTCCTGGATGGTCCTGCCGTCCATCACAGGATCGGAGAACGGGATGCCGATCTCGATCGCGTCGGCTCCGGCATCGGCGACCGCACGGACGACTTCGCCCCAACCGGTGCCGAGGCCTCCGGTCACGTACGGCACGAGCAGCTTCGCGCCGTCGTCGCGCCGCGAGCGCAGGTGCGACTCGAGGTTCACGTGCCGGCCTTCACGTGCCGGCCTTCACGTCACGGCCTTCACGTCGTCGCCTTCACGTGGTGGGCGTGCCGAGCACGCGCTCGGCGACCTGGGCGGCGTCCTTGTCGCCCCGACCGGACAACGTCACGAGGACCGTCGACCCGGCGGGCACGGTGCGGCTCGCCTCACGCGCCAGCCAACCGATCGCGTGCGCAGACTCGAGTGCCGGCACGATGCCCTCGGTCTCGGCAAGGAGCCCGAACCCCGCGATCGCCTCGTCATCGGTCGCGACCTGGTACTCGGCGCGCCCCGACGCCGCGAGCTCGGCATGCTCGGGCCCGACACCCGGGTAGTCGAGCCCGGCGCTGATCGAGTGCGCTTCGAGGATCTGGCCGTGCTCGTCCTGGAGGTACAGCGAGCGCGCGCCGTGCAGCACGCCGGGCACGCCGCGCGCGATGGACGCGCCGTGCTGGCCAGACTCGATGCCGAGACCCCCCGCCTCGACACCGACGAGCCGTGCACCGGAGTCGAGGAAGCCGGTGAACGTCCCGATCGCGTTGGACCCGCCGCCGACGCACGCGACGACGAAGTCGGGATCGGCCCCGTCCGAGAGCTCCTGGCATTGTGTGCGCGCCTCTTCGCCGACGACGCGTTGCAGCTCTCGCACGATCATCGGGAACGGATGGGGGCCGACCACCGATCCGATGCAGTAGTGCGTCGTCTCGACGCTGGCGACCCAGTCGCGGAGCGCCTCGTTGATGGCGTCCTTCAACGTCGCGCTTCCCGACTCCACCCGGACGACCTCCGCCCCGAGCAGTCGCATGCGGAACACGTTGAGCGCCTGACGTTCCACGTCGACCGCGCCCATGAACACGACGCAGTCGAGACCGAACAGCGCACACGCCGTCGCGGTCGCGACGCCGTGCTGGCCCGCGCCCGTCTCGGCGATGACCCGTTGCTTCCCCATGCGACGCGTCAGCAGCGCCTGCCCGAGGACGTTGTTGATCTTGTGCGAGCCGGTGTGGGTCAGGTCTTCGCGCTTCAGGAGCACGCGCACGCCGAGGCGTTCCGACAGCCGGTGGCACTCGGTGACCGGCGTCGGACGACCCGCGTAGCCGCTCAGCAACGAGTCGAGCTCGGCGCGGAACTCGGGTGACGCCCACGCGGTCGTGAACTCACGCTCGAGCTCCTCGAGCGCGGGCACGAGTGTCTCGGGGACGAAGCGTCCCCCGAACTCGCCGAACCGTCCGATTGGCGTGTCGGGGCCGATGTGCGTGTCGGTCATCGCGTGATGTCTGCCTGCCAGTCGTACGGCGTCGCGTCGTCCGGCACCCAGCCGTCGGACGCCACGTCGGCGCCGGCCCGGCGCGCCTCCTCGATGAAGCGCGTGAGTCGCCGCGCGTCCTTGCGCCCGCTCACCGGCCGCCCGTTCACCGGGCGCCCGCTCCCCGCGTCGGCCTCGACGCCGGTCGCGACGTCGACGCCCCACGGTCGGACGCGCCGGATCGCCTCGGCGACGTTGTCGGCCGTCAGCCCGCCCGCGAGGAGGAGCCGGCTGCCGGGCGGGAGACCTTCCGCGAGCTCCCAGTCGAACACGCGGCCCGAGCCCGGCTCCGCGGAGTCGAGGAGGACGACGTCGGCGCCCGTCTCGGCTGCCTGTGCGATCGCCGGGTCGCCCGCGCGGAAGCCCTGGATCAGGAAGGGAACCCGCTCGCGGACGAAGCGCACGTCGGTCTTGGGCTCACGACCGTGCAGCTGGGCACCGCCGAGGCCGGTGCTGTTGACGATCTCGACGACCCGCTCGGGCCGCTCGTCGCGGAAGACCCCGACCGTGGTGGTCCCCGGAGGCAGCCGCTTGAGGATGTCGCGGACGTCGGTCGGTGTGACCTGACGGGTGCTCCCGGGCGCGAAGTTGAAGCCGAGCGCATCGGCACCCAGCGCGATCGCGAGGAGCGCGTCCTCCTCGTTCGTGATCCCACAGATCTTCACGAACATCACACCGACGGTACCGGACGCCGTTCCGGGCTCCCGACCAAGTTGTCCGCCCGTGCCGCACGACCGCCATGGGCGACGGCCGGTAGCCTCGCCCGCTGACATGGAAAGGGTCGTCGACGACCGGACCGTCGAGGAGCAGCCCGCGCCACTCGCGCCACGAGTGGTAGCCGCCCGAGCCTCGGTCGGCACGTCAACCGCGGCATGGCTCGTCTGCTACCGCTGGCGGGTCGTCGCGGCCTACGTCCTGGTCTCGGCGATCCTCGTGGCGCTCGACGGGCTCCCCAACCGGCCCTACATGGTGTTCTGGGTGGTCGGCGTGCTCGCGCTCGGTACGTGGCGGAACCCGAACCCGATCGCCAAGGTGGTCTGGGACTGGCTGCCGATCCTCGTGATCGCCGGCGGGTACGACCTCGTGCGCAGCCGCGCCGTGGACCTCGTGCCGCGCGCGGTGACCGAGCCCCAGCTGCGGTTCGACGAGATCGTCTTCGGCGGAACCGTGCCGACGGTCGTGATCCAGGACGCGATCGTCGAGCAAGGCAGGGTCCAGTGGTGGGACTACCCCGCGTGGCTCATGTACCTGTCGCACTTCGTGTTCACGCTCGCGATCGCGCTCTGGTGCTACGTCCGGCACCGCGACTGGTTCCGCCGGCTCGCGCTGCTCATCCTCACGGTGAGCATCTGCGGGTTCATCACCTACTTCATCCTGCCTGCGGTGCCGCCCTGGCTCGCGAGCCGCAACGGTGATCTCGAACCGACGACGCGGATCGTGCACGACGTGTGGGCGCACCTCGGGATCGACGGCGCGGCGAAGGTGTTCGGCGGCGACGCGAAGCTCGCCAACCCGGTTGCCGCGCTCCCGTCGCTGCACGCGGCGTGGCCGTTCATCGTGCTGCTGTTCCTCTGGAACAAGGTCGGCCGCTGGCGCTGGGCGATCCTCGCGTACAACGCGGTGATGGTCCTCGTGCTCGTCTACGGCGCCGAGCACTACGTGAGCGACATCCTGCTCGGGTGGCTCTACGCGACGGTCGTGTACGTCGTGGTGACAAGGATCATGGATCGCCGCGAGGCGGCTCGGCGCGCCGTGGCCGGCGTCCCCGTCTGCGCGAAGACGTGAGCCCGCTCGTCCTCTACGAGCGGGACGGCAACGTCGCCACGATCACGTACAACCGACCCGAGAAGCTGAACGCGATCACGGGTGCGCTGCGCGACGAGCTCAACGCGGCGTGGGAGCGGTTCCGTGCCGACGAGGACGCGTGGGTCGGGATCGTGACGGGAGCAGGGACCGCTTTCTGCGTCGGCGCCGACCTCGTCGACGGCGCGGGCTCGGCGGGCACCTGGCCCGGTTCGTTCTGGGAGATCCCGACGGTCAACTCGTTCGAGTCGGGACTCGAGGTCTGGAAGCCGACGATCGCGGCGGTCAACGGCTACTGCCTCGGGTACGGGCTCACGGCCGCCAGCGCCTGCGACTTCGTCGTCGCTGCCGACGACGCGCAGTTCGGCATGCCCGAGGTACGGCTCGGCGTGCCGACGATCGTCGGCGCCATGCGACTCCCCCGTCGTCTGAACATGCAGCACGCCCTCGAGCTGCTGCTCACCGGCGACCGGATCGATGCAGACCGCGCGCTCGAGATCGGCCTGGCATGGAAGGTCGTGCCGCGCGCCGATCTGCTCGGCGAGGCGCGGGCGCTCGCTGATCGGCTCTGTCAGGGTGCACCACTCGCGGTCCGCGCGGTCAATGAGATCGCCCACCGCGGCTCGAACGTCCCGTGGGAGGACGCCGTCCGCATGGGCGAGGCGATGCGCCGGCTCGTCGGCGCGACCGACGACGCCGAGGAAGGCATGACCGCCGCCCGCGAACGCCGCCCCCCGAGGTGGACGGGCCGCTAGGCGATCAACGCGCGATCGAGGTGAGGTCGCGGACGAGGGCGGTGGGGTCGTCGGCGCGGACGAGGGCTTCACCGACGAGGACGGCGTCGAAGCCGACGGCGGCCATGCGCTCGGCGTCGGCAACGGACCGTATGGCGCTCTCGGCGACCGAGACGGCCCTCTCGGGCAGGCGACCGACGAGTCGCTCGCCCACGGAGAGGTCCTCGGCGAAGCTCCCGAGATCGCGGGCGTTGATGCCGACGAACGTCGCGCCGATCGCGAGCGCACGGTCGAGCTCGGCATCGTCGTGCACCTCGACCAGCGGTGACAGCCCGAGATCGGTGGCAAGCTCGTGGAGCTCATGCAGGTAGCCGTCGTCGGGCAGCGCGGCGACGATCAGGAGGATCGCGTCGGCGCCGATCCCCTTCGTCTCGTACACCTGGTCGGCGTCGATCGTGAAGTCCTTGCGCAGGATCGGGGTGCTCGGAGCTGCGTCCCGAGCGGCCTGGAGATCGGATACGGAGCCACCGAAGAAGGGCCCGTCGGTGAGGACGGACAGGCACGACGCACCTCCATCCTCGTAGGCGGCCGCGGTCTTCGCCGGGTCGAGGTCAGGCGCGAGATCGCCCTTCGACGGCGATCGGCGCTTGATCTCCGCGATGACTGCGAGGCGGTGGTCGTCACGTGCTCGGCCCCGGATGCGCTCGATCACGTCGCGTGGCTCGTCGGCTTCGACCGCCGCGCGGCGGACGACGTCGCGGGTCTGCGGCTGGTGCAGCAGCGTCACCTCGTCGCGCTTCACCGCGAGGATCTCGTCGAGCACTGACATCACGTCGGGTCGACTTCGCTTCGGCGTCCCGGCCGTCCGGCCACGCCTCCGCTTCGTCTCATCACGTCTGGTCGACTCCGCTTCGGCGTCCCGGCCGTCCGGCCACGCCTCCGCTTCGTCTCATCCAGTCAGTGTGACAGACGCCTACGATCCGGCCATGGCGACGACGTTCCCCGACGGTTTCGTGTGGGGCACCGCGACTGCGGCACACCAGACCGAGGGGTCGAACTGGAACAACGACTGGTGGGCCTGGGAGCACGCACCCGACACGAAGGTCGAGGAGCCGTCGGGCGACGCCACCGACCACTACTGGCGGTACCCGTCCGACCTCGACATGCTCGTCGAGCTCGGCTTCGGCGCGTACCGGTTCTCGCTCGAGTGGTCACGCATCGAGCCCGAGGAAGGCGAGTGGTCGAGCGCGCAGCTCGATCACTACGCACGGATGATCGACGCATGCCACGACCGGGGCCTGCGACCAGTCGTCACTTTCCACCACTTCACGACGCCGCGCTGGGCCGCGGCCGATGGCGGGTGGACGAACCCGGTCACCGCCGAGCGCTTCGCCCGCTTCTGCGAGCACGCCGTGGCTCGGCTCGGCGATCGCATCGCGTTCGCGTGCACGATCAACGAGCCGAACATCGTGCCACTCATGGGCTACCTGATGGGTATGTTCCCGCCCGGTCGCAACGACGACCTCGACGGGTACACGAAGGCCACCGCGACTCTCGTCGACGCACATCGGCGCGCGTGCAATGCCCTCAAGAGCGGGCCGGGCGACTTCCCGGTCGGCATGACGCTCTCGATGAGCGACTGGGGGGCCGAGCCCGGCCACGGGGACAAGATCGACGAGTACCGCGCGCACCACGAGGACCTGTACCTCGAAGCGGCGCGCGGCGACGACTACTTCGGCGTGCAGGCGTACTCCCGGACTCGCGTCGGCAAGAGCGGTGCGCTCGGCCCGGAACCGGGCGTCGAGGTGCTGCCCATGGGATACGAGTACTGGCCGAGCGCGGCCGAGGCCGCGATCCGCCACGCGGTCGACGTCACGGACTGCCCGATCTACGTGACCGAGAACGGCATCGGGACCGACGACGACGAGCAGCGCGTTCGTTACCTGCGCGCCTCCCTCGCCGGTGTCGGACGGACGATCGCCGACGGGCTCGACGTCCGGGGCTACTTCCACTGGTCGCTGATGGACAACTTCGAGTGGGCGTTCGGCTACCGCATGCGCTTCGGGATAGTCGGAATCGACCGCACGACCCAGTCACGGACCATCAAGCCGAGCGCGCGGTGGCTCGCGCAGGTCATCGCCTCCAACGCGCTCGACGACTGAGCGGAGTCGACCAGAGGTGAGGAGACGAAGCGC
>Ga0299906_10004572_pt1 | contig 11318 bp, 14 predicted proteins | sample RVTome_14_FD_200259 | JGI IMG/M metagenome (GOLD analysis project Ga0299906, IMG submission 200259) | Soil microbial communities from uranium-contaminated site in the Upper Colorado River Basin, Wyoming, United States - RVT145D125 (version 2) ... | reverse complement strand
AGGTTCCCCTTGGCGAATCCGGTCCAGGAGATGGTCATGCCGCTGGTGGGGACCAGGGCGGCCAGCAGCAGCCCGAGGGCAAGGTAGGGGCGATCGGCAAAAAAGATCTTGCCGCCGGCGAAGGCGACAAAGGGGATGACGGCAAAATTAATCGCCTGGGTCAGCACCTGGGCCTTGGTATCGCCCCCCTCCAGAACTTGACGCATCTTCAGCGTCACCATCATCGGGTAGACCATGAGGAAGGTGAAAGGAAGAATCAGGTTTTTCAGAAGGGCGGACTCGACGGCCAGACCGAAAACAAACCCTGCCAGCATCATCGCCGGGATGGCAAAAATCAGGTTCTGATTCAGCTTGGCTAGAAACTTCCACATAACGGCTCCTAACGCTTGGCTTCCTCGATCATGGCGACGATGTCGTCAAAACTCTCCGACAGCAAATCGGGAAATTCGGCGTCGTCGACCAGGGTCGCGACCAACTCCCGGGAGTATTTCAGAAAGCGGATCTGGGTTTTGCCGTTATCGCTGAAAACCACGACAAACTTTGGCATCAGCACCGCCCGCTCTGGATTTTTGGCGAGGCTCTTGCCCGCTTTCTGTGGTCTGCAAACCTGGATCATGTGCAGATCAAACCCCTTCGCCACTTCGACTCCGTGCCGGCCGAAAGTATGGGCCATGTCCATTTTCGACTCGTTATGGATAAAAAAACCCCGGCGGGCGGCAGCGCTGGCCATATCCGCCACGAACTGGCTTAGCGGTTTCCCGGTTTCTGCTTGGTAGATTTGTGCTCCCATATTGGCTCCTCCCCGGGAAATCGATCAATGCTCGCAACTGTGGCCGTGCCCGCCACAGACCTGGCCTGGCGTAAACTCTGGCAAACCCACCTGTGCCATCCAGGCGAGGTTTTCGGCGATAGTGGCCCCTTGTGACTGGTAGACTTTCAACCCCGCCCGGTTGAGTCCCATCAGGGCGCCGGCGCCGATGCCGCCGCCAACAATCGCATCCACCTGCTGGCCGCCCAGCGCCCGGATGGGACTGCAGGCGCCGTGGGCGTGGTGCACATCCTGATTAGATATCTCGGTCACTTCCAGCGTTTCGGTATTGACCACCATGAACATGGGCGAGGAGCCGAAGTGGCCAAACACCTGGCTATCCAAACCGTTGTTGTTGTCTACAGGAAAACAGATTTTCATCGTTTTTCTCCTTTGTTGAGGTTGCGTGAACAAAAGCTAACATTTCATATATTCGAATGTCAATATGCAAATACCAAATGGCGGCCAGAATGCGGCAGATGATTTGGAGTAAACCCGATCTACCACGACCGCAACCTGGCAGAGATCAGGGTGCGGGTGAGAATCTTGAGAAGACCTAGCGCCTGACGGCAGTGCCTTCCCTGCCGGTCGGCAATATGGTGGTGAAGCAGGCGGTCTTCACCGCGCGCCGGTAGTCTGCCAAAAACTGTTTGCCCTCTCTTGCCCCATTGATTCTTACTTGTAGTACATAAGTTCCCGTGCCCAAGGGGCCACTGCTGCCTCCAGCGCCTCGCACTCCCCAATCGCCAGCGGCGCCTCGCAAGCCGCGGCGGCATTTCGCTCCACCTGGGCCGGGTCGTCGCAGCCGATGACGACCGTCGACACCTCATGGGACAGCGCATAGCGGATCCAGGGAGTGACCTCGCCACAGCCGGGAACCCGCAGCCCCTGCCCCCGGCAGAGCACCTTCATGCCGACCACGCCCATCCCCCGGCGCCGCGCCTCGGGCAGGACCCTCTCGGGGAAACTGAGCCAGGCGGCTTCCGCCGGGTTTACCGGCATCAGCACGGTGTCGAAGTCGTAGAGGTCGAAGGCCTTGAGCAGGATGGCAGGGTCCTGGTGGCCGGTCACCCCGACAAAGCGCACCTTTCCCTCTTTTTTCGCCCGGTCGAAGGCCTCGATAGCGCCGCCGGGACCGAAGATTTCCGCAAGGTCCTCCGCGCTACGCACGTCGTGCACCTGCCAGAGATCGAGCCAGTCGGTCTGCATGTTGCCGAGAGTGGTTTCGAGATGGCGCCGGGCGCCGGCGGCGGTGCGGTCGTGGGACTTGCTGGCGAGAAAAATCTCCCGCCGCCGCTCGCCCAGGGTGAGGCCGTAATACCCCTCGCTCCCCGAGTAGGCGCGGGCCGACTCGAAGTAGGTGACTCCCAGCTCCAGCGCCCGGGCGATGACGTCCCGGGCCTCCCGTTCGCGGCCGAAGGTGCGCAGCACCCCCTCCCCGCCCAGGCCGAGACAGGTCACCGCGACGCCGGTTTTGCCTAAGATTCGTTTTGAGATTTCCATTTCTCAAATTCCGGTAGCAGGTTTCAGGAAACGAGGATTTTTCGGCAAGGTCAAGGAAGGCAAACGATGGCGCGGAGGCGTACGGAAAGTACGCCGCACAGAGCCATTGTGCAGCCTGACGCCGAGATTGCCGAAAAAGACCGTTTCATCGATTTAAACGCCAGTCGTAGTCCTTCCACTCCACGTCCGCCGCCAGCCCCCGCAGAACCAGAAATTCCTTGGCTTCGCCGTGGTCGAGATGGCGTATCAGAGTGTCGAGGACGCCGGCGAACCCGCCGAAATCGGCAGTGTACCACTTGAAGATCGGCGACAGGCGCAGCAGGTTCTCCCGGGGGAGGATCTCCACCTCGGGGCCGTTGATGAAGCCGGCGGCGGCGACGTCGAGCTGCTCATCGATCCGCTCCGGGGTGTAGAAGTTGATCGGCGGGCAGGAGGAAGAGGCGCAGACCAGTGTGAAATGGATGCGCGGCTCGGGCGGGTCGACGACATGGTCGAGCCGCGGATCGTCGCTGGCGAAGGGATGGAAAAGGCCATGGGGCGGTCGGTGGTTACCGCGCAGGATGCCGTGCTCGATATCATCCGGGGAGAAGGTCAGGCCGGCGATCGCGTAACAAATCCGGCTGAAAAAGTGGGCATCCTCCTTGACGCTTTCGTGAATCTGCAGGGCGATGACGCCATGAATAACGAGGGTGTTGTAGATGTTGATCCAGAAGGCGAGCTGCTCCTCGCGGCTGCCGAGGCGGCCAAGGTTGTAATTGCGCAGCAGGGCAGTGGCCGCTACATACTGCCGGTAGGCCTCGGACTGCTGCATGGCGTCGTAGTCGACCCGACCCCGTTCGAGGTCGTAGAACTCGGCCTTCAGCCGATTGATGTCCCGGCGCAGGTGGGCGGCCACATCGATTTCCGGCGTCGCTTCGGGGACCGGACCGTCATTGAGAATCAGCTGTTCGCTCATGGTACAGCCCCTTTCAGAACCTGCCGGCGTTCCTGAAAGAGGTCGTCCACCTCGGCCAGCCCTTCATCGAAAATGTCGAGCGCCTCCGCCATCGCCTCCGGCGAGGTCACGGCTTCCATAAGGTCGAGCTGGCTGTGCAGTGCGGCGACCTTGTCGAGCAGGACCAGGTCGAAGTCGAGCAGCCGCTCCTCGTCCTGCTGGGTAAGACCGGGCACTATCGGCACCTCGCCGGAAGCGGGTGTGACCTCTTCCTTGAGGAAGGCCGCCGTCCTGAGGGAGAAGGCAAGTTTTTGTCGCAGTTCCTCCGGATGGTGTCCGGCCGCGATGAAATCGGCTAGCCGATCGCGCACTTCGCCAATCTTGGTCGCCAGGTACCGGCGCAGCAGCAGGTCGGTTTCGACGTGATGGACGGCACCGTAACCGACGAAACCGGGGATGTGGGTGCCCAGCTTCTGCGTCTTGTGTTCGCGGTCGAGTTTCATGGCCAGGGGGTTCCTCTCGTCGCGGTTCAGTTCTCCAGCAGGATGAGGTCGGGATTCTCGATGTGTTCGACCAGGGCGTTGAGGAACCGCTGGGCCATCGCTCCATCGATGATGCGGTGGTCGAAGGTCAGTGATAAGGGGACGACGGGACGTGCTACGACCTCTCCGCCCCGCACCACGGCGGCCTCTTCGATCCGCCCGACGCCCAGGATGGCCGACTGTGGCGGATTGATGATCGGGGTTCCCCAGAGGCCGCCGATCGCCCCGTAATTGCTGATGCTGAACGTTCCGCCCTTCAGTTCGGCCGGGGTGATCTTCCGCTGCCGGGCCCGCTCGGAGAGCTCCTGCAGGGCGGCGGCCAGTTCGAAAATGCTCTTGCGCCGGGCGTCGCGCACCACCGGCACCAGCAGCCCCTCGGGGGTGTCGACGGCGAAACCGATGTGCTGCCCCCGGTGCAGCACGATCTCCTCCTTCTCCTCGTCGAGGCTGCTGTTGAGCAGGGGGAAACGTTCCAGCACCAGGGTGAGGGCCTTGACGATGAAGGGAAGGTAGGTGAGCCGCACCCCCTTCCCCTCGGCCAGGGTCCGCTCCCGCTGCCGCAGCTCGCGCAGGGCCAGGGCATCGGCCCGCTCCATGACGGTAACGTGGACGGCGCTGCGGACCGAGGCGGTCATGGTGCGCGCCATCGCCTTGCGCACCCCCTTGAGCGGAATGCGTTCGGCAGAAGCCGGCGCCTCTTCAGCCGGCGACCCGGCCGCCCGGATGTCCTCCTCGGTAACGCGCCCGCCGGGTCCGCTCCCCCGCACTGCCGCCAGATCGATCCCCAGCTCAGCGGCCAGCTTGCGGTCCCGGGGCAGGACCGGGGGAACGGCCTCTCCGGCCGCCGCACGGGGCACCGACTCGGGAGCTTCCTCCAGCTCCCCGACCACGCCGACCGCCGCCGGCCTCGCCTGTTCCTTCATTTCCGTCACGGCCGTCTCGTCGGCGGCCTCCTCGATCACCGCCAGCACGGCGCCGACGGTAACTGTGTCGCCGACCGCGCCGCGCAGTTCGCGGATCACCCCCGAGCGGGGAGAAGGCAGTTCCACCACCGCCTTGTCCGTCTCCATCTCGACGATCGGTTGGTGCGCCCGAACCGTGTCGCCGACCGCCACCAGCCAGCGGACGATCTCCCCCTCGGCAATACCCTCCCCGACGTCGGGGAACTTGAATTCGATCATTCGGCCTCCCGGGAAAAGCCCTTCATATGTCCCATAGGACCCATAGGACCCATGGGACTTATGGGACCTATGAAAAACAGTTTAAAAACTCATTGTTTTTTGCACCGCCCGCACAATTCGCAGCACATCGGGGAGGTAGAAGTGCTCCCCTTTCGGCAGCGGCATCACCGTATCGAAGCCGGTCACCCGCACGACAGGCGCCCGCAGCTGGAGCAGCGCCTCCTCCATCAGCAGGGCCGAAATCTCGGCTCCCAGGCCGCAGGTGCGTGGCGCCTCGTGCACCACGACGCAGCGGCCGGTTTTCTTCACGGAGGCTATAATCGCTTCGACGTCGAGGGGCGAAACGGTCCGCGGGTCGATGATCTCGGCCTCCACTCCTTCGCCGGCCAGTTCTTCGGCCGCCTTTTCGGCCTCGCGTACCATCGCCCCCCAGGCGACCAGAGTAACGTCGCGCCCCGGCCGGACCAGCCTGGCCCGGCCTAGAGGGACGAGATGCTCGCCGTCGGGGACCTCCCCCTTGACCGCCCGGTAGATACGCTTCGGCTCCAGAAAGAGGACCGGGTCGGGATCGCGGATGGCGCACTTGAGCAGCCCCAGGGCATCGGCCGGGGTGGAAGGGATGACCACCTTGATGCCCGGGATGTGGGCGAGGATTGCTTCGTTGCTTTCGGAATGGTGCTCGGGGGCGTGGATGCCACCGCCGTAGGGCATGCGAATTACCATCGGCGCAGTGTACTCGCCACGCGAGCGGTTGCGGATGCGTCCGATGTGGGAGATGATCTGGTCAAGGGCCGGCGGCAGAAAGCCCATGAACTGCAACTCCGCCACCGGCCGCAGGCCCAGCAGGGCCATGCCGAAGGCGACGCCGACAATCCCCGACTCGGCCAGCGGCGTATCGATCACCCGCTCTTCACCGAAGGCCTGCTGCAGCCCCTCGGTAACCCGGAAGACGCCCCCCTCCTTCCCCACGTCCTCGCCGAGCAGCAGAACCGAAGGGTCGGCCTCCAGTTCCTCGCGCAGCGCCCGGTTGATCGCATCGACCAGGTTCAGTTGCGCCATCTCAGCCCTCCCCGGCGAGGGCGGCCAACAGCTCGGCGCGCTGACGAGCCAGATGCGGCGGCAATTCGGCAAACATGTGGTCGAAGACGTCCTGTGGGCCGGGGCCGGGATGCACCTCGGCCTGGCGGACCGCCTCTTCGATCCACCCTTCCAGCTCGCGGACCAGGTCGTCTTCCCACGCCTGCGACCACAGGCCGCGCTTTTCGAGAAAACAGCGATAGCGCACTAGCGGTTCGAGGGCGCGCATCTTTTCCACCTCGGCATCTTCCCGGTAGCGGGACGGGTCGTCGGAAGTGGTGTGGGGGCCGAGGCGGTAGGTGACCGCCTCGATGAAGGTCGGCCCGCTGCCGGCGCGAGCCCGCTCCAGAGCCATACGGGTCGCAAGAAAAACGGCGAAGGGGTCGTTGCCGTCGATCTGGATGCCGGGCATGCCGTAGCCGACCCCCTTGACGGCAAGGGATTCGGCGGCGCACTGGATATTTCGTGGCACCGAGATGGCCCAGGCATTGTTCTGGCAGAAGAAGACCACCGGCGCCCGGCGCACGCCGGCAAAGGTCATCGCCTCGTGGAAATCCCCCTCGCTGGTGGCGCCGTCGCCGAAATAGCAGACAACCGCCCCCTCTTCCTGCCGGTACCGCAGGGCCATCGCTATCCCCACCGCATGCAGGGTGTGGGTGCCGACCGGAATAGAAACGGGCAGGAGCCGGAACCTGCGGGGAATGCGGCTCCCCTCTTCGTTCCCCATCCAGTAAAGAAGAATTGTTTCCAGCGGCACGCCGCGCACCAGGGTAGCCGCCAGCTCGCGGAAGGAGGGGACGATCCAGTCGGTTTCGGCCAAGGCCAGGGCGCTGCCCACCTGGCAGGCCTCCTGACCTTCCAGCGGCGGATAGGTCCCCAGCCGCCCTTCCCGCTGCAGAGCCATGCAGTGGCGGTCGACCAGGCGGGCCGCCAGCATGTGGCGAAAAACGGTGCGCAGGGTGTCGTCGTCGAAATCGGGGAGAAGCTTCGGATCGACCTCGCCATCCGGTGCGAGAACCTGCAGACACTTCCCCTTGAGCGGATCGAAATCACTGAATTGCATGGCAGCTCCAGCGGCCGTAAAATCAAAAACTAAAATCGTTTCTCACGCGACGCCGCGACGAGCGCAACGACATAAAGCAAAAGAATGTTTCATTCTGACCTAAACGTCGCGTTCGTTGCGTCGTTGCGTGAGGCTGCTTTTCTTGTTTAAAAGGTAACAGAGCCGGGAGGCGTGTCAACGCGGAAGCTTGCCGGCGGGACGGACTTCTGGCAGAATGACGGGGCTGTCATGGGAGGAGAAAAAACGATGAAGATCATTGCGATTTCAGGAAGTCCCCGGCGCGGCGGCAACACCGAGACGGCACTGCTCGAGGCCCTGGAAGGGGCGGGAGTGGAGGCGCCGGAGACGGCCATCATCCGGCTCAACGAACTCACCTTCCGCGGCTGCCAGGGGTGCTACGGCTGTCGGGCGCCGGGAAGCAGCGGCTGCGTCGTACCGGACGAGCTGCAGGGGGTCTACCGGGCCGTCGCCGAAGCCGACATCGTGCTGCTCGGCTCCCCGGTCTACTACGGCTACGTGAGCGGACAGATGAAAAGCTGCCTCGACCGCTGGTACGCCTTCAAGGACGGCCGCCGGCAGCCACGCCTGGCGCCGGGGAAGAAAGCGGTATTTTTCCTGGCGCAGGGGGCGCCGGGGGAGGATCACTACCTCTGGACCACCAGCAGCATCCAGCGGGTGCTCACCGGTTACGGCTTCGATTCGAGGATGGTCGTTCTGCCGAACTGCGAGGAGATGGGGGCCATCCGCCACCGCCCGGGGCTGCTGGAAAAGGCGCGGGAAGCGGGTCGGCAGGCGGTCGCCTAGTCCTCGACCTTCTCCCGGCCGCGTTTGATCTCGCCGTGGCGCTTCTTTTCGCTGACCCGCCGCTCGACGGCGCCCCGACCGGGCTGGGTCGGAATGCGCCGCTTGGCCCGGCGGCTGCGGGCGGCAAGACGCTCGCGCAACCGCTCCAGCGCCTTCTCGCGGTTTTCGTGCTGCGAGCGGGATTCGGTGGCGGTGACGATGATGCCGGTCGGCAGGTGTTTGATGCGCACCGCCGACTCGGTCTTGTTCTTCTTCTGCCCCCCGGGTCCGGAGGACTTGTAGAAGGTTATCATCAGGTCTTTCTCGTCAATCTCGATCATCTCATCCAACCTCGCAGGCCGGGATAAGGCTGCTATTGCCGTTCCCGGCGACAGGGTCCGGTCGACCCTGTCGCCGGGAACGCTTCGCTTTTTCCGGCCTACTTATCTATTTCTTCTTCTGCCAGCACCGCCTCCAACGTCGCAACGAGCGGGGGCAATTCTTCGGAAACTGTTTGCCAGACGATGTCGAGGTTTATGTCGAAATAGCCATGGATCAGACGATTTCGCATGGTAACCATCTCCCGCCAGGGCATGGCAGGGTGCGTTTGGCGGAATTCTTCCGACACCTTGCTGGCGGCCTCGCCCAGGATCTCAACTGACTTCACCAGGGAGAGTACCAGCATCCGATCCCGGTCCAAGTCCTCTCTGTTTCTGTCGGCAGCGAACTGCATCGCCTCGCGGGCGGCATCTATCATGTGGCGGATGCGGATGAGATCATCTTTCCGCATATTGGACCTCCGCCGTCGCCACGACATCCGCACGGAAATAGCGGCTCAGGTCCTCAGGGGTGCGTAATTCGACGGTCCTTCCCCCCAGAAGCTCGGAGAACTCGAGTTCCATTCCGGCCAGTCGCAGCAAGCCGGGCTCATGGCCAGGCTCGAATTCCACCAGGACGTCGACATCGCTATCCGGTCTGAAATCATCCCGGAGGACCGAACCGAACAAAGAAAGCTTCCTAATGTGGTTGCGCCGGCAGAAATCGGCAATTCTTTCCTTGGGAATGACTATATTTCGCGGCATGCCGACACCTCCGATGGGAGTAGAAGGCAAGAATAGCATGGAAGGATTACGGGCTCAACGCTCTTCCCCCGGCTGTTCGAAGGTACTGTCCAAATTGCAGATCGGAAAAGGCCCTCTCATCGGCCAGCTCGCAGCAAAGCCATTCCTCTCGTATATTGCCTCGTCGCGGCGGCGTCATGCGCCTATCGCCTCCAGGTAGGGGCGCATCACGTTCGCCACCCGGCAGACCTTGGCATAGTGCCAGAGGTCGTCGATGCCGCAGCGCCGGTTGCGACGGCACTCTTGGAGCGCCTCCAGGGCCACGTCCAGGCCAATTTTGTTCCGGTACTTGAAGCAGTCGGCAACCGTTCTGGCCGGGCTGGTCACCTTGACCGGAACGCCCTCGATCAGCCGCTCCTCGACCCCTTCGGTGAGGGCTCGGCCGGAGAAACGCACGATGCGCAGGGGGGGATAGCCGATGCGGGGCCGGGCAGCGGTGCGCTCCAGTGCCATCCAGACTTCATGCGGGCTCTGTGTCCCGATGTCGTGGAACCGAAGGGCTGAGAGCAGACAGATGATGCCGTGCGGAACCAGCTTGGCCGCCTCGGCCAGGCTGTGGTGAGCGGAGATGTCGGCGTCGGCCGCCATGTAAAGACCGCGGCCGGTCCGCACGATCAGCCCTTGCCGGCACAGCCGGCGCAGATACTCCGGATGGATGCCGCGCGAGGTCAGGTCGCGGACTCGCAGGACACCCAGACTCCGGGCGAGTTCCAGAATGGCTTCGGAAGGAGATTGGTCGCGCATCATGTGTAAAGATATTTACGTTTAATGATACTTGTCAAGCATTTTACACAAGCGATCCGCCACCCTCACCCCTGCTCGGCACACTCCGGGCAGCGCTCTTCGCCGCCTGTCGGCCTCCAGTGCTGCACCGCAGCGGGCGTAAAACGCCCTGCTGTCTTTATCCCGGCGCCTTTGGTGGCGTAGAAAAGGCCACCCAATCATCCAGCAGGTCGAAGTCGGTCATGGGGTGCTCCCCTTAATATTTATCCGGTCAACTTAGCAACTTGGAAGCCCCAGGCAGGTTGCTCTCAGCGAACGGATTACGAATCTCGGTCGGCTGAGCTGTACCGAGCATTTGCTGGTTGCTGCGCCTACATGTTCTGAATGGTCTCTGCAAAATCTCCATAAAGCCCCATGAACCAATGCGTGCCGTTTTGCATTTCCATCTCCAGTCCGAATTTCTCTTCCTCTGGGTCAAACACAACACGCGACGAAGAGTCATGGTGTCCTGTGTTGTCGGTCACCAACCACAAAATGATTGGCTTTGTCCCTTCCCAATCTTCCGAGAATGTTTCTGGCCGCGGGTCGGTCAAGTGGGCCTCGGCCCACGTACGCAAATGGTCGGACAGTTTCGGCAGGTCAGATCGAACAAGTTCTCCGATTCGGAACTTTGGATCTCTCATCATCATTTTCTTCTTTCGTCCACCAACGGTGCCGCCGTTGACCCGTCCGGGCGCTTCTCAGCCCGGTCGGTGTCCAACGGTGTTGTTGGGAATCACATTTATTACACACCCAAGACCCTTCATTGTTTTGCCTCAGCCGGAAGCACTTATTTGGGTGCTTCTCCGATGCCTTTGCCGGCTTGCAGCAAAAGCATCAATATTTATTTCGCCTGACCTCATGAAATCAAGGAAGTCCAGTCCACGATATTTGCAGGTTTCGCAGATACTCAGGAGAATCAGATACTCTCGAAGTCCCTTTTCGTTAGTTATACCCTTGATAATATTTCGCAGCATGGCAAAGGGTTTTACTGCATGTTCAGCATTGTTATTGTTCCACGGAATTCCATCATGATTAAGGAAGGTAAAAAGTTTATCTCTGTTTTTAACAAACCTCTCCCTGATTTTGGCAGCCGTCTCGGTTGCCAGGTCCAGGCGAAAGAGTTGCTTGTAGAAATGATCTACATCTGAAAGATGTTTCTTTAGGAAATGGTGTTTAAGCCCAAAACGGTCTATCGTTTCAATCATTGGTCGTAAAAGGCTGGTGAATCTTTCCGCGAGCTGTTTCAGCCCTTCGTCATATGGATTCTTGTACAGCGCATCGTTGATATCGCGGATCAGGTGTATAAGACACTTTTGCTGTGGACAATTAATGCTGTCATATGCGGCGTAGAAATCAGAGACCAGAACGCCTTTGAAATCCTTGAGTAGAGATTGTACGTAATCACCTTCACGAGTATCGGTATAAAAATATGCAACTTCTTCCATACTCGTAAATACCCATACAAATCCATCAACATTCCTCAAATTGATCTTTGTCTCATCTGCATGAAGAAGACTACCGTTGCAGAGCTTAGTGAGTAA
>Ga0299906_10004571_pt1 | contig 11320 bp, 6 predicted proteins | sample RVTome_14_FD_200259 | JGI IMG/M metagenome (GOLD analysis project Ga0299906, IMG submission 200259) | Soil microbial communities from uranium-contaminated site in the Upper Colorado River Basin, Wyoming, United States - RVT145D125 (version 2) ... | reverse complement strand
GGGCTCGCGCACGCGGGCGACGCCCTCGTCGCCCATCATCCGCTCGCGTTCTGGCGGATCGCTCGCTACCGACTCGACGCCGACGCTCGCCGCATCGTTGGCGTGGACTTCTTCGAGTGGAACACCCCGGACGCGCGCACCTCGACCACGGGCGAGGTCGTCGGCGACTGGTACTACTATGTCGGCAACGGTCAGCTCGACCGAATGAACCAGCGCAGCATCGACGCGGCCACCATGGAGCCGATCCGGCTCTACCGCACGCCGCTGTTTGCGGAGACGGAGGAATCGCTCGTGGCCGTCGCGCTCTCGGAAGCCGACAGCGTGGCGCTTCTGGACGGCCGCTCGCTCGAGCGTCTCACAACGGTCGCGGTCGGCTCGGGACCCCACGAGATCGCACCGTCGGAAGACCGACGCACGCTGTACGTCGCCGACGCGGGGGACAGCAGCGTCACCGTGCTCGCGCTCTCTCCCGCGCCGCGCGTCGCGGCGACCTGGCGGCTGCCCGACGGCATCCGCGTTCACGACGTCGCGCCGGACGAGGGCGGCGTGGTCTGGGCGGTGTCGGGCGAGCCGGCCGTGCTCCTCGGCCTGGAGGCCGCGAGCGGCCGCGTCCTCCGGCGACACCCGCTCCGGCGCCCGGGGAGCTGGATGCTCGAGGCGCGGGGCCCCGGCCCCGCGATCACGGTGGCCAACCTCGAGGGCGGCGCCGTGACGTTGTTCGACCCCGCGACGGGAACAGAGACGGTGCTCGAGGGACGCGAGGGCGAGATAGACGCGGCCGCGACGCCCGACGGCTCGCGTGTCTGGTCGGTGAACTACCTGACCGGGGAGCTCACGGTGTACGATGTCGCCAGCGGTGCCCAGCTCACTCGGCGTCCGGCGGGCGCCCAGCCGAGCCGCGTGGCGTTCACGCCGGGCGGGCGCCGAGCGCTCGTCGTGCTCGGCGGCGAGTCGCGCATCGCCGCCTACGACGTCGCGACGGTCGAGGTGGTCGCCTCCGTCGACGTACCGCCCGGACCCAAGGTGATCGCCGTGCGGTCGGACGGCCGCCTCGCGTACGTCACGCACCCCGACGGCGCGCTCACCCTGATCGACGTACCGTCGATGACCGTGCTACGGACCGTCCCGCTACCCGGGACGCCCGACGGCGTGGCGATCGGGCTGGACGCGGTCCGCTAGAGCTGGTGCACGAAGGGGGAGGAGCCGAGCCGATGAAAGAGCTGACGGCTCCGAGCTGGGCGCGAGGCGGCGCTCCTGGGCTGGAGCGCCGGAGCGTCGTGCGAATCGCCGGCAATCCCGGGGCGATTCAGGTCCGGCGGCGCAGGGGCTCATCGAGAGGCGACATATATGACCTGATAGCTGAGCCCCACAGGACAGGGTAGCCCTAGCGGCCACAACCCCACGGGTGCGACCTCATCCACGTGCCAGCCGGTACGGACTAGCATTCGCATTACCCAGCGTGGTGGAAAATAGAAAGTGTGGTTTTCTGTATAGAACCGGCTCCGTGAGCACATCCACTCAAAGAGAACCACTGGAAAGGCAACGGGGTTCGGTGTGCTGAGAATCAGGCGCCCCCCTGGGGCCAGCACGTCGGCGAAGAGGTGGAGCAGCTCGTATGGGGTTTCGACGTGTTCTATGAATTCGCCGGCGACGATCGTATCGTACCGCCGCCCATCATCCAGATCCCTAATCAGGAAGACATCACCGCGGATATGTCGCTGATATCCGGTCGGAATCCCGGTGGCCTCCAGATCCAGCCCCGTCACCTCACGGTCGTCAGCCAGCAGACGCGCGTTGACACCTCGCGCATACCCGACGTCCAGGACCTGACGCCCTCGCGCCCGACGGGCCAGCTCTCGCAATCTCTTGCTTTCGTACGCCCTCGCTGTAAGCGGTCTCCGGTGCATGAACAGCTCCTTGCATGGTGTCAAAGCCGACTCTGATCCCGGGCATGGATGCGCATACTCTTCGATGTTGTCCACCCAGCCGATGTCCTGTTCTTCTGTCGTCCCATCGCGGGGCTGAGGGCGGATGGCCATGAAGTCTGCGTGGCCAGCCGAGACAAGGATGTCACGATTGCCCTGCTCGAGGCGCTGGGCATTCCACACTCCCCGATCTCGAAGATCGGAAGCGGGCGCGCTGGCCTCGCTGCAGAGTTGTTGCTGCGGGACGCTCGGCTCCTTCGGCTTGCTCTGCGTTTCCGGCCGGACGTCATGGTGGGATTCGGCGGGGTCGCCATCTCGCATGTCGGTGCGATCACACGGAAACGGTCTGTTTCGTTCTACGACAGCGAAGTGGGAACGCTGCAGATGAAGTTGACGCTTCCCTTCATTTCCGAGTGGCATGTCGCCCATAGCTATTCCGGTCCGACGCCGGAGGGCCGCACCCACCGGTTCGCTGGCATCAAGGAACTCTCCTACCTGCATCCGAAGCATTTCAAGCCGGATCGCGCCAAGGCAGTGGCCGCAGGATTCGACCCGGAGCAGGACAACTTCTTCGTCCGACTGGTCGGATGGGGCGCGGCCCACGACCTCGGCAAGACGGGACTGAGTGGACACGATCTCGAAAGGCTCATCCCCTACCTGGAGACCCGAGGTAGGGTGCACCTTTCGGTGGAAGGCGACGTGCCGACGGACTTCCGACATCTGCGTGTCGAAGGCGATCCGCTGCGGGCGCACCACCTGATGGCGTTCAGCCGGCTCTATATCGGGGAGAGCGCGAGCATGGCGGCCGAAGCAGCCGTGCTCGGAACACCGGGGTTCTTCGTTGCCGGCTTCGAGTTGGGTTATGTGAAGGAGCTGGAGGCTGCAGGGCTTCTGGAGCAGCAAACGAAGCTCGATTCGCTTTTCCCCGCGATCGATGCCGTCCTGCAGCTCGATCCGGGAGTCTTCACCGAACGGAGAGATGCCTTCGTCGCTCAACGGGTCGACGTCGCCGAATATGTCATCTCGGTCATCACCGGACGCTAGCTCGATGGCCGGGTCCGGATATTTGTACATCATCGGTCTAGGACGGTCCGGCACTACACTCCTGAGCAACCTGCTCAACCGATCGTCCCACGTCTTCATCGCTCCAGAGACAAAGTTCTTCCTCCACGTCTGGAGCCAACGTCTGTTCCTTTCGTTGCTTCCTCGCAGAGCACGCGCGGAGGCGATCGTGGAACGTCTGATGGTTTCAGAATACCCGCGGGACCCGGCCATCTTCCCTGAGCACCGGGATGAGTTCGTCCGCATTCTGACGGAAACCGAATCATTGACCGCGGGCTTTCCGAGGCTGTTGAGTAGTCTTTCGGACCGTCCCGTCCTGGGCGAGAAGACGCCATGGCACACTCTGTTCGTCGAGGCGATCCTGCAAGCCACTCCTGATGCCCGTTTTCTCGCGATGACCAGGAGCGCGCCGGCCACGGTCGCCTCCACGCTGGGGCGTGATGGTTTTCGGAGGGTCGGGACGGTCCACCAGTGCGTGGCCCGCTGGCTGCACTTCAACCGCGAGCTGGTTCGCCTCCAGGATGCGCTACCTGGACGCGTGCTTCTGCTCCGCTTCGAGGATCTCGTCCTTGAGCCCCAGGCCACCATGCAGCGGGTCGCGAACTTCATCGGTATCCCACTGGAGCCGGTCATGCTGGAACCGACGCATCAGGACAGCTCCCTCCGCCCAGCAGCTTCCGAGCCTGGCATGGATACCGGTGCGGTCGATCGGTGGACCGCCAAACTCTCCAGCGTGCGGCTCCAGCAGGTGGAGGCGTTGACCTGGCAGGTGTCCCACCGCCTGGGGTACGACGCGCAGCCAGCCGAGCCGCGTCTGTCCGACAAGGTGCGCGTGGCGGCTGAGATCGGAGTGCTCCGGTTCATGACCCTTCTCATGCGAGGCGGCCTATATCCCGTGGGAGCGGCCACCGACGCACTTCGCGCCCGGGTGCGTCACTTTGCAGCTCGCTGGGGCTCCTGACGTAGCGCCGCAAGCATCAGTCGTCACCTTGCCGATCGTTCGGCTCTGACTTCGAACGCCGGGGCGTAGCGGCAGCCCGTCCCCGGGGGCGCCTCATTCCAGCACCCTGTCTCCTTCCCGGGCCCGCCCGCCACCAGCACCCGGTTGCCTGCGAGTCCACCAACCTGCTCCCGCGCCCAGGACCATCAGAAAGCCTTCCCAGGCGAGCAGGACGGCCAGGCCCACCACACGGTTGAGTGCGGCAGCGATGAAGGCGACGCCTGCGGATAGGCCCACTGCGGCGGCGGCCACGGCCGTGATCCCCTCGCGAGCCCCGAGGCCGCCCGGGAGGAAGAAGAGCAACGAAGCGTACGGGCTGGCGGCAACCAGAACCGAGGCGCGCGTCAGCTCGATCGGGGCGCTCAAGGCCACGAAGCTCAGCGCCAGCCGGATGGCTTCGATCATGACGCCGGCGAGCCGCCCTGCCTGCAACGCGATGCCCTGAGACCAGGAGAGCCGGGTTCGCCGCCCGACCAGGACTGCCAGGACCGAAAATATTCCCCCGAGCGCAAGGAGAAGGCCTCCGAGAGAGTGGATGCCGAGGATCGTCGCGGCCACGCCGGCGTAGAGGGAAGCGACCCCGAGCCAGACCAGGGCGTCGAGAGCCACGGCATAGGATGCCGCCTCGATCCTCGCCCCCCAGTAGATCACGGCTCCACCCCTGACCACCTGTCCCGATGATATGGGCAGAAGTCCCGACAGGGTGCCCAGCGTGACCACTCTCGAGGCCGGCCACCAACGCGCGGATGCTCCGGCGGCAGCCGCCATCAACTTCAACTGCCACGTCGAGAATGCCACGGTGACCGGCACGAGGGCCATCATCTGCAGTATGGCCCCGCCCTGGAGCGCCCCCAACTCGAGGCCGGACCGGGTCCAGGAGATCCGCAGCCCGACCGCGAACACCGGAAGGGCTACTGCGAGAACCGCGATGCGGATCGACCTTCGCTTCGCGAAGATCGAGACACGCCTCGCACCAGCGATAGCTCTCACCACCGTCGGCGACCCTCCACCGGCGTTTCCCCTCATGACCCGGCCGACGCCTCTGGCGAGGCGCCGGAGGCGCACGGCGCAACCGGCGTTCCGCACGGATAGAAGCCCCGGAACAGGGGCTCCTCCGGCGGAGCCGGGGGAGGCGATGGCGAGAGGCTCAAGCGCAGGATCAACCTGGATGACGGGGCCGTGCTGGTGATACGAGCCACGCCAGGCTCGAGGCGCACGTGTCCACCTGGAGCATAGGCTCGGTCGTCAATCGTCACCGTGTCCGGCGATTCGATGTCGTACACGCCACCCAGCAAGATCTCCACACTCGTGCCCTCCCTCTCTACCCGCACGTCCTTGCCGGGTACGCGCAGCGGCCCCCAGTACCTGACGAAGTTGCTCGCAAGGATGCGGCGGTCCTCCGGAAGGAGGTGCAGCAGGCCCGTGCTCTCGTCGCGATCCCGTGGCGGCGCCAGCGCCGGGGTCGTGACCAGGAGGAAGCGAGGCTGGTGCCGAATGAGAAGGTCCTCGAATATCGGTTCGCCCCGCGTCCAGTAGTTCTCTAGGCCCCAGGAGCTCATGAAGAACCCAATTTTCGGAAACGAAGCCACGACATCGTGGCCGTCGATGTACGGGACCGGCTCGGGAAACAGCTCGTGCACCAGGTCGAGCACCTGTCGCTGGTAGGAAAGGTCGTCCTGGAGGTGCCAACGAACCTGGGCGGCCGCAGGCGCCAGGAGCGTTAGCACCATCGTGGATAGAATCGCCAGACGGCCGGCGCTCCATCCACGACGGCGAAGAATCATCTCGACCGGGAGCGCCGCTGCCACCAGGGCCGGAGGAACGATGAAGACGAAGAAGTACGGGAATGCGTTCCGGTACACCGCCACCGAGCCGAGAGGAAGCAGGAGCGCCAGCACCACGGCACGGGAACCCGCCTGCAACGCCCTCGGCCACAAAACCGCGATGGCCACCCCCGCCGCCACCCATAGCCACACCAGCGCATTCGAGAACAGAGTCCACTGCAGGTAATCATCTCGTGGAAACAAGTCGTCCCAGAGCAGCACCTTCTGACCCGCTTGCCGAGCTACACCAACCGAATCGGTGACGGGGGGCGCAGCCAGGGCGAGGGAATGCAATCCGTACAGCGCGAGGAACGCCATACCCGCCGAGACGCCGAAGGTCAGGACGCGGCGCACTCTGCCCTGCCAGCGGAGGTCCGGTCCGGAGAGCAGCGACAGAGCGATGAACGTGGGGAAGTAGAAGATGGTCTTGATGGTGATCAGGAGCGCGACGGCGGCCAACACCCCGGCGCTCACGCTCGAGGCTGTGCTCTTGCCTCCCCGAACGATCAGCGCCACGCACCCGAGGCAGAAGAAGAGGGCCAGACCATCCGCCCGGAACGATGTTCCGTGGCCCACGACTTCGCCGTAGCTCAGAAACGCCAGCACGGTGAAGAGAGCCGCCGGAGGCGACGCGATCCTTCGCGCGATCAGGAAGAGGAGCGACGACGACCCGACGAGGAGGGCCCAATAAAGAGAACGTGCCCCGAGCACCTGATCGACCTCGTCGGGTCCGAGGTGCGGCAGCCAGGCGAACGGAAGGACATGGAAGGTCTGTAGAACCAGGTCGAGACTGCCGCGGCGGTACTCGTGCACCAACGAGAGGAAGTGGAACTCGTCCCAGTTGATCTCGATCCGGAACACGAGGAACAGGTGAGCTGCGGCCAAGACACCCGCGGCTAGCAGGAGAGCCTCGAACGCGTAAGGGACCGTTTGGGAGCGACCGGAGGGCTCGCCCGGGGCCAGCGCGGAGCTTCGGTGGTTCACGTGCCGCGATTCGTCCCGGAGACGGGGCGATTGGCTTCGCGTGAGGCACCCTCGCTTTCGAGCTTCCGCACCTTCTCGAGCGTCAGCTCGATCAACTGCCGATTGAAGTTGATCAGGTCCGCCGTCAGGCCGATCATCAGCACGAGGAACCCGATCACCGTGAGGGCGCCTCCGAGGACGAGGGATTGGACATGACCCGCACCGTCGCCGCTGAAGTAGAAGAACAGGAACCGAATGATCGGCACGGCTCCGACCAGCAGGATGGCGAAGCCGATCAGGAAGAAGGTCTTGAGCGGTCTGTACATGGAGTACATCCGGACCATCGTGGCACCGGACTGTCCAAGGAACTGAGGCGTGCTGTGAAACAGCCTGGACTTCCTCGTCACCGGATTGGTGCCGACCGGAACGGAAGCGACCTCGAGCTGCCTGTTACCGGCCTGGATGAGCATCTCGATGGTATAGCTGAACGGCGAGACGATGTTGAGCCGCATGGCAGCATCTCGGGAGATGGCCCGGAAGCCGCTCACCGCGTCGGGAACCTCGGTTCCGGAGAGCCGGCGAACCACCGAGCTCCCCAAGCGCTGCAACAGGCGCTTCGCCGGGGAGAAGTGGCGAAGCGTCTGGGTCTGCCGGTCTCCGACGACGATGTCGGCCTCTCCGCGCAGGACCGGCTCGATCAGTCGAGGGATCTCCTCGCCCTGGTACTGGTTGTCAGCGTCGGTGTTGACGATGATGTCCGCTCCGAGCCCCAGACAGGCGTCGATTCCGGTCCGGAAGGCTCGTGCCAGTCCCTGGTTGCGGATGTGCCGCACCACGTGGTCCACCCCGAGGCTCCGCGCAACCGCCGCAGTTCTGTCCGTCGATCCGTCATCCACCACCAGGATCTCGATGCAGTCCACGCCCGGGATGCTCCGCGGTATCGCTGCCAACGTTTCTGGTAGCGTGGCCTCCTCGTTGTAGCACGGGATCTGGACGATCAGCTTCACGGGCGAACCGGTCGGAGGCTCGTCGGCGCCGCGTTCATCCTCGGAGAGATCAGCCGTCTCCTCGACGCCGAGCCTCTCCAGGCAAGGGGGGGACTCGCATTGCCATATGCCTCTTCGTCGAGCGGCGGAGCCTTCCGCTGTCGCACCTCGCGTCGGAGTCGACCGGCCATGGCCCATGTTATCTGTTGCCAACAGAATGTGGAAGGCCGGGGGAGCGATCGTGGCCCCGGATGATAGCCAGCCCCGCCTCGCGAACGAGGCTTTCGGGCGCCTGGTGGGGCTCGCCCGTTTGACACGCCGCGCAAACGGCCTCAATTGGTGTGCGCAGGGTCTTCCTGAGCCCTCGTCAATGCACCCCATGGGCGCGATGCCCCACGGTCCCCTCACGATTTTCGAGGCGGACGCGGACGCCGCGCCGAGATCCAGAGGTCGGTCATGTTCACACTCCGCTTCCGCCCCGTCTCCCCCCTGTCGCTCCTCGCCGCCGTGGGCCTCCTGTGGGGCACGGTTCCCGCAGGTCTCGCGGCGCAGGGTCCGCCCGACCCCGCGTCCTACGCCGATCTCGAGTGGCGGTATATCGGCCCCGAGGGGAATCGCTTCTCCGCGGCGGCCGGCATTGCGGGGGATCCGGCGACGTACTACGTCGGAGCGGCCTCCGGAGGCATCTACAAGACCACCGACGGCGGCGTGCACTGGGACGAGATCTTCGACGACCAGCCGGTGCAGTCGATCGGGGCGCTGGTCGTGTCGCCGGCCGATCGCAACGTCGTGTGGGCGGGCACCGGCGAGGGGAAGATCCGCAGCCACATTTCGGTCGGGCAGGGGATCTACAAGTCGACCGACGCGGGCGACACCTGGACGCTGATGGGGCTCGAACAGACGGGTCGCATCCCACGGCTGGCCGTGCACCCGTCCGACCCGAACGTGGCCTACGTATGTGCCCTGGGCCACTCGTACGGCCCGCAGCCCGAGCGCGGCGTATACCGGACCACCGACGGCGGGGCGACATGGGACCACGTGCTCTTCGTGGACGAAGACACCGGCTGCTCGGACATCGCGATGGATCCCTCCAACCCGCGCATCCTCTTCTCGGGCATGTGGCAGCTGGAGATCAACACGTGGGGTCGCTCCAGCGGCGGACCCGGCGGCGGGCTGCACGTGTCCCGCGACGGAGGCGACAGTTGGCAGAAGCTCAATGGGCCCGGCAACGGGATCGGGCTGCCGATGCTTCCCGTCGGCAAGGTCGCGGTGGCGATCGCTCCGTCGAACAGCCAGCGCATCTATGCCATGTTCGAGACCGGCGACGGGCTGCCGTGGAATGGGCAGGAGACCGAGGACGGCCAGCTGTGGGGCTCGGAGGATGGCGGACGGACGTGGTCGCTCGTCACCCGCAACCGCAACGCGATGGGTCGGCCCCACTACTACTCACGCGTGGTGATCTCACCCGACGATGAAGACGAGGCGTACTTTCTCACGGCCTCGTACACGCGCTCGATCGACGGCGGACGCACCCTGAACCCGACGCCGCGCCCGCAGGCGCCCGGGGGCGACCACCACGACATGTGGATCGACCCGACCAACCCCGATCGCATGATCGTCGCGCACGACCAGGGTCTGTCGATCTCGATGAACCGCGGGGAGACGTGGTTCCGGCAGCGGCTCACCAACGCCCAGATGTACCACGTCACCGTCGACAACGAGATCCCGTACAACGTGCTCGGCAACAAGCAGGACGAGCCGACGTTCCGCGGGCCGAGCAACAGCCGCATCCTCGGTCAGCGCGGCATCACCGGCATACCCCGCGGCATGTGGCACCACGTGGGCGGCGGCGAGAGCGGGTGGGCGACGCCCGACCCGGTCGACTCGAACATCGTCTGGTCTTCGGCGTCGGGGTCGGGCATGGTCGGCGGAATCGTGGTTCGCTACGAGGAGGACCGCCGCCAGTACCGATCCGTCGAGGTGTGGCCGGAGCAGAGCAGGGGAGCCGCGGCGGACGTGCGCTACCGCTTCGTGTGGGACGCGCCGATCACGATCTCGCCTCACGACCACAACACGGTGTACGTCGGCAGCCAGCACGTGCACCGGACGCGCAACGGCGGTCAGAGCTGGGAGGTCATCAGTCCGGACCTGACGCTCAACGACCGCAGCCGCATGGGACTGTCCGGCGGCTTGACGGGCGACAACATCGGGGTGGAGTACGCCGGCGTCGTGTTCGGCATCACCGAATCACCGCTCGAGCCGGGCCTGATCTGGGCCGGCAGCAACGACGGTCTGCTGCACGTCACGCGCGACGGGGGCGACTCGTGGACCAACGTGACGGCGAACATGCCAGGCATCCCCGAATGGGGCGCGGTACGCAGCATCGCGGCGTCGCGCTACGACGCCGGCACGGCGTACGTGGCGGTGGACGGTCACCAGGCGAACGTCCGCGACCCCTTCATCTACCGCACCCGCGACTATGGCGCGTCGTTCCAGAAGATCACGGACGGGATCCCGAGCAGCATGCTCAGCTACACCAAGATCGTGGTGGAGGACCCGAAGCGATCGGGGTTGCTCTACGCCGGCACCGAGAATGGAGTCTACGTCTCGTTCAACGACGGCGACACATGGCGCCCGCTCCAGAACGACCTACCGCACGCGCCGGTGTCGGGGATGGTCGTCCAGGAGCACTTCAACGACCTGGTCATCGGCACCTACGGGCGCGGCTTCTGGATCCTCGACGACCTGTCCCCGCTTCAGCAGCTCACGCCCTCGGTGACGGCGTCGGCCTCACATCTGTTCGTGCCGCGCGATGCCTACCGCTTCCGCCCGATCACGCCGCCGTCGGTCCCCTACGACGACCCGACGGAGGGGCGGGATCCCGAGTACGGGGCGTCTATCAACTACTGGCTGGCCCGGCCCGCGGCCGAGACGCCGACCATCGACATCGTGGACGAGACGGGGGCGGTCGTGCGCACGCTGAATGGCGGCAACGACGCGGGGGTGAACCGCATCCACTGGGATCTCGCGGACGAGCCCAACGAGTCGATCAGCCTGTTCACGCGCCCGATGTACGCCGAGCACATCGTGGTGACCGAGGAGGGCCGCGCCGCCCCCGGTGGAGGGCAGATTTCGGTCCTCATGCCTCCGGGCCGGTACATGGTGCGCCTGCATGTGGACGGCGCGACGCACGAGCAGCCCGTGACGGTCCTCAAGGATCCCCATTCGGCGGGCAGCGAGGCCGACATCCGCGCGCAGGTCGCATTCATACGAGAGATGCGCGCACAGGTGGTCACCGCCGGGGAGGCCGTGCACCGGGTCGAGGCGATGCGCGTGCAGCTCCAGACGATGGCCCGCTTCAACGACGACGAGACGCTGGGTCGGGCGATCACCGAGCTCGAGCAGAAGCTGGTCGACCTGCAGATGAACATGGTCGACCTGCGCCTCACGGGTGAGGGTCAGGACGGCGTGCGCTTCGAGGCGAGGCTCCTGCAGAAGCTCAGCTATCTGCCCAGGGGCGTCTCGGTCTCGGACTTCCCGCCGACGGACCAGGACCTGGAG
>Ga0299906_10004570_pt1 | contig 11321 bp, 18 predicted proteins | sample RVTome_14_FD_200259 | JGI IMG/M metagenome (GOLD analysis project Ga0299906, IMG submission 200259) | Soil microbial communities from uranium-contaminated site in the Upper Colorado River Basin, Wyoming, United States - RVT145D125 (version 2) ... | reverse complement strand
GGGCGCGGTCGGTACAGGCGGTCCACACGCGGTGGTCCGCGGAGCAGCTCTGCCAGTCCTGGCAGGGCAACTGACAAAGGACAAAGAAAGTGGCAAAAAAAGAAAAGACGCGGCCAAAGAGCCGGGAACAGTGGCTACGGCGACTCGAGGAGGAGTTTGCCGTGGAGATTCTCGGTCGGCTCAAAGCCGAAGTTCTCCCGGGGGAGGGAGAGGAGGTCCTGTACTTCTGGCGCGAGGACGGCGAAGAGCGCCTCGTTCGCACGCGCGCGAGCCCGAGGACGGTCGCGAGAGACCTCCTGGAGCTCTATTTCGAAAGGAAAAGGAAGTGAGAGAAAATCCGGATCTCAATAAGGTGTACGACGCCGCGGCTACACTCTTTGACTTCGCGGTGTGGCTCCACCGGCGCTGGAGCAAGCTGCGCGACCTCTTTGCCGCGATCGGTCCGGCGGCTACCGTGGCCGCACTCGCCGAGGTAGAGCGGGTCGTTGGTGCGGCCGCGCCCGAGCCGCCGGCGGCCATGGCGGCCGCGCCCGAGCCGCCGGCGGCCATGGCGGCCGCGCCCGAGCCGCCGGCGGCCATGGCGGCCGCGCCCGAGCCGCCGGCGGCCGGCGTAGGCGCCCTGCTACGCCGTCGGCGCCCCAAGGCCGAGTGAACGGACGCGCAGAGAGCGCTCCCGTGTGTACGGTCGGCACTAGACCCGCCGGCCCAGTGCTGGGCGAATCTCGACCAGACCCGTAAGTGTCCGGAATCCAACGAGAGCGATCGCCGAGCTCGCGCCGGCGGCGAGCTCCGGCGCCGGCGCTGAATTCGCCCGCCTCCAGAGGACGGGCCGGCGCGTCGGACCGAGTCGGTCCGTCAAAAGTCAAGCTTGCGTTAGCGCTGCTTCCGCGGCCTAATCCGGAAGGAAAAAAGGCCGCGGGCACGAACCCGGCGGCCTATCCACGGACCGACCCTATCAGCCAGAGGAGACGGAATTGAAACAGAGAGACGATAGAAAAGCAAGCGTGCTCGCGCCGCAAGGCGCGCAATCGGGGGCTGGGGCAGAGCCCCAGGAGCAGCCAGCTACCACGGCGAGCGGCGACAACGCTGCGCCTCGTGGCGCCTCAGAGGCCCGGCAGAAGGGCTGCCAGGACCGCCCCGGCAATAGCCCCGATACCACTGGCGCTCAATCCGCCCCGGAGGCGGCCGGTCGCGGAGCTGGCGAGGCGAGTAGCCACCAGACGGGAGCGCCGGCAACTGACCAGCGGTTTTTTTCCGGCACGGAAGCGGAGCCGGGCCCGCCCGCGGCCGCGTCGTCCCTCGGTAATAGATTACGGGTTGTGCCGTCGACGTCCGAGGTGCCCGCGCCGCAAGGGGTACCGGGGGGGGTGGCGCGCGAGCGGTGGGAGCAGCTCTCCGTCTTACAGCGGGTCGATCGCCTGGCGGCGGGGGAGGTCGTGCGCTGTTGGGTGTGCGGGCTCGAGGCGTCGGCGCTCTTTTGCCGAGCCTGTGCGCGCTGGCTGCGCGGCGCGGAAGGGTACGCCCTGGGGCGGAGTGAGGGCCGGCTGCGGTGCCAGGCGATCGGGGAGCCGGAATCGCTGGCCGAGGAGCTGGCCGAGGCGGCAGAGGGGCGCGGCTGGCTATTCGAGCTCGTGGCGGTCGTGCGGTACTGCGCCGCGGCGATCCACGAACGGTCGGCAGGGCGCCCGCGCAAGAAGGGGCCGCCAGCGGATTGCTGCCCCGTGTGTGGCGGGCAAAAACGTCCCGGTGACCTGCTCTGCGGTGTGGATTGGCGGCGGGTCTCACGCCGCACACAGGAGACCGTGGTTCGGACCTGGCGCGCTTGTCGTGACGGGGGTGGTGCGGGCGAGAGGCGTCTGTACGAGGCGGCGCTGCGGGCCGCGGTCCAGGAGGCTGCACAGGAGCGCGAGGGCCGCCGGTGACCGGCGAGTGGTGGCAGCCGGTGGTGGGCACGACCCTCGCTGAGCGTCGGCAGCGCCGCGAGGAGTGGCGACTTGAGCGGCGTAGGTTGGCCGCGGCCGGCCTACTGCCGTCGAAGTCGGAGTGGGAGATTTTCGGAGATACCGGGCTGACCTGGCAAGAGCAACGCGCAGCGTGGCTTGCCCTGCAGTGGGAGGTGGAGGCGGCCGCGGATAGGGCGTGTCGGCTGGCAGGGCGTACGCCTTGGAGGCGCCCACCGATTCGGGCGAAGGACTTCGAGCCTGCGAAGAGGGCCTGGGAGCAGGAACGGCGCGCTGGTGCGCGCCCGTGCCTGCCGAGAAAGCAGCTTCCGGCTGGCCGGCGTGTCGCTCAGGAGCAGCTCCAGGAGCTCGAGAGCGTAAGCGTGGAGTCTCGTTGGATTTTGCTGCGGGAGGCGTGGAAGCACGGAGAGGGCAGGCAGCGCTGCTGCCGTGCTCTCCGGCTCCCGCAGCAGCAGTTGGTCCTCTCCGTGCGGGGGGAGGAGGTCACGCCGCGGGCTGGGCTCGCGGTCTGTGGCCGGTGGTCGTGTCCGGCCTGCAGTGCGTTGCAGGGGAGTGAGCTGGCGGAGTCGATAGCCGCCGCACACCGGCTCTGGTTCCAGGAGCGCGAGGGGGCCTCCTGTTTTCTGATCACCTTGACGGTGGCGCATAACGGTGAGCCGGCGTCGGCTGTGGCGCGGCTGGTGAGCGACTGGCGCGCGCTCTCGAAGTCTCGAGTGTGGCGGGAGGTCCGCCGCAGGTACGGGCTGAGCCACGTGCTGCGCGGGCTCGACTGGAGCGTAACGCGCTCTGGGCTGCACCCGCACTTGCACGTCCTGTGTTTCGGTGAGATTTCCTTTGCCGATACCGGCGCGTTCCACCTGAATCCTGCGGATTGGCGGGCGGTCGAACTGGCGAATTTTCGGGACGCTGTCGAGGAGGCGTGGCCAACGGTGGGACCGCGTGCGGTCGACGTGCGCGAGTGGATTGAAGGCGCGGAATACGCGGTGGCCGGCTGGTCTGCGGGCGCGGAGGTGGCCGCCGCGCACCTCAAACGCCGACATCCGCTGCGCCTATTGGCGCTCGGGAGCAAATGGGCGGCGGACCTGTGGAGGGACTGGGCAGAGGCACAGAGGGGGCAGCGCGTGCTGACGGGCCACTCACGGTTATTCGCCGACTTGGGCGCGGACGCGATTGCCGCGGAAAGGGAGCGGGCGCGAAAGGAACGCGCGAAACACGCGCAGCCGAGGGAGGAGCCTCAGGAGGTCCGTATTGACGGGCCTGCGGCGGATTATCTCTGCGGGGTGGCCTGGAGGTACGGTTGGGCCACGCCGGCGGTATACCAAGCTTGGCGCTGGCTTCGGAGCGTCGATAGGTCTTGGCGCTGGCTTCAGAGCGATAGGTCGGAAGAAGATTCGAGCTGAAAGGAGAAAGCGTGATTACAAATTACCGACAAGACGAATACGAAAGAATTTACGCGCCGGTGTCGAGGATTGCGCTCTTGGCGCCAGTGCGAGCGTATAGCCACGGGTTTGCGCCGGCGGGGTATCCGGTACAAACGAGCCGGAGAGGCGGCGTGTGGTGGCTTGAGGAGGACCCGGAGTCTCCACTGTGGCGAGACACACCGGCGGGGGCGTGGTGCCGTATTGCGCTTTCGAACACCGGGCCGGACGAGTTGCCGGCGTTCGAGGTAGGCTATCAGCGGTATTCGACTGAAGGCACGGCCGGCCCCTGGCAGCCGTGGGAACTGCGGCGGATAGCGTTTTCGCAGAGCGTTACTGTCGTGGGAGCGCGCCTGGAGGTCGATCTGGAGGCGGTTCTCGAGCGGCTCCGGGATCTGCACGTGCTGCACAACGCAGTTCGCGAGGCGCAGAAGTGACCGACGCTGAAGTCGTGGAGGCACTCGGAAAGGAGCTACCAGGTCTGCACGGCACTGCAGGAGCCGGCCGAGGAGCTTGGGTTCAGCGATCCGCTCGCGCCAGCGGAGGGCGCTCTGTCTCCTCAGACCTTCAGGAGGCTCCGAGAGCTGTGCGGCAAAGAGCCGGATGTTCCGTTTTAGGTTAGCGGTAACGGAAGCTGGCAATACGAACAGCCAGGGAGACGGCACGCGGGCCGCGTGTCTAGGGTCTCGTCGCAGAAGGACACGTGTCGGCGAGCCCGACACTGCGGACAATCGACGCGGCCGCAGAGACACAGGGTCGGCTCCTCCGCCCACTCTCGTGGCTCGTATTCGCGGAGTAGCGCTGCGTACCAGGCCACGAGGGACAAGAGCTCCTGTCGGCCGTCGCGGCCGCTGGCCAGCGCTAGGCGCCAGTCATCGGCGAGGCGGCCGAGCTCGCCGAGCTGGTCCCCTCCGGCGACGTAGCCGGCGTCGAAACCGGCCAGGTTCGCGGCGTCGTCCAGGGCCGCCGCGACCTGGCCGAGTAGCGCAGTGAGGTGCTGGGCGAGCTCCTCGGCGGGACTGAGCGGCTGACTGGTGCTCGAGACCTTACGAGCGCGAGCCAGGGCCGACGAGATCGAGCGAGCCACCAACGAGCGAGCCACCAACGCAGCCTCCGCGTCCTCTCCCCAGCCCGCGCAGATCGGACAATCTTTGCCGAGAGGGCCGCAGTCGGCCGGAGTGGCGACGCGACAGAGAGCGCAGGAGCACCGGCCAGGCAGGCCGGTGCCCTGGCAGTGGGGGCACTCGCTCACCAGCGCGGCCCCACTGGCGTACGTGGCAGGACGGTAGGGCGCGAGCGTTTCCGGGTACCTCCGATTGCGCGGAGATAGGCTCCTACGACAGAGGATAGGTGGACGAGGCGCCCACGGACCCGGATTTGGGCTTTTAAGTCGTAGCGCTCGCGCAGTGCTGTGGTCGCGAAATCCACGTAGGCGCCGCCGTTGGCGGCCTGGCGCTTGGCGTAGTCAGCCAGCCAGGCCTTTTGCTCCGCGGATAATAGATTGGCGTATTTCACTGTTGCTCCTGTGGGTCAAGGACGGTAGGGCGCTGCTCCGGTGGCCACTGCACTTGCCACGGCTCTGCCACTGGCAGGCCGAAGTGGGTGCGCGTAAACGAGAGTCGAGCCGCGGCCGGGCGGACAATTCCGCGGCCGCCAAAGAGGACCGTGACCTGGTCGCCAGGGTCCGCGACCTCGGCGCGAGCTCGGGTCTCTCGCCAATCGAGCGCGGGCCAGGGGACGACGAGGCGGGCGGGCGAGTCGTGCAGGGAGAGGAGCGCCGAGATCTGGTAGTTCTCGGCCGCCGCGAGGACGGCGGCCGAGAACAGGGCGCGGGCGGGGATTCTGGCGTCCGTCCACTCGGGGGCGAGCCAGTGCCGGACCGCGAGGAGCCACCGGCCCACCGGCACAGCGACGGTCCGGCCGAGGGGTTCAGCACTGGACAGGACCTGCACGACCGCCCCGATTGTCGTGAGGTGCGCAGTCGGGGTGCCGGTGAGGTGCCGCCGCGCCTTCTGCTCGAGAGTCCGACTCACGGTGCACCCACGTAATAGCCGTCCCGTGGCGCGGTGACAGCGCCGCGCCTTGGGTCGGTGGGGTGCGAGTGCACGAGGGAACCTGCCTCGAGCCAGCACCGGTGGGCAATCCAGTGCTGGCCAGTCGCGTCCCGCGCCAACAGACGGACGTCGGCGCCCGGCCGGCCCGTGAGCAGCTCCTGTGCTGCGGCCGCGGTCACGAGGCCTTCTCCTCGTCAAGGTCGGCGAGTGGGGGCAAGCCGCAGGCCTTGCCGGCAGCGGCCTCCGCCAGCAGCTCGTCGTCCTGTGGCCACGCGAAGAGGGAATCGTACGGGAGCAGGAACCGGGCGGAGAATCCGGCCGGGAGCACGAGCCGAAAAGTCGGGAACGCAAATACCCAGGGCAACTGCAGGAAGCCAGGCACATGCCCCTCTCGGAGTTTCAGGTAGACACGTGTTTCGCTTTCGATCCGGCAGCCGAGTAAGCGGAAGCACTTGTCCCGCGGCGAGAATACTAGTTTACCAAATTTCACAGAGACTCCTTTTTGAAACAACGAGTCTAGGCCGAATTTGGCGCGCCAGCAACCAAATTCGGTTAGCTCGAGCTGATGCGCTCGATCAAGAGCGACAGCAGCCGTAGGCCCCGCTGACCCAGCGGACGCAGGACTGTTACGACCTCCGCCAGCTCCGCGGCTCGAGCCGCTCGAGCGGGCTCGAAGCTCGAGGGGAGATATCGGCGCACGCCGCCGCCAAAATCGCACAGGTGGCCCCTGTGCTCGTACAGGGCGAGAGTGGTGGCCTGGCGCCAAAATCCCTGGCGCACAATCTCGAAAGTTTGAGTGCAGTCGCAGCAGACTATCGAATCTGGCTGCACGGCCGTCAGGAGCCGTGCCAGGGCCTCGGGGGATTGGAGTCGAGAGGAGATCGTTTTGCGTGACACTGGAGAAAGGTACCGAAGATCCGTGGCTAAGTCGGTAAGAGTTCAGACAAGGTCGGTGAGAGTTCGGCGCGGTCGGCTGCTGGGCAAGGGGGTCTGTGTATTTTTGGAGGGTGTCGTGGATCGAATTCGTCGCTGATTTCTTGCTGGTCTTCACGCCGGCGGCGCGGGCAGGCGCGTTGAACCCGGTGCGACCGGGCACGGAGTCCGCACAGGTGCTCGGATTTATCTTGGACGGTGCACGGGCATACGCGGACCGGGCGGCGGAGCACGGGCTGACGCGGGGCGAGGTAGCTGCCGCGAGGGTCGTGACGGCCGAGCAGCTCTCGGACTGGCGTGACGTGCGCCCGGTACTACTCGCGCTCGGGGCCGATCTGGCGGAGGTGGAGTTATTGTTGGGCCTCTCCCCAGAATCCGGGGCCGCGGTACTGGTGCGGGATATGCGAGATTTTCGGTCCTCGACACGGGCCATGGCCGGAATTGAACACCTCACGACCACTGCGACGCTCCCGGACCCGCCGGGGGCACGGAGCGAGGGAGCTCGGGGGCTCGGATTCCTTTTGACCGGCGCGGTCGTCTCGCCGGTGGCCTTCGCGATCGCCGAGTATTGGCGGCGGACGCGCAGGAGGTCACGGTGAGAAGCCACGGTGGTAGTCTGGGCGTCGCGGCCGCGCTCGTGGGCGCAGTGGCCGTAGGCCTGCTCGGGACGCCGTCTGCGCGTCGGCGGCGGCCGGTGGCAGCGCCGGCGCTCTCTGTGGGGCTCGGCTGGCTCGCGAGCCTCGCTGCGGTCTGGGGCAGCGGCGCGACTCGGGACGCGGGGCTGGCAGGACTGGGGGCGGCGGTCGCCAATACAGAGGTTGTGGTGGACGAGGTGGTCACGGCAGTAGCCGGCGCGGTGCGCCGGGTTGACAAGGCCCTCGACACTGTTGGGCTTTGAAGAGAGGAGTAGCAGTGCGAAAAAGTAAAGGTGAACACGGTGGTGGCCTCGGCGTGGCCGGCGCAATGGGCAGCGCAGTCGGCGTGGGTCTGCTGGGGACGCCGTCTGTGCGCAGACGGTTCCCGCTCCTGGCGCCGATTCTGACCGGCGTCTTCGGCCTGGCCGGAGGAATCGCCGCTATCTGGGGCGGCGGGGCGACGAGAGATACCGGACTGGGGACCTTCGGGGCCGCCGCGGCCAACGCCACCACGTTGGTCGACGAGGCAATCGAGGGGCTGACAGCGCAGGCGGGCGCGGAGGCGGAGACTGGCCTGGAGACGCCGGACGACGACGGATAACCAATTGCAAGTACAAGGAGCAGAGAAAGTGATTAACAAATTGAAGAGTGCAGTGAGCGGTAAGCGTGCAATCGCGACCCTCCTGACCGTGGTCGCCTTTGCGGCGATGGCGGGGGTCGAGTACCTGAGCGCCGACTACGCCACGCGCGGTGTAGTGACCGACGTGCTTCGTGAGCGGGATACGACCGCTCGCGCACAATATTGCGAGCGGTCGTACGAGGCCGGACCCGAGCGCGAGCAGTGTCTTGCGGACGAGGCGCCCAGCGCACCGGCAGACCCACGGTACGGCAACGTGAACGGGGCCGCCTACGGCGGAATCCGGGCCGCCTACGGTGGAATCCGGGCCGCCTACGGCGGGCCGGGTGCCCCACAGTCGGGTACTTATTCGCCGGAGGAGATCCCGCTGCTCGGCCCGGGCGCTTACGCGAAAATCGGTGCCGTCGCGGTGCAAGGGGACGTCGCTTTCGCCGCGACCGAGAGCACGGCTATTGATTTGACGTTTCGTCCAAACGCGAACGTTAAATGGGCTCACTTGCACTTGCAGGTGGTGAGGTACGCGTTGACGGCGGGCGTCAATACCTCTGTGATCGAAGGGAACGTGCCATTCACGTGCTCTTTTGTTGGCTCGGGCGATACCAATCAAATCACTGGCGCTACCCCGTCGACGCCGGGCGCGGTCTTTCCGGATGGACGAGAGCCGCTCCTGGTAGGTAGCTTCAGCAAGGAAAACCCGCTGACTGTCAACTGCTCCCTGTTGGCGCCCACGCTCGCGACGGTACCGGCGGACCAAGAGGTGGTCGTACTGGCCAGTCTGATGCCCATCGCCGAGCGGGGACCGCTCGACGTCCTCGGCGCATTGAAGAAGTGAGCGCTTATCGCTCACAGTGAGCGGCACGCGGCCGGACGGTAACCGGCCAGAAAGGCGAGAGAGCAGTGATTCAGACAGTCGTACTGTCCCCGGGCACCGGGGACGGTCCAATCTATCAGGACGCCCAGATTCCGCCCGAAGAGGCGGCCGCCGTACTCGAGGCTCTGGCCCTGGAGGACGCCCGTCGCTGGCCTCGCGTCGGAGAGCTCGTCGAGTGGGCAATCGACGAGGCGGCCAGAATTCCGGAAGGCGAGGAGGACGTGTGGTTGCCGCCGGAGCTGGTGTACGAGTTCGGGGGCGGGGATTGCGAGGATTTGGCGAGGCTTGTCCGTGCCGGCTTTGCCGTGCGCGGAGTACCGGCGGCAATCAAGGTCGTGCAGCTCTCAGGGGACGAGTGGCACTTTCTCGTGGAGTTTGAGGGCGCGGACGGGTCGGTCCAGGTCTTCGACCCGCAGAAAAAAGGCCTCGCGGAGGGGGCGGCCTACGGCGGCTGGCTCGACAAAATCTCGGGGTACGCCAAAAAAGCCGCGCCGTCGCTCGGCAGGGCCGTCCTGCGGGCGGCCACTGGCGATTTGATTGGCGCGGCGACCGGGCTCGGCAAGGACGTGCTCGGCGCTGGCAAGAAGGCCCCGGCGCGCGTACAGCCGCAGCTCACGCGGCTGGCTCCTCTGGGCTCGCCAATCTCGACGCTCGAGGGCCTCCAGCAGGCCACGGGCCTGACGCGCGAGGCAATCGCCCGGCTTCTATTTCGGCCGGGGGAGTTCTACACGCTCACCAGGTCCGGTGCGCCGCGGTCCTCGCGCACCGGCAAAAAGTCCGATTGGTCTCCGCTGTGACGGTGCGCCAGAGAATCGGGAGACTACTGAGCGGCGTACGCTACGGCAGCGTCCAGGGTGGCGCGTGCGCCGGCGCGACCGCCGGCGCGACCGCCACCTACAAGCTCGCGGCCGGCAGTGCCGTGGGCGATAACCGACCGGGCGTGGTGCTCGTGTCCGCGATCTTGCGCGCGTTCCGGCCAATCTCGGAGCTCGGGCCGATAGCGCTCGGCCAGACTTTGACCGGGGCGGCGTTCTGGGGCGAGTTCAGCGACACGTTCCAGACGCGTCAACTGCGCGGATACCGCTCGCTCTTTGTCGCGCGCGGACCGTGGGTCCTGCGCGCGAGCGAGGAGCTCAATACGGCGGATTATTTGGTGCTCGTGCAATGGCACGAGTGCTACCGCCAGACGCTCGGCCTCGAGGGCTATTCGGCGATTACCGACGCGCCGCGGGTGGGCGACCCGCCGGCGCGATATATCCCGCCATGCGCCTTGCGCGGGCCGGACACGACCTATATCGAGCCGGACGGGGCGGGCGGGATATTCGTGGTCGCGACGCCGCGCCTCGGCGTCGCGAACGGCCTACAAAACCTATCGCCCGTGACCGTGCCGCCGAGGGCTCTGGCAATCCTGCCAGACCTCGACGATACGGAGGCGCCCCAGGACTGGGGCTTCGAGGTCTATTAGTGCGAGCGAAACAATTACAGCGCTGGTCGCTTACCGACCGGGTCCGGCTCGCGCTGGGCGAGTTGCGGCGCGAAGTCCGCTACGGCACGGTGACGGGGAAGCCCTGGCTGCAGGGCGAGCTGTCGGTGAATCTCACTGACGGCCAATTCGCGGGGGACCCAGACGACGACACAGACGGGTTTGCTGCGCCAGAGCGATTCGGGGTGCGGTTTAACCGGTTGCTCTGGCGACTGACGAGAGTCGGCGGAGACGACGCCACCCTGACGGACCTGTTCTTTTTTGCGAGACCCGTTGGCGACTTATCGCCTAACGGAGGGTGGGCGAAGGTCGTTGGCGGCAACGGCGCCGCCGCGCTCGCGGAGCCCCTGTTTGTGAAAACGAACCAGGCGGTTATTGTGACCACGACCTTTGCGACGGCGTGTGACCGCGTGGCAATCAATGGCCAAACGGCTACGGCAGTAGCCGGCACCTGGAAGGTACAAGCGTGGGCAATACGCGGCTAATTCTCGCTCTCCTGTGTGCCTGCGAAGGCACAGGCACAGGCGTGCAATACGGCTCAGTCGGCTCGTTCTCCGGCGCGCCCGCCGGCCAGCCACAACTCTCGCTGACACTGGTTGACCCGCCGCCGGAAGAGCCGTTTTTGGTCCCTGACGTCGGTTCGGGCTTCCTGGATCTGCCGATTTTCGCTCTGAAAATCGACGACGGCGCAGGAGCCTCTATCCAGGGCGGAGGAGCCTACTTCCAGCTTGACGGGCTGATTGTCCAGCGGCCGGGGATTACCCGGATTTACGGCTGGATTGACTTTCGCGCACAGGACGTGACCGGCTCCGGAGCTCCGGTCAATAGCCTCTACACCTTCAACGCAATCGCGGGATTCGGCCTCGGGACTCCTTCAGAGCTTGTGGTGGAGGAGACTCTCTATTTTGCTCGAGTGGCCAACGGCGAGGTCGTGCAAGTGGGCGGCCCGGAGCTCTTCGAGTTGCCGACGCCGTTGCCGGGCCTCGAGCTCGGAATCCGCGCGACGCAAAATTCCGGCAGCGACCGCGACCTGAACCCGCTCTCCCTCGAGGCGGGTTTGGCGGTCACCCGCGTGAACGAGGTCTCCTTCGCGCCCGGAGGTGTGCCGCTGCTCGCGCGGTCCCGTAAGCGGTGCCCGCGCCGCACCGCGGCCGGCGGAATCTCGATCGTCGGCCTGCGACCGGCCCGAGCAGCGCTCGCCTGGGCGCGGTCGGTACAGGCGGTCCACACGCGGTGGTCCGCGGAGCAGCTCTGCCAGTCCTGGCAGGGCAACTGACAAAGGACAAAGAAAGTGGCAAAAAAAGAAAAGACGCGGCCAAAGAGCCGGGA
>Ga0299906_10004569_pt1 | contig 11323 bp, 6 predicted proteins | sample RVTome_14_FD_200259 | JGI IMG/M metagenome (GOLD analysis project Ga0299906, IMG submission 200259) | Soil microbial communities from uranium-contaminated site in the Upper Colorado River Basin, Wyoming, United States - RVT145D125 (version 2) ... | reverse complement strand
CTTGCGGTCGATCCCGACCACGGTCAGCCGCACCCCGCTCCGCTCCGCCGCCCGCACCACCCGCTCCGCGCCGTCGCCCGAACCGGTACCGAGGTCGACGAGGCGCTGCACCGCCGGCCCGGCACCGAGCCGCGGCCGCGCCGTCGCGACCACCGGCCGGTAGCCGAGCAGCAGCCGGTTGACCCGCGCCAGCCCGCGGAGGGCGCGCTCGGTCTGAGCCGCCGTCAAGCCGGGGCCGTCGAGCAGCTCGGGCTCGGCGGGCTCGCGGCGCTCGGGCAGGCCACGGGTACGGGCGGGAGCGTGGCTGACTGTCATGGCCGCCGCGCAGTCTATTGAATCGCTTCGGTCCGGGGGATCGGCCGCGCCCGCCTGGAGGGCCGGTGCGCCTCGCTCTGGGCTCGAGGTGGGCTCGCGGTCCACCGTTTTCGGTCGTCCTCCGCCGGCGCCGGCGTGCGCCTCGGCCGGGCGTTTCGAGCTACGATCTGGCGGCTCCGGACATCGCCATGCTCTCCTCCCCGTCAGCCCGCCGCCGCGCGGCGGCCCTGCTGCCGCCGGCGCTCGCCGCTGTGGCGCTTCTCCTGGTCGCGCGCTGGGCGCCGCCCCCGACCGGGGGCTGGGCGCCGGCGGCGGGGCTCGGGCTCGCCGTGGTCGGGGCGCTGGCGGCGCTGCACCGGCCGTTCGGCGGGCGCACGCTCGGGCTCGGCGCGGCGGCCTTGGCGCCGGCGGCGGCGCTGGCGGGGCCGGTCGGCGCCGGGCTGGCGGCGGCGGTGGTGATGCTCCTCGCCGAGGCCGGCCGCGTCCTGCTGGACCGGCGGCTCGACCTGCCGCGGCCGGCGGTGGCGATCGGCCGCGCCGCCGGCGCCGCCGGCCGGGCGGCGCTGGCCGCGCTCGCCGGGACGCTCGCGGCCACGCCGTCCTCCTCCCTCGCCACCGCGGTCGCGGCCGGCGGCTACCTGGCGGTCTCGATCGCGCTCGCCGTGGCGATGCGCGAGCTGCGCACCCCCGGCGCCGGGTCGTGGTGGCGCCGGGCGCTGCCGCGCCGGCGCGAGACGGCGCCCCACCTGCTCGACCTCGCCGGCTGGGCGGCCGGCGCGGCGCTGGCGGCGGCGGGGCGCGGCGCCGGCTGGGGGGCGGCGGCGGTGCTGCTGGCGATGCTCGGGCTGGCCGGGGCCGAGGCGGCGCGCCAGGCGGCGCTGCGCGCCACCGCCGAGCGGCGTCTGGCGGGCTTCGGGCGGGTGCGGCGGGCCGGCGAGCGGATGATCGCCCCGGCCCGCGAGCTCGACGCCGTGGTCGGCCGGTTCGCCGACGAGTGCGCCAACGTCGTCGGCTGCCAGTGGTTCCAGCTCGACCTGCACCAGCCCGCCGAGCCCGGCGGCGAGGATCGCCTGACGGTCTGGGGCGCCGGCCCGGACCGGGCGCTGGCCGAGGGCGAGGCACGGCCGGAGCCCTACCCGCCACCGCTCCCCGGCGTCCACCGGCGCGCCGCCTGGCGGGTGCTCGAGCGCTCGCTGGGCGCTCAGGGCGGGGTCTCGGCGCGGCTCAAGCTGTGGTGCGACCCGCGCCGGCTGGCGCCCGAGGACCTCGAGTTGCTCGAGGCGCTCCTGCCGCAGATGGCGGCGTCGCTCCACCAGGCGCTGCTCGACCGTGAGGCGCGCGAGGACCCGCTGACCGGGGTCGCGGTGCGCCGGGTGCTCGACCGCCGCCTGCACGCGGCGTGGGCCGCGGCCTGCGAGGGGGGCGGGCCGTTGGCGGTGATCCTCGCCGACGTCGACCGTTTCAAGGCGATCAACGACACCCGCGGCCACGCCGCCGGCGACGCCGCGCTGGCGGCGGTGGCCACCGCATTGGTCGCCGGCAAGCGCGAGTCCGACCTGCTGGCGCGCTTCGGCGGCGAGGAGTTCGCGGTGCTGCTCGAGAACACCGGCGGCGACGAGGCGCTGGCGATCGCCGAGCGCCTGCGCCTGCGCGTCGCCGAGGTCGAGCTGGAGACCGACGACGGCCCGCTGCCGCCCCTGACCGTCAGCGCCGGCGTCGCCTCCTTCCCCGAGCTGACGGTCAAGACCGCCGGCGAGCTGCTGCTGCTCGCCGACGAGGCGCTCTACGAGGCCAAGGCCCGCGGCCGCGACCGTTGCCTCCTCCACCGCGGCCGCGGCCGCTTCCTCTCCCCCGACGGCACCGAGATCGGCGACGCCCCCGGCGACGGCGAGCCCCGGGCGCCGCGGCTGTTCGCCTGACACGGGCGGGGCCCGCCACCGAGTCCCGGCGGGGTGACGGGCCGCCCCTCGGTGCGGAAGAGCGAAGATCGTGCTATCCTGTCTGCCTCATCTTGCGGACAAGTTGCTCCCGGGGCCGCAGTGGCGCGGGGGAGCGCCGGCCAGCGGGTAGCGACGATTGGACCTGAGACTGGATCCGAAAGGGAGGAATACCGTGCCAATCCGTATCGCCGGCTCACTCGCCACCGTCGTAGCCCTGCTCGGGATCATGGCGTCGCCCGTCGCAGCCCAGCTCGAGGTCGCCCGCCCGGGCAGCACCCTGGGCGGACCGGTGCCTCAGCCGGACCAGGGCCCCCAGCCCGGGTGCATCACCGAGGGCTTCGACGACATCCTGAACCTTCCCGGCTGGTTCCTGCAGAACAACAGCTCGCCGATCGGGACCCTGAGCTGGTTCCAGGGCAACGACGCCGTGTTCCCCGCCCATTCGGGCGCGTCGACCTCGTACATCGCGGTCAACTTCAACAGCGGGGGCGGGCTGGCCACCATCAGCAACTGGTTGCTGACACCCGAGCTCAACCTGTCACAGATCGACAGCCTGACCTTCTTCACTCGTACGACCACCGGCAACACGTTCCCGGACCGCCTGCAGGTGCGCTACTCGACCGCCGGCGCGAGCACCGATGTCGGAACCCTGGCCACCGACGTCGGCGACTTCACCAACCTCGCGCTCGACATCAACCCGACCTATATGACCGGCGGTGTCTACCCCGAGGTGTTCACCGCGTTCACACTGACCAGCGCCGAGATCAGCGCCCCGGGCACCGGCCGCGTCGCCTTCCGCTACTTCGTCGAGAACGGCGGTCCCAGCGGCAACAACTCGAACTACATCGGCATCGACACCTTCGAGTTCTGCGACGTGCAGGAGGCGGACCTCGCGATCGTCAAGACGGCGGACGAGACCGAGGTGGCGCCCGGCGACACGCTCGTCTACACCCTGACCGTCTCCAACGCCGGCCCGGCCGACGCCACCAACGTGGTCGTCACCGATCCGCTGCCGGCCGGAGTGACCTACGTCTCCGACGACTGCGGCGGGCTGAACGTGCCGCCGTGGACCTGGAACGTCGGCACCCTGACGGCCGCCGGCCCCGGCGAGACCTGCAACATCACCGTCACCGTCGACGCCGATGCCACCGGGTTGATCGACAACACGGCGACCGTCACGGCCGACAACGCCGACCCGGTGACTGCGAACAACGCCGGGACGGCCCAGGTCGAGGTCGGACAGAGCGTGCTCGAGATCCCGACGCTGTCGCAGGTCGGCCTGGCCCTGCTGGTGCTGGTCCTCGCCGCCGCGTCGCTGATGCTGATGCGGCGCCGGCTGCAGCGCGGCTAGCCGCCGCGAGCGACGCCGGCGACACGCAGGTGCGTCGGCGCCGGTGCAGGCGACGAAGCGACAGCCGATGAATCGATGCCGTCCCGGCTGCGGCGAGCCCGGAACCCGCCGGTGCCGCCGCGGCCGGCGTCGGGCGGGGCTCGCCGCGGCCGCGGCCGTGGCGGCGCTGACCGCCTGCTCCGCGCCGGTCCCACCGATCGACGTCGAAGAGGCGGGCGTCGAGGCGCCGCCGGGGGACGGCTCTCCGCTCCTCGTCGACGCCACCGCCGACACCGGCCTCGACTTCGTCCACTTCAACGGCATGTCGGGCGAGCTGTACATGCCCGAGATGATGGGCGGGGGCGTGGCGCTGCTCGACTACGACGGCGACGGCGTTCTCGACCTCTACCTGGTGCAGGGTTCGGTGCTCGGCCCGGGCAAGGGCCTGGACGACGCCCTGGTGCCGCCGAGGCATCCCCTGCCGCTGACCGACCGGCTCTACCGCGGCGAGTTGACCGGGCCGTCCGGCGGCCCCCGCTCGCTGCGCTACACCGACGTCACCGAGCAGAGCCGGATCGGTCTCGACGAAGACGGCGCGGTCGCCGGGGGCTACGGCCAGGGGGTCGCGGCGGGGGACTACGACGGCGACGGCCGGCCCGATCTCTATGTCGCCCAGCTCGGCGCCAACCGGCTGCTGCGCAACCGCGGCGACGGCACCTTCGAGGAGGTCACCCGGCGGGCGGGGGTAGCCGACGAGCGGTGGAGCGTCGGGGCCGCCTTCGCCGACCTCGACCGCGACGGCCTGCTCGACCTCTTCGTCGTCCACTACCTCGACTTCCGGTTCGAGACCACCAAGCCCTGCTTCTCCCCGACCGGCCGCCGTGACTACTGCGGCCCCACCGCCTACCCGCCGGCGGCCAACACCCTGTTCCGCAACCGCGGCGACGGGAGCTTCGAGGACGTCTCGGAGCGCGCCGGCATCCGCGGCTTCACCGGCGCGTCGCTCGGGGTCGTCGCCGCCGACTTCGACGGCGACGGTTGGACCGACCTCTACGTCGCCAACGACCAGATGTCCAACGAGCTGTGGCTCGCCAACCGCGACGGCACCTTCCGCAACGAGGCGCTGCTCGCCGGCGTCGCAGTCAACGCCGACGGCGACGCCGACGCGAGCATGGGCGTCGACGCCGCCGACTGCTCGGGCGACGGCCTCGAGGACATCTTCATCGCCCATCTGACCGACGAGGCGAGCACGCTCTACGTCCAGGTCGCGCCCGGCCTGTTCGAGGACCAGAGCCGCGCCCGCGGCGTGGCGGTTCCGAGCTGGCCCGACACCGGCTTCGGCGCCGCGTTCCTGGACGTCGACCTCGACGGCTGGCTCGATCTGGTCGAGGTCAACGGCCTGGTCCAGTTCCCCGCCGACCACGACGGCGGCGCAGCGTTTCCACTCGATCAGCCCAATCGGCTCCTGCGCAACCTCGGCGACTGCCGCTTCGAGGACGCGACGTCTCGGGTGCCGGCCCTGCTGGTCTCCGAGGTCAGCCGCGGCGCCGCGGTCGGCGACCTCGACAACGACGGTGCGCCGGACCTGGCGATCGCCAACAACTCCGGCCCGGCCCGTGTCCTGCTCAACCGGGCCGCCGTCGGGCGCAGGTGGCTCGGCCTCCGGCTGCTCGATCGCCGCGGCCGGGAGACGGTGGGTGCGCGGGCGCGCGTCGAGCCGCCGGGCCGGCCCGCGCTGTGGCGGCGCTCGCACACCGACGGCAGCTACGCCTCGGCGCGCGACCCGCGAGTGCTCTTCGGGCTAGGCGACTGGGCGGGGCCGGCAGAGGTCGTGGTGGCGTGGCCGGACGGCCGGCGCGAGTCGTTCCCGGATCTGCCGCTCGACCGGTACGCGACGCTGGTGCAAGGCACCGGAATCGGCCTGTGAGCCGCCGGACCGCCGCGGCGCTCCTCCTCTGCTCGCTGGCCGCGGCCGGCTGCTCGGACCGTGGAGCCTGGCGGGCGGAGCTGGTCGAGGTGCCGGAGGTGTGGCTCGAGCCGTACGAGGCGGCCGACCGGGTCCGGCTCGCCGAGGCGCGGGCCCGCCTCGAGCGCGAGCTGGAGCTCCGGAGCACGACCGGCGCGCAGGCGGCGGCCGCCTTCGGCGAGCTCGGCCGCATCTACGCCGCCCACGAGCTCGACCACGCCGCCGAAGCCTGCTTCGTCAACGCCGCGGCGCTCGATCCCGGCGATCGGCGGTGGCCCTACTTCCTCGGCGTCCTGGCGCAGGGCGGCCGCCGCTTCGACGACGCCGTCGCCCGCTTCCGTCTCGCGCTCGAGCTCGCGCCCGGCGACGGACCGACCCTGGTGCGCCTCGGCGAGATCGAGCTCGAGCGCTACCGGCTCGAGGAGTCCCGCGCCTTCTTCGAGGCCGCCCGCGACGACCCGGACACTGCCGTAGCGGCCGAGTTCGGGCTCGGGCGTGTCGCCGCCGCCGCGGGCGAGCCCGGCGCCGCCGCCGAGCACTTCGAGCGGGTCCTGGCCGGCCAGCCGGACGCCTCGTCGGTCCGCCACCCGCTGGCGATGGCGCTGCGGCGGCGCGGCGACGAGGACGGCGCGCGCGAGCAGCTCGCACGGGCCGGGTCCGGGCGGGTGCAAACCGACGACGAGCTGATCGACGGCCTCTCCGAGCTGGTCGTCGGCGCCCGCTCGCTGCTGCTGCGCGGCGACCGAGCGCGCGAGGAAGGCGATCCCGAGACCGCGCTGCGGCACTACCGGCTGACGGTCGAGGCCGACCCCGACCTCGACCTCGCGCACCACGCCCTCGGCACCCTGCTCGCCGAGCGGGGCGAGACCGCCGAGGCGCTGGTCCACCTCGAGCGTGCCACCGAGCTGAACCCGGACTTCCCCGAAGCCCACTACAACCTCGCCACGCTGCTGCTCCGCTCCGGCCGCCGCGACGAGACCCTGGCGGCCCTCGATCGGGTCCTCTCGCTCGACCCCGGGCACGCCGACGCCCGTCTCCGCCGCGCGGCGCTGCTGCGCGACGGCGGCGAGCTGGAGCGGGCGCGCGAAGACCTCGAGGCGATCCTCGCCCGCGACCCGCGGCAGGTCGAGGCGATCGAGAACCTGGCGGGCCTGCTGGTCCGCGGCGGCGCGTACGACCGCGCCGAGGCCCTGCTGCGCTCCGCGCTGGCGGCGGAGCCGCCGGCCGCGGAGCGGGCGCGGCTGGAGGCCGCACGCGGCTTCGTTGCCAGCCAGCGAGGGGACGCGGCAGGCGCGGTCGCGCGCTACCGGCGGGCGGTCGCCGCCGACCCGGCCTTCGCCGACGGGTGGTTCAACCTCGCGGTCGTGCTGGCGGCGGCGGGCCGGCACGACGAGGCCGCGACCGCCTTCTCCGAGGTCGTCCAGCGTCAGCCGCTCAACGTCCGCGCCCATCTCGGCCTCGGCCTCGGCGCGATGGCGCAAAGGCGCTGGCCCGAGGCGCGCGCCGCGTTCGAGGACGGTCTGCGGGAGCTTCCGGGCGACCCGCACCTGGCCCGCGCCCTCGCCGAGCTGCTGGCGGCCTGCCCCGATCCGGCGGTGCGCGACGGCGAGCGGGCGCTCGAGCTGGCCGAAACGGCGTATCGCGCCCGGCCCGAGGGCGAAGTCGCGGAGGTCGTGGCGATGGCGCTGGCGGAGGCCGGCCGCTACGAGGAGGCGGCGGCGGTCGTCGGCCGGCTCCTCGCCCGGGCCGAGCAGGTCGCGGCCCCGGCAGCGGTCCGGGAGCGGCTCGCCGCGGCCCGCGAGCGCTACGCCCGGGGCGAGCCGGCGCGCCTGCCCGGCGAGTGACCGCGCCGGCTGCCGCGGAGGGGCCGCGGCGCCGCGCTCATCGCTTCCAGAACCGGATCGAGAACAGCGCCGCGATCGAGTAGACTTCGAGCCGGCCGAGGATCATCAGAACGACCATCAGGAGCTTCTCGGGCGCCGAGAAGAAGGCGTAGTTCTCGATCGGCCCGACCGCCTCGAGGCCCGGGCCGATGTTGCCGAGGGTGGCGATCGCGGCGGTGCCGGCGGTGATCAGGTCGTTGCCGCCGATCGTCAGCAACAGCGCCCCCAGCCCCCAACTGGTCAGGAACAGGATGAAGAACCCCGACACCGTGTTGACCACCCCCTCGGGCACCGGCTTGCCGCCGACGAAGACCGGGGTGATGGTGGTCGGCGAGAACGCCAGCCGGACCTCGCGGAACGCGAACTTCAGCCCGACGACCATGCGCATCACCTTCATCGAGCCGGCGGTCGAGCCGGCGCAGCCGCCGACGAACATCAGGGTGACGAGGAGCATCCGCGACAGCTCGGGCCAGGTCTCGAAGTCGGCGCTGGCGAAGCCGGTGGTGGTCTGGATCGAGGCGACCTGGAACACCGCGTCGAGCAGCGCCCGCGGGTGCAGCGGGTAGGTGCCGGCTGCGATCAGGGTCGCCACCACCACCGCCGACGAGCCGGCCATGATCAGAAGGTAGATCCGGAACTCCGGGTCGCGCAGCAGGTTCCAGTTGCCGCGCAGCCGCAGGCCGTAGTAGAGGGAGAAGTTGCCGCCGGCGAGCACCATGAAGACGATGACCACCAGGTGGACCCACGGCGAGTCGAAGGCCGCGACCGAGGCGTTGCGGGGCGAGAAGCCCCCGGTCGAGAGCGTCGAGAAGGTATGGGTCAGCGCGTCGTAGAGGTCGAGGCCGCAGGCGAGCAGCAGCAGGGTCTGGGCGGCGGTCAGCAGCAGGTAGATGCGCCACAGGATCGCCGCGGTGTCGCGGATGCGCGGCCGCAGCGCCTCGGCGGTCGGTCCCGGCACCTCGAGCTTGTAGAGGAAGCGCGCGCCCGGGCCCAGCTCGGGGAGCAGCGCGACGAACAGGACGATGATCCCCATCCCGCCCAGCCACTGGCTGAACGAGCGCCAGAAGAGCACGCCCCGGCCGGCGCTCTCGATGTCGGTGAGCACGGTGGCGCCGGTGGTGGTGAAGCCGCTCATCGCCTCGAACAGCGCGTCGATCGGGCTTGCGAGGGTGCCGGTGAGCAGGTAGGGCAGCGCGCCGAAGAGCGAGGCGAAGAGCCAGCCGCCGACCACCAGCAGGACGCCCTCGCGACGGTAGAGGTCGGTCGCCTCGACCCGCCGGCCGGCGGTGCGCATCGCCAGCCCGCAGGCGGCGGTGAGGATCGCGGTCCAGGCGAACGCGCGGGCGTCGGCACGCTCGCCGTAGATCAGGCACACCGCGGCCGGCAGCGTCAGGGCGCCGGCCAGCACCAGCACGAGCTGGCCGAGGAAGCGCAGGACCGGGCGCAGGTTCATGCCGGCGCGTCGCCGCCCGGGAACAGGAGCTGCACCGTCCCCAGCTCCTCCTCGCGCACGAACAGGATCACCAGATCGTCCGCCTCGAGCTTGTCGGGGCCGCGGGGGACGAACACCTTGCTGCCGCGGACCACCACGCCGACGATCAGCCCGCGCGGGATGTTGACGTCGGCCAGGGTCACGCCGGCCGCCGGGCTCGCCGGGTGGAGCCGCCGCTCGAGCACCTGCGCGGCGCCCTTGCGCAGCGAGACGATGTTGGCGCTGTAGCCGCTCTCGATGTACTCGTGGATGCGTTCGTAGGCGAGCGCCCGCGGCGAGAAGACCTGCATCAGGCCGAGCCGGCGCCACAGGTGCGAGGTCTCGGCGCGGTCGACCAGCGCCACCACCTGCGGCACCCCCAGCTCCTGGGCCAGGAGACTCGCCATCAGGTTGCTCTCGTCGTGGCCGGTGACGGCGACGAAGAACGCGGCGTCGCGCACCCGCTCGGCCTTGAGCAGGGACAGCTCGGTGGCGTCGCCGTGGAGCACGTGGACCCCGGGATGGCCGGCGGCCAGCTCGCGGGCGCGGGCGCGGTTGCGCTCGATGATGCGGACCTCGGCGCCCAGCGCCCCGACCGCCGACGCCACCGCGGTACCGGTCTCGCTGCCGCCGGCGATCACCACCGAACCGAGCTTGGTGGTGGCGCCGGCGACCATCCGCTCGACCTGGTTGATCACCCCGGCGTTGCCGAGGATCAGCGCCTGGTCGCCGGGCTCGGCGCGGTCCTCGCCGGCGGGGATCACCAGCTCGTCGCCGCGGAAGAACGCCACCACCCGGCTTCCGGGAGGCAGCGACACCTCAGCCAGCGGGCGCTGGGTGAGCGGCGAGGAGGCGTCGAGCGCGACCTTGCGGAGCTGGACCTTGCCCTCGGCGAGGTGCTCGACCGCGGTGGTGTTGAGCCCGCGGATCAGGTTGACGATGCGGGTGGTGGTCAGGAGCTGCGTCGAGAGCAGCAGGTCGGCTCTGAAGGCCTCCTCATAGACGTGGCGGCGGCTGATCAGCTCGTCGGCGGCCCCCACCCGCACCGCCGAGCGCCGGGCGCCCATCCGCTTGGCGAGCAGCGACGCGGCGAGGTTGGCCTCGTCGGCGGAGGAGACGGCGAGGAACAGGTCGCAGCCCTCGACCCGCGCCCGCTCGAGCACCGGCACGTGGCTGCCGTTGCCCTGGACGGTGGCGACGTCCAGCTCCTCGTCGATGCGCGCACAGCGTGCCCGCTCGCGCTCGATGACGGTGACGCTGTGCCCCTCGGCGGCCAACGAGCGGGCGAGGTGGAAGCCGACCTCGCCCGCCCCCATCACGACGTAGCGCTGCTTGTCCATGGTATGCGCCGGCCGGCGGCCGCTCGCCGTGCGCGCCCGAGCATACCCGAGCCACGCCGCCCGGCCTTGCACCGAGCCTTGAGACCGGCGCCCGGCTGGGATACTCTCCGCCTACGAGTGTTCTGATGCTCGACTGATCTTCCATGACGGGCCGTGGCCGAGCGGCGTTCGCCGCCCGGATCCCTGCGCGGCCCCGGGGACAACGATTCGACGGAGGAAACCGATGCTGAACAAGCGCATCTCGTGCGTGGTGTTGGCGATCGCCAGCCTGGCCGTCGCCGGGTCGCTGGCGGCTCAGGAGACCGGCCGCGTCGAGGGCCGGGTGATCCGGCCGGCCGGTGCCTCGGTGGCCGGGGTCGCGGTGGCGATCGAAGGGGTCGGCGCGACGGTCACCGGCGCCGACGGCAGCTTCGCCTTCGACGCCGTGCCCGCCGGCGGCCACACGCTCAGCCTCACCCTGGGCGGGGACGCGGTGCAGGAGGAAGTGACGGTCACCGCCGGCGAGACCGCCGACGTCACCGTCGAGGTCGACTGGGACCTCTCCTTCGTCGAGACCATCACGGTGTTCTCGGCCTCGCGCCGCGCCGAGCGCATCGTCGACGCGCCGGCGGCGGTGACCATCGTCACCGAGGAAGAGGTCGAGCGCCAGGCCGGCCACGGCCAGCTCCCCAAGCTGCTCGAGTTCACCCCGGGCGCCGAGGTCACCCAGAGCGGCCTCTACGACTTCAACTTCAACACCCGCGGCTTCAACAGCTCGCTCAACCGCCGGGTGGCGACGCTGATCGACGGCCGGGACCCCTCGGTGCCGTTCCTGGGCTCCCAGGAGTGGGCGGCGGTGTCGTTCCCGCTCGACGACCTGGCGAGCGTCGAGCTGGTGCGCGGACCGAGCGCCGCGCTCTACGGCGCCAACGCCTCGAGCGGCGTGCTCAACCTGGTGACCAAGGCGCCGCGCGAGAGCGCGGGCGGCCAGGTGCGGGTTTCCGCCGGCGAGGTGTCGACCCTCAACGCCGACGGCCGCTGGGCCGGCGGGCTAGGCGCCGACAACCTCTACCTCAAGGTCCAGGGCGGGGTGCGCGAC
>Ga0299906_10004568_pt1 | contig 11324 bp, 10 predicted proteins | sample RVTome_14_FD_200259 | JGI IMG/M metagenome (GOLD analysis project Ga0299906, IMG submission 200259) | Soil microbial communities from uranium-contaminated site in the Upper Colorado River Basin, Wyoming, United States - RVT145D125 (version 2) ... | reverse complement strand
TTTTTGACGACGCGTGGCGCAGTGCTGGCGGTCACGCTGCTGGCCGGTCTGCTGTTGCCGGCGCGGCCGCAGAGCTTCTGGTACCTCAGCTCCGCCGTGCCGCGAAACCCGTTCGCCGTCGGCGACTCGCTGTACTACCTGGCGATCGCGGCGAACGGCTACGGCGAGGGGCCGGTGGCCGCCACCCGGGTGGCGTTCTTTCCCCTCTATCCGCTGCTGGTCGCGACGCTGAACGGGTTGGGGGCTGGGCGCTGGATCGCGGCGCTGCTGATCTCCCATGTCGCGTTCTTCGTCGCCCTTGCCCTGCTGGCGGCGCTCGCCCGTCGCCACGGCGGCGATGGCGCGGGCCACCGAGCGCCGCTCTATCTGGCCGCCTTTCCGTTCTCCTTCTACTTCTCCCATGCCTATGCCGAGAGCCTGTTTCTGATGCTGACGCTGGCCGCCTTCCTGGCCGCCGATTGCCGTCGCTGGGGGATCTGCGCGACCGCCGCGGGGCTGGCGGCGCTGACCCGGCCGTTCGGCGTCCTGATGCTGCTGCCTTTCGCCGTCTGGACGCTGGCCGCCTGGCGCGGGCGGCGCGCCGCCGCCAAGGCGGCCGACGACGCGGAGGCCGGCACCGCGTCCGGCTGTCAGGCGGAGGCTCTCTCATTGAGCGGGCCGCTGATCGCCGCGACGGGGGTGATCGCCGGGGTCGGCGCCTACAGCGCCTATTGCGCCGCCCGCACCGGCGATCCGCTGGCCTGGCTGCGCGCCCACGAGGGTTGGAACTACCACCTCGGCCTGACGCCGTGGCGTGGCTATTCGGTGTTTCTCGAGCAGATCGATCGCTTCGGCCTCTATGCCAGCCTGACCTCCTATCCCTATAGCATCTACGGCCTGCTGGGGGCGGTCGCCGCGCTGGCGTTCGTCGCCTGCCAGGTGCCGGTGGCGCGGCGCCTCGGAGCCGCCTACGTCGCCTGGAGCCTGGCGATGCTGGTCGTTCCCCTCGGCAGCGGCTCCTGGGAGGGGCTGGGAAGGTACTGCGCGGTGAACTTCCCCGTGTTCATGGCCCTGTCGACGTCCGAGAGCCGACTCGTGGATGCCACGATGGCGGTGGCTGCGGCGGTGCTACTCGGCGTTCTCGCGGCGTTGTTCGCGGGCGGCCATCCCTTCACATGAGGACTCCGTCCCATGCGTACGAGCATGCTTGCGGGCGGTCCCGCGGGGGAGATCGAGGCGCGAGAAGAATGGCGATGCCAATGAACGGTTTCCGGCTGGGCGCGCGCGCCGCCGCCGGTGGGGCCAGGGCGGCGGGCCGCAATGAGAGGCGGCCAATGTTGTTGCTGGTGGCGACGCTGTTGGCACTCCCGGTCGCCGCCGCCTGCCACGATGCAGAACCCGTTGCGAAGGTGCGGCCGACGTTCCACATGGGACCGCTGGAGGTTTCGGCGAGCCTTCCGGCCGAGCCCGTTCCCCAGCTCGGACCCGTGCCGTTACAGCTCACCTGGCGACCGGGGCCAGGGTTCGTCGCCCCCAGGGACTCGATCATGGTGTTCCTGCAGTTCATCGACAGCGATGGACGGCTCATCTTCTCCCGCGACCACACGCCCAGCCCCGAGGCCGCACAATGGCAGTCTGGCAAGCCCGTCGACTACCGCTATTTCGCCAGGGTTCCCACTGTGGCGCCCGACCGCTACGAGATTCGCGCCGGCTTGTACGAACCGCTCGCCCAGTCCTTTCGCGTGACCTTCGTGCCGGAGGTCGGCGGGGATGCCGTCGACTACGTTACCCTGGGGACCTTCGAGGTTACCTGGCGAGACCCAACGCGAGAGCCCCTGTATCTGCAGGGTTGGGCGCCGCTCGAGGTCAACGTTGACGACATCTGGGGAATGTGGAGGTGGACGCTCGGCGACGCGGCGATCGAGCTGCCCCGGGCCGGTGGCGGCCAGGTCATGCACATGTGGATCGAAGCGCCGGATGCGACGCCAGAGCACCCCCAGCGGCTATCGGTCGAAGCCGGCGGGGAGACGATCGCGACCCGCACCGTGATGGACCGCGCCCCGTTCCACTGGCAGATGACGGTGGACGCCCCATGCGCCGCCGATTGTCGCGGCACCGTGTGGCTGCGGCCCAGCCGCCTGTTGCGCGACGAGTCCCGAGGCGCCGATCCGCGGCGGCTCGCGGTCAAGGTGCTGGGCATCTACCTCGAGCCCGCGCGCCGCTAGCCCGGGCGCCCGACGGATCGCCGCGGCCGCCGGCGCCCCTCTGTGGCATCCTTTGGGGATGAGCTCCGCACGTGCCGTATATCTCGACTACAACGCCAGCGCACCGCTTTGCCCCGAGGCGGCGGCGGCTATGGCGCCGTGGCTGCAGCCGGCGGCGAGCAACCCGTCGAGCGTCCATCGTGTGGGCCAGCGGGCGCGCGCCGCCGTCGAGCGGGCGCGCGCCGCCGTCGCCGGGCTGCTCGGCTGCCAGCCGGCGTCGGTGGTGTTCACCAGCGGCGGCACCGAGGCGGACAACGCCGCCCTCTGGGGGGCGCTGGGTTGGCCGCCAGGCGGGCACCTGCTGATCTCGGCGGTCGAGCATCCGGCGGTCGTGGAGCCGGCCTCCGCCCTTGGCGACCTCGGCGCCGAGCTCACCGCGGTTCCGGTCGACGCCGAGGCGCGGGTCGACCCCGCCGCCGTGCGCGGGGCGCTGCGCGACGATACCCGGCTGGTCTCGGTGATGGCCGCCAACAACGAGGTCGGCACGCTGCAGGACATCGAGGCGATCGCCGCCCTCGCCCACCAGGCCGGCGCCCTGTTCCACACCGATGCCGTCCAGGCGGCGCCCTGGATCGACCTGCGGCCGCTTACCGCCGCCTGCGACCTGCTGTCGATCTCCTCGCACAAGCTCGGCGGCCCGCTGGGGATGGGGGCGCTGTACGTGCGGCCCGGCCTCGACCTGGTGCCCTTCATCCGCGGCGGCGGCCAGCAGGGCGGGCGCCGCGGCGGCACCGAGGCGACGGCGCCGATGGTGGGGTTCGCGGCCGCCTGCGAGCGCGCCGTCGAGCAACGGGAGGCGGCGGCCGCTCGCGTTTGCGGCCTGCGCGATCGGATGGAGGAGGCGCTGGTATCCGCGATCGACGGGGTACGCCGCAACGGCGCCGGCGCCGCCCGGCTCCCCAACACCTGCCACCTGGCGTTCGCTCGCTGCGACGGCAACGCGCTGGTGGCCCGGCTCGACCTCGACGGCATCGCCGCCTCGGCGGGGGCCGCCTGCGCCGGCGGCGTCGCCCACGGCTCGGCGGTGCTCGACGCCATGAGCGTGCCACGCGAGTACCAGGCCGGGGCGCTGCGCCTGTCGCTCGGCTACGAGACCAGCGGCGACGACGTCGAGCGCGCCATCTCGATCGTGCCGGAGGCGGTCGCGGCGCTGCGTGAAGCCGGCGTCGCGGCGGTGCGCTGATGGCCCGTGTCGCGGTCGCCATGAGCGGGGGGGTCGACTCCTCGACCGCCGCCGCCCTGCTTGCCGAGGCCGGCCACGAGGTCGTCGGCCTGACGTTGCGCCTCTGGGACTACAGCGCCGAGAACCTGGCTTCCGGGCGCGGCCGTTGCTGCTCGCCGGCCGATATCGCCGACGCCCGCGCCGTCTCCGACCGGCTCGGAGTGCCGCACTACGTCTTCGATCACGCCGCCGGCTTCCACGACCACGTGGTCGATCCCTTTGTAAGCGGTTACCAGGAGGGGACGACGCCGAGCCCCTGCATCCGCTGCAACCGGCTGGTGAAGTTCGACCTCCTGGCGCGTCTGGCGCGAGGCCTCGACGCCGACTATCTGGCCACCGGCCACTATGCGCGTCTCGGGGATTCGCGTCTCGGCGATTCCGGCCTCGGCGATTCCGGCGGCGCCGATTCTCGCCCCGGCGATGCCGGCCTCGGTGATTCTCGCCTCGGAATTTCCGGCTTCGGCGCGTCGGCCGCCGGGCGGCCCCAGCTCCGCAAGGCCCGCGACGCCGGCAAGGACCAGTCGTACTTCCTGTTCGACGTGCCGGCCGAGCGCTTCGCCGGCGTCGTGTTCCCGCTCGGCGGCATGGCCAAGGACGAGGTCCGCCGGGCGGCCCGGCGGCTCGACGTCGGCGTCGCCGACAAGCCGGAGAGCTACGAGCTGTGCTTCATCCCCGACGGCGACAAGGACCGGTTCGTGGAGGAGCGGACCGGCGACCACGAGAGGCCCGGCGGGCCGATCCGCCACCTCGACGGCCGCCTGCTCGGCTACCACGGCGGCCTCCACCGCTTCACCGTCGGGCAGCGGCGCGGCCTCGGCATCAGCCAGCCGGAGCCGTTGTTCGTCATCGAGCTCGACGCCGCCAGCAAGACGGTCGTGGTCGGCCCCGACGGCGCCCTCGATGCCGACCACCTGCTGGCCGGACGCTGCAACTGGGTCTCGATCGAGCCGCCGCGGCAGCCGCTGCGGGCGGCGGCGCGCATCCGCCACCGCCACCGGGAGGTAGGGGCGCTGATCACGCCGCGGGGAGAAGACCGGGTCCGCGTCGACTTCGACCGGCCCCAGCGCGCCGTCACCCCCGGCCAGGGCGTTGCCTTCTACGACGGCGATCTGCTGCTGGGCGGCGGCTGGATCGAGCGCTAAGCAGGCCTGCTAAGCCGGCGCGACGGCCCGCAAGGCGTGCTCGGCCGCCACCTGCTCGGCCGCCTTCTTGGTGCGGCCTTCGCCCTCGGCGATCGGCTCGCCCTCGACCGCCACGCGGACCCGGAAGACCTTGTCGTGATCGGGGCCGCGCTCCTCGATCACCAAGTAGATCGGCAGCGGCCTGCCCTCCGATTGCAAACGTTCCTGGAGCAGCGACTTGAAGTCGGTGAAGCGGACCTCGCCCTCCATCGCCTCGGTGGGATGCTGCCAGACGGTGCGATCGACGAAGTCGGTGGCCGCCTGCAGGCCGCCGTCCAGGTAGACCGCCGCGATCACCGCCTCGAACGAGTTGGCCAGCAGGGAGTCCTTGAGCCGCCCGGCGGTTTTCTCCTCGCCGCGCCCGAGCACCAGGAAGTCGCCGAGCCGGATGTCCTCCGCCCGGCGGGCGAGCGACTCGGAGGAGACCAGGAAGGCCTTGAGCTTCGACATCTCGCCCTCGGTCAGCTCGGGGTGGCGCCGGAACAGCAGCTCGCTGACCACGAGGCCGAGGACGGCATCGCCGAGAAACTCCAGTACTTCGTAATCGGCGATGTCCTCCTCGCTCTCGTTGGCGAAGGAGCGGTGCATCGTGGCCCGGTGCAGCATCTCGAGGTCGCGGAATCGGTGCCCGATCCGTTCCTCGAGAGGTGCTAAACGGTCGCGATGATCGGGGCCGCGCGGCGCGACGCTCATCCGATCACTTCCACCCGCACCCGTGCGACACCCGCTCGCAGGATGTCGAGTTGCTGGGCGGCCGCGAACGACATGTCGATGATGCGACCGTCGACGAAGGGGCCACGATCGGTGACCTTGACCTTCACGGTGCGGCCGTTCGCGAGGTTGGTCACCTGCAGCCTGGTGCCGAACGGCAGCGTCCGGTGGGCGGCGGTGAGCTCGTACATGTTGTAGCGGCTGCCGTCGGCCGCCCGCCGCCCGTGATAATCGACGCCGTACCAGGAGGCGTTGCCCTCCCAGGGGCCGGTGTCGGCCGACCCCGGCGGCCGGCGCGCGGCGCAGCCCGCGGCAATCCCCCACAGCACGAGCAGGGCGAGAAGCCAGCAAGCCCCTCGGCCGTAGCTGCCCACTCTCAACCCGGGACTCTCGCCCGCATTCGTGCGGGTTGGACGCAGCTCATCGTTACGGGCGGGGTCGTCGACCTCTCGCGTCCCCGTACGCCCTCGCTCACTCATGCTCGAATGTCCCCACCAGCTCCTCGATCGACCCCAGGCGATGATCCCGGCACCATTGCTCGAGGTCGTCCACGAGGCGGATCGACGCCGTCGGATCGTAAAAGTTCACGGTGCCCACCTGCACGGCGCTCGCCCCGAGGATGAAGAACTGCAGCGCCTGCTGCAACCCCTCGATGCCGCCGATGCCGAGGATCGGCAGCTTGGTGGCGCGGCGGGTCTCGTACACCATGTACAGGGCGATCGGCAGGATCGCCGGCCCCGACAGGCCGCCGTAGATGGTCGACAGCGTCGGCCGCCGCGACTCGACGTCGACGGTCATGCCGCGCAGCGTGTTGATCACCGACAAGGCGTCGGCGCCCCCCGCCTCGGCGGCGCGGGCGAGCTCGCCGATGTCGGTGACCCCGGGCGTCAGCTTGACCCACAGCGGCAGGCTCGAGGCTTCGCGCACGGCGCGGGTCACCTGCTCGGTCTGCCGCGGGTCGGTGCCAAAGTTGATGCCGCCCTCCTTGATGTTGGGGCAGGAGATGTTGAGCTCCAGCGCGGTCAGCCCCTCGGCGCCGTCGAGCCGCTCGGCGACGCCGATGTACTCGTCGATCGTGCGCCCCCAGATGTTGGCGATCACCGCCGTGCCGAACTTGCGCAGGAACGGCAGCTTTTCGGCGAGGAAGGCCTCGGCGCCGACGTTCTGCAGGCCGATCGAGTTGAGCATCCCTCCCGGGGTCTCGACGATCCGCGGCGGCCGGTTGCCGCGCTCGACGCGCAGCGATAGGCCCTTGACGGCGATGCCGCCGAGGCGGGAGAGGTCGATGATCTCGGCGAGCTCTTGGCCGTAGCCGAAGGTCCCCGAGGCGACGATCACCGGGTTGGCGAGCTCGACGTCGCCGATCTTGACCCGCAGGTCGGGCGAGCCCGGCGCGCTCACGGTTTCACCTCGGCGCCAAAAGGTGTTCGTGTGGGGTGTGTGGTATTTGTCGTGGCGGGACTCATGCCCATACCAGCCGCCGGCTGTCGAACACCGGCCCCTCGCGGCAGCAGCGAACGTAGCGCCAGCCGCCGCTCGTCGCCGCTTCGCCGGCGCCGGCCGGCTCGGCGACCTCGTCGTACAGCGGCAGGACACACGACAGGCAGACCCCGATGCCGCACGCCATCGGCGCCTCGAAGCTCACCTGCAGCGGCAGCCCGCGGGCCATGGCGATCTCGTGCACGGCGCGCATCATCGGCGTCGGACCGCAGGTGTAGAGCGCCGCCGGCTGGTCGTGCCCCTCGAGGTACTCCTCCAGGGGGCCGACCACGAAGCCGTGGTAGCCGGCGCTGCCGTCGTCGGTGGCCACCTCGACGGGGACACCGAGGCCGCGGAGATCGTCGGCGCACAGCAGCGCCTCGGCCGTGCGGGCGCCCACAAAGGCCCGCACCGGCAGGCCGCGGGCCAGCATCTCCTCGGCGAGGAACGGGAACGGCGCGGCGCCGACGCCGCCCATGACCAGGAGCTGCTCGGCGACCTGCGCTCCGCGGTCCGATCCCGCCTCCGACGCTCCCTCCGGCCCATCGTCCGACCCTTCCTCCGGAATCTCGAACGGCACTCCCAGCGGCCCGAGCACGTCGAGCTGGTCGCCGGGACGCTTCTGCTCGAGCAGGGCGGTGCCCCTCCCGACCACCTCGATGACGATCGTGAAGCCGTGCGGCTTGCCGGCCTGGTCGCGAAGCAGCCGGCAGATGGCCATCGGGCGGCGCAGCAGGGGATCGATAGCGTCGGCCACGGAGATCATGACGAACTGGCCGGGGCGGCAGGCGGCGGCGATCGGCGGGCAGTCGAAGCCGAGAACGAACTGCCCCGGGCCCAGGCGGATCACGGATTCGATGGCCAGGCGCCTATCGTGCATGGGCTCGGGAAACAGACATCTCTACGCCGCTGAGGTCGTTGGCGAAACTAGCATGGAGCCAAGGGGCCGGCAATTCCGAGGCGGGAACGCGGCCGGCGCCGAAAATGGCCAACGCGGGCTCCGGCGCTTTCCGGCAGGCCGCCTGGCCATCTCCGGTGAGCGGCCGAGTTTGACAGCGCCGGGGGCCCTGGCTACTCTCCCAAAAGGACACTACACCCTTTAAGGACTGGCCCGGTGAGGCCAGAAAGGGCCACCGATGAGGACTCGGACGGGAGCGATGCGACCCCGCCGGCCATTTCCGGCCGCGCGGGGATTTCTTTGGGCCGCGCGCCGCCACGCCACGCCCGGCGCTTTGGGCGATCTCCGGGCTCCCTCCTCGTTACCGTTTCGCCGCAGTCCCGCCTTCATCGCCACGCGCCTGGCCGAGGAGAGCGGCCCCGACATGGGCGGCAACTCGATCCCACCGACGCCTCAGCGCACATCCGCGCCGGGAGGCCATGATGCGTGAAAAGGCGACGATCATGGACGCCCGGCAGGTGGACCGCGCCCTGGCCCGCATCGCTCACGAGATCGTCGAGCGCAACCACGGCACCGACGGCCTGGTGCTGATCGGCATCCGCAGCCGCGGCGTGCCGCTCGCCGAGGCGCTGGCGGCGAAGATCGAGAGCTTCGAGGGCACCGCGGTGCCCACCGGCAGCGTCGACATCACCCTGTACCGCGACGACCTCTCGCAGATCGCCCCCAACCCGGTCGTGCAGGCCACAGAGCTGCCGTTCGCGCTCGAGAACCTGGTCGTCGTCCTCGTCGACGACGTGCTGTTCACCGGTCGCACCATCCGCGCCGCCCTCGACGCCCTCGTCGATTACGGCCGGCCGCGCGCCATCCAGCTCGCCGTCCTCGTCGATCGCGGCCACCGCGAGCTGCCGATCCGCGCCGACTATGTGGGCAAGAACGTGCCGACGGCGCGCCGCGAGGTCGTCCAGGTGCGTTGCAAGGAGATCGACGGCGAGGACAGCGTGGTGATGATGGAGACAGACGACGAAGCCGGCGCCCGCGCCGCCGGCGCCAAAGGAGGAAGCTGATGGGCAAGACCAAAGACGCGCCGCCGCCCGCCGCCGCCGCCCCCGAGCCGCCAGCCGCCGAAGCGCTGCTTTCCGAGGAGCAGCCGTCGGCCTCGCTCAAGCACAAGGACCTGCTCGGCATCGAGCACCTCGACGCCGACGAGATCCGCCTGATCCTCGCCACCGCCGGCCACTTCAAGGAGATCTCGCGCCGCGCCATCAAGAAGGTGCCGGCGCTGCGCGGCAAGACCGTCATCAACCTGTTCTTCGAGCCCTCGACGCGCACCCGGACCTCCTTCGAGATCGCCGCCAAGCGGCTGTCGGCCGACACCCAGAGCATCTCGGCCTCGACCTCGGCGGTGGTCAAGGGCGAGACCCTGATCGACACCGCCCGCAACATCGAGGCGATGTTCCCCGACATCCTGGTGATCCGGCACTCGTTCCCCGGCGCCGCCCACGTGCTCGCCCGCAACTGCCGGGCGGCGGTCATCAACGCCGGCGACGGCGCCCACGAGCACCCCACGCAGGCGCTGCTCGACGCCCTCACGATCCGCGAGAAGAAGGGCAAGATCGAGGGGCTGCGGGTGGTGATCTTCGGCGACATCGCCCACAGCCGCGTCGCCCGCTCCAACATCCACTGCCTGCGCAAGCTCGGCGCCCAGGTGGTGGTGGCGGCACCGCCGACCTTCCTGCCCCACGACGTCGAGTCGCTCGGCGTCGAGGCGCACCGGCGGCTGGAGCCGGCGCTCGAGGGCGCCGACGTGGTGATGGCGCTGCGCATCCAGCTCGAGCGGGGCGGCAAGCTCTCCTTCCCGAGCTCGCGGGAGTACTTCAACCTCTTCGGGCTGAACCGCGAGCGGCTGGCGCTGGCCAAGCCCGACGCCATCGTCATGCACCCCGGGCCGATGAACCGCGGCGTCGAGATCGCCTCCGACGTCGCCGACGGCCCCGCCTCGGTCATCCTCGAGCAGGTCTCCAACGGCCTCGCCGTGCGCATGGCCGTCCTCTACCTGCTCGCCGGAAGCGGAGCCACCCGGAATGTCGAAGCTGCTGCTTGAGGGGGGGCGCATCGTCGATCCCTCGCGGGGATTCGACGAAGTCGCCGACCTGCTGATCGAGGACGGCCGGATCGCCGCCATCGGCGACCGCCTCGACGCGGCCGGCGCCGAGGTGATCGACGCCGCCGGCCTGGTGGTGGCGCCGGGCTTCATCGACATGCACGTGCACCTGCGCGAGCCCGGCCAGGAGTACAAGGAGACCGTCGCGACCGGCACCGCGGCGGCGGCGGCCGGCGGCTTCACCGGCGTCGCCTGCATGCCCAACACCATGCCGGTCAACGACAACCGCGCGGTCACCGAGCTGATCATCGAGCGGGCCGAGGAGGTCGGCGCCGTGCCCGTCTATCCGATCGGCTGCGTCAGCGTCGGCCAGCAGGGCGAGGCGCTCGCCGAGATCGGCGAGCTGGTCGCCGGCGGCTGCGTGGCGGTCTCCGACGACGGCTACCCGGTGGCCACCGCCGAGCTGATGCGCCGCGCCCTGGAGTACACCCAGATGTTCGACGTCCCGGTGATCGAGCACTGCGAGGACCTCAGCTTGAGCCGCAAGGCGCCGATGAACGAGGGACGGGTCTCCACGGCGCTCGGCCTCAAGGGCCATCCGACCGCCGCCGAGGACATCATCGTGGCGCGCGACATCGCCCTCGCCGAGCTGACCGGCGGCCGGCTGCACTGCGCCCACGTCTCCAGCGCCGGCGCCGTGCGGATGATCCGCGACGCCAAGGCGCGCGGCGTCGACGTCACCTGCGAGGTCACCCCCCACCACTTTACGCTCACCGACGAAGCGGTGCGCACCTTCGACACCAACACCAAGATGAACCCGCCGCTGCGCAACCAGGCGGACGTCGACGCCGTTCTCGAAGGTCTGGCCGACGGCACCATCGACGCCATCGCCAGCGACCACGCCCCCCATCACGCCGACGAGAAGGCGCTGGAGTTCGACCTCGCCCCGTTCGGGATCATTGGACTGGAAACCGCGGTACCGCTCGCCATCGACCGGCTCCTGCACGGCGGCCAGGTGACGCTACCGCGGCTGGTCGAGCTGCTGGCCGTCAACCCGGCACGCATCCTCGGCCTGCAGGTCGGCGGCCTCGCCGAGGGCGACGCCGCCAACGTCACCGTTCTCGACCTCGAGCGCATTGCCAAGGTCGACGCCGCGAGCTTTGCCAGCAAGGCGCGCAACACGCCGTTTCACGGCCGCAAGCTGAAGGGCTGGCCGGTACTGACGATCGTCGCCGGCAAGGTGGTCTGGAAGGCGCGTGAGACGGTCGCGGAGCGATGGCGAGGATGACCGAGAAAGAGATCGGCAAGGTCGAGGGCGTCATCCGCGTCTCGGTGGTATGTGTACCATCGTCCATCCTCACGACCCGGCGGAGCTGAAATGACCGAGAACGCGATCGTCGAGCTGCTGCGCGAGGTCGGGGCGCTGCTCTCCGGCCACTTCAAGCTGTCATCGGGCCTGCATTCGCCGCAGTACCTGCAGTGCGCGGTG
>Ga0299906_10004567_pt1 | contig 11325 bp, 9 predicted proteins | sample RVTome_14_FD_200259 | JGI IMG/M metagenome (GOLD analysis project Ga0299906, IMG submission 200259) | Soil microbial communities from uranium-contaminated site in the Upper Colorado River Basin, Wyoming, United States - RVT145D125 (version 2) ... | reverse complement strand
TCCGGCGGAGGGTCTCCGCCTGCACGGCGACACGCTGGCGGGCGTCGTCGACGATCGCGGCGTGCAGCTCGTCGCACTCCTCGAAATGGGTCAGCGCGTCGGCGGCCGGCGCCGGGCCGGTGGTGCTCCCGGAGCCGGCGCCGCCGCTCCCGCATGCCGCCAGCGCGCACGCTGCCAGCGCGATCGCCGAGCGTCCCAACGTCGTTCTCATGGCAGTCCTCCTCCCGTCGGCCCGCTCAGCGCGGGGCGTGACGGGCGTCGTTGACGTATTCACCATGAGAGTGTAGATAGTTCACAGAAGTTGTGAAAACAAGGCGACCCACGAAACTTTCCTCCGGAGCGGAGGGCTCGCGCCGGCGCTCGATCGGCGAGCTGTTCTACGAGAGCCGAGTGCTGCACGGGCGGCGCTGGTCGCTCCGCCGGTTCGCCACCGAGGCGCTCGAGGGCCGGATCGAGCCCGTGATGCTGAGCTACATCGAGAAGGGCGAGCGCTTTCCGAGCGAGGACCTCGTCCGCCAGCTCGCGGCCTTCCGCCGCGAGGAGCCGCAGCCGCTGCTCGCGCTGCTGTGGCGCGATCGGGTCCTGCACGCCGTCGCGCGCGAGCTCGCGCGCGCGTTCGAGGCCGCGCCGAGCGTCGCACCGGTCGAGGACGGCGCGCTCGCGGTCCGGCTCAGCCGGGCGATGGCGGCGCTCCCCGACGACGGTGCCTCGATCTCCTACGCCCGCTGGCGCAAGGAGTTCCGCCGCGAGGGGAAGCGGCGGCGGCGGCCGCCCGCCGACGAGGCCGCGCTCGACGCGCGCGTCGAGCAGATGCTGCGGGACCATGACCTGATCGACGTCGAGGACGACCGCGTACGCCGCAAGGGACGGCACCTCCAGGCGGCGAGCAGCGAGGAGCGGCGGGCGGTCGCCCTGCAGTACGCCAGCCTGTTCGCCAAGGGACTCATCGATCGTGTCGCGCTCCCCGAGGTCGAGACCGGCACGCTCCTGCGCAACCACTATTTGAACATCGAGCGCGGGCGGATCGCGGAGTTCCACGCGGCGTTGAACACGGCCCTGAGCGAGCTGGCGGAGCGGTTCGCGGCGCCGCCGTCGGCGCACACCGAGTTCATGAACGTCCTGACGACGGCGACGCTGGAATGATGCCACGCCGCACGAGGTGCCCCATGCGCACGAGTCACGGAGCCGCGATGCCGCTCCTCGCGGCGATGCTGCTGGTGGGCTGCGGCGGCAGCGGCTCCACCGGCCTGATCTCACCGGAGAACGCGCTCCTCGAGGACGTCCGCCGGGAGGACAGCTGCGTGACCATCGAGGAGGGTCTCACCTACTGTGCCACGAGCGCGCCCGAGGCCGTGGCCCCGAACGGCGCGAGCGCGCTCGGACCGTTTCCGTCGGGTGACGGCGGAGCCCCGACCGCGACGCCCACGCCGTCGGGACCGCAAGCGACCCCGCTCGACATGGCGACGTCGACCCCCGCCGCAGGCGCGCCGACGCTCTCGCCGACGCCCGCCCCCGGTGAGACCGTACCGCGCCCCGAGCCGACGCCGTGCGTGCCCGCGGTGTCCGGAGCGTGTCCGGATGGGATCTTCCTGGCGTTCGACGTCTTCGGCTTTCCCGCGGGGGCGGCCTGTGCGCTCGCGGCGCGCGCGCCCGACGACCAGGCGCCATGGGCGACGGCGGCGCTCGTTCCCGCCGGCGGGGTGCAGACGTCCCTCGTGCTGCCGCTGCCCGAGGTGGAGGATGCGGCGATCGTCGAGATCGCATTGCTCTGCTACGAGACGGCGCCGGTGGATCTTCCCGACGAGGTCGTGACACTCGCCGAGGCCGGGCCGGACGTCGTGTTCGTCCCGGACGCGCCCGTGGAAGTGCGCTAGCTACCTCGGGACGAGGGTCACGCATCCTCACCGGCCCCCAGCCGTGCGAGGCGCGCGCGGGCGCGGTCGAGCGCGCGCGCGCGCCGGCGGAGATCGGCCCAGGGGTCGGCGCGCCGCGCCAGGCGGCGGAAGACGTTCTCGACGGTGAAGTCCCGCGGGCCGATGCCCTGGCGCTCCAGGTCCTTCCAGGGCACGGGCGCCGCCACCGGGGCCTCGGGGAGGGCACGCACGGACCAGGGTGCCACCGCGGTCTGTCCGTACGCGTTCCGGCCGGTGTCGAGGTAGAGCCGTCCGCGGCGCTTGTTCTTGCGCTGCTCGGTCGTGAGCGCGTCGCGGTGTCGGGACGCGAGCAGGTCCATCGCCGCCCGCGCGAAGCCCCGGACGGCGTCGAAGTCTTCGCTGCGATCGAGGGGCACCACCACGTGCACGCCCCGGGAGCCGGTGAGCTTCGCGTAGCAGGGGAGGTCGAGGTCGCCCTCGAGGAGATCGCGGACCAGGAGCGCCGCGCGCCGCGCCGCCTCGAAGTCGTCCCCGGCCGGATCGAGGTCGATCACCATGAGGTCGGGATGGTCGAGCCGATCGCGCCGCGAGAGCCACGGGTGCAGCGTCACGCAGGCCTGATCGGCGAGGTACGCGAGGGTGGCCGTGCGGTCGCACACCACCAGGTCCTGCGTGCCGTTCGTGCTCGTCACCTCGACGCGCACGGTGGTGATCCACTTCGGGAAGTGGCTGCCCGCTTGCTTCTGGTAGAAGCCGTCCTGCGCGATGCCGTCGGGGAAGCGTTGCAGGACGAGGGGCCGGTCGCGCAGGTGAGGCAGGATCCGATCGGCGATGCGCTCGTAGTAGTCGATGAGAGCGCCCTTGGTCAGCCCGGGACGCGGGAAGAGGATCTTGTCCTCGTTCGAGGTCTCGACCGAGCGTTGGCCGTAGCTGCGCCGGGTCATCTCAGCCCGTGTCCTCCGCCCGCGCCACCTCCGCCAGGGTGCGGCCGGAGATGACGCTCCGCGTCTCGGTGCGGGTGGGGTTGCGCCGGGCGTTGGCACCCTCGTCCCTCATCTTGATCAGGAGCCAGTTCTTGTCCTCGTCGCGGAGCCTGCTGTGCACCAGCGCGTAGCCGCCGCGGAGCTTCTTCCCCTCGAGCCAGATCTCGGCGTGGTCCCGGGTGAGGGCCTTCGCGATGGGGACCTCCTCGCCGTCGTCGCCGGTGGTGACGTTCTTGTACGGGCCGGCGTCCCACACGATCACGGTGCCGCCGCCGTACTCGTCCTCCGGGATGACGCCCTCGAAGTCGGCGTAGTCGAGCGGGTGATCCTCGGTGGCCACGGCGAGGCGCTTCTCGCGCGGATCGGTGGACGGCCCCTTCGGCACCGCCCAGGACTTGAGCACGCCGTCGACCTCGATCCGGAAGTCCCAGTGCAGCGAGCTGGCGTCGTGCTGCTGCACGACGAAGATCGGATTGCCGCGCCGCTTGAGCCGCGGGCCGCCCCGCAGGCCGCTCCCCGAGGGCTCGGGCGTGCGGCGAAAGTCGCGCTTGCTGCGATAGGTGGCGAGCGTGCTGCGCTGCTTGGCCATGGTCGCCTTTCGCGAGCAACGGGCGTGCCGGTGCGGTCGCGATCGCGCGGCGCCGCCGCCGGGCTGCTGCGTTTCGCGTCGTCGGTTGTAGAAACTGCTACGCCGCCCAGCGCCGGGAGGCAATCGACGCCGGAAGCCGCTGCTACCTTCACCACGGGCGCTGCACCGGGGCCGGCACCGACCTTGCTCCACCTTCACATCGCAGGACCGGAGCCCCCCATGCGAGGAGAGCAGCCGCCCCAGATCGTGATCTTCGGCGCCACGGGTCCACGTCGCGCCGGGCGTCCAGCACCAGCGCCTGGCCGCCTTCCCACCCACGTCGCGGGCCGTCCGTGCCGCCGTACTGGCCGCGCATGCGCGAGCAGAACCAGCGCGGTCCGCGGCCGCTCGGGGTCCTGACAGGCCCGGCAGCAGTCCCGTTGACGCCGCAACGCGATCCCGTGTGCGTGCACGACGCGCGCCGGAAGGCGGTCGTGGAGCCACCCTGGCACGGTCATCGTCGCCGGCGTTGCCGTCGACGAAGAGGCCGTCCTGTGGGCGCACGGCGGCTACGCCCCCTCGACACTTCATCGTCGCCGAGCCGGGAGGCCGGTGGACGGTCCCGCGCCGGAGCCTCGTCGACCTCGCAGCGGCGACATCCGCTGCGAAATAGAAAGCGCGGGCGCGCCCTTGCGCCGCCGACGCCGCGGGCCCTAAGCGGAAAGGGGAGGGCGGACCGTGCGTGCGAGCGAGCGACGGCTGCGGACGACCATGCGAGGGCGCGGCTTCGCGCGCGCCGCGCTCCTGGCGGTGCTCGTTGCCGCGACCGGCTGCGGCGACGACGGGGACGGCGGTGCGTTTGCTGTGGCCCTGACCCTGCGCGACGGTGCCGGTCAGGCGGCGACGACGTTCGCGCTCGGTGCGCCGATCACGCTCGAGCTGTCGGTGCAGAACCGCAGCGACCGGACCCGGATCCTCACCTTCGGGTCCAGCCAGACCTTCGAGTTCCAGGTCTTCGCGCAGGAGTCGGAAGCGCCGCTCTGGACGTGGTCGAGGGGTGGGATCTTTACACCCGTGATCCAGAGCATGTCCTTCGAGCCTGGCGAGGTGCGGACCTTCACCGCGGTGTGGGATCAAGTCGCCGACGACGGCGCGGCCGTAGGGGCCGGGACGCTCGAGGCGCGTGGGTTCCTGACGGTGCTGGTCGGTCCGCACGTCGACCTGCCCGAGAACCGGCACGCCGCCGGCGTGCGGCGTGTGGCGTTCGCGACCGGGTGACGAGCGGAGCCGGGATGTCGTCCTAGTTCGCCCCTTGCGGCTTCGGGGTGTTGATCGTGAGCGCGTTGCTGGCGTGGCCGGCGTCGTCCTGGAGGCGGACCGTCACGTTCACGCTCTGGTCGTTGCCGAAGCGGTAGCACTGGCCCACCTGGACGCGGCCCGAGGAGGCGTTGCCGCTGATCTGCTCGAGGGTGGTGTCCGTGAAGGTGGCCGAGTTGCCGCTCGGCACGAACTGGAACGACACCTCGACTGCGCTCGCCATGGTGGTGACGTCGCCGTCGGGGTCGGAGAAGTTGAACTCGGCGGCGAACAGGCTCCCGACCGGGCCGTTCGGCAGCATGCACGAGATGGTGTTGAGCTGCAGGAGCTCCTGCGTGAGGCCCGAGATCGTCGGCGCGGTGGCGCCGGGGCCGAAGCCGCACTGCATGAGCGCGTCCTCGCAGCAGTCGTTGGCGGTGACGCAGAACTCGTCGCAGAAGCAGGGCGCGCTCGGTGCCGTGCAGGTGTCGTCGCGTCCGGGGCAGCAGCGGCCAGCGCACGAGGTCGCGAGGACGCACTGCCGGCAGTCGTTGCTGCAGAGCCGACCGGTCTGGCACTGGGCCTGCGAGGCCGGGGGATCGCAGGCCTCGCCGGGCTCGACGGCGCCGTTGCCGCACGTCGAGGTGTTCTGGGCGTGGCCGAAGTAGGCGCCGACGACGCCGTTCTGGACGACCGTGACGCAGAGCAGGAAGTTGCTCCGCACCTCGTCGCCGAACGTGATCGTGATCGCGATCTGCCCGGAGGTCGTGAGCAGCGGGATCTCGTAGAACCCGCCGACGAAGTCGGCCGGGCTGCACGTGCCCTCGCCGACCGCGACGATGAGGAAGAGGCCCTGCTGGGCCGGAAAGGCGTCGGTCGTCGCCGCCGAGGACGCGCCCCCGTTCAGGTTGACCGTGATCTCGCTCGTGCCCCCGGGGTCGACCTGCTGGTCGCCCTCGACGCCGGCGATCGGCGACGGCGGGTTGGAGCCGGGGATCGGCGCGGCGCCGACGCGCAGGGTGGGCTCGGTGCCGGTGTCGGTCTCGATGTCGGAGAGGAAGTCGTCGACCAGGCTCAGGCGGAAGAAGTCGTCGGGCAGCGTGACGTTGGCGAGGAACGTGAACTGCTGCGTGCACGGATTCGGCACCTGGAAGAAGGAGGCCGGCAGCGTCACGTTGGCGATGAAGGAGAAGTCGTCGTCGCACGGCTCGACCGTGCACGCGTCGGCCCCGAAGCAGGCGAAGGCGTTCGGCTGCCCGGTGGGGTTGCAGCTCACGAAGGCGGGATCGCCGCCGTCGGCGCGAAAGATGTTGCCGATGGCGGTGCCGTCATCGACGTTCAGGGTGATGGCCCAGCGGTCGGGACCGACGTCCTTGTTCACTAGAACGCGCTGGCCGTCGGGCGTCTGCTGGATGCCGCGCTGGGTGCCGCCCTCGCTGCAGGCGTCGGCGCCGAAGCAGGCGAAGCCGTTCGGCTGGCCCGTGGGGTTGCACGCGATGAACGCGGGCGGGCCGCCGCCCACGCGAAAGACGTTGCCGGTGGCGGTGCCGTCGTCCTGGTTGAGCGTGAGCGCCCAGCGATCGGGCGGCACGTCCTTGTTGGCGAGGACGTGCTCGCCGTTCGGGGTGAACTGGATGCCGCGATCGGCGGCGGCCGCGGGCGTGGCCGCGGCGATCACCGCCATGAGGGCCAGGACCGTCCGTCTTCCGGGGCGGCGTGCCCCCGCGCCATGCCGTCGTGCGTGCATGGCCTCCACTAAAAGCGGACTCGAACCGTTACTGCAACCCCGACCGCGCCCCGTCCGCCGCGCGCGGCACGCGCTCGTACTCGGACGGCTTGAAGCGGCGCATGCGCGCGCAGTACTCGCTGGCGAGGCCCGGGAAGAGCGAGTGGTTCTCGCCGTCCGGGCTCAGGTACCAGCTCGAGCATCCCGTGGACCACACCATGTGCTGCATGCGGCGCTGCAGGGCGGCGTTGTAGGCGTCCTGCACGTCGCGCCGGACGGTCACGTACTTGAGGTTCTCGCCGACCAGCGTGCGGATCGCCTGCAGGATGTAGCGAATCTGCGACTCGGTGTAGACCAGCACGGACGTGTGGCCCGGCCCGGTGTTCGGGCCCATCATGAGGAAGTAGTTCGGGAAGCCGGAGACGGCGACGCCCTTGTAGGCGACGGCCCCGGCGCGCCACGCCTCGGCGAGCGTGGTGCCGCCGAGCCCGTGGATCGGGAACGGGGCCGTGGTGATGCTGAGCGCGAAGCCGGTCGCGAGCACGATGGCGTCGACCGGATGCTCGCGGCCGTCGGCGGTGACGACGGCGTGGGCGCGCACCTCGGCGATGGGCTCGGTGACCAGCTCGACGTTCGGGCGCTCGAAGGTCGGCCAGTAGTCGTCGGAGATCAGCATGCGCTTGCAGCCGAACTGGAACGTGGGGCGGAGCTTGGCGCGCAGCGCCGGGTCGGCGACGGAGCGCCGCAGGTGGCGCTCGGACATGCGCTCGCCGATCCGCGAGAGCCGCGGGGAGTCGAGGAAGATGACCGGCCCCATGAGCTCGCTCATGAAGTAGAGGAAGAGCCGGACCACCCGCATGAGCGCGGGCGAGCGCCCGAAGAGGCGCCGCATGCGCGCCGAGATCGGGCGGTCGCGCTTGGGGACGACCCACGCGGCGGTGCGCTGGAAGACGCTGAGCGTGGCGACGCGCGGCGCGATCGCCGGCACCACCTGCACCGCGCTCGCGCCGGTGCCGATGACGGCGACGCGCTTGCCCGTCAGGTCGTAGTCGTGATGCCAGCGCGCGGTGTGGAAGAGGGTGCCCTCGAAGCGGTCGAGGCCGGGGATGTCGGGCAGCTTCGGATCGACGAGGCCGCCGACGCCGGAGAGGACGACCCGCGCCGTCACGGTCTCGCCGGTGCCGGTCGTGAGCGTCCAGAGGCCGCGCGTCTCGTCGAAGCGCGCCTCGGTGACGGCGGTGTTCAGGCGCAGGTGCGGGCGGAGCTGGTGCTTCTCCACGCAGTGCAGCAGGTAGCGCTGGATCTCGCCCGACGTCGCGAACATCCGCGTCCAGCCGGCGTGGGGCTCGAAGGAGAACGAGTAGACGTGCGACGGGACGTCGCACGCCGCTCCGGGGTAGGTGTTGTCGCGCCAGGTGCCGCCGATCTCGGAGGCGCGCTCGAAGATGGTGAACGAGTAGATGCCCGCCTTCTTGAGCTGGATCGCCATGCCGATGCCGGCGAAGCCGGCGCCCATGATGACGATCGGCAGGTCGGGCACGGCGCCGGCCACCGTCGGCGGCGTCGCCGGCGCCAGGTTCTCGACGTAGAGCATGGTCTCCTCCCGCGTGCGGGGCGAGACCCTGGCGCATCCGCCGCCCTGTGTCGAGCGGGCGCGGCGCCCGCCTGCGGCGGAGGCCTACGGCAGGAACGTCCCGGCCGCCACGCCGCTGCTCTCGGTGAGGTCGCCGGTCACGTTCGTGCAGTGGAAGTCGCCGGCGCCCACGTTCAGGCAGGCGCGGTTCGGCTCCTGGCGGTGCTCGACGTCGCAGGCGCTCGCGAAGACGACGTCGAGGGCGCCGTTGCCGTCGAGATCGACGAGCGCGACGCCGCTCGAGGCGAGCTCCCGGCCGTCGATCTGGTCGCAGGTGAACCGCCCGCTGCCGTCGTTCGTGCACAGGCGGTTCGGCTGCTGGTTGGTGTTGGCGAAGACCGCGTCGAGGTCGCCGTCGCCGTCGAGGTCGCCGAGGGCGACCGCGACCGAGCGCTCGGTGTGCGGGCTCATGGCGTGGCACGTGAAGCCGCCGCGCCCGTCGCCGAGGCAGGCGCGGTTCTGCTGCGGCGCGCCGGTGTGCGGCAGGCGCTCGAGGTTGGCGAACACCGCGTCGAGCTTGCCGTCGCCGTTGACGTCGCCGAGGGCGACGCCGAGGCTATCGTCGGCCGCGGTCTCGACCGGCGCGCAGGTGAACGCACCGGCGCCGTCCCCGAGGCACACCTGGTTCGGCTCGCCGCCGTTGGCGACCACGACGTCGCCCGTGCCGTCCCCGTCGACGTCGCCGATCGCCACGCCGTAGCTCTCGTCGGTCTCGGGGGCGAGGAGACCGCACGCGAAGCCGCCCTGGCCGTCGTTCAGGCAGACGTGGTTCGGCTGGTTGGTGACGTTGCCGAAGACGGCATCGAGGCGGCCGTCGCCGTTCAGGTCGCCGAGGGCGACCGACGCGGTCGTCGAGGGCAGCGTGCCGATCGCGCCGCAGGCGAAGCTGCCGGCGCCGTCGCCGCGGCAGAGAAGGTTCGGCTTGTCGGGGCCGATCGCGAGCACGACGTCGAGGGTGCCGTCGCCGTCGACGTCTCCCGCCGCGACCGCGCGGCTGCCGGCCGCCTCGGGCGCGAGGTCGGTGCACACGTACTCGCTGCCGTCGCGCAGGCAGAGCTGGTCGCGCCCGCCGGTGTCGGAGAACACCAGGTCGACCGCGAGCCCGCCGGCGGCGGCCTGCGCCGGGGCGAGCACGGGAACGAGGGCGGCGATGGCGAGCAGCCGGAGGGGGATGAGACGTCGTGCGGTGGATGTCATGCCAGATATTGGACACCGGCTCGGCGCGCGAGACAAGCCCCCTCGGGCTCCGCTCCGCCGCCGCGCGCTCGCCGACGGTGAGGCAATCCGCCACAGCGGGGGCATCGCCGTGTACTCGGCGAGGCGCATGGCGTATGGAGGTCCGCGGAATCGAAGGGCGCGCTCAAGGACACGGCGCGGAGTGCCGACGAGCTTGAGCGAGCGGCACGACCATGCGACGGCGCGTAGACGAGCACGGGTGTCGGCGGGTGGTGGGCAGGGCGCTCGGGCTCGTGCTCGCCGCGGGGGTGCTCACGGCCGGCCTCGCCGCCGAGGCGTTCCCCGGCGACCTCACCGCGGTCGCGCGCCGGCGCGGCTGGGGCTACCTGCTCGACAAGCTCGTCGCCGACGGCGTGCCGGCCGCGCGCGCGGCCGCGGCGCTCACCGATCCGCGCCTGCCGCCCTTCGACGGGCTCTCGTTCTCGATCGCGCCGCGCGCGGCGGCGGGACCGTACCGCCGCCTGCAGAGCGCGGCGAGCGTGGCGGCGGCGCGGCGCTGCCGCGCCCGCTATGCGGCCGAGTTCGAGGCGGCGGAGGCGGCGCACGCCGTGCCCGCCGAGCTGATCGCGGCGATCATCCACGTCGAGAGCGCCTGCGGGCGGAATACCGGCGCCAGCCGCGTCTTCCACCGCCTGGCGCGGCTCGCGATGGCGAACGAGCCCGCCAACCTCGCCCGCAACGTGCGACGCCACGCCGCCCGCGGCGCGCCCGATCCCACACTGCCCGCGCGCGTGCGCGCCCGCGGCCGCTACCTCGAGGACGTCTTTTATCCCGAGGTCCGGGCCCTGTTCACGGTCGGGGTCGACCTCGGCATCGATCCGCTCGCGCTCCGCGGGTCGGTCGCGGGCGCCTTCGGCTACCCGCAGTTCCTGCCGACGAGCTTTCTCAACCACGGCGTCGACGCCAACGGCGACGGCCGCGTCGACCTCTACGACATGGCGGACGCGGCGTCCTCCTGCGCCCGTTACCTGCGCGACCACGGCTGGCGTCCGGAGCTCTCGCTCGCCGAGCGCCGCGCCGTCATCTGGAAGTACAACCGCTCGGACGTCTACATCGACACCATCCTCGCGCTGGCGGGGCGCCTCGCCGCCGGCGACCGCGTCGCCCGTGAGCGGCGCTGAGCCGCGCCGACGCGCGGACGTTCGCGATTGCGGCGGTGCGTGCGGTGGGCTTGAATAGGATCCGGGCATGACGCACGCACCTCCCCCTCGCCCGCCACGGGACGCGTGGCTCGACGACCGCCGCCTGCAGGCGATCCTCGACAACACCACGGCCGTCATCTACGTGAAGGACCTCGACGGCCGCTACCTCCTCGTCAACCGCCAGTTCGAGCGCATCTTCCACCTCGCGCGCGGCGCCAGCCTCGGGCGCAGCGACCACGAGCTCTTTCCGCCGGACTTCGCGGCCGCGTTCTGCGCCAACGACCGCCAGGTGGCCGTGACCAACAAGGTGATCGAGTTCGAGGAGCGGGTGCCGCAGGACGGGCTCGTCCACACCTACATCTCGATCAAGTTCCCCCTCCAGGGCGAAGACGGCCGCCCGGAGGCGGTCTGTGGCATCTCCACCGACATCACCGAGCGCCGGGAGGCGGAGGAGCGCCTCCGGCGCCTGGCGCAGCACCTGGTCACCGTGCGCGAGGACGAGCGCCAGCGGCTCGGCTTCGACCTCCACGACGGCGTCTGCCAGGAGCTGATCGGCATCGGTATCCTGGTCGACGCCGCGCGCGCGCGCCTGGGGGTGATCGCCGCCCCGGAGCTCGCGCAGGTGAGCGCCTACCTCACGCGCGTCGGCGATCACCTGCGCGAGCTCGCCCGCGACCTCCGGCCGATGCTGCTGCGCGACCTCGGCCTCGCGGGCAGCCTGCGGGCGCTGGTCGAGGGGCTCTCCACGCCCGCGCTCGCGATCGCGACCGACCTGCCGGACGACCTGCCGCGCCTCGACGAGGACCTCGAGATCGGCCTCTACCGGATCGCCCAGGAGGCGCTGGTGAACGCCGTTCGTCATGCGCG
>Ga0299906_10004566_pt1 | contig 11325 bp, 10 predicted proteins | sample RVTome_14_FD_200259 | JGI IMG/M metagenome (GOLD analysis project Ga0299906, IMG submission 200259) | Soil microbial communities from uranium-contaminated site in the Upper Colorado River Basin, Wyoming, United States - RVT145D125 (version 2) ... | reverse complement strand
CCAGGTCTTCGACAAGTCGATCGACCCGGCCATCGGGCGCGGCGACGTGGTGCAGTGGGTGGGCGAGCTCGAGCAGTTCGGCGGCCAGACCGAGGTCTCGGTGGCCGAGGACTTCGGCAACTTCGGCGCCACCCGCGTCAGCTCGGGCACCGCCCCCTCGCCCACGGTGGTGACCGTGTCGCAGGTGGGGGAGGCCACCGAGGGCAAGCTGATCCGCATCGACGACCTGACGGTCGTCTCCGGGTCGATCCCCGAGAGCGGCAGCGGCAGCCTCTTCGTCACCGACGACGGCGGCACCTCGACGATCGAGATCCGGATCGACGGCGACACCGACGTGCCGGGCGCCAACACCCCCACCGGGACCTTCGACCTGATCGGCGTCGCGAGCCAGTTCGACTCCTGGGTCCCGTTGAACGGCGGCTACCAGGTGGTGCCCCGCGAGCGCGCCGACGTCCTCAGCGAGGAGGTCAACCACCCGCAGGTGGTGATCTCCGAGATCCACGCCGACCCCGACTCGTCGATCGCCGGCGACGCCAACGGCGACGGCACCCGCGACGCCGAGGACGACGAGTTCGTGGAGCTGCTCAACACCGGCACCACCCCGGTCGACGTCAGCGGCTGGAAGATCTCGGACGGCATCAGCGTACGCCACACCTTCCCGGCGAGCACCGTCATCCCGCCGCACGAGGCGGCCGTGGTCTTCGGCGCCGGCACCCCCACCGGCGACTTCGGCAACGCCGCCGCCAACGGCCTCGTCTTCACCGCCACGACCGGCACCCTCGCCCTCAACAACACCGGCGACACGGTGACCCTGGCGGACAACTCGAGCGCCACCGTGCAGGCGGCGGCGTACGGCTCCGAGGCGAATTCCGACGAGTCGATCGTGCGCGACCCCGACTTCTCGAACGCCCCCTTCGTGCGCCACGCCACCGCCGACGGCGCGGGCGGCAGCCTCTACTCGCCGGGCACGCGGATCGACGGCGGCGCCTTCACCGTGCCTCAGGGCGCCGTGCTGCTGACCGAGGTCCTGTACGACCCCTCCGGCGCCGACGCCGGCCTCGAGTGGATCGAGATCTGGAACGCCACCGAGGCGTCGATCGACCTCACCGACCTCTGCCTCGGCGCCGGCGGCGCCGACTACACCAACACGCTGATCCCCCTCGACGGTTGCGCCGGCGGCTGCACGATCGGCGCCGGCGAGACCTTCGTGGTCGGCGGGCCGACGTCGAGCGGCGACAACGGCGATCCCGCCTTCGACCTCGAGCACGAGATCTCCCCCGGCCTGCAGAACAGCGGCGCCGACGCCGACGGCGTGGCCCTCTTCAACTTCCGCTGCGCCCAGGTCACGTCCTCGACGGTGCCGATCGACGCCGTGGTCTACGGCACCGCCAACACCAACGGCCTGATCGACGAGACCGGCAGCGCCGAGGACCCCGAGGTGGGCGACGCCGCGAGCGGCCAGTCGATCGAGCGCGTCGACCTCGCCGGCGCCTGGCAGGTCCAGGCCTCGCCGAGCCCGAACGTCGCCTTCCCGCCGCCGCCGCCCGAGGGCCTGGTCATCTCCGAGGTCTTCTACGACTACGACGGCACCGACAACGGCTTCGAGTGGGTCGAGCTCTACCACGGCGGCAGCGAGACCATCGACCTCGACGACTTCAGCCTCGGCTACGGCGGCACCACCTGGACCTCGGGCAAGTACCAGCTCTCGGGCTCGATCGATCCCGGCGAGGTGATCGTCGTCGGCGGCCCGAGCTCGGCGAGCGGCAACGGCACCCCGACCTACGACCTGTCGCAGGACTTCAGCCCCGACATCCAGAACAGCGGCTCGGCCGGCGACGGCGTGGCCCTCTTCAACGTGCCGGCGGCGGCGATCACCGGCTCCACGGTGCCGATCGACGCCGTCGTCTACGGCCCCAACAACAACAGCAACCTGATCGACGAGACCGGCTCGGCCAATTCCCCGGAGGTGGGCGACGCCTCCGAGGGATCGTCGATCGAGCGCACGACGCTCGGGGGAAGCTGGCAGATCCGGTCGACGCCGTCGCCGGGCTCCTCGCCGCTGGAGTGAGACGAGCTGCGGGGCGGACGCCGCGGCGTCCGCCCCTGCCCCCGACTCCCCGCCGGCCTGCCCGCGCCGCCGTGTAGTTACTACTCACGTCGCGGTTCTGCCACCGGGTAATAAGTGCTCTTCCCGGTGGGGGATCGGACGACTAGGCTCGAGACACCTCCAAGAAAGGAAGGTGTCTCATGAAACTGATCCGACCGATTACCATTGCCCTCTTGCTGGGAGTCTGTACCAGCTTATCGGTCTATGGTCAATCTCCGCGTTACGGCCCTCCCCCGGGCTCGCGGCCAAGCTACGACTACGACCGTGACTACTATGAGGCGCCCACGCCGGGGGTCGAAGTCGGCTTCTTCTACGACGAGCTGTCGCCCTACGGCGACTGGGTGCTGACCCGCGACTACGGTTGGGCCTGGTTCCCGCGCGACGTGCATCCCTACTGGTCTCCGTACACCGAAGGCCGCTGGGTGATCACCGAGTACGGCTGGACCTGGGTCTCGTACGAGCCTTTCGGCTGGGCGACCTACCATTACGGCCGTTGGGTGCGGGATTCCCGCTTCGGTTGGCTCTGGGTTCCCGGCACGACCTGGGGACCGGCCTGGGTCTCCTGGCAACACGGCGGAGGCTACGTGGGCTGGGCGCCGCTGCCGCCCGCGGTCGGTTTCGAGATCGGCATCGGTATCCGGCTCGGCGGATTCGACCTCAACATCGGCATCCGGCCCGACGCCTACACCTTCGTGTCGGAGCGCTCCTTCCTCGAGCCTCGTCTCAGGGGCCATCTGGTTCCGAGGGCGCGCAACGTCACCATCATCCATAACACGACCAACGTCACCAACTACACCTACGTCGACAACCGAGTGGTGAACCGCGGGGTCGAGGTGCGACGCATCGAGCAGGCCACCGGCCGGCACGTGCGGCCGCTGCGCGTCGCCTCAGCGAGGACGAAGCGGCAATCCGAGGTGGCGACGAGCGAGGTGCGCATCTACCGGCCCGAGAAACGGCAGCTCGACTCCGTCCGCGTCGCCGCGCGCGCCACTCCGGAGCTGCGCGCCGAGAAGCCTCGCGCGGGCCGCGACCAGGGTCCGCCTGCGGCGAACCGTCGCGACGCCCCCGAGGTCAGAGTCGCTCCACGCCTCGACCGCCTGCCGCGCCTCGACCCCCGGCAGCTCGAGCAGCGCGAGCACCGCGAGAAGCAGGAGCTCGTGCGCCACCAGGCGGCAGAGAAGCAACAGATCGAGAAGCTCTACCGACGGGACCTCGCCAAGGCGCCGGCGCAAGCCGAGCGCAACCAGGTCGAGAAGCGCCATCAAGCCGAGCGCGAGGCGCTGCAGCAGGGCCAGCGCAGCGCCGCGCAACAGCTCGCGGCGCGACAGCAGCTCAAGCGCCAGGCCCTGGCGGCGAAGCCGCCGGGCGAAGGGAAGGCGCCGAGCAAAGTGAAGGCTGCTGACCCGAAGCAGGAGAACAAGAAGCCGAAAGCCAAGAAAGAGAAGGGAAAGGGGACACGGTGAGGGAGTGGTTTCTACCCACGTCGTGATTCGGTTCTTGGGTAGTAAGTGCTCTTCCCGGCGGGGGATCCGCGCACTAAGCTTGAAACACGTTCGAGAAGAACGGCACTCCATGAAAGGACGGTACTCCATGAAAAGACAGTGTTCCAAGAAACGCACACTCGCATTGGCGGCAGCCTCGCTGACGGGCGTGGCGCTGATCGCGCTTGCCGGCTGCGCCTCCTCGATGGTGCCCCAGAACACCCGCCATTCGGACTCGGGGATCACGTCGGTGATCGAGGCTTCGCTGGCGGCCAACGACGACGTGAAGGCGCGGCAGGTGAGCGTCGAGACCCGGGAGGGCATCGCGTACCTGACCGGCGTGGTGGACACGGAAGACGCCCGGCGCGAGGCCGGCCGGGTCGCCTGGCGCACGGAAGGCGTCAGCGGCGTGGTGAACGACCTCACGGTCGGAGAGAGGACGGTCGGTAGTTGGGTCGATGACGTGATGATCAGCTCGAAGGTCAAGTCGAAGCTCATCGCCAGCTCCGAGATCAAGGCCGGGGACATCGACGTGAGCTCGTCGCAGGGGGTGGTGACGCTGATCGGCCGCGTCGGCTCCCAGACGATCAAGACCGAGGCCGAGCGCATCGCGCGCGGCGTCAAGGGCGTCAACGACGTGAACAACGAGCTTCTGGTCGGCAAGATCAGGACCTAGGCGGGCAGAAACGGAGGTCGGTAATGCTCTGGACGATTCTGGTCATACTTCTCGTCTTGTGGTTGCTCGGCATGGTCTCCTCCTACACGGCGGGAGGCTTGATTCACATCCTGCTGGTGGTGGCGGTGATCATCCTGATCGTCAGGCTCGTTTCGGGACGAAGAGTCCTCTAGGAATTCGCTAGCAAGGAGACAACGTGAGCGCACTCAGGATCGTGGCACTCCTGTTGATCGCCGCCGGCATCGTCGGACTGGTATACGGCGGCATCACCTACACCAAAACGACCCACGACGCCAAGATCGGCCCGCTCGAGCTGTCGATCAAGGACAAGGAAACGGTCAACGTCCCGGTGTGGGCCGGCGTCGGTGCGATCGTGCTCGGCGGGGCTCTGCTCTTCGTACGCACCAAGAAGTAGCTGCGACTCGAGCGCAGCTCCCGGCGCTCCGGCCCCCGTTCCGCCGGCCCGACGGGCCGGCGGAGGAAGGACGTTCAGATCCAATGGCGACAGTGAACAGGCAGATCACGCTCGCTTCACGGCCGGTGGGCTTCCCCGAGGTGTCGGACTTCAACCTGGTCTACTCGCCGTTGCCCTCACCTGCGGCCGGGGAAGCCCTGGTCCGGTCGATCTACTTGTCGCTCGATCCCTGCATGCGAGAGCAGATGACCGAGGCCGAGTCCGGTGCCCGGCCGGTTGCCATCGGGGAAGTCATGGCCGGCGCGGCCGTCGCCTACGTGGTGGAGTCCGAGGATCCGAGCCTGCAACCTGGTGACGTGGTCGAAGGGATGTTGGGATGGCAGGAGTACGCCCTCGCCCGGGGGAGCACGCTGAGGAAGATCGACCCCAGCCTCGCACCGATCTCGACGGCTCTCGGGGTGCTGGGCCTGCCGGGGCTCACGGCGTTCTTCGGCCTGCTGGACGTCTGTGACCCGCAACGAGGGGAGACCGTCGTGGTCTCCGGGGGGGCAGGAGCGGTCGGGATGGTCGTCGGCCAGACCGCGAAGATCAAGGGCTGCCGCGTCGTCGGAGTCGCGGGCTGCGACGCCAAGGTCTCGTGGATGCTCGACGAGCTCGGCTTCGACGCGGCACTCAACTACAAAGCTGACGATTTCCACAGCCGGCTCGGGCAGCTCTGCCCCGACGGCATCGACGTCTACTTCGACAACGTGGGCGGGACCATTACCGATGCGGTCGTGCGACGAATCAACGCCAAGGCGCGGATCTGCGTCTGCGGACAGATTTCGCAGTACAACCTGGAGCTGCCCGAGGTAGGGCCGCGCTGGCTGGGTCAACTGATCGTCAAGCAGGCGAAGGTGCAGGGCTTCCTGGTCTCCGGTTACGCCGCGCGGTTCCCCGAAGGGCTCGAGCAACTGGCCAGGTGGCTCAGGCAGGGGAAGCTGAAGTACCGCGAAGACGTGGCCCAAGGCATCGAAGCCGCGCCGCAGGCCTTCATCGGAATGCTACGGGGAAACAACCAAGGCAAGCAACTGGTGCAGCTCTCAGATCTGTAACCGTACTCGACAAAGGAGACGACCATGGGACAGCAAGAAACGAAGGGCAAGGTGAAGAAGTTGAAGGGGCGGGCGAAGGAAGCCGTCGGCATCGTTACGGGCGACCGCGCGCTGGAGCGAGAGGGCTCGCGGCTGCGTACCGAGGGCACGGTCCAGGAGGGCCTGGGCAAAGCGCGGCGCAAGGTCGGCGAGCTCGTCGACGACGTTGCCGAGGCGATCAAGAAGTAGGGCGGAGGCAGGCTTTCTGATGGAAACGCCGGCGAAGCAACACAGGCGTGAGCCGCGGCGGGTAATTTCTACCTGTGTCGCGATCCTTTTCTCGGGTAGAAAGTGCTCTTCACGGTGGGGGACCCGAGGACTATGATCAAGACACGCCCGATGAAGCCCTGGTGCGATTCGCTGGAGAGGAGCTGCCCAGCAGCCGGGCTCATGGCACTCATGGCACTCATCGGCTTGATTGATACTTGTCGTCCACAGCAAGAGGCAACCGTCATGGTCTCGAGGCGGCAAGCGGATGCCTGCCGGGCAGCTCTGCCCGGCAGGCATTCTTGGTTTGAAAGAAGCCCTGACGCTCCCTCGCAACCGGGTAGTTCCTACCTGGCTCGCGCCGGCGCTTTCGCGTAGAAAATGCGCTTCCCGGACCGGTGGCTGCGGGCTATTCTAGTAACGACTTCTAAACAACCACAAGGAGAACCAACATGAGCACCATCCTCTTGGTCATCCTGCCGGTCCTCCTGTTCGGCGGCGGAGGCCAGTCATGAGTACAACAGAACTGATCGCAGCCATCGCTCTCGTCGCGATTCTGGCCGTGGGCCTGGCGACGGTTATCTTTCTCCGCAGGCGCCGAACCGGGAGGCTACGCGGCCAGTTCGGTGCCGCTGAATACGCCCATGCCGTGGGACAAGGCCGGCGGCATGGGGAAGCCGATCTCGCCAAGAGGGGGGCGCGAGTCGAGAGCTTCGACCTCCAGCCGCTCACGCCCACCGATCAGACTCGCTACGAAGGCTCCTGGCGCAGTGTCCAGGCGCGGTTCGTGGACAGTCCCGCCAGCGCGGTGGTGGAGGCCGACCAACTGCTGCGCGACGTGATGTCGACGCGCGGCTATCCGGTAAGTGACTTCGAACAAGGCGCGGCTGATATCTCCGTGGACCACCCGATGGTGATGAAGAACTATCGAACGGCCCACGAGATCGCCTTTCGCCAGACGAAAGGGCAGGCCAGCACGGAAGACCTGCGCCAGGCAATGATCCATTACCGGACACTTTTCGGGGAGCTGGTCGGCGAGGAAAGGCCGCCTGATGCGGCCCTGACCGGTCAGCCCGAAATGGCTGCCGTTCGGTAGCTACTCGAGCAGGTCGTGCTCCTCGGCGTAGCTCACCAGCTCGACCCGGCTGGAGAGCCCGAGCTTGCCCATCAGGTTGGCGCGGTGGTTCTCGACGGTGCGCACCGAAAGGCCGAGCAGGCCGGCGACCTGCCGGTTGGTGTTGCCCTTGACGAGGAGGCGCAAGACGTCGAGCTCGCGGGGGGTCAGCTCGAAGGCCGGCGCCCCGCGCCGGTGTTGCGTCGTGACGGGCTGGTGCAGGAGCGCGCGGGTCATCGCGGGGTGTACGAAGATGTCGCCTCGACTCACCGCATGGATCGCCTGGACGATCTCGGACAGCTCGGCCCGCTTGATCACGTAGCCGGCGGCGCCCACGCGGAGCGCTTCGTGCAGCAGGCTCTCGTCCTCGTGCATCGTGAAGATGAGCACGATGATCTCCGGGTGCTCTTCCTTCAGCCGCTTCGTGGTCTCGATGCCGTTGTCGGGGGGCATGGTGACGTCGAGCAGGACCACGTCGGGGTGCAGGGTCTCGGCGAGGCGCAGCGTCTCCACACCGTCTCCCGACTCGCCGACCACCTCGAAGGCAGGGTCGGCGCGGAGCACCTCCCGGAGGCCGGAACGGACGACGGCATGGTCGTCGGCGATCAGGATGCGGATGGGCACGGCACCTCCACCACGATCGTGGTACCTGCTCCGGGCGCGCTCTCCAACGTCAAGGTGCCGCCGAGGGCCTCGGCTCGCTCTTTCATTCCGAGCAGTCCGAAGTGATCTCCGCGCCGGACCTGGCCCGGTTCGAACCCGACGCCGTCGTCCTCGACCATGACCACGACCCGCTCGCCGCGACGCTGCGCCAGCACGTCGACCCGGGTCGCGCGGGCGTGGCGCACGACGTTGGTCATCGCTTCCTGGACCACGCGGTAGAGAGCCGTCTCGATTGCCGCCGGGAGACGCTCGCCGGCGAGCCCGCGCGCCTTGAATCGGACCGCCAGGCCGTGATGGGTCCCGGCCGACCGCGAGTACTGGCGCAGCGCCGCCTCGAGCCCCAGGTGGTCGAGGCTCGCCGGCCGCAGGTCCGCGGCCAGCCGGTGCAGGCCGTCGATGACGGCGTCGGTCCTCTGCACGAGCTCCGCCACCCGGCCGGTGACGTTGCCGCCCGCGTCGATCTCCCGCTCCAGCAGGCGCAGTCCGTAGCGCAGCGAGACCAGGGCCTGACCCGCCTCGTCGTGAAGCTCACGGGCAATGTGGCGTCGCTCGTTTTCCTGCGCTTCGACGAGGCGGCGGGAGAGTGACTGCATCCGCAGCGTCGACGCCTGCATCTGCTCGAAGAGGATCGCGTTCTCGACGGCCACCGAGGCCTGGGACGACATCGCCTCGGCCAGCTTCACGTGGTCTTCCCTGAAGTAGTCGGGCTCGCGCTTGGACAGCGAGAACAACCCGGCCACGTCGCCGCGCGCGAACAGCGGCACCCCCATCCAACTCGCCTCCGCCGAGCGATCCGCCGGGAACCGCCAGTCGGGGTGGGCGTGGACGTCGGAAATCAGGACCGCGGTGCCGGTCGTCAAGATGCCGTGGACGATCGGATGATCGGCCGGGTCGAACGCCGAGCCTGCCTCGGACGCCAGGGGAACGAAGCGGTCGCCGTCGAAGACGGCGCGGACGGAGACCCGCGACGCCTCCTCGACCAGCATGACGCTGGCGCGGTCGAAAGGGACCATCCGCCGCAGGCGGTCGAGCAGGGTCGTCATGACCGTTTCGCGGTCGAGGCTGCGGGTGAGCGCCACGGTCGCTTCGCGCAGGGCGTCGGCGACGTTGCGGGCGCGCTGCTCGGCCTCGTACGCGAGCCAGCGGTCGGTCACGTCGCGGGCGACGCTCAGCACTGAAGGCAGGGTGCCCCCGGGCCCGGATTCCGGCACCAGCCGGCAGTCGAAGTGCCGCGTCCCGTCCGGGGCCGGGAACGCGAGCTCGATTCTCTCGGGCCGTCCGGTCGCGAAGACTCTCAGCAGGGCTGCCTCCCACACCTCGGAAAGCTCGGACGGCATACCCGATTCCCGGCTCGTCTTGCCCACGAAGTCCCGCGGCGGGCGCCCGGTGACGCGCTGGACGGCAGGGCTGAGGTAGAGGTGTCGCAGTTGCGGATCGAAGCGCGCGATGACGTCGGGGAGGTTCTCGACCAGCGTCCTGAACTTCTCCTCGGCCTGCCGCAGTTGCAGGGCGCCCTGGCGCACGTCCCTTTCGAGGGCATTGCGGTTCTTCTCGAGACCGTTGACGGTGCGGCTGTTGAGCATCGCCACGGCAGCCATCTCGGCAAAGACCTCGGCGAGTTGGGAGTCGGCCGCGGAGAAGCCCTTGGGCTTGTTGATCAGACCGAGGAGACCTGCCACCTCGTCGTCGATGATGATCGGCGCGAGCAGCGCGCTGCGCAGGAGCGAGCGACGGCCGCGGGGGGGCGCCTTCGCCGTGTGCTTCGACAGATCGTTGGCGAAGACGGTCCGGCCCTTGGAGGCGCGGGCACTCAAGCGGCGCAGCGGCGCGGGCAGGCCGGCAGCAGGGTCGAGCTCGAGGCTGCCGGGATCGAGGAGAGTGACCTCGAGGCCCGTTGCGTCCGCCGCGCCCACGGCGACGAGGCCGGCATCCGCGCCGAGGATCGTCTGGCACGCCTCCAGGACCGCTCTCGCCGCATCGGCGAAGGCACGGTTCTCCAGTACCGCGCGCGCGGCCGCCAGGAGCGCGGCAGCTTCCCTGCTGCGGCCGTTCGTCTTCCTCGTCTTCCTCATCAGACCGTCTTCGTAGCGGGTGATCTCGGTGACCTTATCACCAGTCGCTGCCGGAGATGCTAGTCTTCTCCTCGGACCGGCAGGAGACGGCGATGTTCGAGTACGTGACCGTGGCCCCCCCCGACGCCATCTTCGGCCTCACCGAGGCCATGCGCGCCGACCCCCGGCCCGACAAGGTCAACCTCGGCGCCGGCGTTTACCAGGACGAGCACGGCAACACTCCGGTCTTCGCCGCCGTCAAGGAGGCGGAGCGCCGGATCTGGGAGCACGAGACCACCAAGGCCTATCTGCCGATCGACGGGCACCGCGACTTCGCGCGCCACGTGCAGGCGCTGCTCTTCGGTGACGCGCACCCCGTGCTCGCCGACGGGCGCGCCGTCACCGTGCAGGCGCCGGGCGGCACCGGCGCCCTGCGCGTCCTCGGCGATTTCATCTTCGACTCCGGTCCCGACGCCGTCGTGTGGCTCACCGATCCGACCTGGCCGAACCACCCGCAGATCTTCGAGGCGGCGGGATTCGACGTCGATCGCTTTGCCTACCTCGACCGCGCCCACCACACCCTGGCCTACGCGGCGATGACGGCGGCGCTCGTCGAGGAGGCCGAGCCCGGCGACCTGGTCGTGCTCCACGGCTGCTGCCACAACCCCAGCGGCGTCGATCCCACGCCCGAGCAGTGGGAAGGGATCGGCGAGCTGCTGGCGCGCCAGCGGGTGCTGCCGGTGGTGGACTTCGCCTACCAGGGCTTCGCCGCCGGCGTGGCGGAGGACGTCGCGTGGCTGCCGGCGCTGCTGCGCCACGTGCCGGAGCTCGCGGTGTGCAGCAGCTATTCGAAGAACTTCGGTCTCTACAACGAGCGCGTCGGCGCGTTGACCGTGGTCGCCGCGGACGGCGCCCGGGCGTTGGCGGTGCTGAGCCAGCTCAAGCGCGCGGCGCGCGCCGCCTACTCCAATCCGCCGGCCCACGGCGCCGCCATCGTGGCCGCCATCCTCGGCGACGCCGCCCTCGCCGCCGACTGGCAACGCGAGCTCGGCGGCATGCGCGAGCGCATCCGCCGCATGCGAGCGCTCCTCGCCGCCGGGCTCGACCAGCGCGGCGTGCAGCTCCACGCCGACGGCAACGGCTTCATCACCCGTCAGCACGGCATGTTCTCCTTCACCGGCCTCGACCAGGATCAGGTGCGCAGGGTGCGCGCCGCCGCCGCCGTCTACATGGTCGACTCGGGGCGCATCAACGTCGCCGGCCTCAACGAGACTAACGTCGACCGCGTCTGCGACGCCATCGCCGCCGTGCAGTAGGCCCTACCCAGGACGAGCAGGGCCCTATCGCGTCACCCCGGCCGCCCACGGCCTCCTCGATCTCGCGGCGCAAATCGCTTCCCGGCGTAAGCTCTCGGCGATCGAGCCAGACGGACAGGCCGTGCACGTCAAGACCTCTGCTCAGGCGCTCGGCCAGCTTCT
>Ga0299906_10004564_pt1 | contig 11331 bp, 9 predicted proteins | sample RVTome_14_FD_200259 | JGI IMG/M metagenome (GOLD analysis project Ga0299906, IMG submission 200259) | Soil microbial communities from uranium-contaminated site in the Upper Colorado River Basin, Wyoming, United States - RVT145D125 (version 2) ... | reverse complement strand
AGCTCCCGGATCGCCGCGGGGTCCAGCGCCGTCAGCGTGCGGTCCCGATACGCGGACGAGGTGCGCGGGAAGTCGTCGATGCGATCGGCCCCGATCCAGAAGCGCGGCGGCCCGTCGTCGACGCGCACGGGACGCCGCTCGCCCTCGCCGGCGCGTCCGACGGCGAGACGCCGAGGCGCCGCCTCGCCGTCGCCGCGCAGCGTCACCGAGAAGGCGGGTGGATCGAGGAGCGCCGTCTCCGCCTCGCCGGGCGCGTCGAGGAAGTCGTCGGCGCGGAGGAAGGCGAGGGTCGAGAGCAGGCCGTCGATGGCGTCGCCATCGCCGGGCGCCTCGACGGGCAGCGTCATCCGCCACGGCGCCTCGGGCGGGGCGTCGGCCTCCTCCGCATCCCCGGACGGCGCCGGGCCGCGCGCCACGACCACGCGGCCGTCGGGCCAGCGCGCCTCCACCTCGCGGATCACGCTCTGGTCGAAGGAGAGGATCCGCTTGTCGCGGAGATCCGAGAGCTCCCGCTCGAAGCTGTTCTTGCGGTAGCTCGCCACGGCGTAGACCGCGTCTCGGCCGTCGGCCCTGGCGTAGACGTTGGAGCCGACCGGGGTCTCGCGGCCCAGGCGCAGCGTGTGTTCGGCGCCGCCCGCCCCGAAGCGCACGACCCGCGCCGACGCCTCGTCGAGCCCGTACTCGGCGTCGGGCCCCGGGCTCTCGAGGATCGCTTCGTGGGTGAGCGTGGCGAGCGCCTCGGCCATGCGCTCGACGGCGGAATCGGCCGGATGCTCGAGAGGCTCCACCATCCGCCAGGCGCCGTCGGCACGCTCGAAGCGGGCCGCCCGTCCGTCGCGGGTGGTGAGGGCGATCCAGTCGAGGTCCTCGGGCTCGAGATCGGTGAAGAGCCGCTTCGCGCGCTCCTCGGCCTCGAGCCGCCCGCTCTCCCCCTCCAGCTCGTAGAACCAGACGAAGGCGCCCAGACCGAGCGCCGCCAGCAGGAGCAACGCGGTGGTGCGCGGATTCATCGGATCACGACGCCGGATGACGCCGCGACCACCACGTGAACACGCCGAGCACGGCGATGGCCTCGGGCAGGATGAAGAGCGACGCGGTGCGGATCGCGTGGAACTGCTCGGCGGTGGGCTCGAAGCGCGAGGCCCGGGCGGTGTTGGGCCGGATCGCGATCGCCTCGACGTCGCCGATCAGCCAGTTCGCGGCGTTGAGGAAGAGGTCGCGATTGCGACCCGCGTCGAGCAGCTCGTTGGTCGCGAAGTCGGAGTCGCCGACCACCACCAGGCGCGGCTCCGCGCCCTCGGCCGGCTCGGCGACCGCGGGCGTGCCCGCCACCATCACCGGGACGGGCCCCACGAGATCCTCGGGGTCGACCGCGGCCTCGCCGGCGCCGTCGAGGCGCGCGAGGTCGCGCTCGGCCCAGGAGCTCTCGCCGGTCGAGACGATCTCCGAGAAGCTCCCCTCGCCGTCGGCGCGCACGCTGCGCACCTCGTGGAAGACCACCGGGTCGGTGCGCGGATCGCGCAGCGTCGCGGTGATGGCGTGGGCCGGATCGTAGCGACCCGCCATCGGCGACACCGCGCGGCCGAAGAGCGCGAGCGCGCGATCGACGACGATGTCCTCGCCGAGCGCCACGCCCCAGCCCGCCAGCGCCCCGGTGAAGGCGTCCTGCACGCGCGGGTCGACCAGGGCGAGCAGCGCGCCCCCGCGCGCCAGGTAGCGCTCCAGCGCGGCGATCTCGTCGGCGAGGAAGGCGCCCTGCGCGCCGGCGACGACCACGACGTCGGCGTCCTCGGGGACGTCGGCCGCGCCCGCCAGCAGCAGCGCCGCCACCCGGTAGTTCTCGTTGCGCAGGGCGTCGCGAGCGCGCGCGAAGCCCTCGCGGGCCGCGCCGGCCTCGCCCTCGATCGCGCCCTCCCCGTGGCCCTGGACGAAGTACACCACCTTGTCGCCGGTGCGCGTGAGCTTCACGACGGCGTTGGTGACGTGCTCCTCGTCGAGCTCGGACACCTCCACCGACTCGCCGCCCAGGGCGACGTGGAGGATCCCGCCCGAGGCGAGGGTCTCGGGCGACACGCCGAGCTGGTCGAGCAGCCCGGGGCGCTCGACGGGATCCGCGTAGTCGACGACGAAGCGCTCGCTCTCGTAGCGGTACTTGTCGAGCAGCTCGCGCACGGGCGCCTGGTCGATCGCGCTCACCAGCGCGGTGACGCGCACCTCCTGCTCGAGCCCGTGGAGCACCTTCACCGACTGGTCGGAGAGCGAGTGCACCCGCGCCTCGCTCCAGTCGAAGCGGTGGTGGTAGCGGGTGCCGAGGAAGCCGAGCATCCCGAGGATCGCGACGCCGAGCACGGTCGAGAGCAGCGCGCTGCTGCCGTACTTCCCGGCGCGACGCGCCTCGCCCGAGGACATGCGTTCGCGCAGCGCGTCGAGGTTCATGCCGGCAGCCGCCACGAGCAGCACGACGCCCAGCACGAGGTTCCCGCCCACCCAGCCGAGGTCGCTGCGGAAGGGCGTCCCCGAGAAGAACATCACCAGGAAGGAGAGCAGCGCGAAGACGACGCCGACCACGCCGAGCGCACCAAGCAACGAAGGCAGTCCGGGCATGTCGTTCCCTCCCCTGCCTAGCGCCAGCGCACCGACTCGACGCTGGCCTTCGTGAGCAGCAGGAACGAGCCGATGATCACCGCGAAGTAGACGAGATCCTGGGTGTCGACGAGACCGCCCAGCATGGGCTGGAAGTGGACCCCCGTCGCGACCCAGCGCAGCGTCTCGCCGAGGGCCGAGCCGCCGCCGAGCACGCCGAGGTCGGAGATCGCCGGCAGCAGCTGGAGGAAGAGCAGCAGGACGAAGGCCATCAGGAAGCTCACCACCTGGCTGCGCGTGAGCGAGGAGGCGAAGGTGCCGATCGCGACGTAGGTCCAGCCGACCAGCAGCACGCCCAGGTGTCCCGCCAGCGTCTTCCCGATCTCGGGCCCGCCCTCGGCCCCGCCGTAGAGGAAGAGCAGCCCCGGATAGGCCGCGACCATCGCCACCAGCAGCGCGACGAAGGCGGCGGCCGCCGCGAACTTTCCGAGCACCACGTCCCAGATCGTGAGCGGGCTGGTGAGCAGCAGCTCCTGCGTCCCGTTCTGCTTCTCCGCGGTGAACAGGCCCATGGTGATGCCCGGCACCAGGATCAGCAGCACCGTGTCGAGCATCTGGTAGAAGGGCGCGACGAGGTCGTCGTTGACGTTGGTCGCGGCCAGGCGTTCCATCTCCTGGAACTGGGTGAGCCGCGCCACCCACTCCACGAACGCCGACACGTAGAGGATGAAGAACAGCCCGGTCAGCACGGCGAACAGGCTCATGACGCCGTAGGCGACCGGCGACACGAAGAGCGAGCGCAGCTCGCGCCAGGCGACGGTGGGGACGTGCCTCATTCCGAGGCCTTCGCCGCGGCGGCCGAGGCCGCGTCGCTGGCGGCCTGCTGCGCGAAGAGCTCCTCGAGGCGCTTGCCGCCCGCCGTCAGCTCGGCCAGGGGCGCGTCGATCGTCTTGCGCCCCTCGTTGATCATCACCACGCGCCGGCAGATCGCCTCCACCTCGGGCAGGATGTGCGTGGAGAGGATCACCGTGTGCCGCGCGTCGCCGTCGCCGCCGGCGAGGTCGGCGATCAGGCCGCGGATCTCGACGATCTGGAGCGGATCGAGGCCGACGGTCGGCTCGTCGAGGATCAGCACCGGGGGATCGTGGACGATCGCCTGGGCCAGGCCGACGCGCTGGCGATAGCCCTTCGAGAGCGTGCCGATCACCCGGCGCGACACGTCGGCGAGACCGCAGCGCTCGAGCGCGCGGTCCACCTTTCCCTTCCGCTCGCTGCGCGGGACGTCGTGGATGCGCGCCGCGTAGTCGACGTAGGACGTGACCGTCATCTCCGGGTAGAGCGGCGGCGTCTCGGGAAGGTAGCCGACGGCGCGGCGCGCCTCGCGCGGCTCCTCGAAGATGTCGTGGCCGAGGATCGCGGCGGTGCCGTCGGTCGGCGGCAGGAAGCCGGTGAGCATGCGCATGGTGGTGGTCTTGCCCGCACCGTTCGGTCCGAGGAAGCCCACCACCTCGCCGCGCTCGATCCGGAACGAGACGCGGTCGACCGCGACGACGTCCCCGTAGCGCTTCGAGAGGTTCGTGGCCTCGATCATGCCCTCACTCGCCGAATCTCCGACCCTTTCCAATCAACCGGGGGTCCGCGCAACCGGGGGTCCGCGCGCGTGGCAGCGCTGTCCGGAGGCTCGCCGGAGGCCGACAGCGCCGCAGGGGACGCGTACTATACGAAGCGGGTCCCGCTTTGCCAGTGTCCGCGACGCCACGCGGCGTCGCTGGCGGCTCAGGCGCTGCCGAGTACCCTCCGAAGCGGTCATGCTGCGCACTGCGACGCCCTCCTCCTTCCTCGGCCTCGGAGCCGCCGCCCTCGCGATGGCGCTCCTCGCGCCGGGGGCCGCGGACGCCTCTTCCGCGGCCGCGATTCCCGGTCCGGCCCTGGAAGCCGCCGCCGCCCCGGGCGCCTACTGCCTCCCCCGCGGCGACGGCGGGCTCGGCGCCGCCGGCTTCGCGGGCGCCGTGGTGGCGATCGCCTGGGTCGCGCGCCGGCGAAGCCCTTCCTCCTGAAGCCACCGGGACCGCGCCGGAAAGGGGGGCCGGTGCACTGGCTGGCCGGGGACGAGAGCCGCCGCGCGTCGCTGCTGGACGCCGTCGACCGCCTCCGGCGCGACGACGGGGTTCGCTGGCTGCGCGCCCGGGAAGGCCGGCGCCGCCTGGCGCGCGTGACCCTGGCGGACGGCACCCCCGTCTTCGCCAAACACTATCTCCGCCCCACCCGACACCCCGTCCGCGAGTGGTGGAAGCGCCGCCTCCATCTCACCGCCGCGGAGCGCGAGTGGCGGACGCTCGTCCGGCTGCGCGACGCCGGGATCCCGGTGCCCGGGCCGCTCGCCCACGTGCGCCTCGGCTCGGGGGAGGCGGTGGTGCTCACCGCCTGGATCGACGGCGCCCCGCTCGGCGACGCCCTGCCCGCCGACGCGAGCGCGCGACGGCGCCTCCTCGCCGACGCCGGCGCCCTCGTGCGCGGTCTCCACGAGGCGGGCTGGGCCCACCGGGATCTGCACCGCGAGAACCTCTTCGTCGCCGACGGCGGCCTCTTCCTGATCGACCTCCAGGCCGCGCGACGTCCCGCCTCTGCGCGCGCGCGCCTCGCCGACCTCGGCCGCCTCGACTTCTCGCTGCGCCGCGCCCTCTCGCTCCCCGACCGGGTGCGGCTGCGCGCCGCGGCGCTCGGCGCGACGCGCCCCTTCGACGCCGCGACGCGCGCCGCGCTGCGCGACGTCGGCCGGGCGTCGCTCGCGCGCGGTCGCATCCACGCCCGCAGTCGCGCCGGGCGCAGCCTGCGCGAGGGCCGCCTGCATCGCCGCTTCGAGGTCGTGGGGATGCGCGGCCTCGTCGCGCGCAGCGCCGACGAGACCGCGGTGCGCGCGGCCCTCGCCGCGCCCGGCGGCTCCGACGCGATCGAGGTGCGCCGCTACGCGGATGGGCCGACGTCGCTCCTCGGAAGGAGCGCCGCGCGACGCGCCTGGTGGATCGCCCACGCGCTCGAGGCGAGCGACGTCCCCTGCCCGCGGGTGCTCGCCTGGGTCGCGCGCCGCGGCTGGCGCGGGGAGTCGCGGATCGCGCTCGCGCGCGAGCCGGACGCCGGCGTCCCGACCTCCGCGATGCGGGACGCCCTCGACGCCCACCTGGCAGAAGCCGGCTTCGAGGCCGACCTCGCTCCCGACGGCGCGTTCGTCCGCGAGGGTCGCGCCGGCGTCGCGGCGCTCGAGCGGGTGCGCTTCGCGGGCGGCCCCCGCTAGCCCTGATCCGGCATTCCGGACTGCGAGCGGATGGGGCCAGGGGGCCTGCAGCCGAACTCAAGCGGAGGCGAGCCGCAATCCCGGCTCGCAATTCCGAACCGGCCCCGACGCCCCACGAGCCCCGCACCCGGCGGCGACGCCGAGCCATTCGGCGGAGGGCCCCCTGGCCCCATCCGCGGCCTACCTCTCGGAACGCCAATGCCGGATCAGGACTAGGCCGCGTCCGCCGCCCGGATCGTCACCCAGAGGTAGTAGCTCGACGACCCCGTGATGTGGCCGCCGGCGCCGCGCTCGTACTGGAGCTCGCGGGAGTAGCGACTGCCGCGGATGATCTCCTTGAAGGCATCGAGCTTGTGCTCGGGATCGTCGGGATTGAGGCCGTGGAAGACGATCTCGATGCGGTCCTTGGTGGCCAGGACGTTGAGCACGAGGGTCGCGAGGGTGAAGAGCTTGCCGATGCCCTCGATCGCCTCGACCGCGAAGCACGGCACGCTGATCTTCTCGAGCTCGAAGCCGTATTCCAGCCGCACCGCCGTTCCTTCTCCGCAAGAGGGCGTCGCAGAGTGCCCGCCGTGCGTGAGAGTGTCAAGCGCGCCCCCCGAAGACCCGCCGCGGCGCTCGCGGCTACCGGCGTGCGTCGAGCTCGGAGAGGTCGAGGGGGCCGAGCTGCTCCGCCAGGGCGCGCGCGAGCTCGCGGGTCTCGGGGCGCAGGACCTCGGCCTGTACCGAGATGAGCAGATGGCGGCGGGTGGTCTCCTCGGTCGTCGAACGGAAGAAGTAGCCCAGGATCGGGATGTCCTTCAGCCAGGGCGTGCCGGTCTCCGAGCGCGTCGTGACCGGCTCCGCGTCCGACGCGATCACCGCCACCTCGCCGTGCCGCAGCCGCACCGTCGACTGCACCTCGATCTCGCGGATCGACGGCCCCACCACGTCGACGGAGCCGGCCTGCGACTCCTCGAGCGTGCTCACCTGCACCTCCAGCTCGAGGGTCACCCGGCTGCCCTCGGCGCCGACCGTCGGGAGCACGCGGAGGGTCGTGCCGACGTCGTAGCGCTCGATGTCCTGGCGCACCTGGCCGAAGCCGCCGCCGCCCTCCCCCGTTCCGGCGGTCTGCGCGGTGCGGACGGGGACGTTGTCGCCGGAGAACAGCTCGTGCTCCTCGCCGCTCACCACCAGCAGCGTGGGGCGCAGCAGCGTGTCGGTCTCCACGGTCCGACCGTTCATCGAGAGCACGAAGTTCTCCCGCGGGATCTCGATGACGACGGGAAGCCCGCTGATCGGGTCGATCAGGCTGATCAGCAGCGGAGCGCGCGTGAACGCCGCGATGAACGGACGGTTCGGCCCGGTTGCCGTCGGGACGCCGCCGCCGCTCGGGTTCGCCGTGACGGTGGCGATCAGGTCGTCGGCCGCCTTCGGGTTCGTGAGCGTCGGTATGAAGGCGTCGACGCCGAGGTCGAGGCGGTCGTCCAGCGTCAACGTCGCGACCATCACCTCGAGGCGCACCGAGGGCGGCATGCGATCGAGCTGCTGGATCGTGTCGAGGATGACGTCGAAGTGCTCCGGGGCCGTCCGCACCACCAGGGAGCGCGTGGGTGGATCGGCGACGACGTCGAAGTCGATCCCGCGGAGCCCTCCGCGGCTCGCCAGGGGATCCGTCGGGTCGTCGGGACCGCTGACCACGTCGTCGCGCAGGGTGGTGAGCTGGTCGGCGAGCGCCTGCGGATCGGCGTAGCGCAGCGGCACCACCTCCAGCTCGCCCCGCCACGCGGACGGACGGTCGAGGCGGTCGACGAGGTCGCGGGCGCGCGCCAGGCTCCCGGGATGGACCCGCAGCATCAGCATGTTGGTGCGGGCATCGGCGAGCGCCATCGGCAGCTCGCGCTCGCCCAGGATCTCCTGGAGCTGCTCGACCGTCGCCTCCGGGTCGGCGTTGCGCAAAGTCCAGAACACGGGGACGCCCGACTCGATGCGATCGAGCGCCAGCAGCACGTCGCGGATGCGGATCAGGCGCGACGACGGACCCGCGAGGATCACGCTGTTGGTGGGCTCGAACGCCACGGCCGTCGCGTACGATCCCAGATAGGGCGTCAGGAGCGTCACGATCTCGGCCGCCACCACCGTCTCGAGGCGCACCAGGGTCGTCACCAGGGCATCGCTCCGCTCGAGCTCGCTGTCCGGCGTCCACGGGCTCGACGCGCCGGCGATCTCCACGACCTTCTGCGCGCCGGCGGCGGTCGGAATGCGCGCGTAGCCCTTCAGCAGGAGGATCGCGTCCACGATCGCCCACGCCTCGTCGTGGGTGAAGCGGCCCGGCCCCTCGATCGTGACCACCCCGAGCCCCGCGATGGCTTCGTCGAAGACCAAGGTCGCCCCGTCGGCACGCGCCACCTCGGTCAGGATGCGCTTCACCGGAACGCGCCGGTTCGCGAGCGAGAGCGTCGCCTCCGGGGGCGAGGCGAGGCGCGGGAGCGGCTCGAACTCGAGGGCGATCCGCGACCCGCTGCGCGTGAGACGCGGCGCCGCGCCCGGCCGACGCTGGACCACGACGCGCACCTCGTGTGACACGTCCGGGCGAGCGCGGTCGAAGGCGGTGACCCGGACGACGCTTCCCTGGGCGACCGGCGAGAGCAGCGTCGGGGCCGTGGGGTCGAGACTCGTCCCGGGGAGCGCGACCATCACGTTGCGCGGGTCGATCTCGATCAGGCGGGGCTCGACCGGCGCATCGAGCTGGATCAGGACGCGCTCCCCCTCGGCGTCCACCTCGAGCACCACGTCGCGGACCGTCGCCCCCTCCTCCGCGGCCGCGAGGATCGGCAGGAGCGGGACGATCCAGAGGATCCGGGGGATGGTGCGGGTCGGCGCGCGGCGCGTGGGCATCGGGGCCTCGGGCGGGGAGGCGATCGGTCGAGACCAGAGCTTGACCGAGCGCCCGCAGCCGTCAACGCGCCGCTCGCTGCCCCCCGTGGGCTTCGGTATAGATGCCCTCCCATGGGGCAACGCAGCCATCCCGAGGTGTCCGCGAACCTGGTGCTGATCGGAGGGCGGGGCTGCGGGAAGAGCTCGATCGCCAAGCGCATCGCCCGCTCCAACCGGAACTTCATGCTCTTCTCCCTCGACGCGCTGATCCGCTACGAGGCGGGAGGCCTCGCGATCCCGGAGATCGTCGAGCGCGAGGGCTGGAGGGGCTTCCGGCGCCGCGAACACGCGGTCGTCCGCAAGGTGGCGGCCTTCGAGGCGGGCGCGGTCGTCGACGCCGGCGGGGGCGTCGTCGTCGAGCTCGACCGCGCCGGGAACGAGCGCTTCAGCGAGGAGAAGGTCGGGTTGCTGCGCCGTCACGGGCGGGTGGTCTACCTGCAACGCCCGAGCGGCTACCTCGAGCTTCGCGCCGAGGAGGACGCGAATCGCCCCGCGCTCTCCGCGGTCGAGGGCTTCCGCGAGATGATGGCGCGGCGCGACCCGTGGTACCGCCGGGCGGCCCACCACGTGATCGAGTGCGGCGAGCGGCCGAAGACGGACCTCGCAGCGCAGGTGCTCGACTGGTTCTACGCCCAGGAGCGCTAGCGGCTCGGTGGCGGCCCGCGCCGAGCCCTCACGAGAGGTCGGCGAAGACCGGTGCGTGGTCGGAGGGCGTGAGCCCGTCCTGCTTCTTCCGGTAGTCGCGATCGATCTCCACGTGGCGCACGCGCTCCAGCACCGGTCGCGTCGCCAGCAGGAAGTCGATGCGGAGCCCCTGCTTCTTGTGGAAGGCGCCGCCGCGGTAGTCCCACCAGCTGAATGCCTGGAGGTCGGGGTGGCGCTCGCGGAACACGTCCACCAGGCCGGCCTCGAGGAGCGCGGCGAAGCGGCTCCGCTCCGCGTCGGTGTGGAAGATCCCGCCGGCGAGGCGCTCGCCGGCCCACGAGTCGAGCGCGGTGGGACAGACGTTGAAGTCGCCGCAGAGCACGGCCGGCTCAGCGGGGTCCTGGGTCGTCGTCCAGTGGCCCGCCAGCGCCTCGTACCACGCGAGCTTGCGCGGGAAGTCCTCGTGCTCGACGGACTTCCCGTTCGGGCAGTAGACGCTGGTGAAGGACACGCCCTCGACCGCCGCCGTCACCAGTCTCGCCCCGAAGTCCTCCTGACCGGGCAGCCCGCGCTGCACGATCTCGAGCGGCTTCCTCGCGAGCAGCGCGACGCCATTCCAGCTCTTCTGCCCGTGGACGGCGGCGCCGTAGCCGAGCTGCTCGAAGACTTCGGAGGGGAACTGGTCGTCGGTGAGCTTGAGCTCCTGGAGCGCCACCACGTCGGGCTCGCGCGCAGCGAGCCAGTGCTTCACGAAGTCGAGCCGCGCGCGCAGGCCGTTGACGTTCCAGGTGGCGATCCGCATCGCTGCGGAAGCTACTGGATCTCCGGAGCCGCGCCGAGCAGATCGAGCGGGAACGGCGGCGCGGGACTTGCTGCACCATTCCCCCGGAACCACCCTCCGCGATCCGGGGATCCGGCGTCAAGCCCTACACGAGGCGGTTCGCGGCGGCCCGGCCCGACAGCTCCGCGATCACCGCGTCCACGCACAGGCGCCCCATCGCGTCGCGCGCGGCCCAGGTGGCGCTGCCGATGTGCGGCAGCAGCACTGCGTTGGGCAGCTCCGCCAGACCGGGTGCCAGGTGGGGCTCGTCCTCGTAGACGTCGAGGCCGGCGGCGGCGATCGTTCCCGCGCGCAGGGCCGCCACCAGCGCCGCCTCGTCCACGATCGGACCGCGCGCCGTGTTCACCAGCACGGCGTGGGCCGGCATGCGCGCGAGGGCGGCGGCGTCGATCAGGTGGCGGGTCGCGGGCGTGGCGGGGCAGTGGAGCGACACGAAGTCGGAGCCCGCCAGCAGCTCCCCGAGCGACGTGAAGCGGGCGCCGAGGTCGCGCCACGCCCGCCCCCGCTCCCCGTCCGGGACGCTCCGGCTGTGGACCCGGATCTCGCAGTCGAAGCCGCGGCGCAGCGTGGTGGCGACGCGCAGCCCGATCCGTCCGGCGCCGACGATCCCCGCGACGCGGCCGTACACGGCGTGACCCCGATGGGCCAGCGGATCCCAGCGCGCGAAGCGCCCCGCGCGGGTGAAGCGATCCCCCTCCGCCACCCGACGCGCGGCGGCCAGCAGCAGCGCCACGGCGATCTCGGCGGTGGCGTCGGTGAGCACGTCCGGCGTGTTGGCGACCCGGACGCCGAGCCGCCGCGCCGCGTCGAGGTCGATGTTCTCGTGTCCGACGGCGAAGGTGGAGACGACGCGGAGCGGTGGCGTCAGGAACGCCAGCAGATCGGCGTCGATGCGGTCGCTCAGCGTGCAGACGAGGGCGTCGGCGCCGCGAGCGCCCGCGCGCAGCGCGTCGGGCGTCGGGGGCGCGGGGCCGGGGTGGACCTCGACCTCCGCGTCCGGGAGCCCTGCGGCGAGACGCCGCAGCGACGCCTCGGGGATCGCGCGCGTCACGAA
>Ga0299906_10004562_pt1 | contig 11331 bp, 8 predicted proteins | sample RVTome_14_FD_200259 | JGI IMG/M metagenome (GOLD analysis project Ga0299906, IMG submission 200259) | Soil microbial communities from uranium-contaminated site in the Upper Colorado River Basin, Wyoming, United States - RVT145D125 (version 2) ... | reverse complement strand
CGATCGGCTTCTTCCCCGTCGACCGGGAGACGCTCTCCTACCTGCTCTTCACCGGCCGGGACCGGGAGCAGGTGAAGCTCGTGGAGGCGTACTGCAAGGCGCAGGGGCTCTTCCGCACGGACGAAACCCGCGCCCCGGCCTTCTCCGACACGCTTTCGCTCGACCTTTCCACCGTGGAGCCGTGCATGGCGGGTCCACGCCGGCCGCAGGACCGCGTGCCGCTCAAGGAGGCGAGGGATGCGTTCCGCAAGGCCCTTTCGACGTGGGGGAAGGAGGCGCGGACGGAAGACGGGGCCGACGGCGCGGACCGGTGGATGGGGGAGGGCGGGTACGCCGCCGGGGAAATCCACCCTCCGGAGGCGGGAGGATGGACGCCCGGAACGACCTCGGTGCGGCTCGACCAGGGGGTGTACGACCTGCACGACGGCTCGGTCGTGATCGCCGCCATCACAAGCTGCACGAACACCTCCAACCCCTCCGTGATGATCGGCGCGGGGCTGGTGGCGAAGAAGGCGGTCGAAAAGGGGCTGCGGACGCGCCCGTGGGTGAAGACGAGCCTCGCCCCGGGGTCGAAGGTGGTGACGCAATACCTCGATCGCGCGGGGCTGACGCCGTACCTGCAGGCGCTGGGGTTCCACCTGGTCGGATACGGCTGCACCACCTGCATCGGAAACTCCGGACCTCTTCCCGAGGCGATCGCGGAAACGATCCGCCGCGGAAACCTGGTCGCCGCGTCGGTCCTGTCGGGGAACCGGAACTTCGAGGGGCGGATCCACCCGCTGTGCCGGGCGAACTACCTCGCCTCCCCGATGCTCGTGGTGGCGTACGCCCTCGCCGGGGATGTCGACTTCGATCCGTACACCGAGCCGCTGGGGAACGACAAGAACGGAAAGCCGGTCTTCCTCCCCGAGATCTGGCCGTCGCCGGAGGAGATCACCGAGGCGGTGCGGTCCGCGGTCGAACCGGAAATGTTCCGCAAGGAGTACGCTTCCGTCTTCTCCGGGGACGAGGCGTGGAAAAAGCTCCCCGTCCCGAAGTCCGAGTGCTTCGCATGGAAACCGTCCTCCACCTACGTAAAGAACCCGCCGTTCTTCGAAAACCTGCCCGCGGAGCCGGAACCGGTCACGGAGATCCGCGGGGCGCGGGCTCTTGCGATGCTCGGCGACTCGGTGACGACGGACCACATCTCCCCCGCCGGGGACATCGCCGAGGACAGCCCGGCAGGGGCGTACCTGAAAGGCCACGGGGTCCCGAAGGAGGAGTTCAACTCCTACGGAAGCCGGCGGGGAAATCACGAGGTGATGATGCGGGGCACCTTCGCCAACATCCGGCTGAAGAATCTCCTCGCCCCGGGGACGGAAGGCGGCTGGACCACGTGCCCGCCCGGCGGCGAAAAGATGACGATCTACGACGCGGCGATGCGGTACGCGAAGGAAGGGACTCCGCTGATCCTTCTCGCCGGGAAGGAGTACGGCTCGGGGTCGTCGCGCGACTGGGCGGCCAAGGGGCCGCGCTTGCTGGGGGTCCGCGCGGTGATCGCGGAGAGCTTCGAGAGAATCCACCGGAGCAACCTCGTCGGGATGGGAATCCTTCCGCTCCAGTTCGTGGACGGGGCCGCCAGGGAATCCCTTGGCCTGACGGGTAAGGAAATCTTCGCCATAGAGGGGGTCTCGGGGGAGATCACGCCCCGGATGCGGGTGACGGTGCGCGTTTCCGGCGAGGGGGGCGAACGGACCTTCCCGGCGCTGGCGCGGATCGATACGCCCGCCGAAGTGCACTACTACCTCCACGGCGGCATCCTGCCGTACGTGCTGCGGAGGTTGATCGGGAAGGGGTAGAACGGCAGCCCGGGAGAAGGAGGCTTCTTTTCCCGGGCGATGTCAGGCAGCCTCCTCGGCGATCACCACCTCCACGGTCGACCGCTCCGATCCGCGCAGCACGTCGATCCGCGCCGGCTCCCCGACCACCACCTCCGACAACAGTCGGTGAAGGTCATCGACGCTCTCGACCGCGTGGCCGTTCATCCCGACCACGATGTCGCCCGGCCGGATTCCGGAGCCTCCCGCCGGCCCACTCGGGTCGAGCGAAACCACCTCGACCCCCGACTCCCTGGGCAGTCCGAAGTAACGCACCATCCGCCGCGACAGGGGCCTCTGCCGCCCGCCGATCCCGAGGTACCCCCTGCGCACCCTCCCGTGCGCGAGGATCTGCGACACCACGTGGCGTGCCGTGTTCGACGGCACCGCGAAGCCGAGCCCCTGCGCCGCCGCGATGATCGCCGTATTGATCCCGACGACCCGGCCCCTCGAATCGACCAGCGGCCCCCCGGAGTTGCCGGGGTTCAGGGGGGCGGTATGCTGGATGACGTTCTCGATGAGCCTGCGGTCGATGCTGCGCATCCCCCGACCCGTGGCGCTCACAACGCCGGTAGAGACGCTCGACTGGAACCCGAACGGATTGCCGATGGCGATCACCAGTTGCCCCACCTTGAGGGCCGCGGAGTCGCCCAGCGCGGCGTACGGAAGCCCGGAGCCGTCCGCGCGGACCACCGCGAGGTCGTTCGGCGGATCCGTACCGACCGGGACCGCGCCGAGGCGTGCGCCGTCCGTCAGCGTCAACCGCATGCGGTTCGCATCCCGGACCACGTGGTGATTGGTGAGGACGTAGCCGTCGGGCGTCAGCAGGATCCCGGAGCCGGCCCCCATCGGCTCCACCCCGTTCCCGTCCACGGATTCGCGGCCCACCGAAATACTGACCACCGCGGGCCCCACCGCCTCCACCACCGTGGTGACGGCGCGCGAGTACGCGTCCAGCAGCTCGACGTCCGGGCTGCCGGCGGCGCCTACCTCGCACCGGCCGGAAGATGGGGATTCCTCTTCCATCGAACTTTCTCCTCCCTATCCGTTTCGATGCAGGAAAGAGAGGACGGAGTTCAGAGGCGGGAAACCTGCTCGGCGATCACGAAGCCGCGTTCACGCAGCGCCCGGCGGACAGCCGGGCCGTCGATCGTGGCGACCCGCAGGTGGGCGTTCAGCGCCCCGATTTCGCCCTGCGGCGCGATCAGGACGCAGCGGACCTCGACGCTCATCTCCGCGAAAGCGTCGATCAGTTCCTCGAACCGGGACATGTTCCGGGGAAAGGTGATATCCACGCAGAAGCAGACCCCGTTCACGTCGAGGAGGTCGACGAAGGCGTTCAGCAGGTCCGCTCTCGTGATGATCCCCACCAGGCGGTCCCCGGAGAGGACCGGCAGGGCGCCGAACTTTTCCCGGGTGAGGATGAGAAGCGCGTCCTCGACCGAATCGTCGGGGGTGACGGACCAGACCTCCGACCGCATCGCCGCCCGGACCGGCCGGTCCCCCGCCGCTCCCTCTTCCGCGGGGATCGTGGAGAACGAAACGTTCCGCAAGTCCGTATCGGACAGGATTCCGACCAGCCTCCCGTCTTCGACCACCGGAAGATGGTGGAACCGGTGCTCCCGAAGAATCTCCGCGGCGAACGAGAGCGAGTCGTCCGGAGACACCGTTCTCGGGTTCCGCGTCATCCGTTTTCCGACGAGCATCGGGGGACCCTCCGTATTCGCGCCAATTCCACCGTGCCTCGCGCGGGTGGGCGATCCGGGTCCAATGTAACGCATCCCGTGGAAGATGTCCAAGATGGGATCCTGCCGGGAACCGGTGGGGGATTCCCCGCATCGAACCGGTATTGCCCATAAGGAGGGATGCCGATGGAAGCGATCGGGAAGAAAATCTCCACGCTGGCGATCGGGCTGCTTCTCGCGGCCGGAGCTCCGTATGTCGCGTCGACGACTGCGCATGCCGATCATGGATCCGGCTGCGGGCGTGATTGCCCTTGCGGGGAGAAGTCCAAAAGCGGGCACATGCACGACAAGCCTATGGCGGGGGGAGGCTCGATGAAGGAAGGGATGACCCGTCACATGGAGGAGATGCGCGAAACGGTCGCGAAACTGCGCGTGCTCGAGGCGAAGATGGAGGCCTTGAAGTCGAAGGACGACGCGGCCGCCTTCCGTGCCGCCTCCCTGGAGCATTCGAAGCTGCTGACCGACCTCCAGGCGTCGCACCTGCAGCACATGGAGGGAAGGATGGGCGGGAAATAATCCCGGAACCGACGGGGGGAGATAACCTCCCCCCCCGTCGCCGCCGGGATTGCGTTTTCTCTTCCGGTTCGCGCGGCTACACCAGGCCGTGGGCGGACATCGCCCGGGCCACCTTGATGAACCCGGCGATGTTGGCGCCCACCACGAAGTTCCCGGGGGAGCCGAACTCGTCGGCCGCCTCGGAGCAGAGCTGGTAGACGTTCTTCATGATCTGGTGAAGCTTGGCGTCCGTCTCCTCGAACCCCCACGCCTCGCGTCCCGCGTTCTGCTGCATCTCGAGCGCCGAGGTGGCCACCCCTCCCGCGTTGGCCGCCTTGCCGGGTCCGAAGAGCACCCCCGCGGAGAGGAACACCTGCACGCCGTCCGGCGTCGTCGGCATGTTCGCCCCTTCGCCGACGGCGATGCAGCCGTTCTTCACCAGCTTCTTCGCGTCCTTCCCGGTGACCTCGTTCTGGGTGGCGGAGGGCATCGCCACGTCGCACGGCACGTCCCAGATGTTGCCGCCGTGGATGTACTTGGCGTGCCGGTGGTAGTCGCAGTAGTCCTTGATCCGGCGCCGTTCCACCTCCTTCAGCTGCTGGATCGTCTCGATGTTGCATCCCCTCTCGTCCACGATCACGCCGTTGCTGTCGCTCATGGCGATGACCTTCCCGCCGAGCTGGTGGACCTTCTCCAGCGTGTAGATCGCCACGTTCCCCGACCCCGACACGACCACCTTCTTCCCCTTCAACCCGTTCTTCTTCCCCTTCAGCATCTCCTCGACGAAGTAGGTGCATCCGTACCCGGTCGCCTCGGTGCGCACCTGGCTGCCGCCGTAGACCAGCCCCTTCCCGGTGAGGACGCCCGCCTCGAACTTGTTCGTCAGGCGCTTGTACTGCCCGAACAGGTAACCGATCTCCCTGCCTCCCACCCCGATATCGCCCGCGGGGACGTCCGTGTGCTCGCCGATGATCCGCCAAAGCTCCGTCATGAAGCTCTGGCAGAACCGCATCACCTCGTTGTCCGACTTCCCCTTCGGGTCGAAGTCCGACCCCCCCTTGGCCCCGCCGATCGGCAGCCCGGTCAGGGAGTTCTTGAAGATCTGCTCGAACCCGAGGAACTTGATGATCCCGAGGTAGACCGAGGGATGGAACCGGAGCCCCCCCTTGTACGGCCCGAGGGCGCTGTTGAACTGCACCCGGAAGCCGCGGTTGATCTGCACCTCCCCGCGGTCGTCCTGCCAGGGCACACGGAAGATCGTCTGCCGCTCGGGCTCGCAGATCCGCTCGATGATCTTCGCCTCGGTGAAGTCGGGGTACTTCACCAGAACGGGCCCGAGGCACTCGAGAACCTCCTTGACCGCCTGGTGGAACTCGACCTCGCCCGGGTTCCGCTTCACCACGTCCTGATAGATCGCTTCCACACGCTCCACCATCACCATCGCTCTTCTCCTCCTCGCCTCTTGAACGGATTGCGCCGGGGTCTCCGCCGCGTCTCCAATGTAGCCGTCCCGGCAAAACGGTCAAGCGGAGTCGGCACATTCGGGTATAATCGGGCATATGCCGCCTGACACGGGGAGACGTTCTTGAGGGACCGGTTCGACGACCGGTTGCGCGGGATCCCGGCGGGAGCGCTTCACGGCCTCCTGCTGCGCCTGTCGGCGATCGAGTCGTTCCGCGGACGTTGGGAAAGCACCCCGAAGCCCGGGAGCCTTGCCCTCCGGCGCATCCGGGAGTCCGTCGCAACCCGGTCCGCGACGGCCTCCTGCCGGATCGCCAGGGAGAACCGGCCGGGGGCTGCCTCCGGATACGCCGACGCGCTGCGAGCCGTCTTCGACGGCCACGCCTCGATGCCGCCGACGGAAGACCGCCTCCTCGCCCTGCACGCGGCGGTGTTCCGGCATCTCCCCGAAGAGAGGGCCGGCGCGGGCAGGTACAAGTCGGCCGTGCTTCATGAACGGAGAGATCGGGACTTCCTGGCGGAGCCGGTCGCCCTTCGCTCCCCCGGCCCCCTCCTGGTCCCCGCGCAGATGGAGACCCTCTCCGGGTGGCTCCCCTCGCGCCTTGCGGGCGGGGAGTTCCACCCCCTGCTCGTCGTCGCCGCGTATCTCCTGGAGTTCCTCGCCATCCGGCCCTTCGCCGACGGAAACGGGCGGGTGGGCCGCCTTCTCACGAATCTCCTCCTCCTCCGGTGCGGACACGCGTATCTGCCGTACGGCTCCCTCGACGCCGCGATCCACGCCCGCAGGGAGGAGTATTACCTCGCGCTCCGCCGAAGCCAGGCGTGCAGGAACCTGCCGCATCCCGACATCTCGCCGTGGCTGCTCGCCTTTCTCGCCGCGCTGGAGGAGATGCAGCGACGGGAAGCGAACGAGGTCATTGAGCGGCTCCCCGGCGAAGCCGCGCTGTCGGCGAACCAGGCCGCCGTGATGGACATCGCCGCGAAGGAGGGGGAAGTGACGAACCGTCGGGCGGCTTTGATGCTCGGCCTGCCCCGCGAAACGGCGAAGCAGACGCTCAACCGCCTCGTTTCCCTCGGGGCGCTGCGACGGCTGGGATCCGGGCGGGCGACCCGGTACCGCCCCCGGGCGGGAGAACCTTAATGCTTCTTTACGTTTCTTTCCCTGCGGTCGCCAGATAGCAGACGACGCGTTGCCGGAAGGAGTCGGCGTTCAGGTACGGGACCCGCCCGTCCCCCGCGTCCGGGAAATCGATGACCCGGACGACCCCCGCCCACTCCGCATCTTCCGGGAGCAGTTCGGCGAGGCGGTTCCGGGCGCCCGCGAGGAACTTCAGGTTCAGGGAATCCCCGCGCCGCGTCGGGTGGACCGCCAGGTACAGCATGTTCGCCTCCACCAGGTCGTTGAAAAAGTGGGTCCCGAGCGACACGTCGGGGACCACCGGCATCCCCACCCCGATGATCTCGCAGATCGCGGACACCTTGTCGATCTCGGCGAACGAGGCCGGTACCCCGAGGGACGACGTGCTCGTCCCCCAGCGCCCGGGGCCCAGAAGCAAGGTGTTCCGCCCCCCTTCCGCGGGGTGATGGACGATCCGCCCGATGAGACGTCCGACGGAGGGGCGGTCCCTCTGGGGGAGCGCCGAGTACGCGGCGGGGTCGACGAAGATCACGCGGTCGAGGCGCGACAGGGAGCTTTGCCCGATGACGGGCCCGCGCGACTCGAGCAGGAGGTCGCTCCGCGGGATCCGCTTCGGCGGGGCGACGATGTTCCCCCCCTCCTTCACCTGCAGCGGCCGGCATTGCACGAGATTGACGAGACACCGCCCGTCCGGAAGGAAGTTCGCCGTGAACTCGGTGTCCACCGGGTATTCGTAGGCGTCCCGGAGAATCCCCAGCATCTCCCGCAGGTACGGGACGAACGGCGTCTCCGACAGGAGCTTCCCGAACGTGAGAACCCACCCTTCGTCTGACGGACGGGGAGACGGACCCGGGCCGCGCAGGAGGGCGCTCCGGCGCACGGCGTAGAGGTCGATCGGCAGATCGGGGGAGACGCGCGCCACATCGTCGATCCTTTCCGACGTGAACCGGTTTCCCCGCAGATCGAGGAGGTCCACCCGCCGTTGTGAAAAAGCCGGGGAGCCGGATCGTTCCGCGTCGGGGCGGCGCTGCGGCGCGTTGAGCGCCACCAGGCGGGTGTAGTCGTCGTCGGACCGGTTGACCGCCCGGGTCCCCAGCCCAAAGACCAGGCGCAACACCCCGGCCTCGGGGTCGATCTGCTCGCTCCAGACGTACGGGTTGTACGACAGACCCACCCCGGCCACCTGCGGGTAGAACAGGTGCCCGTGGACTGCCCCCGACACGCGTTGGACCAGGATCGCCATCTGCTCGTCCCGGTCGATCAGTCCCCGATGCGCGCGGTACAGAAGCGCCTCGGGGCTCATCGTGCTGGCGTAAACGGTGCGGACCGCCGAAAGGAACGTCTCGAGGCGCTCCTGCGGCGACCCCTGGTTCGGGCAGAAGACGCTTTCGTACTTCCCCGTGAAGGCGTTGCCGAAACTGTCCTCGAGGAGGGAGCTCGACCGGACGATGATCGGCGACTGGCCGAAATACTCGAGCATCGCCACGAACTGCTCCTGAAGGAAGCCCGGGAAGGTGCCCACCAGGATCCGCTCCCTCGCCACGTCCGCCCCGTCCATGAAGGTGTCGGCGTTGCGTTGGCCGCGCCGCGCCCGCCAGCATCCGTTGCGGACGAGGAACGTGTAGAAGACGTCGGAGCCGATGTAGAACGAGTCGTGCGTTTCCAGCCGGTCTCTCCAGCGAGGATCCGTCTTGCAGAGGATCGCGCGGGCGAGGAGCATCCCGACCGACTTCCCACCGATCAGTCCGGTGCCGATCATCCGTTTCCGGAGGGAGAGCAGGTCGTCGAGATCGAACCACCGGGAGGCGAGGGCCACCAGGCGCTCGTCGCGGGTGACCATCATCCGGAGAAGCCGGCCGAAGATCTCCGGCGCTTCCTCCCCGGGGCGCACGCCGAGCCGGACCTCGTCGATCGCTTCCCGCGCCTGGAGGAGCTTCCGGTCCCAGATGTCGAGCGTGCGCGAGACGGCGTCCACTCGCCGCTTCGAGAGGTCCTCCAGCACCTCGGAGAGCACCGCGCTCTCCGTGAGGGGGCGGAACGCCTTCCCATCCTGGACATGGGGGAGGTACATCGTCGGGGAGGAACGCCGGTCGACCTTCAGCGGGTGGACGTAGAGGCGATCCTTATGACGGAAGACGTCGATCAGCAGCTGGGTCGTGCCGCGGATCGACGAGACGGCGTCGAACGAATGTCCGTCGCGCAGAAGGGCGAAGTAGGTCACCGTGTCGAGGTCGTACAGGTACGGACAGGTGACCATGAAGAAGTTTCCCAGCATCAGGTCGCTGTACCAGTCGGCCGCGAGGTCCGAGAGGCAGTCGAAGACGTAGAAGGCACCGCGGCCCGCCTCCTCGATCACCTTGTGAATCCGGGCGGTGAACGTTTCGAATCCCACTTCGGGAGGGAGGGTGTGGATCTCCGCGCCGATCCCCCGGGGGACAAGCTCGGGGTGACGGGCGAAGCGGAAGTAGACGAGCCGTTTCCCGCGGGCGATCGCGTCGCGGACGAACGGGTCGACGAAAGGGCGATAGTCGTCTACGACATCCACCTGCCAGACGATGTTGTCGCCCGGCAGGATCCCCGTGAACACCCGGTCGAGACCGGGCAATCCGGTGCTCAATGTCCCCGATTTCGGGCGCGCGGCCAGGACATCCCCCCGTACGGATCGATCCCTTCCGATGTACGTTACCACGACACCCGGTATACAATGTGGATATGAACGCGTGCGCGGCCGTCCTTGTCTACGACGCGGATTGCCCGGTCTGCCGCGCGTCCGCCGACTGGGTCCTGCGCAATGCCGTGGCTCCCGACTCTTTCGAGTTTCTCCCCTGCCGCTCCGTGGAAACCCGTTTACGGTTCCCCGCGATCGCCGAGACCGCTTGCCTCCAGGCGATGCACCTCGTCCTGCAGGACGGGACGATTCTCGCCGGGGAACAGGCGATCCCCGAGATCCTGCGCCGCACGCGGCGGTACCGGCGGGCCGGCGTCCTCTTTCGACTCCCGGGTGCCGGGATCTTGTCGCGTTTCCTCTACCGCGCCTTCGCACGCCGCCGCCACCGGATCGCGAAGCGGCTCTTCCCCTGACGAAGAAGGAAGGGTGACCTACGGGGATAAACAATGAAACTAATAGATAATATAAATAAACAAAAGAAATTATATTTAACTTTAGTGGCGACTGGATTTGCCGCGATGTTTGTATTGGCGTTTATTGAGAAATATATGCCGACTAAAATATTTAATTGGATACTATATAGTGCATTGGCATTGTTTTGTGTAGGAAACATCCTGTTGTACATTGGAATCAGATGCCCCAAGTGCAACTCGATCATAGGATATGCGCTTTTGTTTTCTGCAGAAAAATTCGATCAATGTCCACGCTGTAGAGTTATGTTCGATGAGAACATTTCTGAATAATCCTTTGTGCCCGCAGCTTGGCCCGGGCGTTGGACGGCATGGGATGAAACGTCATGATCAAGGCACTCGCGTCACGGGAACGTACGCAGTCCCCCGGGGAGGAAATCGCAAACAGCGTCAGCCATGGCGTCGCCTTTCTGGCCGCGGTTGCCGGCGCCCCTGTTCTCGTTCTTTCTGCAGTCCGGCATGGCGGCGCAGCGCGAATTGCAGGCGCGAGCGTCTTCGCGGCGACAATGGTGCTGTTGTACCTCACATCCGCGCTCTACCATGCATTGCCGAGGAATCGTGCCAAGCGGGTATTTCAGGTTCTTGACCACGCAGCGATCTTCCTCATGATCGCCGGCACGTATACGCCGTTCACCCTCGGTGTCCTCCGCGGAACGTGGGGCTGGACGCTGTTCGGACTCGTGTGGAGTTTGGCCCTTGCCGGTGTCGTTCTTACGGCGGCGGGTGGCGTACGGTATCCGAAACTCACGACAGGCCTGTATCTCGCCATGGGCTGGCTGATCCTTGTCGCGGTAAAGCCGTTGTGGCTCCATATGCCATCCTTGGGTCTGTTCTGGCTGGTGGCGGGTGGTATCGCATATACGGTGGGCGTGGTGTTCTATGCGGCCCATCGGGTCCGTTACAGCCACTTCGTCTGGCACCTTTTCGTTATTACGGGCACCTCGTGTCATTACATTGCAGTGCTGCGGTTCGCGGCCTGACCGCCGGCGGAAGCGGACGGCAATCCCTCCGCGAGTCGAATTCTCGGGGATGCGATGACGTTCGGATCATGTATACTTTTCAACCACGGGGAAGTGACAGGGATTCCGCAGCCCGGCAGGTGCACGGGGAGGCGCGATGATCCGGTTCGTGGGCGTCCACAAATGGTTCGGCAAGCTGCACGTGCTGAACGACATCAACCTTCATGTGCGGACGGGCGAGGTCGTCGTGGTCTGCGGACCCTCCGGCTCGGGGAAGTCCACCCTCATCCGTACGATCAACGACCTCGAACCGATCAACGAGGGGAAGCTGGTCGTCGACGGATCGGACCTCTCGGACAAGAAGACCGACATCAACAAGATGCGGGCGGAGATCGGCTTCGTCTTCCAGCAGTTCAACCTCTACCCGCACCTCTCGGTCCTCAAGAACATCACGCTGGCTCCCATGAAGATCCGCAACAAGAGCCGGCAGGAGGCGGAGGAAAAGGCGCTCGCGCTCCTCGAGCGCGTCGGCTTGTCCG
>Ga0299906_10004561_pt1 | contig 11332 bp, 11 predicted proteins | sample RVTome_14_FD_200259 | JGI IMG/M metagenome (GOLD analysis project Ga0299906, IMG submission 200259) | Soil microbial communities from uranium-contaminated site in the Upper Colorado River Basin, Wyoming, United States - RVT145D125 (version 2) ... | reverse complement strand
CCACGCCGCGCCGCCGCCGCCGGGCGAGACGCGCGAGGTCGCGCCGGGCGTGCACTGGCTGCGGATGCCGCTGCCGTTCGCGCTCGATCACATCAACCTCTGGGTGCTCGAGGACGGGGACGGGCTCGCCATGGTCGATTGCGGCCTCGGCGATGCGGCGACGCAGGAGCTGTGGCAACGCATCTTCGACGGCTTCTTCAAGGGCCGCCCCGTGAGCCGGGTCATCGCCACCCACCTGCACCCGGACCACGCCGGCAACGCCGGCTGGCTCACGCAGCGGTTCGGCGTGCCGCTCTGGATGTCGCAGGCGGACTTCCTCATGGCGCACGCGTGGCGCGACGGGACAGCCGGCTATTCGGTCGAGGCGCTGGTCGCGCATCTCGCGCGCAACGGGCTCGCGGGCGAGCGACTCGACGCGCTGGCGAGCCGCGGCAACAACTACGCGCGGGCGGTGCCGGAGTTCCCGTGGACGTATCGGCGGATCATGGACGCCGACGAGCTCGCGATCGGCGGCCGCGCCTGGCGCGTGATCATGGGCTACGGCCACGCCCCGGAGCACGCGTCGCTCCACTGTGCGGAGCTCGGCGTCCTGATCTCGGGGGACATGCTGCTGCCGCGGATCTCGACCAACATCAGCGTGCAGCAGGTCGACCCGGACGCCGACCCGCTGCGGCTCTTCCTCGGGAGCCTGCGCCGGATCACGGAGCTCGTGCCGGCGGGGACGCTCGTGCTCCCCTCGCACGGGCTGCCGTTCCGCGGCATGCGGGGGCGCGTGGCGCAGCTCGAGGAGCATCACCGCCTGCGGCTCGGGGAGCTCGAGGACGTGTGCGGCGAGCCGAAGTCGGCGGCCGACGTCATCGGCACGCTCTTCCGCCGCAAGCTCGACGTGCACCAGACGCTGTTCGCGATGGGCGAGGCGCTCGCGCATCTCAACTGCCTCATGTACGACGGCGTGCTCGCGCGCCTCGCCGGCGCCGACGGCACGGTGAGGTTCATCAGGAAGTAGGGACGGGGAGAGAGCACGATGGCCGAGGACACCGAGCGCGCACCCGACCCGGTCGAGGTCGCCAAGATCATCGGCGAGGTCGCCGAGCGCTCGTCGAACGTGCTCGGCGACTTCGTCAAGCGCCACGCGAACGGCAAGGGGGTGGCGTTCACCGACGAGTTCGGCATCGCGCGCGCGTACATGGATATGTGGGCGAAGCTCGCCGCCAACCCCATGGCGCTCGCGCAGGCGCAGCTGAACATGTACTACGACTACCTGCGCCTGTGGCAGGCCTCCTGGCTGAAGCTCATCGGGGGGAAGCCCGAGCCGGTGGCCGAGCCGGCCTCGGGCGACGCGCGCTTCAAGGACGAGGAGTGGCAGTCGAACTTCGTCTTCGACTACCTCAAGCAGAGCTACCTCATCGCCGCGCGCCACATCCACGACGCCGTCTCGGGCGTCGAGGGAATCCCCGAGGACTCGAAGCGCAAGGTCGATTTCTTCACCCGCCAGTACATCGACGCGCTCGCGCCGTCCAACTTCGCGCTCACCAACCCCCAGGTGGTTCGCGAGACGATGAAGAGCGGCGGCACGAATCTCGTGAAGGGGCTCAAGAACCTGCTCGAGGATCTCGACGAGGGCGACGGACAGCTCAAGATCAAGATGACCGATACCGCGGCGTTCAAGGTCGGCCAGAACGTCGCCACGACGCCCGGCAAGGTCGTCTTCCAGAACGAGCTGCTGCAGCTGATCCAGTACCAGCCGGCGACCGACACCGTCTACAAGCGGCCGCTCCTCATCATCCCGCCCTGGATCAACAAGTTCTACATCCTCGATCTCCGCGAGAAGAACTCGTTCATCCGCTGGGCCGTGCAGCAGGGGCATACCGTGTTCGTGGTCTCGTGGGTGAACCCGGACGCGCGGCTCGCCGACAAGGACTTCGAGGACTACATGTTCGAGGGCCCGCTCGCCGCGCTGGCGGCGATCGAGCAGGCGACCGGGGAGCGCGAGGTGAACGCGATCGGCTACTGCCTCGGCGGCACGCTGCTCGGCGCGGCGCTCGGCTACATGGCGGCGAAGAAGGACGACCGGATCAAGGCCGCGACGTTCTTCGTCGCGCTGCTCGACTTCGCGATCCCGGGGGAGCTCGGCGTGTTCATCGACGAGAAGCAGATCGAGAACCTCGAGCGCCGCATGAACGAGCGGGGATATCTCGAAGGCTCGGAGATGGCGCGGACGTTCAACATGCTGCGCTCGAACGACCTCATCTGGTCGTTCGTCATAAACAACTACCTCCTCGGCAAGGAGCCGTTCCCGTTCGACCTCCTGTACTGGAACTCGGACTCGACGCGCATGCCGGCGAAGATGCACAGCTACTACCTGCGCAACATGTACCTCAAGAACGCGCTCAAGGACCCGGGCGGCGTCCGGCTGGGCGGCGTCCCGATCGATCTCCGCAGGATCAAGGTGCCGGCGTACTTCATCTCCACCGCCGAGGACCACATCGCGCCGTGGAAATCGACCTATCTCGGCGCCCGCATCCTCGGCGGGCCGGTGCGGTTCGTGAACGGCGGCTCGGGGCACATCGCCGGCATCATCAACCCGCCGGCGGCCAACAAGTACTGCTACTGGACCAACGACAAGCTCCCGCCGACCCCCGAAGCATGGGAGGCCGGCGCGACGCGCCGCGACGGCTCGTGGTGGACCGACTGGCAACGCTGGATCGACGCGCAGAACGGCGGCGAGCGGGTCCCGGCGCGGATCCCGGGCGACGGCAAGCTGAAGGTCCTGGAAGACGCGCCCGGCTCGTACGTGAGCGTGCGGCTCGACGGCGAGAAAAGCGCGGCGTGACGGCCGCGACGCCCCCCGCCCGGCCGCTTCAATCGAGCCGGTAGCGCTTCGACCGGACGAACGCGCCGAAGTCGGCGCGCTGCGCCTCCGAGTACTGCCTCAGCTTGTCCTCCATCCAGCCGTAGGGCTCGGCCGGCCCGAAGCGCTCGACGTTGCGCTGGCGGCGGTACGGCCGATCGCGCACTCGCCGCTCGTCGTAGGCCTGGAGCTCCTGCTCCAGGCGGTCGCCGCCGTAACGGTCGACGTGCACGGTCGCGGTCAGCGCGAGCCGCGGGCTCATCGGCTCCTTCGACTCCGGATAGCCGAGCGTCAGGCCGGCGATCGGGAAGGCCCAGTCCGGCAGCCCCAGGAGCTCGCCGACGGTCGCGGCGTGATTGCGGATCTCGCTGATGGGACAGCTCCCCAGCCCCGCGAGCTCCGCGGCCTGCACGAAGGTGGCGAGCACGATGGCGCCGTCCACGGCGGCGTTGAAGAACGCGTCCAGGTGCTCGTTCGGAAACGCAACGCCGCGCCGCTCGAAGATCCGCCGCAGCCGGAATCCGTTGCCGCAGACCACCAGGAATTCCGGGGCGCCCGCGATCCAGGGCGACGACGGCAGCAGCGCGTGAATCGCCGCGCGCTGCGCCGGCGCGGCCACGCGCACGATGTCCGCCTGCTGCAGATCGCTCTTGGTCGGCGACGCGAGCGCGGTCGCGCACAGCAGGCGGAACAGGTCCTCCGGCACGGGGTCCGGACGGTAGCGCCTGCAGACCGCGCGCTCGTTCATCGCCGCCAACGCATCGAGGCCCGGCGGCCGACCGCGGACTTCGACTGCCTCGCCGTAGCGGCGGAGCGTGGCGTCCGCGATGCGTTGCTCAGCGGACTTGTCCATCGGCGAAGCGACGCTCACCAGCTGTTCCGGAGCTCGCGGAGCTTCATGAACACCGTGCGCTGGTCCGGTTTCTCGGGCAGATCGGGGAAGGCTTCGCGCAACCTCGCGATCACCGTGGGGCTGGTCAGGCGAAAGAAGGTGTTGATCTCCCTCTCCACCTCCAGCGTCGAGACGTAGGCGCGACCTGGGTCCTGACCCTTGAGCTTGTCGAGCAGCGCCTGCGCCCGCTTGTTGTCGGGCTCGCGGTTCAGCGTGAAGCGCAGATTGTTCTCGATGTAGTCGTGCCCCGGATAGATCAGCGTCGACGCGGGCAGCTTGGCGAGCTGCTCGGAGAACGTCTTGTAGAGCTCCGCCGGATGGCCGCCGTTGTGGCAATTTCCGGCGCCGGCGTTGAACAGCGTATCCCCGCAGAAGAGCGCCGGCTGGTCGGTGTGCGACAGCAGGCACACGTGGCTCATGGTGTGGCCCGGCGTGTCGAGCGACTCGAGCTCCACCGTCCTGCCCACTTTTACGACATCCCCGGCGCCCAGGCCGCGCGCGATGTTGTCGATCTTGTCGCCGGCATTCTTGTGCGCGAGGATCTTGGCGCCGGTCTTCTGGACCATGGGCTCGTTCCCGCCCGTATGGTCCCGGTGCTCGTGGGTGTTCAGGATCTGGGTGATGTTCCACCCCTCTTCCTTGGCGGCTTTCAGGCACTTCTCGTGGTCCAGGGGATCGATCGCGAGGGCCTCGCCGGTCTCGCTGCAGGCGATGAGGTAGTTGAAGTTGCGGTAGCTGTTGCCGGTCCAGATCTGCTTGACGATCACGGCTTCATCCCTCGTCGGTGAGTTGGGTGGCCACGCACGTGGCCCATCGGGCCACGATACGCCCGTCCCGCGCCGTCGGCGCGGTTGACTCGGGAATCAGGTCATCGGCCGCCCGCGCGGCGGCCGCTCAGTTCGCCCGGATCACGCCGCAGGCGAGGCGCGCGCCGGCATTGCCGGTCGGCTGCGTCTTGTAGTCGTCGGGATCCGCGTGAACGACGAGCGCGCGGCCGATGATGCTCGTCGGCCCGGGCGTCACGGTGATGACGTCGACCTCGACGTCGGCCTTCGCGCGGCCCGCCTTGTTGGCCCTGAGCGAGGGCAGGTCGCCGGCGTGGCGTTCGCCGCTGCCGGGATGCCCGTGCGGCTTGCCGGCCGGATTGAAGTGGCCCTTGGCGCTCATGCCGTCCCCCGAGCTGCAGTCGCCGACCTCGTGGATGTGCATGCCGTGCTCCTGGTTCGGCTTGAGCCCTTGGACGTACACCACCACGAGGACCTTGTTGCCCACCTGCTCGAACGTCGCCTCGCCGAAGGTCTTGTTGCCCTTGGTCGGCTGCAGCTGCGCCGTCGCTCGCGGCGGTGCGTCGGAGGACATCGTCTGGCAGGCGGCAAGCAGGACGGCGGCGGCGAAAGCGGCGAGTCTTGGTTTCATGGGCTCCTCCTTGGGACCTTCAATCTACCCATTTCTTCAGCCGCTTGGAAGCGGCCGCGACCTGGCGCGTCCGTACGGGCGTCCCCTGGCCGTACGCCCCGGGGCGGCGCGCCAGCCGCGCCTCCACCAGCTCCAGCATTCCCTGGGCCGCGACCGAGAGGCTGCGACCCTTGCGCTGCACGATCAGGATCGGGCGCTCGAGGTCCGGCTCCGCGACCGGGATCGCGACGAGGTCGGGCCGGCGGAACTGGAAGAGCGTGAGCTCCGGGACCACGCTCACGCCGAGCCCGCTGGCGATCAGCCCCGCGACCGTCGCGAGCTGCTCGACCTCGAGCCCGGAACTCTTCAGCTGCAGCGGACGGAGCACCGGCTCGAGGTGCTGGCGCACGCTCGTCGTGCGGGCGAGGTGAATGAGCTCGCAGCCGGCGAGATCCGCGGCTCGCACGCTGCGCCGCCGCGCCAGTGGATGATCGCGGCGGCACACGAGGTGGAAGCGATCGCTGTACAGCCGGCGCGTGTCGAACTCGGTCAGGTCCGGCCCCGGCGCGGTGAGCGCGAAGTCCGCGCGACCGAGACGAACGAGTTCCAGGCACCGGTCGGCGAGCGGATCGAACAGCTCGACTGCGATCCCGGGATGGCGCCGCCGGTACTCCGCGATCACCGGCGGCAGCCAGCCCGCGGCGAGCGAGGGCAGGGCGGCGAGCGCGACGCGTCCTTTGCGCCGGGCGGCGTGCTCGCGCAGGTCGGCGAACGCCGACTCGACGTCGGCGGCGAGCCGGCGCGCCGCCTCCGCAAACCGCGCGCCTTCCGGCGTCAGGGCGACGTTGCGGGTGTCGCGGTCGAAGAGGCGCGCGCCCGCCGCGTCCTCCAGCCGCCGGATCAGCTGGCTGAAGGCCGACGGCGACAGGTGGCAGCGCTCCGCCGCCCGCGTGAAGTGCCGCGTTTCGGCGAGCGCGAGGAAGGCGTCGAGGTGGCGGGTCGAGAAATTGAGCGACATTTCGGGATAATCATTTCGATCTTTCCATTTTACAGATTGCGGCCCGTCGCCGACTATGGCGCCGCAGACCGCAGGAGGAGGGGATGGCGACGGACGGACTGGCGATCGGCGGCGGCGCGGGGTTCTCGGGCGACCGGACGGACGCCGCGGGCCCCGTGGTCGCGACGCTCGTGGCCCGTGGCGGCCCCGCGGCACTGATCTTCGAGACGCTCGCCGAGCGCACGCTCGCCCTCGCGCAGATTGCCCGGCGGCAGGATCCCGCCGCCGGTTACGAGCCGCAGCTCGACCGGTTCGTCGGGCCGGTCCTGAAGGCCTGCGTCGAGCATCGCATCCCCATCGTCGGCAACTTCGGCGCGGCCAACCCCCGGGCGGCCGCGGCGCGCCTCCAGGCGCTCGGGCGTGACCAGGGCCTCGCGCGCCTGCGGGTCGGGATCGTCGTCGGCGACGATCTCTCCGACGAGCGCGGCCGCGCGCTGCTCCGCGAATACCTGCCGCCGGGCCACGCGGAGCGCGAGCTGGTGAGCGCCAACGTGTACCAGGGCGCGAAGACCATCGCGGATGCGCTGCGTGCCGGCGCCGACGTCGTCGTGACCGGCCGCGTCGCGGACCCCTCGCTCGCGGTCGGGCCGGCGATGGCGCACTACGGCTGGAGCGAAACCGACTGGGACCGGCTCGGGCCCGCCACCATGGCGGGGCATCTGCTCGAGTGCGGTGCCCAGGTGACGGGCGGCTACTTCGCCGATCCGGGCTTCAAGGACGTCCCGGACCTTCACGCCGTGGGTTTCCCCATCGCCGAGGTCGCGCCCGACGGCTCGTTCATCGTGACGAAGGCCGCGGGGACCGGCGGCCTCGTCGATGCGCGGACGGTGAAGGAGCAGCTGCTCTACGAGGTTCACGATCCGGCCGCCTACCTCACGCCCGACGTCGTCGCGGACATCTCGAACGCCGAGGTGCGCGAGATCGGCCGCGACCGCGTCGCCGTGACCGGCGTGCGCGGCCATCCGCGGCCGGCGACGCTGAAGGTCAATGCGTGCTTCGACGGGGGCTGGCTCGGCGAGGCCGAGATCTCCTACGCCGGGCCGAATGCCGAGGCGCGCGCACGGCTCGCGGCCGAGGTCGTGCGTCGGCGGATCGGCGACGCGCTCCGCGTGCGCTTCGATCTCATCGGAGTCCTGAGCGTCTTCGGCGACGACGGCGGCCGCGCCGCCGCTGCGGCCCCGCACGGCGATGCCCGCGACGTGCGGCTCCGGGCGGCGGCCGCGCACGCCGACCGGGCGCAGGTCGAGCGCCTGCTCGCGGAGGTCACCGCGCTCTACACGTGCGGGCCGGCCGGCGGCGGGGGCGTGCGGACCGGGGCGCGGGCGCGCCTGTCGACCGTGTCGTGCCTCGTGCCGCGGGAACGCGTGCCGGCGCGCTTCGAGATCCTGGAGTAGCCGTGCTGCGCGTCCCGCTCCACCGTCTCGCCCACGGCCGCACCGGCGACAAGGGCAATCGCTCGAACATCAGCGTGATCGCCTATCGCGCCGAGCTCTTCCCGCTGCTCGTGGAGCAGGTGACGGAGGCGCGCGTCGCGGAAGCGTTCCGCGACCGGCGGCCGACCGCGGTGCGACGCTACGTGCTGCCGAAGCTCGGCGCGCTCAACTTCGTGCTCGACGACGTCCTCGACGGCGGCGTCAACGATTCCCTGAACCTCGATACCCACGGCAAGGCGCTCGCGTTCCTGCTGCTTGGCCTGGAGGTCACGGTGCCGCCCGCGCTTGCGGCCCTGCTCGCGGGCCATGGCACCCCCCCGGATTCGCAACCCACAAGGAGGCAACACCCATGAGGGCATCCAGCCCGAGTGAGCGGCTTGACCCCGTGCGTGGTCGGTGTTACCTTGGTGTCACCAGACGACCATGGCTGACACGACCACGCTCAAGTTGCCCGTGCCGCTCAAGGCCCGGATCGCGCCGCTGGCGGAAGCCGCCGGAAAGACTCCGCACGCCTGGATGATCGATGCGCTGGAGGCGCAGGCGGCGCTGGCCGAGATGCGGGAAGTGTTCGTCGCCGAAGCCGAGGCGTCCGCCGCGGAGGTGGACGCGGGCGGGCCGCTGTACGCCGCCGAGGACGTGCACGCATACATCGTGGCGCGCGCGGCCGGGAAGGCCGCGCCGCGACCGAAACCGGTGCGGCGCGCGCGCAAGCGCACGCGCTAGGGCGAGGCGCGCCCGCCGTTGGCGGCCGTCACGTACAGCGCGCGGGCCCTGGCCGATCTCGATCGACTGTTCGATTTTCTCGCCGCCGAGAACCCGACTGCTGCGGTCGCCGCGGCAGCCGTGATCGTCGACGCGGTGACGATCCTCGAACGTCACCCGTACATCGGCCGCCCCGTCAGGGGGCGCTTGCGGGAACTCGTGGTCTCGTACGGCCGTACCGGTTACGTCGCGCTGTATCGCGTGGCGGCTCGCGGCGACCGGGTCGAGATCCTCGCGCTCCGCCATCAGCGGGAAGCGGGCTACCGCGCGTAGGGCTACGCCTGTTTCCTCCCGCCGAGCCCCAGGCAGACCGCGCCGAACAGCACGTAGCCGAGCGCGACGAGCGGCTGCTGGGCCCAGCCGAGCGTCTCGCCGTGGATGAAGCCGAAGAACGACAGCACCGCCGCGGCGAACGCCCACATCGCCGCCATCTTGAGCTGGCGGTCGATGATGAACGCGGCGATCGCGCCGAGCACCAGTCCGGCGAGCACCGCTCCGCCCCCGAGCAGCTGCATGCCGTGATACACGATGCCCGATCCGGCGAGCTTGTCGAAGCCGAGCGTCGCCGCCGCGGTACCGGCGGCATTGAGCGCGCTGTCGACCTGAAGGTGCCCCCACGCCGCCACGTTGGGGATGATCGCGAGCACTACCGCCGGCGCGTGCTCCTTCGGTGAGGCCTGGAACGCCTGGGCGCCGATCACGAGGCCGATGTAGAGCAGGATCGGCAGGATGGCGACCAGCGGCACGACCGCGAGCAGCAGCGCGGTGAGACCGAGGAAGCAGACCAGCGCGATCACCACTCCCGTCGCGAGCGAGTAGCCGATGCGGCCGCCGACCGCCTTCCACCCCGGATGCCCGATGTACACCGCGGGCGGGAACGGGCTGCCGAGGACCGACCCGACGACCGCCCCGATCCCGTCGGCGAGGAGGATCTTGCGCAGGTTGTAGTTGTCGCCGGCCGCGGCCGCGCTCTCGACGTTGTTCATCGCCTCGGTGAAGTTGTAGATGCCGAGCGGGATCGCCGTGGCGAGGAGCGGCGCGACGTTGGCGAGGCCGTAGAAGACCTCGGCCGAGGGCAGCGGCAGGTGCAGGCCGAACTGCCCGAACGAGTCGGCGACCGCCTTCGCCTTCATGTAGTCGCTCCAGCCGAACGCGGTCGCGGCCCAGCCGATGAGCACCCCGACGATGACCGCGACCAGCCCCCCGGGCAGCCCGCCCGGCAGCCGCACGTTCGCCGTCCAGCTGATCAGCACGATCGCGAACGCGACGAACGCGATCCACGGCACCTCCCACATCTGGAACGCCGGCCTGAGCGAGATGAAGGCGATCGAGATGCCGGCGAGCGTGCCGAGCATCGCCGCGCGCGGGGTGTGGGCGCGGATCCACGGGCCGACGAAAGCGCCGAGGAGCACGATCACGCCGATGATGAAGCACCACGCGAGCCCGGCCTGCCAGGCGAGCTTCGCGTCCTTCGTCGTGAGGTACACCGGCAGCATGATCACGAACACGACGATGAACATGTGCGGCACGCTCGGGCCGTAGGGCATCGCCGTGACGTCCGAGCGGCCCTCTCGCTTCGCGAGCTGGCGCGCGAGGTAGGCGTAGTAGAGGTTCCCGAGCGGCAGCGCGATGCCGAGCGCCGGGAGGATCCGCCCGAAGACGATCTCCTCCGGCAGGTTGACCACGCCCAGGCACAGCCCGGTGAGGACGATCACGTTCAGGAGCACGTTGGTGAACAGCCCGAAAAAGCCGTTCCAGTCGCCCGGCACCCACCACTTCGCTTGCGCTGCGGTCGCGTTCATGTTCCCCCCTGAGGTTTTCTTGCTCTAGCTCTTCGCCAGTGCGGCGAGGAAGCGCTGCGAGTCGCTCACCCAGCCGAAGATTCCCCCCTGCGCCTTGATCATGTTGAGCGCCGCAACCTGGAACTCGGGGAAATACGACCCGACGCAGTCCTCGAGCACCAGGCAGTCGTAGCCGCGGTCGTTCGCCTCGCGCACCGTCGTGTTGACGCAGACCTCGGTCGTCACGCCGCACACGACCAGCTGCCGGATCCCCTTGTTGTGGAGCATCGAGTCGAGGTCGGTCGCGTAGAACGCGCCCTTGCCGGGCTTGTCGACCACCGGCTCGCCGGGTGCCGGCTTCAGCTCGTCGATGATGTCGTGGCCGTATTCGCCGCGCACCAGGATGCGGCCCATGGGACCCTGGTCGCCGATCCCGGTCGCGAGCCGGCCGCGCAGCTTCTTGTTCTCGGGGAGGTCGGAGAGATCCGGGCGGTGACCTTCGCGCGTGTGGATGACGAGCAGGCCGCGCTTGCGCGCGGCGTCGAGCACCCGCTTGGTGGGCGCGATCGCCTTGCGCAGCAGCGACACATCGTTGCCGAGCGCCTCGCCGAACCCGCCGGGATCGACGAAGTCGCGCTGCATGTCGATGATCACGAGCGCCGCCGCGCGCGGGTCGAGCTCGAACTCGTAGGGTTCCGCTTGAACGGCCGCCATGCTGCCTCCCCTTGGCTGCCGCCTACGATACGCCGCCACCGCGGCCCGGCAAAGCGGTCCCCGCAACGGTGCGGACCCGCCCTCCGGAGGTGCGTGAGCCTTGCCCTAGCGCGCGCGGCCGGACTCGAGCTCGCGCCGGAACCGGGGCAGGTACTCGAGCCCGGCGATCGCGCGCGAGCCGTACCACGACGTCATCTCGCCGTCGATCAGCGCGACCGCCCCGCCGCGGAGCTCCGGCAGAGCGCGCAACGCCTCGACGTCGCGCGAGCGGAACGGAAACGGCTCGCTCGATGCGAGCACCACGTCGACGCCGGCGAGCGTCGCTTCGTCGAGCTCGATCTCCGGATAGCGGTCGGACGCGGTCTCGGGAACGGTGCGCCAGTTGACGAGCACGAGCGTGCGCGAAATGTAGGTGTCGCGCGCGATCGTCATCCAGGGCTTGCGCCA
>Ga0299906_10004560_pt1 | contig 11335 bp, 11 predicted proteins | sample RVTome_14_FD_200259 | JGI IMG/M metagenome (GOLD analysis project Ga0299906, IMG submission 200259) | Soil microbial communities from uranium-contaminated site in the Upper Colorado River Basin, Wyoming, United States - RVT145D125 (version 2) ... | reverse complement strand
CGTCCTCGGTCAGCATATCGATCAAACCGGCGAAGAGCGTGATTTGATACCGCTTGACCCCGAAGGCATAGGCATTGATGACATACTGGTTGCTGACATAGATGTCGGGCAGTTCCGGCAGGTCCAGGATCGCGGCGGCCTTCTCAAACTTTTCATAGACACTGCGCCCCTGGTTGGGTCCCAGGCGGATGGCGCTGGAAATGTGCATCAAGCGCACCTGCTTTTCAAAGACCGAGCCGGAGACGATCTTGATCAAGGCCGGCAGCAAAGGGACCTTACGTAGTCTTTCGACCGCCTGCACATCGAGCGGGTGCTGAAATGCAGCCGGACTGAGACCTGGAAATTCATGTAACTCGGGCGATGTCATTTAAATCCTCCTAACCCTAAGGGCTTAGGATTAAATAACTTCCCTATTTGCAGGCAAATAAGCTGGATATTTTGACTTCATTTGAGGAAGTTATTTAATTCTCAATCCTAAGCTATTACTCCTCAAACAACCGTTTTACTGAAACCGAAAAACCTGCCAGTACCTCATCTCCAGGTAATTCATCATCTTCGCCAAACTCGCGTACATCTGTCAAGGCTTGGTAAGCATAGACCACGCGCGATTGAGGATCGGCCACCCAGACCAGGCGGACACCGATCTCAAAATATTCACGCAGCTTTTGCATGACCTCGCTCCAGCGATCATTGGGTGAGAGAACCTCGACGATCAGATCCGGAGCGACATCCAGAAAACCGGACGAGGTTCGTTTGGCATAGCGCTCGCTTGAAATAAAGAGCACATCTGCCGCACGCACGGTATCCGGGTTGCGGCCGGTATAAATTCCAACTTCGCCGACCAGAACTTCACCCACCCCATGCACTTCTACAAAAGAACGCAGGGCAAAATAGAAATTACCTTCACATTTACCGTGCAAGCTACTCGTTGGACTCATCGGTATAACTTTTCCTTCGACCAATTCACACGGTCCGATATCCCCCAACGCTGCTAACTCTACACCGGTGACAACCCGGTTGGCGTCGATCACTCGTTCGGTAACCATTGATTTACTCTCCTGCCAAGTCCAGGGAGAATGTTCCTAATTTTGTTTATTGACCATTCCACTTCTTAACAACGACACTAGCATTCTGACCGCCGAATCCAAAACCGTTGGCCATGGCCACCTTCATGTCGGCGCGGCGCGGTGTATTGGGAACATAATCCAAGTCACAGTCGGGGTCAGCCGTATCCAGATTGATCGTCGGTGGGATAAAGCCTGCGTGCATGCCTTTGACCGCGGCAATGGCCGACAGAGCACCGGCGGCTCCCAGGGTGTGGCCGGTCATACTCTTGATCGAACTGACGGCAACATCATAGGCCGACTCACCCAGGGCGAGCTTGATCGCCTTGGTTTCAATGGCGTCATTCATCGGCGTCCCGGTCCCGTGGGCCGCGACATAATCAACCTCGTGTGGCTCGAGACCACCATCCTTGAGGGCATTACTCATGGCGCGCGCCGCCGAGGCGCCATCTTCGCGCGGTGAGGAGATGTGGTAGGCGTCGCTGGTCAAGGCGTAACCCCTGACCTCGGCCAGGATTCTGGCCCCGCGAGCCTGGGCATGCTCCAGGGTCTCCAGCACCAGCACGCCCGCACCCTCGCCAACAACAGTGCCATCGCGGTTGGCATCGAAGGGCGTAATGGCCTGTTTCGGCGTCTCATTGCGACGAGATAGGGCCGTTAGCCGGCCAAAGGCGCTGATCGTTAGCGGCGTGATAGCGCTCTCGGTCCCACCGACCAGCATGACGTCGGCATCGCCCCAAATGATGCGCCGCATGCCCTCGCCGATGCCGGAAATGCCGGTGGCGCAGGCCGTAACCGACGCGTTCACCGGCCCCAGGGCATTGTAGCGCATCGCCACAAAACAGCCGGGCATATTGATCAACAAAGCCGGAATCGCCGCCGGGTTGACCTTCTTTACCCCATGCCGTTCCAGAACCAGGCGCTCTTCCTCAACCACGTCAGCGCCGCCGATGGCGCTGCCAATTTCGACACCGACCCGGGTCGGGTCTTCCTGGCTAAAGTCCAGGCTGGCATCCTCGACGGCTTGCTGAGCGGCCGCCACGGCAAAATGCAGAAACGGAGCCATGCGACGGGCATCCCGCTTGTCCATGTAATCAAGCGGATCGAAATCTTTGACGAACGCCGCAATCGTACTGGGAAAATTGGTTGTGTCAAACCGGGTGATCGGCTCAACTCCACAGTCCCCCCGCATCATCGCCGCCCAGGTCGAGTCCAAATCATTGCCCAGGGGGCTGACGACACCCATGCCGGTAATCACCACCCGCCGCCTGTTACCATTGCCATTCGTAAACATGATTAATTTTTATGCCTCCTCCTCGATTTCACACGAGCTTCAGACGTTTTTGCTCAACGGTTATTATAAGCAAAAAACGTATATTTGAAAGACCGGGATCAGGCAGGGTCTGCCCCAAATTTTGGAGCAGACCCGCTTTGCCCCGAAATTCTCATTTTGAAAATGGACTGGTCCAGTCTTCGCTATTTGACCGAGAAAGCGGCTCAAATTAGCGACTATTTTTGGCTCCGCTACCGCATATTAAGGAAACTGGACCAGTCCTAGAGCCATATGTTAGAATTGCTGCGCTTTGCCCGGTTAATTGACAAGCCTCTAAGATAAATGTACAATCGGATATTGTTTGGTTTTTTCAGGGTTGCGTACCACTTACTTAGGAGGTGGCACATGTTAAAACTGACGCCGCGCCAACAAGCATTTCTCGATAAGCTGTTCGAGCTTTATCGCGAGTTCAAGGGGCCAGTTCATTACTCGATTGTCGCCGACAAGTTGGGCGTTAATAAGTTTTCGGCCTATGACATGTTAAAAGTCCTTGAAGAAAAGGGCGTTGCAGCTTCGGATTACGTTTTAAGCGGTAACCAGACCGGCCCCGGTCGTTCGCAGGTTGTATTTTATCCCACTAATAAAGCTGCGCAATTCCTAACCCAACTCCGTGATGAAATCCGTCAGAGTGGGGACTGGGCCACAGTCAAGAATCGCATTCTTAGTCGGTTGGAAGAGGCCGTGCGGGCCAATCCAGCCGACGCTTTGCGTGAGGCCCTGTCGAACCTGCCCGAACATAATCCCTCGTTAAATTATTGTGCCGAGATGATTTCGGTGCTGCTCCTGAACATCGAACGACTGCGGAGCCGTAACCTGCAGCCGGCGCTGGCCTCGTTGAGCCATACCGGCCAGGTTGGGTTGGGCGCCCTGGCCGGTATCAGCCTGGCCTCAGCCCTAACCAACGAAGGTGATGATGTTACCCTGACCAATAAGCTGGTTGCCCATACCCAACGGTTTCAAAGCCAACTGGCCGAACTAAGCGACGAAAGCATTTCAAAACTGTCATCTTTCTTGAATGATGCGATGACCTCACTCCACCAGGCCCGGCAGCCAATTGAACCAAATCTGCGCTGAAACTCACGATAATTGTTGCGGTTAGCGATCTGTTGGGAACTTCAGCCTGTCTTTTGGATCGATCATCGGGGCTCACAAGCTTCACCGCCTTTATTTGACGAATTTTGCCAGCCACGCACCACAGTCAGACAACGTTCTGTAAGGTTACGCATTCTTAAGGCAATGTCCGCGCAATGACATGATCAGAGTTGTTACCGATTCGACCAGCTATCTCCCCATTGACGTTATCCAGGCGTATAACATACCGGTCGTGCCGTTAAAAGTCCAATTTGGGACCGAGACATACGACGAAATAACGGGCATCAGCAATGATGACTTCTACCGGCGCTTGGCCACAACCCAGGATTTTCCAACAACGTCGCAGCCCGCCGTGGGTGACTTCAAAAAGGTCTGCCAGAAAATTCTCGCCGATAATCCCGAAACCCAAATCTTAATTCTAACCGTCAGTGCTCGATTTAGTGGAACCTATAGCTCGGCTGTGACCGCCGCCGAGCAACTGCCGGAAGCCAATATTACGGTGTTCGATACGCTATCCGTGGCGATGGGTTTGGGCCTCATGACCATGACGGCGGCGCAGATGGCTGCCGAGGGCCACAGTCTGGCCGGCATCATGTCCCGCCTGGAACGCATGCGGCGTGAAACCAACATCTTTCTGGTGGTCGATAGCCTCGAATATCTCAAACGCGGGGGGCGCATCGGCGCGGCGACCGCGTTTCTGGGCAACCTGCTCAATACCAAACCCATTCTGGCCGTGGATGACGGCCAGGTTCAGCCGCTTGATCGAGTCCGCACGAAAAAGAAAGCCATTGACCGCTTATTTGCCGAACTAAATCACAAGCTCACCAACCCGGATCAACCGATCCAGGCCGGAGTGATGCACGTCGCGGCCGAGACCGAAGCAAAAATATTGATCGATAGGGTTCGTGACCATTTTAATGTCACCTATGATTACATCTCAGAACTTGGACCGGTCGTCGGTGCTCACGTTGGGCCGGGCACTGTTGGCGTTGGCTTTTGCCCACAGGCTTCATAGGACGTAGGACCCACCGGGCAAGATGGATGGGATCAAGGGCGCTCCCTCGCTGCGGAGATTAGAGACTGGGGATTGGAGATTAGAGATTGTCTAATCTCCAATCCCCAATCCCCCAAACCGAAAATTTATTTATGGACAGTTATTAAAACACCTCCGGCCAGAGAAAGATACTCCTTAAAGTCCAGAACGTTTTTGAAACCTGAAGGGAAAGCGACAACCTGTCTGCGGAGCGTTCTTTTTGGGAGAGTTAATGACCACCAATGGCGCCATAGATCAAGATCAGCTTATCCAACAGGCAAAAACCGATCCCGAAGCCTTTGGTCAACTTTACGAGCTGCACGTCGAAAAAATCTACAATTACATCTACTATCGTATTGGTAACCGTGACGATGCGGAAGACCTGACCGCCAGAGTATTCTATCGCGCCCTCAACCATATCCCTCACTACAAGAATAAGGGCGTTCCTTTTGCCGCCTGGCTGTACCGGATCGCTCATAATCTGGTGGCCAACTGGTATCGGGACCAAAAGCGCCGTCCCACCGTGGCTCTGGACAGCCTGAATCTACAGGGAAACAACCGAGAGAATCCCCACCATGTCGCCGAGCTTGCGAACGAGCACGAAATCTTGCTGGCGGCGGTCCAAAAGCTCCCACCCCTACGCCAAGAACTGCTAACCCTGAAATATGTCGAAAGAATGTCCAATGCCGAAATCGGCCAGATTATGGGCCGGAGCGAAGGCGCCATCAAATCCCTCTATCATCGCACCCTGGTCGCCCTGAAAGAACTTCTGGCCGAGCATGAGAACCTGGTCATGGAATCGAAAGAGGATGAGCATTAACCGGTGGCAGCGTTTCAATGATTAAGATTGTGACCGATTCGACCTGTGACCTTCCACCAACCTGGTTTAACCGGTATAATATTACTATCGTGCCGGTCAATATTCAGTTTGGCCTCGAAACCTATCACGAAGGCGTAACGATTGACCGGGAGAGTTTTTATCACCGCATTCAAACGGAAGGCGTGATACCGACGACGTCTCAGCCATCGGTGGGCGAATTTACTGAAATCTTCGAGGCCCTGGCCGCCGACGGCAGCGAGGTCCTGGCGATCCATCTCACCAGCAAATTAAGCGGCACCTGGCAGACGGCCCGCCTGGCCGCCAGCCAGCTTCAGGATAAGCTTAAGGTCCATGTGGTCGATAGTATGACGGGATCGGTTGGGTTGGGCCTGCTGGTCCGCGAGGCAGCGCAAATGGTTGGGGCCGGTTTCAGCCTGGCCGAGGTCATGTCATGTTTGGAGACACGTCGCTCTCAAATCAATATCTTTATTATGCTCAAGGACCTGCGCTATGCTCGTCTGAGCGGGCGGGTCGGTCGCCTGCGGGAAACATTGGTCTCGCTGCTCAATGTGAAACCCATCGTTGGTGTGGCCGATGGCCTGTTGATCCCGCTGGATCGGGTCCGTGGCCACAAGAAAGGGTTGGAGCGCATGCTGGCGCTGGCCGAAGAACGGGTTGGCGATGCGCCCATCCATCTCGGCGTGGCCCATGCCCTGGACCCGGCCGAAGCCGAAACATTGCTGGCCGAGGCTCAAACGCGGCTCAACTGCCAGGAGACCTTTATCACCGATTTAGCCCTATCGCTGGCCGTGCATTTCGGCCCCGGCACAGTGGGTTTCGCCACCTATCCGGCAGAACAATCGTATATTGGAGGTACTACTCACCATAACCAATCGTGATTGCCCTGACCGGGGACCGGGGACCGGGGACCGAAGACCGGCCCGATTACAAGCATCATAGAGGTTTTGTCCCGGTCACCGGTCTCCCGTCTCCGGTCTTGGATTGCTCCTACACGGTGGCTGCACAGTTACGATTGAAGTTAATGAGGAGAACGATTTAATGGACAAGAAACGAATCAAGGAGCTGCTGGCTGACCATGCCGACCGGTTGGTGCAGGGTCAAGGCGCAAGCCAACCTGAACTATCCCCGGAAGAGAGGCAGGAACTGGACGCTCTATTGAACGTAGCCGAACGGGTCAAGTCAACCCTGACTCCTGTTACGCCGCCTGATACGTTCGAACAGGAATTGAAACGGCATCTACTCACCACGGCCCATCTGCGCCGGGCCCAGGGCTATACGCCGCCCAACCCCGCACGTGATCTGCTCGTGGTGGCTATCGCCATCGGCTGTATCTTATCATTCACCGGTGTGCTGGTGGCCTTGAAATTATGGCGTCGCTAAGACAATCACCTTAATTCAACGACTTCGCAAGAACTCCACAAACGTCCGCAGCGGGATGCCGGTCGCCCCCCGGGTCAAGTAGCTCCGGGCTGTATCTTCCGGCCCGTTACTGTAGGTCTCACTCCCGGCCATGTCGATGTGGGCCCAGGGCCACTTGCCGGCAAAATTCGACAGAAACCGGGCCGCCGTAACCGCAGAGGCCGAGCGGCCACCCGAATTTTTGATATCAGCCACATCGCTCTTGAGCTGCCGATCATAAGCCGGATCCAGCGGCAGCCGCCACAACGGCTCGCCCACTTTCTTTCCGGCAGCAATCAACGCTTCGCACAAAGCATCATCATCGCAAAAGAGACCGTTGATCCGTGAACCCAGGGCCACCACCTTGCCCCCGGTCAAGGTCGCCACGTCGATCACGGCGACCGGATTGAGTTCGGCGGCATAGCACAAGGCATCGGCCAGAATCATCCGGCCTTCGGCATCGGTGCTGATGATTTCGATGCTGACCCCATTCCTGGCGATGAAGACATCGTTGGGCTTATAAGCCGTGGCGCTGACGACATTTTCGACGGTCGGTACCAGACCCACCACAGGGACGGGAATATCGAGCAAGGCCACGGCCCGCATCGCGCCGATGACAGCGGCGGCCCCGGCCATATCGCCTTTCATGCCAACCATGTTGGGAACCTGTTTGAGCGAATAGCCACCGGTGTCAAAAGCCACACCTTTGCCGACTAAAACGATTGGGCCTTGATCGGCTTTGGCCGCCGCCGGTTTATGTTCCATGATGATGAATTTAGCCGGCTGCGACGCGCCCTGGGTCACGGCCAACAGCGCGCCCATGTTTTGCTCGCGCATCTCGGCTTCGTCCAGGATGCGACAGCTTAGGCCAACCTCGGCGCACATGCTTTGGGCGGCCTCGGCGATGGCGCTGGGGGTGGCCACGTTGCTAGGTTGATCGGCCAGGGTACGGGCCAGGTAGACGCTCTCAGCGATGGCTTGGCCGGCTTGCGCGCCGGCCTCGATTGGCTCGATCTTGGTTGGGTCGAACTCAACCAGGGTCAATGATTCGACCGGACGGTCATCGGCGTTGTCATCTTTTTTCGAGCGGGGGGCATCATACTTGTACAGGGCCAGCATGCTGGCTTCGACGACGGCCTGGGCCGCCTCGCTCACATCCAGTCCACCGATCCCGCCGCCGTGGACAATCGTCGCGACGTTGGCCGCGCCGACGCTCTTGGCCTGCTTGATGGCCGCGCCGGCTGCCTCGCGGACTTTCTCCAGATCAAATTGGTCTGGCTGCCCCAGCCCAACCACAATCACGCGCCGGGGCGGAATCGCTCCCCGGGGATAAAGCACCAACGTCTGCCCCAATTTCCCGCGCAGATCGCCCCCGGCAATGACCTCACCAATCGCGCCATCGAGCGCCTTATCGACCACGCCGGTCGCGCCGGCCGGTTCGGTCACCCCTTCAAATAGATTGACGATGATGGCATCAGCCTTGCTGGCCTGAATACCGCCTTGCTGGACTGTGATGTTCATGGATGCTCCTTTAACATTATAGACTTACCTACCCCTGCACCTCGAACGAGGTCTTGATCTTTACCTCGGTTTCCAGGCTCTGGCCGACGACGCAGTATTTCTGCTCCGATAATTCAATCGCGCGGGCTACGGCCTTGGGATCGACCTGTTCACCCTTGACGATGAAGTTGAGTTCGATGACCTGGAAGGGTCGGGGATACTCATCTGGCTGATGCGCCGTAATCTGAACCTCGACATCGGTCACCTGCTGCCGCTTCTTTTGCAGGATGCTGACGATATCCATCCCGGTGCAACTGGCCAGGGCCAACAGCAGCATCTGGCCGGGCGACGCATTTTTACCACCAATCGGGATCTGATTGCCTTTGGTATCGGTCCCAACATAATTCAACGCCTCGCCGGTCCAGCGGGCGGATACATTTGTGGTTGCCATTGGATTCTCCTGTTCATGGTTGATTTCATTAATTTACTATGGAAGTTTTTATTCTTCATTCTTCATGCTCTTCATGTCCTTCAAGGTTGAACATTTTCTTGCCCAAAAATCAAGATTTGAACTGCAGAGGCACTATTCATTACGAATGAAGCTGACGGTTGACCGCCATTAACGATCAGGAATCGAAAATATGCGGGCTGAATTTTTGATACTGAGCCGGATTTTCTGATTGGACCAGGGCCAATAATTTGTCAAAGAGCAGTCGACGCTGGCAGTAGTCAATCAACTCTTGAACCTTACTGGACCGGCCCATGCCGCCGGAAAATCTATTGTGGACCTCCGGAAAGTGATCGAAGCAAAAATTGGTAAAGTCTTCATCATCAAACGCGGCCAGCAGCAGTTGGCGGAGAACACCGGTGTTTACCTCACCGGTGATGGGTGGGAGCGGGTTCGACACTGAACCGTCGGGCGAGTCTGCCGGCATCTCATCTTGATCGCCTTCAGCCCGCAAGGCCGCCAGTTCCGCTTCGACAGTCTCTATTTCTTGTTCAAGAGCCTGGAGTTGTCGCTGCAAGCGCTGGCGGCTGACCTCGTCCAGTTGGAGGCTGATTTGCCGGCCGGCGGCTTGATAATCGGCAATCAAATTTTCGAGACGCGCCTCTAACGTCTCGATTTTTACCCGGCGAAAAGAAGGCATAATGATCACACCTTTAGAGCGTTTGCTGTAAGGTTTTCAAACGGCTGGCCGCCGCCTCTAACGTCGCGCGTGTTTTGCAGAAGGCGAAGCGGGCCAGCGTGGCGCCATCGGCCGGGTTCTGGTAAAAGGCGCTCGGCGGGATGGCGGCGACTCCGATTTCGGTGGTCAGATGGCGGCAGAAGGCCACATCATCGGGAAAGCCGAGGTCACTGATATCGACCATCATAAAGTAGGTTCCATGGGGCGTGATGGGCTTGAGGCCGGCCTCGCGCAAGGCATCGAGCAAAAAGTCGCGGTTTTGCCGGTACATAGCGGCTAATTCGGCGTAATAGTCATTGGCAATGCGCAAAGCGGTCGTCGCGCCCTCTTGCAGCGGGGCGGCGCCACAATAGGTCATGAATTGATGAACCCGAAAAATGGCCTGGACCAGTTCCGGGGCTCCGATGGCCCAGCCCACTTTCCAGCCGGTCACGCTAAAGGTCTTGCCGATGCTGGAGATGGTCACACTCCGGCCGGCCATGCCGGGCAGGGTAGCCATAGGGCAGTGGGTATAGCCATCGAAGATGATATGCTCGTACACCTCGTCGGTGACGGCCAAAACGTCATATTGATGGCACAAATCGGCGATAAAGCGCAGCTCGCTCTCGGTATAAACTTTACCGGTGGGATTGTGTGGAGTATTAATCAAAATCAGCTTGGTTTTGTCGGAAAAAAGGCCGGCCAATCGATCCAGATCGATGGCCCAATCCGGAGGTCGCAGCACGTAGGTGCGTGGTATCCCGCCGGCGATCTGAACCGCCGGTAAATAGGAATCGTAGAACGGTTCAAAGATAATCACTTCATCGCCCGGATCGACCAGGCCCAAAATGGTGGCAAAAATGGCCTCGGTCGCGCCGTGGGTGACGATGACTTCGCTGACCGGATCGACCGCCAGGCCATAATGCCGGGCCACCTTTTCGGCAATGGCCTCGCGCAGATTCAGCCGCCCGCTGCCGGGGGCGTACTGGTTGACCTCTGCTTGAATCGCCGCGATGCCCGCCTCTTTGATGAAATCCGGTCCCGGAAAATCGGGAAAGCCTTGCCCCAGGTTGACAGCTTGATGCTGGTTGGCCAGGTTGGTCATTTCAAAAAAGATTGAGTTACCAAAATTGCTAACGCGTTGGGCCATGCTCGGCATCGAGATCGATCCTTTCGGAATACAACAATGTGCTGGGTATGATACTGGTCAAAAATGACCAGGGGCTACGTAACAGGTAACCCATACGTGTTACATTGTACCATCAGGGCGGGTTTATAGGTAATGGATAATTGTGAATTGTGAACAGGATTGATCATTCACAATTCGTTGGGTAGTCGGAGTTGATTTTTGGGTCACTAACCCCTATAATAACTTCAAGATGTTAAGTATTGTATGAGGAATTGCACTTGGCAGACATAATTTTACTTCATACCCTGACCGGCTCAACTCCCAATCGAATCGAGAATTCAGATACGCCCGGCCGCATGGACGAACCGGAAAACTGGTACAGCGAACCGTTTACCAAACGGACGGCCTGCAAAACGCCGGGCCAGTGCGGCGGGGATTGCAACTGCGGCTGCCCCTACAACACCATGACCGAAATCGAGCGCCTGCCCTTAATCGAGGAAATCGCCGCCTTGTTTCCAAATGAGTGGCTGGGTTTTATCATCTCGCCGGCAGAAGATGATGATTTTGAGCCGCTGCACGGCAAACTGGTGGCCCACAGTCCCGACCCCGATGAGGTCTATGACGCGGTCAATACGGTTTTGTGGAACCAACACGTCTACATCTTCTTTAACGGCGATTTTGAAACGATGCAGGCCAGTTATGGCGCTCGATGGGACGAAACGCCGGCCTCGCTGACCCAACGGACCTATTCTGGCCCTAAGGATATCAACGTGGTCGCG
>Ga0299906_10004558_pt1 | contig 11336 bp, 12 predicted proteins | sample RVTome_14_FD_200259 | JGI IMG/M metagenome (GOLD analysis project Ga0299906, IMG submission 200259) | Soil microbial communities from uranium-contaminated site in the Upper Colorado River Basin, Wyoming, United States - RVT145D125 (version 2) ... | reverse complement strand
GAGCGGCGCGAGCTCGCCCGCGCCGAGGCGGCGGCCCTCGCTGCGGGCAGGCTCCTGCTGGTGGAGGCCGACGTCGCCGAAGAGGCCGGCGCCTCCGCCGTGGTGGGCGCCTGCGGCGGAGCCGACGTGCTGGTGAACGGCGTCGGCGGCTTTGGCGGCGGCGCGCCTGTGCACGAGACCGGGCTCGAGCTCTGGGACCGCATGTACCGCATCAACCTGCGGAGCGCCGTGGCCATGAGCCGCGCCGCCGCGCCGGCCATGCTCGCCCGCGGCGGCGGCGTGATCCTCTCGGTCGCCTCCCGGGCCGCCTTCGAGCATCCGCCCGGGATCGCGGCCTACAGCGCGGCCAAGGCCGGCGTCGCCGTGTTGACCGCGACGCTCCAGAAGGAGCTCGGCCCGGGCGGCGTGCGCGTGTGCGCGGTGGTGCCGAGCACGATCGACACACCGGCAAACCGCAGGGCCATGCCCGACGCGGATCCGGGCGCCTGGACCCCGCCCGCCGCGATCGCCCGGGTGCTGGTCTGGCTCGCCAGCGACGCGGCCGCCAGCGTGCGCGGCGCCCTCGTTCCCGTGTGACGCGCGGCGACTTCTACCGCGAGGCCCGCTACGACCTGCCGGGCCCGCTCCACGGCCTGCGCGTGCTCGAGGTGGCCACCACCTGGGCCGGCCCCATGTGCGGCTGCATCCTCGCCGACTTCGGCGCCGAGGTCGTCAAGGTCGAGCACCCCGAGGGCGAGGTGGCCCGCCGCTCGCCGCCCTTTTTGCCCGGCAGCGACCCGCCGCTCTCGTTCATGCACGCCACCGTGAACCGCAACAAGCGGAGCCTGGCCCTCGAGCTGCGCGAGCCCGAGGGGCTGCGCCTGTTCCTGGCCCTGGCCGACGGGGCCGACGTGGTGGTCGAGAGCTTCCGGCCCGGCACCGCGGCGCGCTTCGGCATCGACTACGCGACGCTTCGCGCCCGCAAGCCGGACCTGGTCTACGTCTCGGTGAGCGGCTACGGGCAGTACGGGCCCCGCAGCGAGCACGTGGGCTACGACCCGCTGGCCCAGGCGGAGAGCGGCTTCCTGTCGCTCAACGGGAGCCCGGACGGCGAGCCCGTCAAGTCCCCGACCTTCCTGGCCGACGACCTGGCCGGGCTGCACGCGGCCCTGGCCGCCCTGGCGGCCCTGCGCCACCGGGATGCGACCGGCGAAGGCCAGCACGTGGACGTGGCGCTGCTCGACTCGATGCTGTTCCAGAGCACGGGCTACCTGACCCTCGGCGCCCTCGGCGTGGCCCTGCCCCGCCTGGGGAACCAGTTCCGCGTGGCGGCCCCGGCCGGCATCTACGCCTGCCGCGACGGCACCGTCATGGCCGGCGTGATGCTCGACTCGCAGTGGCGCCGGCTCGCGGCCCTGATCGGCCGGCCCGAGCTCGCCGGCGACGCGCGCTACGCCACCACCGCGGCCCGCCTCGCTCGCCGCGACGAGGTGGACGCGCTGCTCGGCGGCTGGCTCGCCGGTCGCGCCCACGGCGAGGCGGTGGCGACGCTCGCCGCCGCGGGCCTGCCCGCCGCAGCGGTCCGCACCTACGCCGAAGCCGCCCGCGATCCCCAGGTGGCCGCCCGGGACATGCTCCAGCCCGTCCGCCAGCCCGACGGCACGACCCAGCCCATCACCGGCCCGGCGGCCAAGCTCTCGCGCACGCCCACCCGGGTGCGGCTCGCCGCGCCGGCCCTCGGCGCCGACACCGACGCCATCCTGCGCGAGCTCGGCCTCGACGACGCCGCCCTCGCCCGCCTCGCCGGCGCTGGCGTGATCCGCCGGGGCTAGCAGAGGCCGGAGCGCTACCAGGGCTCCACCCACGGACGCAGGTCGAGCTCGTGGGTCCAGGCGGAGCGCGGCTGGCGGTGGAGCGACCAGTAGCTCTCGGCCACGCCGTCGGGCGAGAGCAGGCCGTCGGCGGGGCGCTCCTCCACCAGCTTCGGAAAGTTCTCCCGGATCCACGGCATGTCGACGGGCCCGTCGATCACCACGTGGGCGACGTGGATGCCCTCGGGACCGAGCTCCCGGGCCATGCTCTGGGCCAGGGCGCGGAGCGCGTGCTTCGCGCCGGCGAAGCCGGCCAGGCCCGCGCGGCCCCTCAGGCTGGCGGTGGCCCCGGTGAAGAGGATCGTGCCCCGGCCGCGGGGCACCATGCGCCGCGCCGCCTCGCGCCCCACCAGGAACCCCGAGAAGGCGGCCAGCTGCCAGATCTTGAAGTACTTGCGGGCGGTGGTCTCGCGGATCGGGATCGCCACGTTGGCGCCGATGTTGTGGACCACCACCTCGACGGGGCCCACCTCGCCTTCCACCCGGTCGAAGACCCCGATCACCTCGTCCTCGTTGCGGGCGTCGACCCCGTAGGCTCGGGCGCGGCCGCCCTCGGCCTCGATCTGCCGGCAGAGCGCGGCCAGCTCTTCCGCCCTCCGCCGCGCGGCGCAGGCCACGTAGCCGCCCCGGGCGAAGCGCCGGGCGATGGCCCCGCCGAGGCCCGCACCCGCCCCGAAGACCAGCGCCGCCACGTCGCCGGGCACGCCGGGCAAGGCTCAGGCCCGCAGCGCCTTCTCGGCGAAGTGCAGGTGATCGTTCCCGAAGAAGAGCTCTGGGCCCACAAAAAGGGTTGGCGCGCCGAAGGCGCCCCGGGAGGTGGCCTCGTCGGTGTGGGCCCGCAGGCGCTCCTTGACCGCCGGATCGGCGGCGGCCTCGAGCAGCGGCCCGGCGTCCACTCCGGCCCGGCCCAGCACCCGGGCCACGATCGCCGCATCCCCCAGCTCCTCCCCCTGCACCCAGAAGGCGTCGAAGATGGCCCGGTGGTAGGCGGGGAAGACGCCCCGCTCCTGGGCCGCCACGGCGCCCCGCATGAGCTGTAGCGTGTGGATCGGGAAGTGGGGGTTCAGCGCGAACGGCACGCCGTAGTGCTCCACCCAGCGCCGCAGCGTCTGCATGCCGTAGCGCCGCTTGCTCTCCACCGGCTCCTGGAGGGGCGAGCGGTTCCCGGTGGCCTTGAACACGCCGCCGAGCAGCATGGGCCGGTAGACGAGCTCGGCACCGGCGCGCTCGCAGAAGGCGGGGAGCTGGGTGTCGAGCAGGTAGGAGAAGGGGCTCCCGTAGTCGTAGAAGAACTCGAGCTTGCGGCTCACGGGGCTCCTCTCCCGGCCCGGGTCAGGCCTCGGGCTCCGTCTGGCTGCGGGGATCGAGCAGGCGCTCGAGCTCGTCCGCCGGCAGCACGCGCTGCTCCCGGCACAGCTCGCGCACGGTCTTGCCGGTGGCGAAGGACTCCTTGGCGATGGCCGCCGCCCGGTCGTAGCCGATCACCGGCGCGAGCACGGTCACCATGGCCAGGCTGCCCTCGATCAGCGACGCGGCGCGCTCCCGGTCGACCTTGAGCCCGTCCAGGCACTTCTCGACGAACAAGTTGGAGACGTTGGCCAGCAGCCGGATCGACTCCAGCAGGTTGCGCGCGATCACCGGGATGAAGACGTTGAGCTCCAGATGGCCCGAGAGGCCAGCCACCGCCACGGCGGCGTCGTTCCCGATCACCTGGGCCGCCACCTGGGTGACCGACTCGCAGATCACCGGGTTCACCTTGCCGGGCATGATCGACGAGCCGGGCTGGACGGCGGGCAGCTGCAGCTCGCCCAGGCCGCAGCGCGGACCCGAGCCCAGCAGGCGCACGTCGTTGGCGATCTTGTAGAGCGAGACGGCGACGCTGCGCAGCGCGCCGCTGGCCGCGACCGCCGCGTCCCGGGCGCCCTGGGCCTCGAAGTGGTCGGCGGCCTCGCGGTACTCGAGGCCGGTGGCCTCGGAGATGCGCGCGATGGCCTTGCGCGGGAAGAGCCGCGGACGGTTGAGCCCGGTCCCCACGGCGGTGCCGCCCAGGGCCAGCTCGGCCAGGCCGTCGGCGGCCTCGGACACGCGCTGGATCCCCAGCTCGATCTGCCGCGCGTAGCCCGCGAACTCCTGGCCCAGCCTCACCGGCGTGGCGTCCATCAGGTGGGTGCGCCCGATCTTCACCACGTCGTCGAAGTCCCGGGCCCTGCGCGCCAGGCAGCCGTGGAGCCGGTCCAGGGCGGGCCGCAGGTCCTCGTGGATCGAGTTCCGGGCCGCCACGTGGAGCGCCGTCGGGATCACGTCGTTCGAGGACTGGCTGGCGTTCACGTGGTCGTTCGGGTGGACCCGCCCGGCGCCGGGTCCGAGCAGCTGCCGCGCCCGGTTCGCGATCACCTCGTTGGCGTTCATGTTGGTCGAGGTGCCCGACCCGGTCTGGAAGACGTCGAGCACGAAGTGGGCGTCGAGGGCGCCGTCGGCCACCTCCTTGGCCGCCGCCTGGATGGCCTCGGCCACTCCGGCCTCCACGACGCCGAGCTCGGCGTTGGTGGCGGCCGCCGCGCCCTTGATGATGCCCAGGGCCTGCACGAAGCGGCGCGGGAAGCGCTCGCCGCTCACCGGGAAGTTGAGGACGGCGCGCTGGGTCGAGGCGCCCCACAGGGCGTCGTCGGGCACCTCCATCTCGCCCATCGAATCGCGTTCGATGCGGGTCTTCGCGGCGTCGGGCGCCATCGCTTGGCTCTCCTTTCCCAGGGCGGACGCGGGACCGGGAGGATGCTCCGAAATCGCGCCGGGGACCACCGGCCCCGAGGAGGCCGGGGATTTGACCGCGGGCGCAGGCTTCGCGAAGATCCGGTCGCCCCGCAGACGGAGAGGGAGAGCATGTCGAAACTCAAGGGAACCAAGACCCACAAGAACCTGAAGGACGCCTTCGCCGGCGAGTCCCAGGCGAATCGCCGCTACCTCTACTTCGCCCGCCAGGCGGACATCGAGGGCTACCCGGACGTGGGCGGCCTCTTCCGCGACACCGCCGAGGCGGAGACCGGACACGCCCACGGCCACCTGGACTACCTGAAACCCGCCGGCGACCCGGCCACGGACAAGCCCATCGGCTCGACCGACAAGAACCTGGCCGCCGCCGTGGCGGGCGAGACCTACGAGTACACCGAGATGTACCCGGGCATGGCGAAGACCGCTCGGAGCGAGAGCTTCGAGGACGTGGCCGAGTGGTTCGAGACGCTGGCCAAGGCCGAGAAGTCCCACGCCGGGCGCTTCCAGAAGGCGCTGGACTCGCTGGAGAAGCTCTAACGGCCCGGGTCCCCCCGCCCGAGCACCCCTCGACCGCGCTCGGCTACCGCGACGCCGCCTATCGCGATCCCGGGAGCGTCGCGCGCGAGCTGCGCCGGGTGGGCGAGGTGTGCCACCAGTGTCGGCGCTGCCTGCCGCTCTGCCCCGCCTTCCCCCGGCTCTTCGAGCTGATCGACGCCAGCGAGGAGGAGATTCGCGGGGTCGGCGAGGCGGGCTTCGAGTCGGTGAACGAGCTCTGCTTCCACTGCAAGCTCTGCTACAACCACTGCCCCTACACGCCTCCCCACGAGTGGGACGTGGACTTCCCCGGGCTGATGCGCCGGCAGCAGCTGACGCGCGCCGCCGGGACCCGCGTGGGCCTCGCCCGCCGCCTCACCACCCACACCGACTGGATCGGACGCCTCGGCGCCTGGGGCGCGCCCCTGCTCAACTTCGCCAACCGGAGCCGCTGGTCCCGGCTGCTGATGGAGAAGACCGTGGGCATCCACCGCGATTGGGTGCAGCCGAGCTACACCGCGCGCACCGTCTCGCGATGGTGGCGCCGGCGCGGCCCACGCGCCGCGGGCGGGAACGGACGGGCCGTGCTCTTCACCACCTGCAGCGTGAACTACAGCGACCCGGCCACCGCCCGGGCGGCGGTGGCGGTGCTCGAGCGCAGCGACGTGCGCGTGGACGTGTTCTACGAGCGCTGCTGCGGCATGCCCTTCACCGACATCGGCGACCTGGAGGCGACCCGCCGCCACGCCGAGCGCAACGTGGCGGCGCTCCTGCCCTTCGTCGACGCGGGCGCCACCATCGCGGTGCCGGGCCCCTCCTGCTCGCTGCTGATGAAGACCGAGTACCCCCGGCTGCTCGAGACCGAGGCGGCGCGCAGGGTCGCCGCCGCCACCCGCGACCTGATGGAGTACCTCTACGAGCTGGCCCGGGCCGACAAGCTGGACCGCAACTTCCGGGTGCCCCTCGGCCGCGTGGCCTACCACGCGCCCTGTCACCTGCGGGCCCAGAACGTGGGGCTTCGCGCCCGGGACCTGCTGTCGCGCCTCGCCGGAGCCGAGGTGACCCTGGTGGACGCCTGCTCCGGAGTCGACGGCACCTGGGGCATGCAGGCGCGCTTCCACGCGGAGTCGCTGAAGGTGGCGGCCCCCATGCTGCGGCGCATCGACGAGTCGGGGGCCGAGCACGTGGCCACGGACTGCCCGCTGGCGGCCCTGCGCATCCGCGAGGGCCTGGGCCGGGAGGCGCTGCACCCGGTCGTGCTGCTGCACCGGGCCTACGGCGAGGAGGGCGCGTGAGACCGCTCTCGGCGGAGGAGCTGGTGGACCTGGACCGCTACGCCGGGCTCCGCGACGCCTACCGGGCCGCAGTCATCGCCCACAAGCGCAGCCGCCGGGTGTCCGTGGGCGAGAAGGTGACCCTGGTCTTCGAGGACCGGGAGACGCTGCGCTTCCAGGTGCAGGAGATGCTCTGGGTCGAGCGCATCCGGAGCCCCCGGGCGGTGCAGCACGAGCTAGACGTCTACAACGAGCTGATGCCCGGCGCGCACGAGCTCTCGGCCACGCTGTTCATCGAGATCACCGAGCGGGAGCGCATCCGCGAGGAGCTCGATCGTCTGATCGGCATCGACGAGCACGTGTGCCTGGTGATGGGCGAGGGGGAGCGCGAGGAGCGGATCCCGGCGCGCTTCGACCCGAAGCAGATGGAGGAGGAGCGGATCGCCGCCGTCCACTACGTCCGCTTCGCCCTCGAGGAACCGCAGGTGGAGCGCTTCGCCGATCTGCGCTGCCCGCTGAGGCTCCGCATCGACCACCCGAGCTACCGGCGCGAGACCCCGCTCGCTCCGGAGACGCGAGCGAGCCTGCTCGGCGACCTCTGCGGCGAACCCGAGGCCCTGCTGACGCCGGACGGCTGCATCGCCGCGGGACGCGGGTGAGCGATCTGGAGGTGCAGCCCGGGCTGGTGATCCCGGGGGAGGAGCTGCGCGAGACCGCCAGCCGCTCCAGCGGACCCGGCGGGCAGCACGTGAACAAGGCCAGCACGCGGGTCACGCTGCGCTGGAACGTCGGGGCGAGCCGCTCCCTCGCCCCGGCGCGCCGGGCGCGGCTGCTCGAGCGCCTGGCCCCCCGACTCACGCGACGCGGCGAGCTGATCGTGCACGTCTCCCGACACCGCAGCCGGGCGCGCAACCGCGAGCTGGCTCGCGAGCGCCTGGCCGAGCGCGTGCGCGAGGCCCTGCGCAGCGAGCCGCCCCGGCACCCCACCCGGCCGACCCGAGCCTCCCGCCAGCGCCGCCTGGAGCGGAAGCGCCGGCGCGCCGGCATGAAGCGGGAGCGGAGCCGCCGGAGCGCCCTGGAGGACTGAGGGCCTCGCTGTCCAGATTCTGGGCAGGCCCTGCCCGCGGAGTGTGCAGGAGCAGCTGCCCGCAGGCGGGGGGCGTGCGCGCGCCGGCACACCGGGCGTTCCGGCCCTGTGCCGGACCTGGCACGCCCCTTGCTTCGGGTCGCGCCCAGGCGGCCCGCATCGGCCGTCCGGTCTCATCGGAAGGAGGTTCGGCATGACGCGCGCGATCCGCACGCTCCCGGGGATGGGCGCCTTCCTCGGAGTGCTGTCGGCCGCCGGCGCGGCCCTGGCCCAGGAGGCCGAGGCCGCCGCCGAGAGCGGGCTCGACAGCGGCGACGTGGCCTGGATCCTGACCAGCTCGGCGATCGTGCTGATGATGACGATCCCCGGCCTGGCCCTCTTCTACGGAGGGCTGGTGCGGGCCAAGAACGTGCTCTCCATCTTCATGCTCTGCTTCGTGACGGCCGCGCTCGTGAGCGTGACCTGGGTGCTCTGGGGCTACTCCATCGCCTTCGGACCGGACGTGGCGGGGGGCTTCCTCGGCTCGCCCCTGGCCCACCTGGGGCTGGCGGGCGTGTCCTGGGAGGCCGGCGCGGACGAGACGATCCCGCGCCAGCTCTTCATGGTCTTCCAGCTCATGTTCGCGATCATCACGCCGGCGCTGATCGTGGGCGCGATCGCCGAGCGCATGAAGTTCGGCGCCTTCCTCCTCTTCGTCCTCCTCTGGTCCACCTTCATCTACGCGCCGCTCTGCCACTGGGTGTGGGGGCCCGACGGCTGGCTCCTCGGCCTCGGCGCCCTCGATTTCGCCGGCGGCACCGTGGTGCACATCTCCTCGGGCGTCTCGGCCCTGGTGGCGGCGTTGATGCTGGGGCCGCGCCGGGGCTTCCTGAAGGAGCCGATGCCGCCCCACAACGTGGCCTTCGTGGTGGTGGGAGCGGCGCTCCTGTGGGTGGGCTGGTTCGGCTTCAACGCGGGCAGCGCGCTGGCGGCCAACGGCGTCGCCGTGGTGGCCTTCGTCAACACCAACACCGCCACCGGCGCCGCCGTGCTCGGTTGGATGTGCACGGAATGGCTGAGCCGGGGCAAACCCACGGCGGTGGGCGCGGCCACCGGCGCCGTGGCGGGCCTGGTGGCGATCACGCCGGCCGCGGGCTTCGTGGAGCCCATCTCCGCCATCGCGATCGGCGCCGTGGCCGGCTTCCTCTGCTACCAGGCCTGCAACCTGAAGCAGCGTCTGGGCTACGACGACGCCCTCGACGTGGTGGGCGTGCACGGCGTGGGAGGCACCTGGGGCGCGCTGGCCACCGGCCTGCTGGCCTCGGCCGCCCTCAGCGGCGGCGGCGGCCTCGCCCAGCTCGGCAAGCAGGCGGCCGGGGTGCTGGCGACCTACGTGCTGTGTGGCGCCGGCACCTTCCTGATCATCAGCGTCCTCAAGGCGACCGTCGGCCTGCGGGTGGACGAGGAGTCGGAGGAGATGGGCCTGGATCTCACGCAGCACGCGGAGTCGGCCTACACCCACGGCGGCGGAAGCTGAGCTTCCCCTAGACTGCGGGGTCGTGTTCCGCGCGCTCCTGCCCGCCTGCGTGGTGGTGATCGAGACCGCCGAGGCCTGCGGGGTCGAAGCCCTGCCCCCGGACGAGGCGAGCTGCGTGGCGAACGCGGTGGCCAAGCGCCGCGCCGAGTTCGCCACCGGCCGGGTCTGCGCGCGCCGGGCCCTGGCCGCACTCGGCGTCGAGGGCTGGCCCCTGCTGCCCGACGCCCAGCGCGTGCCCGTGTGGCCGCCCGGCGTGGTCGGCAGCATCACCCACGCCCGCGGCTACACCGCCGCGGCGGCGGCGCGCCGCGGCGAGGTGGCGGGTCTGGGGCTCGACGTGGAGGTGGCCTCGCCCCTGGCGCCGGACCTGGTGGATCGGATCTGCCTCGCCGCCGAGCTGCGGCGCCAGGCCGCCCTGCCCCGCCTGTCGGGCCTGGACTGGCCGAAGCTCCACTTCAGCGCCAAGGAGGCCGCCTTCAAGGGCTACTACCCGCTGGCCCGCCGCATGCTCGGCTTCCACGACATGGAGCTCGAGATCGACGCCGCGGCAAGCGCCTTCGTCGCGCGGCTCGTGGCACGCGACGCCCCGGCCGCCGACGGGCGCCGCGCCTTCCGCGGGCGCTTCGCCTGGAGCGAGGCTCACGTGTTCACGGCCGTGGTGCTCGACTGAGGTATGCTCGGCGCCGGGAGGCCCCCGGTGGAGTTCGGCATCTTCTACGAGCACCAGCTGCCGCGGCCCTGGCGCGAGGCGAGCGAGGTTCAGCTCTTCCGCGAGGCCCTGGAGCAGGTGGAGCTCGCCGACCGCCTGGGGCTCCACTACGCCTGGGAGGTGGAGCACCACTTCCTGGAGGAGTACTCCCACTCGTCGGCCCCGGAGGTGTTCCTGGCGGCCTGCTCCCAGCGCACCTCCCGGATCCGCCTGGGCCACGGCATCGTGCTGATGCCGCCGGCCTACAACCCGCCCGCGCGGGTTGCCGAGCGCATCGCCACCCTCGACCTGGTCTCCGGCGGACGGGTCGAGTTCGGCACCGGCGAGTCGGCGTCGCGCACCGAGCTGGAGGGCTTCCGGCTCGGCCCGGAGGAGAAGCGCGCCATGTGGCGCGAGGCCACCGAGCAGGTCTGCAACATGCTGGCGATGGATCCCTACCCGGGCTTCGAGGGCCGCTACTTCTCCATGCCCTGTCGCAACGTCGTGCCCAAGCCCGTGCAGAAACCGCACCCGCCGCTGTGGCTGGCCTGCTCCAACCGCGAGACGATCCGGGTCGCGGCGCGCCTCGGCATGGGCGCGCTGACCTTCGCCTTCGTCGACCCGCAGGAGGCGCGTACCTGGGTGGACGACTACCACCGCATCCTGGCCAGCGAGTGCACGCCCATCGGCCACACGGTCAACCCGAAGGTGGCCATGGTGACGGGCTTCTCCTGCCACCGGGACGCCGAAGAGGCCCGCCGCCGCGGGCTCGACGGCTTCCGCTTCTTCGGCTTCGCCCTCGGTCACTACTACCTGTTCGGGAACCACCGGCCGGGGCGCACCGACATCTGGCAGAGCTTCGAGCGGAGCCGCGGCCTGCTGCCCGAGGCTCCCGCCCGCGGCATCGGCACCCCCGCCGACCTGCGCGGGCACTTCCGGCTCTTCGAGGACGCGGGGGTGGACCAGGTGGTCTTCATCCAGCAGGGCGGCCGCAACCGCCACGACCACATCTGCGAGTCCCTCGAGCTCTTCGCCCGGGAGGTGATGCCCGACTTCGAGGAGCGCCACCCGGAGGCCCTGCGCCGCAAGCGCGAGCGCCTGGCGCCGGCGGTCGAGGCCGCCCTGGCGCGCAGGCGCGGCATGCCGCCCATCGCCGAGAGCGAGATCCCCGAGATCAAGCCCTACCCGCGGGAGCTTCCCGGCGGCCCCGACGGCGAGCCGCGGCCCGGCGGCAGCGGCCTCCCGGTTCCCACCCGCGATCCCTCCGGGCGGGCGGGATGAAGCTCCCCCAGGAGGGCGGCTGCCTGTGCGGCGACGTGCGCTATCGCCTCGAGCGCGAGCCGCTCACGCTCGACCGCGAGCGGATCCGCGCCTGGCGGCAGCGCACCTGGGTCGGCGCGCCGCCGCGCCAAGCGGCGTCCCGGGGGCCGGGGCGTCACGGGCGCACGATCGTGGTCACGGTGTAGTAGACGCAAGCCAGCATCGAGTCGATGCAGAAGTCGAAATCCCCCTGGAAGGTGCCGGAATCCTCGGCCACGGCCCTGAGAGCCACACGGAGCGTCCCTCCGGGCGCCACCGGCTGGTTGAACGTGTAGCTCATGGTGTTGTCGAGGGGCAC
>Ga0299906_10004557_pt1 | contig 11338 bp, 8 predicted proteins | sample RVTome_14_FD_200259 | JGI IMG/M metagenome (GOLD analysis project Ga0299906, IMG submission 200259) | Soil microbial communities from uranium-contaminated site in the Upper Colorado River Basin, Wyoming, United States - RVT145D125 (version 2) ... | reverse complement strand
GTGCGGTCCAGAACTTCACGGCCGCCCTGGGATACGCTGCAACCGACGCCGAGCGCCACGCCGCGCTGGCCGGGCGCGCCCAGGCGTACGTCTGGCTCGATCAGTGGGGGAACGCCGCGGCCGACGCGACACTCGTGCCCGACGACTTCGTCTTCTTGATGGAGTACGACGGCCTCGAGCAGGCCTACTTCAACACGCTCGCCTGGGCGAACGCCTGGACGCCGTACGGCTCGTACACGATGCACTACACGTTCTTCAAGGACCACTACGAGACGACGGGCGATCCCCGAACGGTTGTTTACGAGGACCCGGACCACCCGCTCGGCGTCGGCAGCCTCTCCGGCTACGGCCCGGTCGAGTGGAGCAACCAGAGCAAGTACCCCACCCGGGATGACGACCAGCGGCTCGCGAGCGGCTGGGAGATGCGGCTCATCGAGGCGGAGGCCATCCTCGCGCAGGGTGGTGCTTTCGGCGACGCGATGACGCTCATCAACGCCGTGCGCACCCGCAACATCAGCGACATCGACGACGACCCGCTTCCGGCGGTGGCCGCGGCCAACGCGACCGAGGCGTGGACGGCGCTGAAGCAGGAGCGGTACATCGAGCTGTGGCTCGAGGGCCGGCGCCTCGCCGACGAGCGCCGCTGGGCCGAGGACGGCACGCCCGGCACGCTCGACACGCCCAACTGGGAGAACTGGGAGGGTGGCGGTCCGCTGTCGCCGATTTTCCTGGACAACCCGCGCTCGTACTGCCTGGACATTCCGGAGTCCGAGCGTGACGCCAACCCGAACGTCCCCGGGCTGGGTGGCTGATCTCGGGTCGTAAGGACCGGTTCGGGCGTCGTCACGGCGCCCGGCCGGACACCGGCAAGAAAGGCGCCGCCCCGCACTTCGCGGGGCGGCGCTTTTTTATTCTGTTTTCTCGAAAGTCCCGGACCAATCGCTGGCGCCTCTGCCGAGGGCGTCTGCGAACACGCCCGCCGGGCGGGCTTGCCCGCTGCAGTGGTGCTCGTGCTCACCCCCGCTCCGCCAGCAGGGCATCCAGCATCTGATAGCTCATCTCCATGCCATCCGTCATGCCCGTGGACATGGCCGCGTCGCACGCCTCCTTCGACCCGAAGTCGATGAGCGTGGTCACCGTCGTGATGCCGTTCGTCTCGGTGAACGTGACGGTGACCATCGCCTCATCCGCCTCACCCATGTTCCCGCCGACGGAGCCAGGGTCGTAGGTCTCGGTATGTCTGAGCTTCGCCGGCGGATCGACCTCGCGGAACTCACCGTGGAAGCCGAACTCACTCCCGTCCTCGTCCGAGCGCCAGACCCAACGAAACCTTCCCCCGACGCGCACGTCCATCTCGCACACGGGCATGGTCCAGCCAGGGGGGCCGAGTAGCCACCGACTCACCAGCTCCGGCGTCGTGTAGGCCTCGTAGACCAGCGCGCGCCCCGCATTGAACGCGCGCGACACACTGACCTCACGGTCGCTCGGGAGCGACACTTTCGCCTTCTCCAGATGCATCACCATGTCCCGTCTCCTCGGTCGAGTCCGTCGTTGAAGTCCCTCGGCCTGCCGCAGCCGCGGCCCGGTCGAGCTCGGCCACGTCGATTCTTGGGCATCACTCTCATCGTTCGGAGGGTCAGGCCTCTTTCTTCCTGGCTGCCTTGAGCTCGTCGAGCAGCCCGTCGAGGCGGCGGAAGTTTCTTTCCCATATCGCTCGGTAGCGCTCGATCCACTCCTTCGCCTCGTCGAGCGCCTCCGGCTCGAGCCGGCGGGGGCGACGCTGACCGTCCTGCCCGACCGACACGAGGCCTGCTCGCTCCAGCACCTTCAGGTGCTTGGAGATCGCGGGCTGGCTCACGTCGAACGGTGCAGCGAGCTCGCCCACCGACGCCTCGCCCTCCGACAGGCGGGCGAGGATCGCGCGTCGCGTCGGGTCCGCGAGGGCGAAGAAGGTGGCGTCGAGCTGGTCGTTGGGGATCATATTGAGATATAGCTGACTAGTTATATAACTCTATAGCTATATCAATCCGAGCACTGCGTCAAGCGGCGTGGTTTTGGAGATCTCCTTTCCACCGTCCCCACCCCTCCCAAGCGTGCGTTACCACAGCGTTACAGATCCCGGCCTTCGCCGTTACCAGCTCGCCCTAACCTTCTCCCAGGTCCAAGAGGGAGCGCGGGGCTCCTCGACTGAAGTAGGTGCCTTCCAATTCAGGCGTGGTAAGGAGCGTACGATGAACGGTGGAACGCGAAGTTGTACACGAGTACTGACGGTCTGCGCCCTTCTCGGGCTGCCGGCGGCCGCCGAAGCCCAGACCGGGCGTGTGGTTGGCAAGGTGCTCAGCGCCCAGACGGCCGAGCCCCTTTCGAGCGCCCAGGTGTTCGTCGGGGAAGGGTCCATTGGGTCGCTGTCGTCCCTCGACGGCCGATATGTCCTGCGTGATGTGCCGGCAGGGACGCACGAGATACACGTTCAGCTCATAGGCTACGGTTCCAAGACGATCACGGGCGTGGTCGTGCCGGCGGGCGAGACGACGGTGCTCGACGTCACCATCGAGACCCGAGCCGTGGACGTCGAAGGTGTGGTGGTCACATCCATGGCGGAGCGGGGGAGCACGACGTCGCTGATGACCGAGCGACGGCGTTCGGTCGTCTTATCGGACGCCATCGGCGCCGATCAGATGGCGCGGACCCCGGACGGAGACGCGGGAGCCGTGCTACGTCGGGTTCCGGGGCTCTCCGTCATCGACGGGAAGTACGCCTACGTGCGGGGCCTCGGCGAGCGCTACGGCGCCACCACTCTGAACGGGGCACCGCTGGCGTCTCCGGTGCCCGACAAGAAGGTGATCCCTCTCGACATCGTCCCGACGAGCCTTCTCCAAAGCATTGTCACCTCCAAGAGCTATTCACCGGATCAGCCCGGCGACCACGCGGGCGGCTTGGTGCAGCTCAGGACCAGGGATTTCCCGGCGAACCGCATCCTCACGTTCAGCGCCTCCGGGGGCTGGAACTCCGTCTCGACGTTCAAGGACGGAATCGGCTATGCCGGTGGTGCCCGCGATTTCATGGGGTTCGACGACGGGACACGTGGTCTGCCCGCCGGGGTCCCCCGGGACCAGCAGGTGAGCCGGGCGAACTTCTCACCCAGCGAGCTCCAGGCGATCGGTCGGGGATTTGCGGGAGGCTGGGGTCCCACGGAGCGCAGCCTTCCGCCGAACATCGGCCTGGGCGCCGCGTTCGGTGACGAGATCGATCTGGGTGGCGACAGACGGTTGGGCTTCATCGCCTCCGCGAATTATTCGTCCAGTCAGAGCCTGCGCACCAACCTGGTGGAGCGTGTCTTCTCCTCGGCCGGCGCGGACGACCCGAGCGTGGACTATACCGGCGAGATCGCCGAGCGCTCGGTGGGCATCGGTGGACTGGCGAATGTGACGTTCCAGCCGCGCGCAAGCGATCAGATCAAGGCCACGACCATCTACAACCGTCTCACGGACGACGTGTCGCGGGTTCTGACGGGCTTCAACCTCGACTCGAACACCGAACAGTGGAACTCGAGGCTCCAGTACCTCGGTCAGTCCATGATCAACAGTCAGTTGGAGGGCGAGCACCTCCTCGGCTTCCTGGGCGGGGCCACGTTCACATGGCGGGGGGCACTCACTCGGGCATCCCGCTTCGAGCCGAGCACCCGCGAGGTCCTCTATCGGGCCTTCGACGGTGAGTTGTACTGGGACGACTTCATCCAGAGCGGCTCGGTCTTCCACCAGGACATGGTCGACTCGGGATGGAACGGTGGGACCTCGTTGAAGTTTCCGTTCGAATTCGCGGGCCTCCCGGCGTCGATCGCGGTCGGTGCCAGCACCGATCGGAAAGATCGTGAAGCCTACACGCGCCGCTTCCGCTTCCGGCCACAGGCCGGCGGTGTGATCGACAACGACGTGCGCACGTTGTCTCCCGACGAGCTGTTCGGAGGCGATCAAGCCTACATCGCGCCGGACGGCTTCGAGATCCGAGAAGCCACGTTCCGGACGGACAACTATGGCGCCCTCCAGACGGTCGACGCCGCCTACATCGTGGCGGACTTCGAGCCCGTCAACGGGCTGCGTCTCTCCGGTGGCGCGCGCATCGAGCGCACCAGCCAGGAAGTGACACCGAGGGATCTGTGGGAGACCGGCCTCGAGAGCCTCGAGGGCGCCAACCGGGAGTCGACGGATGTGCTGCCGGCCTTGAACGCCACCCTCGAAGTCACGGACGCGATGAACATTCGGGCCAGCGCTTCGCAGACCCTGGCGCGGGCCGAGCTGCGAGAGCTCGCACCGTTCTCGTTCGCCGACTACGCCGGCGGCTTCCTGGTCATCGGAAACCCGCAGCTCGAGCGAACGCGTATCTCGAATTTCGACCTGCGCTGGGAATGGTTCGCGGGGCCCCAAGCCGTGGTCGCGATCAGTGGCTTCTACAAGGAGTTCCTCGACCCGATCGAGGTCTCGGTACTCCCGAGCAGCGAGCTGATCAAGACCTGGGTGAACGCCGACCAGGCTGACAACTACGGAGTCGAGATCGAGCTGAACAGTGATCTCGGCTTCCTGTCGCAGGGGCTGGCCGACCTGTCGTTGAACGGCAATCTGACGCTCGTCCGGTCGGACGTCACGACCGGTGACGAGATCGACGTCTACCTGCCCGGGACGGGCGCCACACAATTGGCGGTCGTGCCGAAGAACCGCGCCCTCCAGGGTCAGTCTCCCTACGTGGCCAACCTCGGCCTCACCTGGGCGGCCTCGGCGGGCCTGTCCGCGAGCGTCCTGTTCAACCGGTTCGGCCGTCGTATCGACGCCGTTGGCGGACAGGCTACGCCGGAGATCTACGAAGAAGCCCGGAGCCAGCTCGACGCGGTCGTCGAGTTCCCGCTCCGGTCGGGCTGGAACGCCAAGCTCTCGGCCAATCGGCTGCTCGGGAATGAAGTGGAATTCACGCAGGGAGGAGGGACGCTCCGGTCGTACGACCTCGGGCGCTCCCTGTCGCTCTCACTCGGTTGGGGAGTCGGTCGGTAATGATCGGTCGCCTCCCGCCCGCGTCGAAGCCGTTCGGGCGGCGGCGCTCATGGCGGGTCGTGGGGATCACGGCCCGAGCAGCATCCAAATCCAGGAGATCACAGGATGTTTCGTAAAGGACGCTTGACCCCTCTCGTAGCCACGGTGGCCGTGCTTGCGCTGGCCGCGTGCGGTGACGAAGACCCCGTAGGGGTGGACACCGCTCCCGCCCAGCCGACGATCTCATCGGTCACACTCTCTGGCGGCGCGCTCGTCGTGATCTGGTCGTCGGTGAGCGACGCGACCAGCTACGACGTGCAGCGCCAGGCAGCTACTTCCGGCGCGGCCTTCACCACGATCGCGCCTGACGTGACCGGGACCGAGTACACGGACGACACGGTGACGCCGGGCTCGACCTACAACTACCGTGTGATCGCCAAGAACGCGAGCGGAAGCTCGGATCCGAGCAATCCGGTGCTCGGCGACGTGCCCGAGGAGCTGCCCGCCGAGGCGTCGCTCAGCGGTGAAATCGACGACGACCGCGTGCTGTCGGCGGACACGACATACTTCATCCAGGGCATCGTGACCGTCCTGGACGGCGCGAGCCTCACGATTCCGGCAGGCACCCTGCTGCTCGGCGACGTGAACATCACGCCCTCCGCGCTCATCGTGCGGCAGGGAGGCCAGCTCTTCTCGAACGGCACCGAAGAGGCCCCGGTGATCTTCACCTCCGAGGCGCCGGCCGGAGAGCGTGAGCGCGGCGACTGGGGCGGCGTCGTCCTGAACGGCCGTTCCATTTGCAACTTCCCGGCCGCCGAATGCGTCGGCGAGGGCTCCTCTGGTCAGTACGGCGGAGACGTCCTCGATGACAACAGCGGCAGCATCGTCTACACCCGCATCGAGTTCGCGGGCTACGAGGTGAGCTTCGGCAACGAGCTGAACGCGCTGACGCTCAATGGCGTGGGTTCCGGGACCGAGCTGCACCACATCCAGACCCACTATGGATCGGATGACGGTTTCGAGTGGTTCGGTGGTACGGTGGACGCGAAGTATCTGCTGGCCACGGGAATCTCCGACGATTCGTTCGACTACTCGACGGGCTGGCAGGGCCGCGGCCAGTTCTGGATCGCGCAGCAGGATCCGGACGACGCCGACAACGGCTTCGAGGTCGACGGCAACGAGGACGACTCCGAAGCGACACCGTTCACCGATCCGACTATCTACAACGTGACACTCGTCGGTAAGGGCGTGGACGGCGCAGGCGGCACGGCGGGTGAGTCGACGACGGGCATGCTCATTCGCCTGGGCGCGGCCGGAGAGATCTGGAACGCGATCGTGACGGGCTTCGGGACGGCCGGCATCGATGTCGACAACCAGCCGACCATCGATCACGGTTTGAGCATCCGCAACTCGATCTTCGGGCAGAACTTCATCGAGACGTCCGATGATGACGACGGGATTGATGAGGCCGCGTTCCTTAGCACGGGCGGGTGGGACAACCAGGTCGGGGTCGACCCGATGTTGGAGAACCCGTTCGACCGCGTAACACCTGACTTCCGTCCGGCCGGCGGGTCTCCCGCGCTGGCCGGTTTCGCAACCCCGCCCGACGACGGGTTCTTCGACGCCGTCGACTTCATAGGTGGTGTGGACCCAGCGGGAACGCCGTGGTACGACGGCTGGACGACGCTGGCCCAGAACTGACGCAGAAGGCTCGGGGGCCCGGAAGCGCACGATGCACCCGGGAATGCAGGATGAGGGACGGGTCGGTGGCCCTTGCATGGCAGGCACACCCGCGCTCCTGCGCCGCTTCGGCGGCTGCAGACTGGTGTGTGAGGGCGCCGACCCTTTCTCATCCTATGAGGAGAAACGACGTGAAGCAGCACGGTGGACTCGGACAGAAGGCGAAGGTGCTCAGCCGCACGCCGGGAGGGATCTCGCGCTGGATCCTGGTCCTGGCGTCGACGGTCGCGGCCTGCTCGGGATCGGGCGACGAGCCCGGGGCGCCGGCAGAGGCGGCGGAAGTCGGTGAGCTCCGGTTCCCGGGGTCCACCCGGACGCTGGACGGGCTCGGCCGAACGGTGCTCGAGGCCCTTACCGCCTCGGACACGACGACGCTCGCCGCATTGCGCCTGACCGAACAGGAGCACAACGAAGTCGTCTGGCCGGAGCTTCCGGCGTCGAGGCCGGAGGTCAACTTCCCGATCGACTTCGCCTGGACGAACATCGAGCTTCGCGATCGCCGCAGCATCACCCGCCTTCTCCCGATCTTCGGCGGGCTCGAGGTCGGGTTCCTCACGGTCCAGTGCAGGGGTGGCACGCAGACCTTCGAGACGTTCCATGTTCTCACGGATTGCTGGACCATCTTCGAGCTCGAGGGACGCGAAGGGCCATTCGAGGCGCAGCTGTTCAAGGACGTGCTTGTGAAGAGCGGCGGCCACAAGATCTTCCGCTACTACGACGGCCTCCCGCGCCGACTTGGCTCCGGCCGCTCGAGTTGATTCCGAGCTTCGTTCGGGGGGCGACGGGTGATTCCGAGCGTCGTCCGGGGCGAGGATGACCCCTTGCGACCAGCCCCTGGATGACTAATATGCAGCATGCATATGCCGATTGCATATTAGGAGGCGCCACGGATGCCAGCCGAACCCGGAGCGGCCCCGCCGCTCAAGCCCAACCATCACCTGATCCTCCTCCTTCTGGCTGAGGAGCCCACCTACGGTGTCGACTTGTTGGAGCGGCTGGATCGGCGGTCGGGAGGCGCGATCCGCCTCAATGCCGGCTCACTGTATCGCACCATTGGCAACTTGGTCGACGCGGGACTCGTCGAGCCGCTCGACGAGGCGTCGGGCGCAGAGGGCATGGGTGCGCCCCGGAAGGTGTACCGCGTAACACCGCACGGGCTCGCGGCGTTGCGGGCGGAGGCGCGGCGTCAGGAGAGCCTGCTGGAAGCGGCCCGGGCCCTGGACCTCCTGGAGGAGCGCGCATGAAACACTTGCTCCGGGCGCTGCTATGGCTCTACCCGCCGGCGCACCGGCGGACCTACGGCGAGGAGATGCTGACCGTCGCCAGATTCCGCTGGCAGGCCGCGGGGGGAGCGGCACGGGCGAGGCTGGTGGTGGTCGCGGACCTGGCCCTCGGCGCGGTGGGGGTGTGGACCGATCGACTCGGAAGCTCGACGACCGGTGTGCGGGGGGGCTGGCCCACCGACGCGCGCTTCGTGGTTCGATCGCTCTGGCGGAGTTGGGGGTACACCGCCACGACGATGGCCGTCCTCGCCTGCTCCGTCGCGGCGGCCGCGACGGTATTCAGCTTCGTCCGCGGAACGCTGCTGAACGACCCTCCCTACCCCGAGCCCGAGCGGGTCATGGTCGTGTGGGGGAGCAACGTCGACGACGGCCAGCTCCGGGACGTCATCTCGGGTCCGGCGTTCATCGAGCTCCAACGGCAGGCGAGCGGCTTCGCGCTGATCGCGGCCTTCCATCGAGGCGCTGCGTATCTCCTGGTCGATGAGCGACCGGTCGTCGTAGACGCGCTCGAGGTGAGCGCGGACTTCTTCCGTGTGCTCGACGTCCAACCGGCGCTCGGACGTCTCCTCGGCGAACAGGACCGCATGTCGGGCGCGGCCGCGACCGTGGTCGTCACCTACCCGTTCTGGCGGGACCACCTGGACGCGCACCCCGAGGCCATCGGGGCGAGCCTCCCCTTCGAGGGCGAGGCGCGAACCGTCGTCGGCGTGCTGCCGGAGGGGTTCGAGTTCGTGGCGCCGGCGCCGCTGTTCATTCCGCTACGCGACGACGTGCTCGCCGCCGACCACCCCGGCCGCATCCACTACAACGTGCTCGCACGCCTCGAGCCCGGCGTCGGGCTCGCCGACACATCCGCCGGCCTGGCACGCGCGGCCGAGCGCTTCAGGGACGTGTACCCGGGCTTCGAGGGCTGGAGCTTCCGCGCCGAGCCACTGCACGAGATCGCGGTGGCGTCGGTCCGCCCCGTCATCCTGACACTGGCCACGACGGTGTCCCTGGTTCTCCTGGTCGCGCTCGTGAACCTGGCCACGCTCTTCCGCATCAGGACCCTCGCGCGGCGCGACGAGCTCGCCGTGCGCATGGCCCTCGGCGCGGGTTGGGCGCGCGTGGCGCGCATCCTCACTCTGGAGACGCTGCTGCTCGCGGCCGGTGGGGCCGCGCTCGGGCTCGCCGCCGCGCCCTTTCTCCTGGCCCGCGTCTCGGAGATGGTGCCCGAGTGGATCGCGATTCCAGAGTCCGCATCGCGGCTCCCCGTGCTCAGGGGAGTCTTCGACCCCGCCGTCGCCTCGATGGCGTTCGCCGCTGCGGTCCTCGGCACGCTCGCGCTCACCGTCCCGAGTCTGCTCTCGGTGCGTGGAGCTCGCGGCCTCGGACCCGGGCACCGAGCGCACGGGGGCCTGCGCGGCACCCGTCTCCTGGTCGGAGCGGAGGTCGCCGTGGCCACCGCGCTGTGCGTGGGAGCGGGGCTGCTCGTCCGGAGCGCCGACCACCTACTCTCCGTCGATGTCGGACTCGAGCACGATGGCCTCCTGACGTTCTACCACGGGGACGTGTGGGGCGCAGTCGCCGCGGACCGCACGACCTACTTCCGGGGGACGGTCCAGGCCGTCGAGGCGCTACCGGGCGTTCTCGGTGTCGGCGTGATCGACTACGTCGACTTCGAGGCCGAGGACGACTTCGCCCGGATCTACGTCTTGGATCGATCGCTTCAACCCACGCGCGACATGCGCGAGGAGTGGCGGCGGGTCGACAACGGGCTCTTCGACGCGGCCGGCATGCGGATGCTCGCGGGCCGGGCCTTCGAGCCGGACGATTTCTTAGGCACGACGCGCGCCGCCGTGGTCAACGAAGCATTCGCGAAGAAGCACTGGCCGGGCCGGTCGGCCCTGGGGGCTTTCCTGAGCACCCACGACGCGGCTTACCGGGACCTGGAGGTGGTCGGCGTGGTCGCCGACGTACGTTCGCTGGGGCCGGCGGTGGCCCCCCCGCCCATGCTCTACGTGCCGCTCCAGGGAAACCCCCGCGGCACGATGGGCATGTACGTGCGGGTGGCCGGCGATCCGATGAGCCACGCGCCCGCGCTGCGCGAAGCCATCTGGTCGGTCGATTCCTCGCAGCCGATCACGAGCGTGTGGCCGATGACGGCCTTCGTCGAGACATGGGTCGCCGTGCCCAAGGCGGCGCGCGCGCTCGTCCTCTCCCTCGCCGCCCTCGCGCTGCTCCTCGCGGCGCTCGGCGTGTTCGGTGTGGTCTCGTACGCCGTGCGTACGAGGCGCTCCGAGCTGGGGGTCCGCCTCGCGCTGGGCGCCACACCGCACCGCCTCCAACGCGATCAGATGCGCACCATGCTCGTGGTGGTCGTCGCGGCGCTGGTCGTCGGCCTCGCCGGAGGCGTCCTGGCGGCCCGGGGGGCGCGCGGCATGCTCTACGGCGTGAGCCCGCTCGATCCCCCGTCCGTCGCCTTCACCATCCTCGTGATGGCCGCCGCGGCCCTCTTGGCGAGCTACCTGCCGGCGAGGCGCGTGGGACGCATCGACCCCACCGAGGCGATGCGGGCCGAGTAGCGCGGATGCGCCTGACCCGTGCAAACGGTGCTCAGCGGGCGTAGCCCTCGGGAACGGTTCGGGTGCCGTAGTCCCGCTTGCGCCCGGGGCTGGTCGTGAAGACCCCCGACCGGATCTCCTTCAGGGTGCGTGGGAGGAGCTTCTTGAGCATCCGATTCCACCCCGTGGTCATGGAGAAGCGCCACCACCAGTTCATGATGTCGAGCCCGGTCTGCTCCAGGACCAGGCGGGTCCCCTCCTCCTCCGGCATGAGCGTCCAGGTCAGGGTCATCGGGGGCGGCGGCGTGGCGTCGGGGACCTTGGGAAGGGGAAGCCATGTGTAGACCAGGCGTGAGGGCACGGTCACCTCGAGCACTCGGCACTCGCTGATCCCGCTGAAGCCCGGCATGGGGTCGACATGGAACCGGAAGACGTGACCGACCTCGGGGCGGAAGTTGTTGGGCATGAGCCAGTCCGCCAGGGCCTGCGGATCGGTGAGGGCAACCCAGACGTCCGCCTGGGACCGGGGGAACCAGACCTCCTTGCGCAGCTCCTTCTTCATGGCTTCCTCGTCTCGTGGTCCGAACGGTCGTGGGTGGATCCTCTTTCCAGATGACGGCCCAGCGCGCCCAGCTTGTCGTCCCAGAACCCGTCGAACACGGTGAACCAGTCCACGGCCTCCCGCAGCCGCTCGGGCACGATCCGGTAGAAGCGGGTCCGTCCGTCCTTGCGGTCCGCCACCAGGTCGGCG